>LQAJ01000163.1_pt1 | contig 28713 bp, 42 predicted proteins | sample 1535811 | NCBI WGS metagenome assembly LQAJ01 (sample SAMN04331587, study PRJNA305678) | bioreactor metagenome | isolation source: bioreactor_6 inoculated with Wadden Sea sediment 2nd replicate of a... | place: Germany: Wadden Sea, Janssand Flat
AATGGTCTTGGTGCCGCCCACGTTCTCGGTGGAATCGCCGCCCACGTCGGAAGTGTGGTCGCCGCCGGTTGATTGCATCCGGTCCTCGCCCACGTTCTCGGTGTGGGAGCCGTTGACCGTTTCCTCCAGATTGCCTTTGACGGTCGAAAGGTGATGCCGCCCGGCTATTTCCTTGCGGTCTTGTGCAACGATGAGGTTGCGATCGCGCCCGGTGGTGAAATTGATATTGTCCACGGCCACGAGGTTGGCGGATCCCCCGGAGCGGAGACGCAGCGCGCCGAGTGCTTCAATGATTTTGCAACCGCCGATTTCCTCCACGCTGTTCTCATGAATAGTGCGCAGCTCACGCGAAAAGGTGTCCAGATTCTCCACGGCTTCGGTCACTCGTTTGAGTGATTTGTCGGTTATGGCCATGTCCGTCTTGCGCGTCCAATTACCGTCCTTGTCCACGTTCTGAAATACTGCCGGAGACTGCTGCCAGCGCTGTTGCCCCATGTCCACGGCAGGCAGGCTCATGCCCTGCGGATAGACGTGGCGCACGATGGGATGATCGGCCCGACCATAGGCAAAACCTATCTCAACGATGACACCCGGCTCCGGGAAACCGAAGAGTCCGGCCTCCTGCCCGCAGCCCACCGGCACGGGCAATTGCACGGCCTCATATATCGAGAAATTGTCGTCCCGCTCCCCGTTCGGGGTCAGGATTTCAAGGTCCACGGCATAGCGCGGCCGGAACCGTTCCGAGCTGCCGCCATCCTTGGGCGCGTCATTAACGGCCAATACCCGCGCAAAGCGGGGAAGGTGCAGCCCGGCGTCAAGTTCAGGGTAGAGCTTCAGGATTATCTTTTTAACGACTTCTCGCATTTTGTCACCATTTCGTGGCCTTTGAGTTTGACGCGCACCACGTACCTGTCATTGAGCAGGACACCGGGGCGGAGCTGGGGCAGCACGGCGGATTTCTTTTCGCCGGTGCCTGTCACCTTGTTGAATATGTCTTCATCCAAAGCCACGGGCCGGGTCGCCCAGCGTGAGTCCTTCCATGAGCCGACAAAGACGGACCCATCGCCCTGCTGTTGCCAGATGTAGTTTTCGATTCCAAAAATAGCGCCCAGCGAATCCACGCCATGAAAGCCGCTCCCCAGCGCATAGAACGCCGGGACGCGCTTTTCGGCATACGGCTTTTCCGGCACCACGAACCGTAGGCCGGTCCGGTCGGTGTACTCTTGTGCGACCTCCTGAAGGGTGGGGTGGCGGAGTGCCGCCGGAAGCGGGGCATAGAGTGCCGAAGTCAGTTCCCGGCAGCGCAGTCTTTGCTGTTGGCCGTCCACTATCTCGCTGCTCCGGATCACGCCGATGAAATACACCTGGTCCCGGTCCTGAGTGGAATAACCGACCTCCAGCCGCACGATGCCGGTCAGGGGTTCTGGGCTTTGTACCTGAAACATGGCGCGCCCAGGTGAATACAGGGAGAGAAGGACGTCCTCCTCCACCAGCTTCACCGGCGCGTCGTTGATGAAAAGGGTTTTGCGAAGTTTCATGCCAGAAAATCGTCCATAAATTTGAGAACCTTTTCCAAGCCGGTCAGAGGCTCGACAACGGCCTCGGCTGTTCCAGACGGCGCTTTCACTTCAACGGTATCCTTGCCCAGACTGACCTGAACGACGGGCGCGGCTTTTTCTCCCGCTGCTCGACTCGTTCCGGGTTGGAAAGGTATTCCTTCAGGGTGAAAGAGATGTCCCAAGCGAGCAACTGGTCTTTCTCCTGCCAATTGAAGCCCTCAGCGAAACGGACCTGCCGGATCCCTGCCACGTTGGCCGTCCGGTTGGTGATGGTGTAAACCTTGCGCGTCCCGTTTTCCTTGGCTTCAGCCACGCGGATAAGACGCTTCAGGTCTGCCTCGTCAGCGTAGGGAATGACCAGAGACACCGGCAGTTTTTTGGCCTTGGTTCCCTTGTCCACTTCGTCCGTGCTGCTCGTCTCGCCCGACGCGTCCGAGGCTCGGATATCCATGCCCCCGCCTATTTTGAGGCTCTTGCCCGGTACGTCGTATTGATCCAATCGAAGAAAGCTCATAGCCCCATCAACTCCCGGAAAAATGTCATGCTTTGCGTGGTGCCGATCCAACAGCACACGGCGGCCAGCTTGTAGCCTTCGACCGGCGGCATGTCTCCACGAGCTGCCGGTGAATGCTGCCGATGTTGCCGTCCAGAACAAGCCCCATTCCCGCGCCGCCTTGCAATGCGCCGGTGATGGTTGCCCATGCCGCGTCCAGCCCCTGCAGGTGGGCGCGCTTCTTCTCGATGACGGCTGCGAGTTCATCTTCCGGCCGCACGTTCTCCAAGTCGTAGCCTTCAGCCATGCCGAGCAGTCCGCCCAGACTCGTATCAACGCGGCGTTCCCGGATGCCGTCCGCGCGTCTTGGTCGGTCCATGCCGGATGAATCGGCCCGGTTTCCTGAATGAACTTGTCCTTCTCCAAGGTGGCAAGCCATCCGCCCGGCGTTCAGCCAGTTGCAATTCGGTGACGGGGAAAACCGCATTGAACGCGACCAGCGTCTTGGCAAAATCGTCGTTGTCCACGCCTCGCAGGAGGAGGAACACGCCGCGCAGCTCGTCCTCGGCTTGCAGGTCTTTGGGATCGGCCAGCTTGGCGGCCATGCCTTCCACGGCCTGCTGCGGGGTCAGGTAAGCATAATCCCCGCGCCGGTCTCCCAGCGGGTGAATATACGGATGCACACACACGAACCGGCCACCGGCTTGAAGCAGGCTTTCCATGGAAGCCCGCAGGGCGGCCACATTGGATGCAGCCGCCGCAACCGGGTTGGCGGAAATGGTAACGGTCTCCTTAACCGTGTTCAGGCGTGCCGTGCTGTTGTCCAGCTCGGCGGGGATAGCTGTACGGCAGTTGTGCAGGCCTTCGTGAACAGTCTGCAGGGTCGGTGGGGTGGTGAGGGAGACGGTGGACCAAGGCATGTCTTATGCCTCAGTAAGGACAATCGGTTTGCCTGTTTCGTCCAACGTGGTCGAAGCAGGGAGGCCGTATTCATCAACAAGTTTGGTTAAAACCTCCGTCTGGGGGATATCAACGCCATCTGGGATAGTCCCTTCATAGCATATAAACATGGATGTGTTCATGTCGGCTATGAAGTGTATGGTGGCTTCTGCCGTATCAGGAATTCCTGAAGAACCGAGGTGATAGAATTTTTCGGCACCAGTGTTGCTCAACCCTGAAATGTCTTCAACAGGGCTGTTGTCCTTCGCCAGAGCATAGCCGTTGTCAGTGATGGTGAATTCCTTGTATTCCATTTAACTACTCCATGAAAAAGGACGGTTTTTTCGCAGCCACCACAAAGTCCGTGTCGTGAATCGCGGCGTACCCGGAAACATCTCCAACCAAATAGGCTCTGGAAACCGAAGAGACATCCTCAACAACGGTATCGGAAACTTCGCTCAAGGCGAGGACGTCGAAGTCTTCGACCGTCTGTGGGATCTGGAGCCCATATTTGATAGCCGTGACGAACAGACCGTTGACCGGATCAAATGAGATGATCCAGCTCGCGCCTAAGTTGAACGAAGCGGCCCCACGAAATGACGGATCATTCCTGACAGGATTGTATAAGTCGCTCGCTGTGGTCTGGTAACCATGAAACACGACAATATTCTTGCCGCCACGAGTGTCCCAGTCCGATGCAAAGTTGAACGTGGAATTTGCAGTGTAGGCCAGAATGTCAATGGTTTGATGGTTCGCAGCAGGTGGAGTAACCCCGTTGCGTACACGTCCCATAAAGGAAAAACCGGTCGGGGACCCTAGAAACGTGTTGAGGAAATTGTCGGTCACTGTAAAGCTGCTTGAAGTGGTGGAGAGCCTACGAAATCCCTCGTCGTCCATTCCATCAATGATTCCATTTCGCGTCAGGACTAAGTCTGCGCCTTCCATGGAGGCTCCGGTCCCGATCACGTTTGAGTTGGCCGCTCCCGTCATTTCCGCCACGAAAACATCCGAGTCGGCTTCGGCTTCCGTCGTCGGCAGCGGGATAAAGGATAATTCCCTGTTTCCGGGCTTGGCTCCTCCTTGCCCTCCAAATGCTAATCTTCTCATGAGGCCTCCTTACCAACCGCGACGGGCTGGTTGCATGTGTATTGGATGATGAGAGCCAGAACGCGGCATTCGGCAGCCATCGGCGTGGCTCCTTCCGATACGTCACGGGTCAGCCTGAAGTGGATTTCATCGCCCAGAGCGGGGTTGCCTTCGGCTGTGAGGGCGGCGGAGGCTCCCGTCTTCTGTTTTTTGCCTTCTGCAATGACTTTGTCCGTCAAGGTGACGCCAGTTTCTGTGAAAGTTATGTCCAGATCTTCGCCGTCGGAGATGGCTCTGGCCTGGAGGTTGAATACGATGTCGTGACCGGCCACGGCTCCTTCTCCAGGAGTCCAGACCAGTTTTGCCTTGATGTTGCCACAGTCCCACGACTCCGGCATGACATAGGTAATTTCCTCGGACACGTCCGTGTCGTTGGGGAAGTCTTTGCAGGGGAACTTCTGTCCGTTGACGGCGGTTTCGATGGTCCCGGCACTGGCTCCGCCGGAGAATGCGGAAAGGTCTATGTAGTCCGTTTCAATGGAGGGGTGGCTGTGAACCTTATTCGCGTATTCGCCGTGGACGTGGTCCTTGTTCGCATAGACGTCGCCCAGCTCCCCGCCCGGAGTCTTGGGCCGGAAGTCGGTGATGGTCCTGTCGGCACCGATTTCGGCAATCTTTTGGCCGTAGTGGTTGTCGTTGGTTCCGTCCACATAGTCGCCGGGATCTGCATACACGACCTGAACCACGGCCACGCGGTCGGAGCCTTGGGGCTGCAGGGCAACGTCCAGAAACACTTCGGCAGGTAATGCTGGGGCAAGAATCTGTTCGGCGGCCTGTACAATGCGGATGCCTTCGACGTAGCCGAGGCCGGGTTGCAGCTTGAAGGTCCCGCCGTCATCGACGACCAGAAAACCGTCATCAAAGAAGCAGGCCCCGCCGTAAATGTCGAAGTTGGACAGCCGTTCGCGTTCGTCTATGCCTTTCATCCGGGCCGTGAAATCAATCTGCCAGGTGGAGGCCTCGACCATGATTTGTGTCACGTCGGCCAGGCCGGAATACTCCAGCATGAAATTGCGGGTCAGGGCATTGCCCATGGTCGGGTGGACCGTCTTCCATTTGGACAACGTGGGCAGGTAGGCGATGGCTACAACTACGTCGTTCTCCGAGCTATACAGCCCGATCCAGTTGAAATTGAAGTCGCCGACGTCGGAGGTCAACAGCATGGAGTACACCACCTGATTGGGGTTGATGTACCCCTTGCCCTCCGCCGGGATGGTGTATTCATGGACAATGTCCCCGGCGTTGGGTTTGCCCTCTGTTCGGTCCACGGCTGCAGCCGGATCCACTCCGGCCACGTTGGCAAGGATGAACTTGTCGATGATCAGGGGGGCTTCCTGATTCTGTTTCAGGGCGATAAGGGCCTCGCCCGCATTGGTGATAGCACTGCTCATGGCAACTCCTTAGAGCTGGGCGGCAATGACCGCCGAGTCGTTGTTGAATTCTTCCAGCGCGGTCCGATTTTCAACGGAGGCACGGCCGCGCAAATGGTCTGGTAGTCGTTGTCGAAGGTTTCCACCCTCGTGTAGAGGGGCAGGGGCGTGATGATGGTCCATTCATACCGACGGCAGGTCCTGCCGTAGTGCTGAATCAGGACCTGCAGCAGCTCCTGATTGTCCGCCAGTTGGGTGTCTGAAAGATGTATGGCCAGAACGTCCCAATCACGTCCTTCCATGCGTTCTTCGATTTCGATGTAGCCCACGCCGAGCCGTTGGAATATTCGCTTGAAACCTTCCACGGATCCCGCGTCTTTGGCGTTGACGTAGGCGTATTTGACGCGCAGGCGATACAGGGCAAGTGGCTCACCTTCGAAGCGGTCAATGTCGCGCTGCCATGCGATGAGGTTCAGGATCGTCTCTGTGCAGGTTTCCGGGTCCATTTGTTGCGCGGGCCAGATAGCCCAGCTCATGACCAGGGCGAACCACTTCTGCGCGGCCTTGGCGAGCTGGAAGCTCCGGCCCGGCCATCCAGAACGGCAGGGATACTTCGGGCGCGGTCTTTTCGTCTGCCATTATGCTTCCCCTTGAGTGACGGTCAGCGTTTTCAGAATCGGCAGGTCCATGGTTGAAACAAGGTCGCCGGTTCGGTCGAACTCAACGGAAAGAAGATTCGGCAGGTCGGCATGCAGATCCTTGTCGAGCTGGGACAGGGAAAAACGACTGTGCGGCCATGTCTTGGTCATGTCGAAATCAGTGTTTTCACGGAAGGCGCAACGGATCCGGTTTTCCACGTCCTGCAGGAGGGCTGTTTGTTTTTCGGCGGTCAGGTGGGGAACCGGGAAAACGGTCACTCCCAGATTGTAAGGCGTTTCCGGCATGGGAAAGCAGATCATGTCGTCGCCGTGGCCGTGGTTGCCGGAGTCGCGCACGTAGGTGTTGATGTTGTCCACAAACTCTTGCGGCGGCGCGCCGGTGTCTATGAAGATGAAGCAGTTTGCAGTGCCGGGACCGCGTGGCCCGTCATGCTCGAAGCGGAGATAGTCGAGCCTGATTCCGGTATAGCTCCCGATGATGACTTTGTAGGCCGCGTCATGATGGAGCTGCCCCACCGCGCTGAACTGGTTGCGGCAGCGCAGGCGCAATTCTTCGTTGTTTTCCTCGTCAGCTCCGGGGACGGCCAACCAGTCGGCAATGTTGGAAACAGAGGCGATGCCGGGAATGGGGGCCGCAAGGATGGAATAATATCCCGGCCCGAGATTGTAGGCAGCTCCTGTCTTTTCGGCTTCGACCGGCACGTCAAAGGTCAAGGTGCCGTCCGGGCAAGTGGTGTCCTTGGTGACGATGACGCGGTAGATGTAGCCGTTCAGTGTAGGGCTTTCGATGACCGTTCCGGCCATGACCGTGAGTTCTCCGGCAGAAGCTTCTCGGGTAAATTGGATATGCCCCACGGCCTTGGTGCTGGCCTTGCGTGTGAGGCCCACACCCCATGCGTATACGTCAAGCCACACCCCGGAGGCGTACTTCAGAAACAGATTTGGCAGGGCTGTGTTGACCAGCAGAGAGACAAGCGCTTTGCACGGATAGGTGACTATAGCCGTGATGAGTCGCCAGAATGGACTCCACTTGGAATCGTTGGTGATGAGCTACCTTCATCTTCGTTGATTTTACGCCAACGCGCTACCATGTCTGCCTCGTCAACGGGTATGTCGGCTTCGCGCAGCATGTTCTCGAAAAGGGCCTTGTCTTCAGGACCGATCATTTGGCCTCCAGCGAAAATTCAATGGGACCGAACTCGACTGTTTCGGCCTTCAGGTAAAAGACGCCCAGCTCGACTTCATGGACTTCGCAGGAGCCGGGAACAATGCGTTCGTCGTTGTCCACTTCCATGGTCAGCTTGACCACGTTCTCGGCTTTCTTCCGTGCGTCCCGGTTGCCTACCAGTTCGACCAGCAGGCCGGTTTCCCGGATCATGTGAACGATGTCCTGGGCGATGGAATCACGGTCAAAGCACCGTTCCGGGATGCCTCCGGCGTCCAGCGTGATGTCGTCGTCAGTAATGAGGAGGTCGAAATATTTTACTTCAGCCATGGCCTAGCCTTCCATCATGATTTGTTCGCGGATTGTCATTGAATCCGAATCGTGGAAGTGGATTTCCTGCTTGCCGATGGTGCGGGACTCGCTCCGGTTGGCGTTCACGGTCTTGGCAATCTGGTTGGCGACACCGCCCGGAGGCACCACGGCCCGTCTGGGTGCATCCAGAGAAGGGGTGGAGGCCGGGGCTTCGGAGTCGGAACCAAACCCTAGAAAGGAAGTGATGGCATCAAAGTTGTCCACAACGAACCCGATGGGGTTGGTCAGGGCCTGTAGTCCTCCAAGAATCCAATCGATAACGGACATGATGGTCTGCCCCATGAGGTGTCCATGAACGCGGCCTTCAAGTCGTTCCACCAGTAGATGGCGGCACCAACGGCAGCGATAAGGGCAATGACGGCCAGCGTGATGAGGACCGCAGGGTTGGCGGCCATGGCCGCGTTGACCAGCCACATGACACCTTGAAAAGCGAGCATGACCCCTTTGCCGATGAGACCCTGCTTGGTAAACAGGGCCAAAGCCCACTTGGCTCCGGCAATGGGACCGGTCAGGGAAATCATGGAAAGTTTCATCAAACCACCGACCAGAGCCAGCGCGCCCATGGCGGCGACCATGGCCGTTATGGCGATGATGCCGTAGCCGATCCACCGGGTCAGATTCGGGTACTTGCCCATCCATTCGACCATGACGGCGGAGGTGTCAGCGAATCCGTTGATGATCGGGTCCAGAGTCGGGGCCAGTCCATTGCCCAGAGCAATGGTGATTCCCTTGATGCCTTGGGTGGCCCGTTGCATAGGTGTCACCATGCATGAGGCCATCTGTTCAGCCTTTTCCATTCCCTTGACTTGACCGAGTTTGTCCATGGCGGCGGAAAGTCCGTCGGTGTCAGCCATGAGCAGCTTGATAAGGGATACGGCTTCGTCGGATCCGAAGGCGTCTTTCAGCATGTCGGATTCGGCCACGCTCATGGTGTCGCCGAACTTGCCTTTGAGCTTGCCCAGAATGTCCACCATGCCGAGCATGTTGCCGTTGGAATCAACAAAGGAAAGTCCGAGTTTGTCCTGTGCCTTGCCTGCTCCGGCCAGAAACGCCTTGTACTTGGTTCCGGCTTCAGAACCGGACATGGTGGCTTGCAGTTTGCCCAGCACAGCCATCTGTTCGGTTATTCCGATACCTGCGGACGTGGCGGAAGCACCGAGAGACGTCCAGCCTGCAGCCCATTTGGAGCCGGTGGTCTTGAACATCTGTACAGCTGTGGCCGTCTGTCCGGTGAGCTGTTCGATCCAGTTGCCCTTGCCCATGCGCTCGGCTTCATCTTGGAAGATGCCGTACATGGTTCCCATGTAATCGGTGATGGTCCCGCCGTCTGATTTGACCGCTCTGGCAAGTACGTTGCCCGCGTTGGTGAAAACGGAAAGGTCGCCACCTTCCAGCCCGTTGATGGCGGACTGAATGTCATAGGAAGAATCGACAAATCCGTCTGCGGCGCGGCCATACTTGATGGAGAACTGCAGAGCCTTGGCCGAAAGCCCTTTCAAGACGGTCTGGTCAACGTCCAAGGAAGCAACCCCGCCCATGGCTTCGCGCATTTCTTCGGCGGGTTCGATGAATTTGAGCAAACCATATCCGGCCCCGGCCACTCCAGCCGCGCCGGTACCTATTTGTCCGAAGGCCTTTTGCGAGGCATCCGCCATGAAATTGAGCTTTTTCTGAATCTTGCCCACCGGACCGGACACCCGGTCCAGCAGGTCGATAACAAAGGAGAGCTTTTGCAGCTTTGCGCTCATTTTATCCCTTCATGGCTTTGGCAATGCCGTTGGTGACGGCGATGCTCATTTTTTCCCAAAAGTCCTTTTCCAGAAACAGGGCGATGCCCATGCTTTCCGTGGTCATTTTCTGGCCCGGCATCCACTTCGTGTGCAGGGCCAGAATCTGGCTCACGGCGTTGTCGCCTATTCGTTCGGCGACTTCTTCGGCTTTCCCACAACAATGGTCAGCTCCGGCGTGTATTCCTCGACCAGACTGCCCACGAGATTGAGAGCCGCGCCGGGCTGCTTGAGCAGGGTTTTCAGGCTGTCCCTGCTGTCGTCGGTCACGGTGCGCATGAGCAGAGAATGGGCCGGGGCCACCTTGTTGGTGGGCTGCATTTCATTGATGAACTTGTTGTAGGCATCCGGGGTCATGTCGAAAGTCAGGTCTTTGCCGTTGACTTCGAGAACGATGAGTTTGTCCATGTTTTCCTCCAGTGAATCAGTTTTTAAGCATTTCAATTGCTGTGCGAAGTCCAAGCCCGGCAACGCCTGCCAGGCAGCCCCACACCATGCGCTCAAGAGTTTTTATTTTTACTCGATGGCTTGCACACTGCCGCGCCTGGTTGATTTCCCGAATGTCGTCCTGAATGGCTTTCACCCGTTCATCGATGCGCACGAGCAGGTCCTGCAAATCTTGGTGGTCCATTGCGCTCACTTCCCTCTGGTCTCCATGAATTTGGTAAACAGGGGCATAAGGTTCTTCACGGTCCGTTCTCCGAACAGGAAGCCCAGCACAAGGATGTTCAGCGCAATGACGAGAATGCCTTCGGCGGTGAATGTCCCGGTGGGCGTGGTTAATTTCACCTTCCATGCGTTGCTGAAGATCATCCAGTCCACGAACAGGGTGAAGTAGCCGAAAAACGGGCGCAGGCAGCCCCGTGCGAAAATGATGAACCGACCGACCACGGGGAGCGACTTCAGGTCGTTGGCCGTCCCTTCAAGCTGGGCAGCGCGGCGGGTGACTTCCTTGTCAGCCTCCACGGCCAGCTCCATGAGGGCTTTTTCACGCTTGAATTCGACTTCACGGATACGTGCGGTCATTTCCGCTTTTTCCTTGTCACTCATGGACGGGGGAAAGTAGTCCTTCACGGTGTCGGCGATGGTGCCCATAAGTCCTTTTTCACCGCCGAAAAATCCGGTGATGGCAGAGAGGAAACCCATTATGCACCCCCGGAAGCATCCGAGATCCGGACGCGGAAGGAGTCGTTTTCCAACAGGGCCAGCATGAAACTCTTGAACGTTTGTCCGGAGTTGAGGACGGCACGGTCTTTACCGAGCGCTCCGAAATTGCGGCCCAGCAGGACGCAGCCTTTGGTGTGATTCTCGACGTTGCCAGCATGAAACAGGATGTGAGTACGGTTCGGAACGTCCGAAATCTCGAAGGTGTCGCCGTACTTGGGCGAATTTACGCGCTTGGCAATGTAGTCGCCTTCCGGGATGCAGGACACGCCCTGGGCGTTGTTCCTGTCTTCGGGTTCAAGCGTCACGCAAGTGACTTGGCCGTCGATTTTGAGCGCGCCGAAGGTTCCGGCTTCGCCTTTTTCGAGGCGGATGATTTCAGCAAGTTCTATCATTTTCCCTCCTGTCTGGCCTGACACTGTATGCACAGCTCCACGCCGGGGATGGCTTTTTGACGGGCCTCCGGGATGACGTTGCCGCATTCGGCGCACGTCTCCCGGCTTGGCCGGTCGGTGTTTTTCAATCCGGCCTCGGCTATGGCAGTTTCCCGCGCCAGCCGTTCCATGTCGGTTCCGTTGTCGCAAAAATCAGCCATGTCCAAACCCCTAGATCAGGTCTTTGGTTTCGGAAGCTGCCAGATACGGGACGCCGTTGATGCGGATGAAATCCGGGCTGGTCACGTCAAAGGGCAGTTTGGTCATGTGTTTTTCCCCGCCCTTCCGGTCGATATCCAGCAGGGCGTCGATTTTGAACGCGCAGCCGAAGGCTTCCACCTTCATTTCTTCCTTGCTGCCGGAGTTCGCATAGAACAGGCAGTCAAAGGGTTCGAGTTCCCGGAATGAACCGGCGGACTTGGCCGCTTCCATGATGATGTTCAGGCCGGTGGCGTCCACTTCGATTTCGCCCGAAGCCTCGACGTCTCCCAGAAGCCGCCCGTTGGGGACGCCTCGGTCCTTGGCAACGGCGGAATTGTCCGTGATGGACAGGGTGGCCTTGTCAACATGGGTCAGGTGGTCGCCGATGTTGATATCAAAAGATTTTCCGCTGATACGGTTCATGATGCCTCCTATTCAGCGTAGTTGGTCAGGTCCAACAGGATGTTGCAGGTGATGTCCTTGGGGCAGTCGTAGGGGCGGACGGTCATGTGGATTTTCACCACGGTTTTCGTGACCCATGTGATGACGATGTCGCCGTCCTTGGGCGGTTCGATTTCACCGGGAAAAGTGATGCCCAGAATCTTGACGGATTTGCTCATCTCGCGCAGGGGACGCATGAAATAGCTTTCGTGATAGGCGACGGCGGCGGGGGTGGAGTTGAGCTTGCGGTCGCCGATCTTGGCAACGGCCAGAGGGTAGACCTTGCGCATGGCCTTGTGGACGACGCGCAGATATTCGATCACCTGAAAGTCGCCACCCTTAACATCAAGCACATTGCCGTCACCGAAGTATACGCCTCATAATCGGGATACCACTGAGGAACAGACCAGCGCTCGGCGTCCAGAGCCTTGAGGACCGACATGTCAACGGCGCGCCCGTCCTTGTCCTTGGGTTTTTCAGAGCGGATGCCCACCACCGGGCCGGTGTTCACGCGCATGGGCGTGTCGGCAATAGTGACGGAACGGTTGCAGAGCCGTCCGCAGTAGACGCCCAGATCATCTTCCCAGATGGTCGCCACCGGGTTGACCTGGTCGCATGCCAATCCATTCAGGATGGTGTTGCGGCTGGTGGTGAAATCGCTCCACGATTCCGTGTCCTTGATGCCTTCGCAGGTGGGATGAAAATCACAGGCCGCATATATTTCGCCATGATGTTCTTGGCCTTGAACTGAAGCGCTTCGACCTCGGCGGAGGTTGTGACCGGATCGGTGATGACAATGGCTTCCGCATTCATGTTTTCCATGGCGTAATCCACGGCCAGCGCCACGGTCATGACATCATCCAGAGGAAGGACCGCTGCCCCCCAATTCTGTCCGGCATTGGCCTTGGCTGCCGCAACCTGCGTTTTCAGGTTGAAGGTGTCCGCGCCTAGAACTTCGTCCAGATCGGTGTCAGTGTTGACAGTCAAAATGGAACCTTCGTTGGTCCCGGAACCTCGGCCAATAAACAGGAAGTAGCGTTCGACGTCCGCGATATCTCCCTGCAGCAGATTGAGTTTGTTTACCTGTACAACGCCCAGCGACATGGTGGTCTCCTTTTAACGGTTGGTGATCTCGGCCATGGTGTCTGTGGCGAGTTCGTTGAGAAATTCTTCTTCTGTTCCGGGTTTCGGGCCGAGAAAAGGACGCGCAGCCGGTTTGACTTCCCACTGTTGTTTGCCGCGCTTGGTGCCTGTGCGCATTAAACGGAGGATGAGTCCGGCTTGTCCTAACGACATGTTGTCCATGATCCATTTGATGGAGACGCGCCGGAGAGTGCAGCCCTTGCCTTTCTTCTTTTTGACGCGCAGTCGGTAGCCTTCAGCTTTTAGGCTTTTGGCTTGTGCTCTGGTGGCGGGGGCTTTGTAATCGGGGACGCCGTACACTTTACGAGCTTTCGGGCTATTCCAAGATTCGGGAGCGCCTTCTTGGTGCCGATTTGCTATTTGACCTCGAATGGCAGTCGGCCAAGAAATTTCAACGCTTTCACCTTGTCGTCGAAATACTTTCATTGTTCGAGAAAGCCCGCGCAGCATCTTGCGCTTGTTTCGGGAATTCTTGCGCGGTTCCATGGAACGGCCATGGATGGTCTTTTGCTGACGGATATTTCGCCTTGGCTTCTTTGGCAACCTTGCGGCCCATGCGCATGGTGATGTTGCGCCGGGTGCGGGGAGACATGGACAGGATGTCCAGTTGCTCATGCAGCCGGAGCCGTCCACGCGGATCCGTTTCGAGTCGAAGGGGGGAGCTATTCGGCGACATCGGTAGCTCCTTCCATGGTGCCCAGCGTATCGGCTACGTCGATGGGGACGTCCGCAACGCGCCATTTTTGGCCGTCGTAAGTGATGGGGCCGGACTCATCCGGTACGATCTCCAAGGCCTCCTCGAACTCTATGGCCATATCAATGTCGGCGGTCCGGTCGTCGTTCAGTGAAATATCTATGTCGGGATCCTTGAGACCCATGTATTCGCGTTCCGGGTCGTTCTCCTGAAGCCATGCCGTGACAAAGGCTATGAACAGCAAACCATCGTCGGGGTATTCCTCAATCTGGATCACGCCTTCATACTTGAAGCGCCCGACCTCGATGCCGTGGCCGAGATTCTTGCCCGTGGGAATGATGGAGCCTTCGTCGGCAAAAGAGTGAATGGTGTTGCCGGTCGCTCCGGCATCCTTCAGGGCTTGGGTCAGAGCCTGCAACAGCCTCATATCAACCCCACGGTGACGCTGCTTTCGTCCTTGAAAGAGGCAATGGCGTGCTGTGCATGGGCGAGGAATGTGCTTTCGGTTTCGTCGCTTTCCCGTGCTTCGTTTCTGGCAGCTTCGCGCCGGTTGATGGTGGAGAACTGATTCAGCAGAAAGGCCTTGGCGTGGCAATACACGGCCCGGCGGTAATGGATAAGCTTGACGGATTCGCCGCCCAACGAGTCAGAGGGAACGGCGGCAAGGTTTTCGTAATCGAATTCGGTCAGCCCTTCACGCCAGCTCTTGAGCTGCTTGTTTGCCCACGCCATTCCGAGCTGCAATCCGTCTACAAGGATCATTTCCTCATAGTCGGAAGGCAGCCTGTACCGTTTCTCGAAATCTGCAATAGAAAGGTCAGGCCACCATCCGTCATTCATTACGGTGGTGGTCGATTCTTTGGTGGTATTGCCGGAAAAACTCATTATCAGTCCTTTATTGGCTGCCCCCTTCGGTCTGGTCACAGGCTATTGCCCGAGCAGACCTTGGGGGCAGCAGCGTATGGAGGAGCTACTTGTCAGAGTCCTTGGAATTATCGGTGGCCGTCTTGGTCTCGGTTGCCTTGGCTTCATCGAGGCGCTTGTTCACGTCAGCCAGTTTGGTCTTGACGGATTCGCCCAGGTCATAGGCTTTTTGCAGATACTTCTGCGCGTCTTCGAGATTGCCTGCCTCGTCTTCGAGCAGACCTTTGAGCTTGTAGATTCGACGGGAGAGCTTGTCGGTGATGTCCCATGCGTCCGTGCCGTCTGCGCCGGTCATGGCATCGAACAGGGTGGAGAAATACGGTTCCACGGCATGGCCTGCGTCCAGTTGGTTCTTGGCCCATGTTTCCATGGATCGGGCCATGACGGTCTGCACGTCGCTCTTGTACATATCCGTGGGCATGCTGATGTCGTTTTCAATGCAGTAGAAGCCGATATTGAGGGCCAGTTCCACGCTGGCGACATCAAAGGACCAGACCATGTAATAGGGCAGAAGGTCGTGTTTCCAGCCCTGTTCCATGAGGCGGTGTACATAGTCGATGTACTTGGGAATGAGCACGTTCTGTTTGTGCCGGTCCTTGGCCTCACGCGAGTTGAAGCCTGAAAGGGTTTTCAAGTCTTCGCCCAGAGCCGCGTCGAGCAGCTTGGAAAGCTGGTCTTTGCCCATTGCAGTCTTTGCGCCGCCGGGGGTGCCGACAACAGATGCGGACGGGGACGCTTCTCCGTTCTGAAATTTCTTCTGGTGTCTCTTCATCAAACTCATGGCTCACTCCTCCAGAGGTAAAAGATGGGTGAGGGGCAGCCGGGCCACCCCCTCTGTGCAAAGTAAGGAAGACTATTCCCAGCCATCGCCAGCCGCGTTCGGCATCTTGACGTTGCTGTCCTTGAATTCCATGCCTGCGAAAGCGCGGGGCTCTTCGACCACGTAGCCTTCGTTGCGGGAGTTGAAATCTTCCCAACGGTCTTTTTCAGGCTTGTCCTTGAGGTGACGACGCCAGGAACCAGACTGGTGGTAGATGGAGAGGTTTTTGTAACTGGTGACGACCATGGCACGGTCCGGGATGAAGCTCGGAGTTTCCCAAGGCATGCCGCCCATAAGGCTCAATGCCTGGTCAACGCCGGACTTTTCGGAAGGGGTGTTGCCCCATTTTTTGTAGAAGGTGCCGGTACGGGTGCCGATCAACTCTTCGCCGACCAGAACGACAAGGTCCTTGCGCAGATAGGCGGGGATTCCCTGACGCAGATCATGGGCGGCATCGTCCAGATTCTCGTAGTCTCCACCGGGACCGATACGGATTTCTCCGGCGGTCGCGCCTTCGGTCAGGATGTTGCCAGCCAGCTTTTCACGCATGTACTGGAACCATCCCTTGTTGACGTCCTGCAGGAGGGGGAAGTTCTGAATGTTGGTGGTCGCTGCCGCTTCAACGCCATGCCAGCCGATCATGACCCGGTCGTTGGCAATCTGCTGTTGGACATACGCGGTATACAACGCGCCGAGGTTGGGGATTTTCTTGGCCCATGCGTCGAGGGTCGCGTACTCGATGTAAACATCGGAATTGGTCTTGTGGAGCTGATATGCCCACTCTTCAAGACCGAGGATGTTGCGGGGCTGACGTTCGGCGTTGCCGTCCGAGGTGTCAGTGCGTCCGGACGCAGGACTGTTGGCGGAGGAGAACGTTTTTCCCGGAGAGTTCTTCAACGCCGATGACGTTGATCTTGCGGAGAAAGTCTTCCTTTTCAACGATCTTGTCCTGAAACCGCTGTTCAAGTTCCGGGGTCACGCTGAACTGTTTTTCAACGTCTCCCACTTTGTAGTTGTTTGCGAGCTGGACAAGGAATGCGGCAAACATCTGTCGGGTTGCAAAATTCATGGCCCCTCCTACAGGTAGTCCGCGCCGGGAGCGGCGGGAGCATTGTTTTCAGGGGCCTGCGTGCCGGGATTGACCTGCTCGAAACGCTTGGTCAGGTCGTCGACCTTGGCGGAGAAGTCGGTCTTGAGGGCGTCCAGCTTGTCGCTGAAAGGCTTCATGGCTGCCGTGATATCGGCGGCGAAGTCCTGTTTGCCTTCGTCGGAGGGCGTACCGCTATCGGTGCCGGGTTCCTCAATGGGCGGCTCTACGGCGAACTTCTGTTCAAGCGAGGCGAGTCGCTTGTCCTGATCGTCGAATTTGCCCATGAGCTGGGTGAACTGCTGTTCGTTCATGGTGTCCTCTTCGGGTTCGGGGGTTGCCCCTTGGTTGTGGGGAATATTGAGGCCGAATTTCCGCATGGCGTTTGTGAACCATGACGGGGCTTCAGTTTCCGACTGGCCTTCCTGAAGGTCGCCGAGTTCGACGCCGTCAACAAAAAGGTCGGTGGGGTTCTGTTTGCGGTGGGAAAATGGAGTTCCGAAGTTCCGAGGCTTGCCGGGATGTCTGTCACGGCAAGGCCGGTCAGGTAGAACTTGCCGGACTTGGCAAAGTCGGGGGTCAGCTCCATGGAGGTGAACAACTTCTGTTTGTCCTTGTTCTGGGACAACAGCCATTCGTTGGGCTGAAGCTTGGCGTACAGACTGACGATGCCGTCTTTCTCTTCGGTCTTCAGGGCAACGACTTTGCCGAAGTTGCCGTAAAATCGGTAATGGTCAATCCAGATCACGGCGGTGTATTTCGCGGGATCGTATTCCTCGGCAGCATCAAGCAGCCATTGGCCTTCGATCTCCCGTCCGTCCACGGTGGGACCGGACTGCCCTATCTTTTTCCAATCGGTGGTGAATGTATTCGGCATGGCGCAAGAGTACGCGCGGTGGAAAAGTAGATGCAATAAAAGCAATTCCTATCCATGTAAAAACGGAATTGAATCAGGCGCATACTCTATAAGGTCAATGTATTGATACTGCATGAATCAGCATGCGGATGAAGTCATACAGGCTGCCAAGTCACTTTACTTGAAAGGAAATAAGGTCGGCGAGATTTGCAAGACCTTATCCGTGCCGAAAAGGACGGTGTATCATTGGCGCAATATAGGCCAATGGGACGATTTGTTTGTTGATGAATCGGCAGTCAATTGCGTGGCCCGGCGTTACACCGTGTTGGTTGAGCGTGAGGACAAGACCAACGGCGAGCTGAAGGAAATGGACCGGCTTTTGGATCACATGCTGCGCCTGCGCGAGATGAAGATCCGGGAAATGGAAGCCGCCAACGAAGAGCGCGACCAGGGCAAGCCGGTTGTGGGTGGCCGGACGCGCCGCCCGAAAAGAAGCGCGGCAAAGTCATCAAGAATGACGTCTCGCACCTGACCGCCGAGGATTTTGGGGAGAAGTTCCACGCCCATTACTATGATTATCAGCACGAGCTGCGCCGGAATAAACATCATCGAACCCGTAATATTCTGAAGTCCCGTCAGATCGGTGCCACCTGGTACTTTGCTCAGGAAGCTTTCGAGGATGCCACACTCACCGGCGACAATCAGATTTTCCTTTCAGCCACGCGCCGTCAGGCGGACGTATTCCGTTCCTATATCATGGCAGTGGCAAAAGAAAAGTTCGACATCGAGCTGAAGGGCAAGGACGAGATAGTCCTGAACACGGCCAAAGGTCCGGCCACGCTCTATTTCCTGTCCAACAATTCCAAGTCCGCGCAGTCCTATCATGGGCATGTTTACATCGACGAATATTTCTGGATCACGAAGTTCGATGAACTGTACAAGGTCGCCACCGGCATGGCCGCGCATAAGAAGTGGCGGCGTACCCTGTTCTCCACGCCGTCCGCCGTCACGCATCAGGCGTATGACCTGTGGACTGGCGACCGCTTCAACAAACGATGGAAGCGCAAAAACAAGCGCAAGGAATTTCCTTCCTTCAAGGAATGTCAGGCCGGGGTCGTCGGGCCGGATAAGGTGTGGCGATATGTCATTACCCTGAAGGACGCGGAAAAGGGCGGCTGTGATCTGTTCGACAGCGACGAGCTGCGTCTGGAATACAGCCCCGACGAATTCCGCAACCTGTTCATGTGCGAGTTCGTGGACGACACGCAGGCCGTATTCAAGCTCCACGATCTGGAATCCTGCTATGTCGATAGTGACGACTGGATAGACTTTGATCGGGATGCGCTGCGTCCATTCGGCGACATGCCGGTGTGGGGTGGCTATGACCCCAGCCGCCACCGGGATGATTCTTCTTTTGTTATTCTTGCGCCGCCGCTGAAGCCGGGCGGAAAGTTTCGGATATTGGCCCGTTTCAAGTGGGTCAATCAGTCCTTTTCGTGGCAAGCCGAGCGAATCAAGGAACTGACCGAGCGTTTCAATTTTGTCCACATCGGTATCGATATTACCGGGCCGGGGTACGGCGTTTATGAGAATGTGAAGGCGTTCTTCCCGGCGGCCATGCCCATTCATTATAGCCTCACCACCAAAATAGAATTGGTCCTGAAGGGCAAGGACGTCATCGAGAATGGACGCCTTGAGTGGGACGCGGGGCAATCCGACATAGCCCACGCCTTCCTGACCATTCGGCAGGACTCCACGCCGAGCGGCATGGTCACATATTCGGCAGGGCGCACCGAAGCCACCGGCCATGCGGACGTGGCTTGGGCCATCATGCACGCCCTTTACAACGAACCCCTGAACGTGAAGCACAAACAAAAAATCGTCGTTGCCTGACAACAATAAGGAGCATCCATGAGCGATTCCCAGATATTTACTTTTGGCGATCCAGAGCCGGTTCTGGCCGGTGAAATATACGACAACCTTGGCGCGTATTTGTGGGACAATGGGCGATACTATGAAACGCCTGTTCCCCTGACCGGCCTTGCTCGGCTCCTGCGCGCCAATGCCTATCACGGCCCGGCCCTTGGATTCAAAACTCAGCAGGTCATGCGCGGTTTTCAGGCTTCCAATGCGTTAAGCCGCAAGGCCATGCGAGCCATGGCAAAGGATTATCTGGTCTTTGAAAATGGGTACTTCCAGAAAGTCCGCAATTTCATCGGCGAAGTGGTGGAGCTGAAGCACCTCCCGGCTATCAACATGCGGCGTATGAAGGAACCGGACACCTATTGCATGCTCCAGATTCATGGCGAGCTGGTCCCGTTTGAACCGGGCGAAGTCCTGCACATAAAGAGCTATGACGTGAGCCAGACCATTTACGGCCTGCCGGAATACTTGGGCGCGATCCAGTCCATGTTGCTGAATGAGGAAGCCACGCTGTTCAGGCGCAAGTATTACCGAAACGGCGCGCACATGGGGTACGTGTTTTATTCTTCCGGCAACATCGATACGGACGCGCAAGACAAGCTGAAAGAGAAGATAAAAGGCACCAAAGGGCTGGGGAATTTCCGGTCAATGTACGTTCATATTCCTGACGGCACCAAAGATTCCGTCCGGATCCTGCCGGTGGGTGACTTCTCCACCAAAGACGAGCTGGAGAAAATCAAGAATCTGTCTCGGGATGACATCATCGCCGCCCACCGCATGCCCCCGGCTCTGGCCTGCCTCATTCCGCAGAACCAGACCGGCTTCGGCGACATCGTCAAAATCGACGCCGTGTACCAGAAAAACGAAATCCACCCCATTCAGGACGAGCTGGCCGAGGATATCAATGAAGTCCTCTTGCAGCGTGACCGAATCTCGTTTGACCGTGAAACTGAAACTCAGGCAATGTGATGAATTGACGAGGAAAACACCATGGCATTCAGAGTATATTGTCCCACATGCGGCAAGGTCGCCAGAATCACCAGTTCCAACAACATGAACCGGCAGCTCAAGCAGGCCTATTGCACCTGCTCGAACCCGCAATGCGGCCACACATTCGTGATGAATGTCGAGTTTGACCACACTCTCAGCCCCTCGGCCCTGTCCATCCCGGAAGGATTGCGCAAGCAGCTTCGGGAAACAGACCCCGCCCATCAGGCGTCCTTGTTTCAGGATATGGGCATTGGCTGAACCTCATACAAAAGCAAAGCCCCGGCATGGAGCCGGGGCTTGTAACTAAGCGGAGTAGGCGAGGACGGTAAAATCGTCCCCACTGAAACGGTGCAGCCACACCGAACCACGACCGAGGCCGCTACTCCTTCCCCTTTCGGGGTCCGAGGGTGGTAGCAGTCACGGCACAACCTGTAAAGGTATAGACCTCATGGACTTTTATTATTCAAATTCGAACGGCACTCTCTACTGCGACAATAATCTCACCATTATGGATTCTCTTTCCGAAGATTCTGTTCATGTGGTGTTGACCGATCCTCCGTATTCTAGCGGTGGCCTGCATGCCAAGGATAGAACCCAACCGGCAAATAAAAAGTATTCAGCAACAAATAATTACAGGAGTTGGGGCGGCGAATCCATGGACCAACGGAGCTACTACCGATGGTCCTGCGAATGGCTCAAATCAGCTTTCCGGTGCTTGGCACCAGGTGGAGTTCTAGCTTCCTTCATTGACTGGCGGCAGCTTCCGATCCTGACAGACGCGGTGCAGGCTTCAGACTTTATCTGGCGTGGTGTTTTCGTGTGGGACAAAGGCAATTCTCGACCAGTAAAGGGCGGCTGCCGCAATCAATGCGAATATGTTGTGTGGGCCTCCAAAGGCGGGAAAATGGCAGGCGATGCCTACTTGCCGGGATGCATTCACACCGGAATTGTACAAGCGAAAAAACGTCTCCACCTATGCGAAAAACCGCTGCCGCTCATGCGCGAACTTGTACGGCTAGCACCGGAAGGCGGAACCATACTGGATCCGTTCGCCGGATCCGGAGCCACGTTGCTGGCCTGCGAGGAAATGAACAGAAAATGGATAGGTATTGAGCGGGATGCAGAATATTGCAAAAGGATAAAGACGCGGCTTGAAGCGGAGTAAAGGGTATGAAAAAAAGCCCCGGGAGCGTGAATGCTGCCGGGGCTTTTTCGTGAAGATATAAGGCTTATTTGTGGGGGCATGAAGAGAGTCTATTGAAATGAAGCGTGTGCCATGGACTTTTTGTTTTATATCCTTCGGTAATTCGATCTCTGGAGGTATGACGAGCTTTAAATCATGATAGCGATGTTTTTTTCTGGCTTTTTCCCAAAAGTCCTTATGGTCGCAGTTTAGTACCGCTTGAAGTATAGAAGAATATATTGATAAATCTTCCTGACTAACGTTGATTTTTCTATGCTTTGTCACGATTGTTTTTAACAATTTCAAAATCTATGCAGTAAGTTTTGCACAAATTTACGATAGTTTCAGAAAGTCGTTTCATATTATCAGGGCATGCTGATTCATCCCAGTTTTCTAGAATCCATTTTGTGACATTGTTAATATTGTCATCAGCCGTGGATGAGATATCAGGAGAACAACTGTTCGAGACATTTTCAATTTCTGAAAACATAATATCTGCATGACTTAAGATAGCTTTAAGTTGGTAAACTAATCGTTCTTTTCCCCATTTAACTTCTTTGCATTTATATGTGAAATCATGTGTGGCTTCTCCCCAAGCCTTCTCAAGAAGTGTTTTTATTTGTACTTCGAAAGTCATCCATGAATATGGTTTAGGCCCTGCAACTCCCTCATTAAGTCGTGCGTATAGCCTTATTCCGTCAAAGAAAAACGAATCAGCTGATACAAGTCCCTTAGGTTTTTCATTTATAACATTGAAATTGTTACGAACAAATTCTTTTGCTGCATTGATATCCTTGAGATTTAGTACAACTATTTCACAAGCGTAAAAGTCATCAATTTGTTCATTTGATGAGTAAATACCCATTTCTATTTTTTGGGCAAAGCTAATTTCTTCTTTAATTCGATCAGTAAAAGACCATTTGTTTTGCTCTGCATAGACTTTCAGAAGTCCACTGACTTCTTTCCCGAGGGGGAGAGCATAGTCTTGGAGTTCACTATAGAGATCGCGAATTGACTTAGAAACTTTCATTGGATTTTACTCTGTCCAGCCGAGATATTCCATCAATGCTTCATGGCGTTTTTGTCTTGGCCCTTTTTCCGTAGCAGCTCCAGTCGTATATTTGTGATATTTATAGGCCGCTTGAGTGTCTGTAGCTGTGGAAAGGGTTTCAATGTCAAAGTCGGCAGAGCTGAATTGAGTGCATTCTTTGAGGAGTGAACAGAATCTTTTGCAAATAAAATCTGTATCCTCAGCCTCTTCGAGGTTAAACGCGATTAATGCCCATAGACTATAGATATGGGTTAGCGGTTTTTTGCTTATATAAGTCATTAATTCGGAGTCGCAGCTGATGATTTCCCGGATGTATTCTTTTACCTCTTTGAAGTTTTCTTCAAATAATTCTATGTCTTCTTGGGTTACTAGCTGGAGTTCTTCTTGTTCGGCGTCTTGGCTTTTTTCCGCATCGTATTCGTCAGATGGGAGTTCGTTGACGTCAAAATCGTATTTTACATAGAACTCGTTGAGGTTGCTTTGCGGAAAACCAACAAAGTCATTTTCAAGCATGACAAGCATAAGTATTGAGATGAACTCAGTGTCAGCCATCCTTTTGCTTCTTCCACGAGTCGAGACTTTTATGTCAACCCAGAATTTTGAACCGGCTTCTGCTTCTGCTTTTTTTTATTAGCCAGCCGTTGAAGCGTGCATGACGTAGTTCTTGGTCCTTGAGGGTTTTTTGATTTGTGTTAACCCTGTTAAAAACTTCATCCCATTGGACATTTTCTTCACATTGGAGTTGCTCTACAGAAAAAGAATAGTTGAAAAATTTATATCGATATATTGGATCTTTTTCTATTTTCTTTCCATTTTTTACCAACGAGTTTTGGGTCGGAAAGAGTATCTGGCAATGCTATTTTATTTGCGTAAAAGAGAAAGATTGTTTGAAGACGCTGTTTTCCATCAACCACATTGTATATAACAGATGTTTCGGTGATTTCTTTTTGTAAATATATAGCAGGGCAGGGATAGTTGCTAAAAATTGTGTCGAGGAAAAATTTTCTATCTTTTGGTCCCCATACACTCTTGCGTTGATAGGGTGGATCAAGCTGAAGCTTTTTTGCTTCGTACATGTCGATGAACCAGCTCAAATCTTGATTGCGTTGTTCTCTTCTGATTTCCATTGGTTATCCCCTAAGTCTTCTTTGTTTTACTCGTATGTATAGATTGTGAATTCGTAACATGTCGTCGTTTGAGATTTCGCTTGTTGATTGCAGAATTTTGACGGTCATTTTTTTGTAGAAGTTCTTCTATACAATCTTTACCTTCAAATCCAGATAAAAACTGTTCATAATTACTGGATGGATGAACGTAAGGCAATGGGAGACTTCTGAATTCTTTCGGAGTTAGCTCCAAAACTCCGCCGCCATAATAACGACCAAATAGTTCAGAACACAAAAGAGTGAGGGAGTTGTAGAAGGACATGATGAGTCCTTCCATTGAATAACCTTTGTTCATTTTGATTCGATACGCTGCGTCTGTGACAAAGACATCGGCTTGATTATCTATAATTTTTGGATAGGCGTGGCCTCGTTTGAAAAAGAAACCTTCGCTTTTCCATATTGAGGGGATGTCAAACCATCTTTTACGCTTAAGACATTTGTAACGATTAGGGATGTTTTTAGAATGTCCAATCAGCAAATAGTCGGTAAGTCCTTTATTGAATTTGCTGCGTGCTATTCCATTTAGATCGAGAAGATAACAGGGTTTTCCTGCGGCTCGTAATTGGTCGTGGCTTTCGGGTGACACTCTGGCAGAGCCATTGACGAACATCCCTTTTTGAATAATCGGTTTAATGTATTTTTCGAGAGAGTACTTTTTTACAACTTCTTCAGATATTATGAAATAATTGTTGGCTGCTGTTACAATTCCAGCAACGGATGTGCAGTAGTTTGAGACGGGGTAGCATTTTGCTACGAGGCTATTCACGAAAGAAAGATCGTCTGCATTAAGAATAAAGGAAGTCCATTTCGTGTTTTCAGTAGCTTTGTGCTTGGTGAATTGCATTGCATCTGAATTGAGTTCTTCGATAGAATCAACTTCTGTGAAAAAGAATCCTTCTTCGCTGGCTTCTTTATACGCCAATATGATGACCGTATCTTGTTCCAGGGATTTGAAAGCGAGTTTTTTGAAAGATATAATTTCAATTTTTGAGAATGTTTTTAGCAAGAAATTTCTAATTTCTTGGGCGTACTTTACTTGCAGTAATTCTGTGGGGATAACAAAAGAAAGAATTCCTTTTTTGGATAAGAGCGAAGAAGACTTGATGACAAAGGATGTCCAGATGTTAGAAATTTCTTTGTTTGCCAAACCCGCTTCAATGTGGGCTTGTTTACAAATAGCAGTTTGGGCTGGGGTTAAGTTCTTCTTGTTTATATAGGGAGGGTTACCCAAGACGATGTCATATTTGTTGGAGGTCTTCCATAATAGGAAGTCCTCATTAAAAGATGAGCAGAAGGGAAACTTGCTTGTGCTTTATGGAGAGCATTGCTGTCTATTTCAACTGCATCAATTGTGAGGAGGTGAGTTCGCTTGTTTTGGGCTAGGGAGCGTAAGAAGACTCCATCACCGCAGCTCGGTTCAAGGACACGGATTGTTTCTGTGGCTTGCGTCTTTTCAGCACTCGTTGAGATATCCACAGAGCGAGTTGAGCGGGGGTGTAGAATCGTCCGTTTTCTTTGTCTTTCACAGTATGATAGCCAATTCGAGTAAAGGGTTTGACGAGTAAAATTCATGAAGAAACAATGTCCTTATTGAGTTGTCGAAGATTTACCATGTCCACTTATCCAAGTCTAGGGTGTGCCTTTTTCAGAAAGCCCCGGCAGCATCCACACTGCCGGGGCTTTTCTTTATCCTTTCTTCATATCATCCAACGCCAACAGGCATTCCATTACATCATCCCCCAGCAGGTGGAGGAGTTCGCTTCCGTCTGGGTTATGGTCGGCCAGCCAATAGAGGGCTTGGGCGATCCGTGACAGTTTGTTCAGGGTGTCGTCGTATGAGGTCTGCTTCTGGTCGATCATGAGTATTCTCCGATAGAGTGTGGGTGGACCTTCCCTCAAAGGTCTTGGCTGCGCATAAACAGTTGGCGCGAGGTGGAGAGATACTTGTTGATTTGTAGTTCATTCTTTTAACTTACCGAGTTAATGGGGTTTGTGCCGAATGGGCGTGGTCGGGAGCGTGCCTTCTCTATCCCCAACAGGGGGGAGGGCTTCGGAAAAGTGTAATTTTTGTAATCTGTGCAAGGCAATCAGCCGGGAATCCGCATGGTCATTGAGTTTAAACAGTAGAGGGAAAATGTAATATTACTGTAAATAAGTGTAATCTAAAATGTAATATTCAATGAAATCAATGGGTTGATTTTTGAGAAAATGTAATGTGAAAAGTGTAATCAGATTACACTATTATTACTAAAAAAATTACATTTTGTTATTCTCTCTTAGCCCTTGGCACTCGTGGCTTTCCGGGCTTTTAAAAACTGAGATTACAAAAATTACACTTTTCCGACCCCCTCCCCTGTTTCCCAGAAATCCCCCTCACGCGCCATGCGCGCCTGCGTGCGCGTGCGTGAAAATACGGGTGCAGAGCATCTCTGTACTTTGTTCTTTATGAGCAGTGGTTGCCCATTGTCTTTGAGGTTTGAGAAATAATATAAATATTATATTGACTAGTGAGTTCGATGGTTCTTAGGCTTCGTAAGCCGAGGGCGAAAGCAAGTAATGGGATAGAGCTATATGGCTAACAAATTGAAAAGGACGGGAAAAATGAAGACTGTTCGGGATATCATTAAACCTGAATCAAGAATATTTGCCAAAAGTGAGTTTGGGCCGGTTTCTGACGACTGGCCAGCTTTGTCTTTTACTCATCGTACCGTAGCTCAAAAGTTTGCTCTAGATTATCGTCGGGACCGAGACTTTGTGATTTATGTTGGAACGAGTAATCCCAAAAACACTCCAAATGAAAACCACAGACAACGTCTTATTTGCCTTGTTTCAGTTGAAAGGCATGAACTAAGGACTGAGGAAATTGTCTCTGAAGAAAATTGGAGATTTGTTGTACGAGAACATGGTGCACGTTGGGAGTGGTCCTTACCTGCATTTCAAGCCTACAGCCTAACAGAACATCCCTCTGCATATGATATTATGCCGCAATCTTACAGCAAGTTAGGGAAACTTGAAAATCTCGGTCGTTGCGTGGAGTTGTCATCTGAGGAGTTAGGGCAGCTTTTGGATTTGTCCATCAGTCCGATTGAGTTAAAATTGACAGAACGTGTAAAAGGTCTTTCCGCGTTAAATACGGACAATGAAGAATTGAAGAAGGAAATTAATCGTCTTGTAAATTTGATTCTTGGTAGTGTTGAAAGAGCGGGCAAAGAGCGGAATGGACAATATCCTCCTAGGAAGTCATTAACTCAGGCAGATCTCTATATCCTTTTGAATAAGATCTGGAATGAGCAAGGAGGGCGTTGCGCTCTTTGTGGGGGGATGATTCCTACAGAAACATCGAACCGTTTACTTCAAGCATCAAGTGATAGAATCGACAGTGAAAATAAGGCTTACGATGAAGGGAATATTCAACTGACTCATTTAGGATGCAATTTGGCGAAAAATGATGTCCCTATGGAATTGTGGGATGAATATCTTTCAATGATTCGTGGTGAGGATAAGTAAGAAGAAAGCGATGCCGTCACCTTGACGACGGATGATACAAGGTGAGGCCAGATGTTTGATAGTCTTTGAATCAGCAATTCGTCCGAACAGCCCCGGCATTGGTGTTGCTCTTTGGCGGGATGTGAATCTGTGCGCCGGGCTGGATTCTGTGGATTCGGTCAATCAGATCCTCCAAGTGGAGGTTGTCCATTTTCTTGTTTACATCGGCTTCGATTTCTTCACGGATCGAACAGGCGTTGACGGGTTCTTTTGCTTCGTTGGAGGTGACGGCAAAACGGTGGCCACAATCGTCTCCTTCCATGATCCAGTCCGGAGAATAGCCGGAGATGCGCCAAATCTTGAGCAGCCAGTCTGACGGGATGGAGCAACGCCTTTTTGCATCGCTGATTGAACTCTGACGAACATCCAATATTTCTGCGAGTTGTACTTGGGTACGCACGCCAAACACTTCTTTTATCCGTTCCATAGCGGCTTCAAAGGCTTCGATTCGTTCCGGGGTCAGTTCGCGTTTTTTCTGAGGCATTGTCTTCTCCATTTGATTTTGTTGGGTGTTGCTGGTTTCAATTTATGAAGTGATTTTCTTGCTAAGTTCGAGGGCCTGAGCTTCGGTGAATCCTTCTGCCATTAATGCGAGAAATTTTTTCCTTTGCAGTTTTGCGATTGCCACCTGGAGTTCGAGTTGCGCAGGCAGTTCCGCAATGAATTCCTTAATGGCTTTAATTGAGTTGTTTTTCATGGATTCTCCTTATCTTTTGAAACGTAACAACGCACGGTTTTGCGTGCGAACTTCCCATCATCGGCTTTGCGTTTTTCCCAGCAACTGGAGACATTGCGTCCAACGGCCAGGCACTTGTATCGTTTGCATTGTGGAAGCAGCTTTTTAAGGAGCGTCATGTCTGGAAGCTCCTGACCATTGCGCACGCATTCCGCGCGGTATTGGTTCAGGTTGATGGCTATTTCATCTTCATGGTTGGAGTGGTTCAGGTATTCATCGTTGTCATTGATTCGGGTGTTGTTGATGAATTGGACGGTTTCCCAGAACTGTTCGACCAGCGGATGGTCGTGGGCGAGTCTTTGTTCTCTGGCAACGGCGCGCTCCTGAAGGAAACAGGCGAGCTTTTCTTGCCGTTCCTTGGTCATGGATTTGGGAAAGAGGACGGAAAGGGCATCGCCGAAGGCTGCGACTTGGGCGTGGTTCTTGACGATGCGTTCATTGCGGATCTTGTCGTTTTTGCTGAATTCGTTTTCATATTTCTCGAAGGACTTTTCATAGATTTGCATGATCTGTCGTTCATTACGCAGAGCCTTGCGCATGAAGCCGCCGACTGTTGAGCTGTTTTGGCGCTCGAACCATCGGGCTATGTCGCGGGAGTTCGGCTTGTGGTGGCGCTTGTCTACATGGACATGAACAACGCGCTGAAGGAGCGCTTCGGAGCCGTCGACTTCGGCGTTCTGACTGATGATGAGCGCGGCTTGAAAAAGGGATTCCTCTACATCGTTGTTTCGCCGTGCAACGCCTAATGTGCCGGTGCCGCGTCCATTGAAGAACGGCTTGCACAGGTCAAAATCGAATTGCTTGGCCTTGGCGTCTTTCTCGCCGGTGTCGCGGTCGGATTCGATAATGACGACCGGCATGTTT
>LQAJ01000164.1_pt1 | contig 28609 bp, 37 predicted proteins | sample 1535811 | NCBI WGS metagenome assembly LQAJ01 (sample SAMN04331587, study PRJNA305678) | bioreactor metagenome | isolation source: bioreactor_6 inoculated with Wadden Sea sediment 2nd replicate of a... | place: Germany: Wadden Sea, Janssand Flat
GTTTTCTATAAAAGTTTTCCATAAAGGTTTTCAAAATTTTTTTCTAATAGAAAACTGTATATCATACTTACCACATCTTTTATTATGTCTACCGAATATTTTACACGTTTTTCAGGAACCACGTTTTTCAGGAACCAATATGTAATGCGCTACACATTCCCTTAAATAAGAATGTACACACCCAGATTTATTAGTCCTCACTCTGACTTTTTCTTCATACGTTTTATTAAATATTGGTAATACAATTATTGGGATATTCCCGATTATCGTATCAACTGCCGGGTAAGTATGAATGGGAAACACATACTATAGGAGGTAAAATTTATGACAAACTATCATGAACCAGCAAATACGCTTAGCAATGAAACACGAGATTTTGTTCGTGCCTTAAACAGCCTTAAAGAGGAAGTTGAAGCTGTGGATTGGTACCAGCAAAGAGTTGATGCCAGTAGCAGTGCTGAACTGAAAGCCATTATGGCCCACAACCGTGATGAAGAAATTGAACACGCTTGTATGACCCTTGAATGGCTTCGTAGAAATATGGATGGCTGGGACGAACAGCTCCGTACATACCTTTTCACAAGTGCACCAATTCTTGAAGTGGAAGAAGCGGCAGAAAGTGAAGAGGACGCTAGCGAAAGCAGTGACAAGGACTTAAATATTGGAAATATGAAATAGTAATCGTACAGACACACTGGAAGACATGTATCAGGCGCTTTGAAAATTTCGGATTTCTGCCCTCCCTATACCACATATAGAATTTTGATTCTTAAAAGTTTATATAGGATTTAACGAGGGAGATTAAATGATATTTTGCAAATCGCTCACTAGGAATACTTATACAGGAGGTAACGAATGGATATTTTAAAAAGACATATAGCACCTCTTTCCACAGAGGCTTGGAATGAAATTGATGACCGGGCAAAAGACGTACTCAAGTCTGTCCTTTCAGCTAGAAAAGCGGTTCATGTAAAAGGACCTATGGGATGGGACTACGCCGCTGTGCCTGAGGGTCGACTTGAAGTCAAAGACAAGCAAGAATCTGATATAAAGGTTGGCACACATAAAGTGAAAGCTCTTGTTGAAGCGCGAACCATGTTTGAACTCAACAAATGGGAACTGGATAATATTCAGCGTGGCGCCAAAGACATTAATCTGGACAGTCTTGAAGAAGCCACGAAACGCCTAGCCCTATATGAAGAAGAATCTATTTTCAACGGTAATAAGGACGCTGGCATTCAAGGCTTATTAGAAGCAGCAAATCATTCTCTCAAGTTTGGAAAGTCTGCATCTGATATTATGACTGCTATTTCTGAAGCCCGCTTCTTACTCAGGGAATCCTATGCTGAACGGCCTTATAGCCTAATTGTTGGCAAAGAAGCCTACAAGCGCCTAGGTGGAACATTTGAAGGGTATCCGCTCATCCAAGCCATTAAGGATGTTATTCACGGCGAAGTGATTCCATCCCTTGCCCTTGATGGTGCCCTGCTCGTCCCTCATGACCATGAAGACATTGAACTGACAATTGGACAAGACTTTTCTATCGGATACGACTCCCATACATCAACGTCTGTGAAGTTCTTTATCACTGAGTCCTTCACCTTCCGTACCCTTGATGAAAATATTATCGTTAAGTTTAAAATCTAAGTGTTTTTTAAGTCTAATATTCGTAAAGATTTCATATATGCGTACACAAAAATCCCTTTGAATTTTATTCAGAGGGCTTTTCGCTTTTAGAAGTCGGTATACAGCCTTGCAGAAGTGACCAGTAGGGACCACTCTATCCCCCATTTAAAAAGCAGAATCCACACTCGCTTTAGAGTGGATTTCTAATGTGTCTAAAACTTTTCTATTGTGTTTAAAATTTCTATTGTTTCTAAAACTTCTTCTATTGTGTTTAAAACTTCTATTCAAACATCCTTCTGCTTAATCATAAGTGGAAATTCTGTACAGCCTAAAACAATGCCCTTCAGTTAGTTCATCCCACTTGTTATTATGTTGCAGTCGATTCACTTCGTAAAAATCAAAAGGATACATAAGGCAGTTTGCTTTATGGGATTTTCATAGCTAAAGTCCTATATTAACCTGAGACCATGTAAACCATCTTCACAACTTAGTCAAAGTCTAGCAAGTGTGTTTTCACAGCTTTTTTCAGGGTAAATCAATATGGTAAGAATTTTAGTTTAGTTATTCTATTATTGAAGGTAAATGTGGCTAGAGATCTAAAGGAGGATTTGCGCATGGCTATGAAACACGATCAAGTTGGTAACCCCTATCATATTAACAATCAGATTCAACGTAACAAAGAAATGAAAGAGGAAAAAACACTGAATCATGTGTATTCTGTGCTTGAAGAACTGCTACTGGAAATGAAAGCGATTCATGAGCATATTGAAGCTTAAATAAGAAAACCGAATAAACCTTGAAAGACAATGAATGCTTCTCTCTTATCTAATGGATGATAGGGGAGCTTTTGTTTTAAACACATTTATCACAGCAAAAACAGCACCAATAATTCTATCAGTGCTGTCTTCAATACTTTCGCTATTGTCTTATTTATTGCCTACAAAATATCCGTTACAAGTAGACGCTTAATCGCATCTGCATACACCATCATACCCAGTTTCAAATCTCCAAGCTGGATGTGTTCATTGGGCTGATGTTCCGTTTTCTTTCTTCCTGGAAAAACAGTTCCAAAAGCCACGCAATTATCCAGTGCTCTTGCATACGTTGCACCACCTGCCGCCAGTGGTCTACTATTCTGATCTCCAGTTACAGACGCATATGACGTCATTAAAGTCTTAACCAGTTTGGATTCAAGAGGCACATAGACTGGTCTGAGATAATCATGAACTATAAACTCCATTCCATAGGATTCTGCAGATTTTTTTTAGCTTTGATTTAATCATTTCAACATCTGCCGATATAGGTATCCTTAAATCCATGGAGAGTTCTGAAATATTATCATCAACTTTCAATTTGCCCAAATTAACTTTTAATTTTCCTGAAATAGCATCTTCGACCTTCCCAAATATCTTTTCTGCATGGGCATCTTCTGCAAGTTGTTCACTTACAAACCTTATAGCATTATTTGCATCACTTACATGTCTTAAAGCAATACACAGCCTTGCAGCAGCGTTGACACCAGTATCTGCAACCTGTGCATGAACACTTTTACCAACAACATTTGTACTGCTTTTACATGAATCAAAGTCAAATCCAAGACTGTTCAAAACATTTTCAAGGTGCGATCTGTCCATGCCTTCATAACTTGCATTTGCAGGAACCGAATTGAAGGCTTCTCCTGCATGGATTGAAACACCTGTCATCCCATTCCCAATAAGTTTCGCTTGAATAAGAGCTTTCTCAGCGTGGATTAGGGGGAATTTCGAATCTGGAGAAAATCCATAAGATGGCATCTCTTCTCTTTCTGAGTAAGCATTTATGCCTCGCCACAAGGTTTCCTCATCTGTGCCAAATATGAATCTAACACGCTTATTGAAGGCAATCCCGGATTCATACAATGCATGCACAGCATACAAAGCTGCTAATGTCGGTCCTTTGTCATCTTGAGTGCCTCGACCATAGATTTTCCCATCTCTGATAACAGGATCAAATGGATGCGAGTGCCACTTATCAAGATCCTCAGCAGGCACAACATCAATGTGACCAAGAACACCTATCAGCTCTTCCCCTTGACCGACCTCTGCATAGCCATAATATCCCTCTGGATCATAATATGTTTTAAAACCGAGTCTATCACTAATCTTTAAAATCGTTTTCAACGATCTATCAATTGCAGAACCAATGGTTTTTGCTGTGATCCTCTCGAAAGACACTTGGTATTCTTACCAATGATTTGAGGTCCTCTATATATGAATCAAAATTATCTTCAATTAAATTCTGGTAGTTCAACTCGAATCACTTCCTTAATTGGTACTCATATGCAACCATTAGCACATATCATGCTGAAACGATTTTTCAGCAGACAAAAGCATGAAACAAGACCATGCTTCTGTCTGCCAAGTACCTTTAATATCTTTAGCTAGTCTTCTAAAATTGTTTGAATTTCAACCTTAATTGGTTCAATATCCATTCTTACACTTTTAAAAGAATATACATCTGCTGCACCACTTTGTCCCCAATAGCCTTCAGTGTCATCAACATTTTTAAATGTGAACGCGAAGCCCTTTCCATCTAGACCATAGAGGTACGTTTTAATTTCGTTTCTTAAGGCATTGTCCACCAACCCATATGAAATAAATTGGTTTAATTTCTGATTTGCACTGAGAGAACCTGTTGTATCTGGATTTTCAGTCGCAAGATATTCATAGCCCACTGTTGTGTACTTGTTTTCATCCATTGTAAATTCATTTGTGCTCACATTGTAAGTATCATATCCTTCGATATAACTCACTTTAATGTTTTCATAGCTAGAAATGCTTGAAGCTTTACTCGAATCACTTGCATCTACAACAAACACACCTCCGGTTCCGATTACAGATACCGTTTTAGTGACATTGTCAAAAATCATGGCAGTGTTTTCCTCAACGCCAAATGAAACCGGATAAACCTTCTGTGTGGCCTGTGTCACCACTGCCAGCCTGCCTAGTCGAGCTTTTCTATCAAAATGCTGATCAATAACACCATATTTGAAAAAACCTAGACCCTTACTTACAATAAGACCGCCCTGATTTTGATAGTCAAGAGTTGAATCATCATATTCACTCACAAAGCCATTTGCTAGCGCCCCCAGACTATCGCCTCCTGCAATCATAATATCACTCATAATCGCCGCACCGGCACTTGTTCCACCAACCACAGCGCCATTTTTATAAATTTTCCATATTGCCTCTAATACAAGGCTCGCTGACTGGTCCTCATTTAAGAGAACATCTGTAATTCGTGTCTGATCTCCACCAACGAACCAAATACCTGTTAAGTTCTCAATTGAATTTGCAACATCGGGATTATTGCCATTTTCCGCCCAATCTGATTCGTCTACATTCTCAGATCGCTTGTCATTTATTACTGCAAGTGGCAGTACAATAACATTTTCAGGAAGAACACCACGTGTAACCATGTCATCAAAGAACATTTGTGAGTATTTATGTGGGCTACCACTAGCAGCCGGAACGATTCCTATTCTCGCATTCTCAGCTCCACCTGCTAGTTCTATAAACTTCTCATATACTGCATCATTGTCAGAGCGAAGCGCACCCCCAACTATAACAAGTGAACCATTAATATCAGTATCTGCAAATGTTATGTTTATAGAACTCAGACAAAGCAGCAGGGAAAACAATAGTATCAGCTTTTTTTTCAAAGTATGCCTCCTTATTCCTTAATGAAATTCTATTCGATCATCCATTAAAAGCCCATAGCAACCGCTACTAACATTACGATTGTTGCACCGCCCACCAAAATACCTTGGAACTTAACTTGGAACTTCAACCACTGCGTCCAGTCAACCCTAGCAACACCCAATGTGCCCATAAGCGCAGCAGATGTCGGAACTATACAGTTTGTGAATCCATCACCAAGTTGGAATGCAAGAACAGCAACTTGCTTAGATACACCAACAAGTTGAGCTAATGGTGCCATTAAGGGCATTGTGAGTGCGGCTTGGCCTGATCCAGAAACAACAAAGAAATTGAAAACAGACTGGAATACAAACATGATCCAAGCCACAAGCATTGTAGGAAGACCTTTAAGAACTCCAACCATACCGCTAAGGACTGTGTTTAGGACAGTGTCAGTTGCTGCTCCAGTGCCACCGAGTACTAAAACGATGCCTTGAGCCATACCAACAACCATAGCTGCACCCAGAAGGTCTTTTGCTCCACTTCTAAAAGAGATAGCAATATCATTCACTGACATATTTTCGAGCTTGAATACAACGCCAATAATACCCGAGACAATACCAATTGTGAAGAATATCGTCGCAATTTCAGGCAGGTAATATTCATGGGCATTTACGCCCAAATGAGCCACACCATACCTAAAGCCAAAGTTAGAAGTACAAGTGAATGACCAAGGCCAAAATGGGCTTTTTTATTTTCCTTATCTTTTAGGTCATCTCTAAAATACACATCTGTTTCATAAGATACTGACTTCATTGGATCTTTTCTGATTTTCCTTGCATATGAAAGCGTGTATAGAGTGCCAATAATAGTGAATATCGCCCACATTGTCATTCTAAACATGTTGCCTGAACCGATTGCAACCCCTGCAATACCTTGCGCAATAGCCACACTGAAAGGATTCATCCATGAAGTAGCAAAACCGACTTGAGTTGCAACATAAGTGATCATAATACCGGTTATAGCGTCATATCCCATTGCTATCATTACCGGCACCAGTATCATGGCAAATGGAATGGCTTCCTCACCCATACCAAATATGGCACCACCCAATGAGAATAAAACAAACATAATAGGAATAATTGCAACTTCTCGACCTTGGGTTTTGCTAATAAGATTTAAAATTCCATTTTCAACAGCACCTGTGTGAAGCACAATCCCAAACGCACCGCCTACGATAAGAATGAAGGCCATGACACCTACCGCAGACCCCCATTTGCTTCCAGAGACAAATCCTTCAAATGCAAAGTTAAGGAAGCCTACGCCGCCCCACTTCTCAAAGATTTTTATGCCCTTGGTTTCGCCTTCTGTTTGATAATCGCCATACACTTGAACCACCTTGAAACTCGCACCAAAGTCATTCGAGTAATTAACAGCCTTTGCTTTTGACTTATTAATTGAGCCGATCTCTTCTTCTCCAAGAAGGACAAATGTTTTGTCACCAGATGCATCAACTGTGTACACATCTCCATTCATTTCAAAATCACTTGTATCACCGTCTGCTACAAGAGCAATTTGCTCGCCTGTGCCATTTGTCACCTCATAAAGAACATCAAAATGACCTGTTGGAATAATGTACGTTAAAAGTGCCGCAAGAACCACAATACAAAAAATAATGACATATGTGTCTGGCATCTTCCATGTCTTGTTTGGTTCTGGTGTAACGGCAGTTTCCGTTACATGATTCGGTTTTACCATTTTTCTTCCCCCTTAGAATTAATACAAAGTTTTTCTAGCACCTATTAATATTGCAAATCGCATGCCAGTTTTTATAAAAGCCCAATTTGCTTAATTTTGCACTTTAAGGGGTTAGAAATTACATTTCTCACCAAATTCATTGCTCAATAAAAGTTTAATGGCGACCATTAAACTTTTATTGGTCGCCATTAGCCATTAGTATTCTTAAACCATCTTTGGTTAGTATCGTTCCATGTTTGCCTTTCTTCTTTAAAACCAGCCCCCGCTTTTCTAACTTGTCCAGCCGATTCCTTATTTGACCAGGACTCATTTCGAACATGGTCCCCTCAGTTAATTCAGAAATTTTTTCTCGACCACACCGTTCATGCCTTTCGTTTATGGTCTTAATCGCCCTTAGAATCAGTAAATTTTCATCCGTAACCTCATGAATAGCACTGGCAAATATTCTGTTCTCAGCGCTTATACTGCCTGCTTTAAAGAAGCTTCTGTCTGGAATGCTGTCCAGTGTAATGGCCTTGCCATCAGACACAGCCAACATATATGAAAATGTATTTCTCAGTTCTCTTACATTGCCTAACCAGTCGTATGTCTTTAACTCATTTATTACATCATCTTCAATGACAATGGATCGAACCATTTCTGTCTCTGCAAAATATCTTAAGATTTCAGGTATGTCCGATTTTCTTTCCCTAAGAGGTGGCAGTTTTAAGTAACCCATTTTCAAACGGTAATAAAGGTCTTCTCTAAACTCGTTTCTATTGACCATTTCATACAAGTCCTTATTGGTTGCTGCAACCACTCGCACATCTATTGATTTTATATTGGTGCCACCGACCCGCATTATTTCTTTTTCCTGTAATACTCTCAAGAGTCTAGCTTGAAGCTTTAAGGATGTGTCTCCAATTTCATCTAAGAATATTGTGCCTCCGTCCGCTTGCTCAAAAAGCCCCACTTTCCCACCTTTTTTTGCGCCTGTAAATGCGCCTTCTTCATAACCAAATAACTCGCTTTCAATAAGGTCATCTGGCAAAGCGCTAAAGTTCACGGCTAAAAATGGTCCATTGTGTCTTCTTGAAACATTATGAATTGCACTGGCAAACAGTTCTTTTCCTGTCCCGCTTTCACCTTCAATCAGCATGGTCAGTTCAGATTTTCCTAACTTTTCTGTAATGCCTTTGACTTTTTCAATGGCCTGACTGCTTCCAACAATATCATCAAGGGTGTATTTTGCGTAAAGCCCTCGACTGATAAACTCACGCTTCATTCTATCCGTTTCATCAATAGCTGCCTTTAGTTTCTTAAAGCTTGTCAATACAGCTTTTCCCTGATTGGTAAGAACTTTCGAAACGACGATCTCAATACCATCCAAGTTCATTATTTTTTCATTAACCTCTCCAGGATTCAGCAGATATTCAAGCAAGTCAGAATTATTGATGACTCTCTTTAATGGTTTTCCAACGATAACACTTTGACTTGTGCTGATAATATTTTGAGGATTCGTTGAATACAATAATTCGACCATTTTGATCATATACAAGAACACCCTGACTCAAATCATCTATAACATTCTCAAGATGTGTATTCAACTCTAGTATTTTGTTTCTGGACTGAGCAAGTCGCTTGGCAATATTTATAATTTTTCTTAAGTAATGGTCTGAAAGCAGTCCCGACTTTTGGTTTAATATCTGCAAACTGTTCAGTATCTGGGTGATTGTTTGAAAATCCATAATTCTTGATTCAATGTCAATCACTTGTTCAATTGTGCTTGGAACCTTATCGGTTTCTCCAGGTGTAATGGCTATTTTTATATCTGAAACGTCAATGGAACACCCAGGATAATAGGCAATATACTCTAATGTATCCAGCCCCAATGACTTCAAGTGTTCTATAACGCCAACACTTGATCTTTCCACATCATTTACCAGGAGGACTTTTGTATTTTGTGGTATCTCAACCACTTTGTCCAAATGATCATAGCTAATTGTTCTTCTCGCTACAATGTGCTCTGTGTTCAAATCAAGCAAACCAAGTTTCACCAATTCGTCTTTGGCCAGTTGACTTGATATAATGACCAGCCCTTCAGATATAGGTTCGTCAATGCCTGTATCTATTGAGTAGCCCCGTACTTCCACTTCGTCGCCTGTGTACTCTTTCAATTGCTTGATCAAATCTATCATTGTTTTTTCAGAACCAGCTATTAATGCGACCTTAACACTTGACATTGCTTCACCTCTGATCTCTTATCCCTGACCACATCATCTTTACTAGAGCAGTATTCAGCCTTGTTACATATGCTAACGCCTTATCAAATACCGTTTTGATCTTATTTTCTATTTTATCACTTTGGTTTATCGAGCTGCAATCGTTCATAGGTTCCATTCACATTCTTCACCTTATAATTAAAGCATGTATTTCTTTTCAATCTTATGGAGCACACCACTATCACTAAGCTCTTTTAACCTCCTATTAAATAATTCAAGCTTCTCTTTAGTGTCTATTGCTTTGCTAAAACCCATCATCGTTTCCGCATCATCTGCCTTCATGTGCTTGTACTTCTCCTTTTTTACACCATTATTCATTTCGTGCATTTTGAGCCAGTGGTCACCACTTAGTTCGTTCATTATTACCACATCAACCTGACCCTTTCTTAGTTTACGAAACATTATTTCCTCTTTTACGTTGTAATCTTTTATGATCTCAGTTTTATTATCAAACGAGCTGAAATATGAGTAGCCTTCTAAAACAGCAACTCTTTTTCTTTCCAGATCCTTTAGTGTCTCAATTTTATATGCCTTTGATGCCAGAGTGTAGAATGCAAAAGTGCTTGTGCTTCTATATTGGTTGGAAAACTCAAGATACCTTTCGCGGTCCTTATTATAGGAAATTGTAGGCAGAAGATCCGCAACCCCTTTCATTATCATTTTAAGAGACATCTCCCAAGGCACTATTCTTATATCGACGGTATAATCAGACCCCTCATAAACAGACCTTATTAGTTCAATATCAATACCACCGATCTCTCCAGTTTTAGAATCATATATTACATATGGTTCATAAGGCGAAGTTGCAACCACGACATTTTTTTCACGTTGCTCACTCGACAAGCCATCTACTTTCAAGCCGAATTTCAAATTGGTTTCACCTAACGCATCAAGTGCCGAAGTCAATTGATTCACCATTTGTGTTTCATAATCGACGGATTGATTGATATCAGTTGCTGTCATTGCAACGTCTTCCACTGCCAAGGTCATATCCTTTAACATGTCGAGTATGTCTGAGAACGAGTCAACAAGTTTACCTGTACCAGCTGATAATTTAGCATTTGCAACTGACATAGAATCCGTTACACTTTCTACCTCAACGAGCTCATTCACAGTCATATTCAGACGGTCTGACTGAGCATGAATAGCTGATACAGTGTCATTCATAGACACTCGTGTTTCATCAGCAAGACGAATTATCTCTTTAAGAAGTTCAGTGCTGCTTTTTACAACATTTGATGTTTCGCCAGAGAGTTTTTTCACTTCATTTGCAACAACTGCAAACCCTCTGCCAGCATCCCCTGCCCTTGCAGCCTCTATTGATGCATTGAGTGCAAGTAAGTTCGTTTGATCTGACAATCTGTCAATACTTGCAATAAGCGTATCTGCTTTCTTGGTCTTTTCTTCAAGACCCTCTATTTTTTCTGATGACACTTGCAATTGTTTATATAAGATCTCGTACATTGCAACTGTCTTTGTGATCTTAAGTTGGTTTTCATGAACAGTCTTATATGCTTGGCTACTTATTTCAGACATCTCGGATGCGTGTTGAGCAAAAGACAAAACCGTTTGGTTTACGCTTTCAACAAAGTTCTCAATGGCAGATACAGACGCTGATTGCTCCTCTGCATTTGCAGATAGCCCTTCGATTTTGCACAGAACATCTTTCATTTCCAAATACAGTGCTTCTGTTGAAAATGTAAAATTACTGATGAGCTTCATATAGTCATCTGATATGACTTTTAAGTCCTCATAATCTCCACTTCCTAGATTCACCCTTTCCTCTTCTCCTAGAGTAAAGCTTCTCTTAAGCTTACGTCTGTCAATTATCATAAAAAAAATTACAGCTAATAATAGTATCCCCACAATATTATGCACTTCATTTCCCCCTTATAAACAAAAAGTTCTACCTGAAGAAATAATATGCAAATAGTATGCCAATCCTTACGAAAAAAGAACCAACCTCCTAGCCATTAGATTTTTTTGGTCTAACTTTTAGGTGTTGGTTCGCTTCATTTGTGCCGTGATATTAATCAGTTGGGGCGCTTGTGTCAAATTCTATGACCGCCATTAGTTTTTCAATTTCGTCTTCTGACATTCCCAGAGCTAGTAAAAAATCTTTATGGTCATTTGGTGAAGCCTTTTCAAAATCTCTATGCCAATTGAGCATGTCATCACGTGTATATCCACTCTTTTTCAGCATATTAGTCCAAGCGTTTTTTATCAAACAATTGAGAATCCTGATTCTTTACTTTATCAATGAGTACGGTTAGAATTATACTTTCCTGTTTTTTTTAGTCGTTTTATCTCAGATTGAATGCTTGTGAGTCTATCTGTTAGAATCTCTGTAATACTATTCTTTTCAATATCAAAGAGCTTAGCAATATCATTTAATGGTATACCTGCTTCACGGTGCTGCATGATTAAAGCTAAATGTCTCACATCCTCGTCCGAATATAATCTATAACCACTCTCGCTCCTATCTGACGGTCTTAGGAGACCTATTTTGTCATAGTAAAGTAGAGTGCTCCTGGAAATATTGAATTGCTTAGATAGCTTTCCAATGGTATACATTGTCCCCCTCCAAATCATATTCTGTTGATTAAACCTTACTTTAACATTTTATCTGCTTTAAGAAAATGATTCCACGAATCCTCTAAATCCTTCTTTCTGCATCTATTTATATCATTGCAAATCAATGTCAACGACCCATTCTCCCTATATGAAGTTGGCTAATTAAAAGCCATCATCCTACTTATCCTACTCTTTCATTACCCATTGGCATTTGCCAAAATCATTGTCTATTACGAATATATAGCCCTCTTGACCACGGCCACTTTCTGAATAGATCATACTTTAATCCAGTCCATATATCTAAACTTTTTCCTCGGTGGATAAAGCCCTCAAATGTGACTCATTAGTTATTTCATAGACCTAGTCTACGGAAATCCTACCACAAGATTTTAAAGCCTGGACTTATAAAAAGTTTAAAAAGATTTCAAATTAATATACACTTTTATCACAAGTTGTCACGCTCTCAGTTTGGTATTGTCTATTGAAACGAAAGTGATTTCTCCATAGCACACTTAAGAATATCATCACAATAGATATATTCATTAGATAAAACTGAAAACCAACTTTTTCAACCATAACCCCCACCAGCATAAATGATATAGGAAATGATATGTTAGAAATTATTGACACAATCCCAAAGACTCTGCCTCGTATTTGTTCTGGGGTATCTAATTGAATTGCCAACTGCCAAAACGCTGCTGTGTTGGAAATAACACTCCCCATTATGAGCACAACAATCAAATAGGGTAACATTTGACTTATATCTAATACCATTAATGTGCCAATAACTCCATACGTTAGTCCAAGAATTCCAGTATAAACAATTAGCATACTCAACGATTGTTTCTTTCTTTTTCCAACATTCAATATGGTCGCGCCTAATATAAGTCCAAGTCCTAAAGCCCCTTGTAGTAAACCAAGATTCAAAATTCTATCAGAAATTGATTCAGCTAGAAAAGGCATTATTAGAGAAAAACTTCCTACTGCAAAATGAACAACAGCAACTATAATTAGAACGCTCTTAAGAATCCGTTTCTTCGATACATATGTTATGCCGCCCTTCACATTATCCCAGTAACTTTCCAGTGTTCCAGTTGCGTGCTTGGGACTTTCAAATTCTATAAAGCATTCAAATACTGCCGATATCACAAACGAAAGCCCATTCATTAGAAATCCACCTGCAAACCCAATTGTGCCGATCGCCAAGCACCAAAACAGGTGCCATTACACTGCTTATACCATTTATTAACTGTTCCAGACCATTGGCCTTAGCGAGTTCTTCTTGCCTTACAACCAATGGAATTATTGATTTTATTGATGGTTCAAAAAAAGCGTTGAGCACTGATATCAAAATAGAACAAAATATCAGAATTTGAATACTTAGCATGTTTGTCATTTCAAGATAAGTGACACAAAGTATAATTAAGCCCCTAAGCAAATCTGTAACTATCATAATGTGCTTTTGATTGCTACGATCAACATAGGCTCCAGTGAATATCCCCATCAAAAAGGCTGGTAATGTTGATGCAAATAACATGACGCCCATTAGTAGTGGAGAATTAGATTCTTTCAAAACCCATAAAGCAAGGACGAGCGTATAAAACCGGTCTCCAATCATAGAGACAAACTTACCTGACCAGATTAAAAAATAGTTTTTATTTATAAACATAAAAACCTCCTATATGACTAAGTTCATTCCCATTAGTGTGGTCAATTCTGCTTGGTTTAAGAATGTTCATACTATCATCTCCCTTATATGAAGTGTTTGCGGCACATCTAGCTGGCCTAAGTGCAAGCTTTCCAGTTGTCCAAGCCACTTCTAATTTTTTCTCATAAACTTTTTCTATTTTTATACTTTAAGAATAGTCTTTCTATCTTGTGATAATTCAATCCTAAAGTGTAAACCTATAGACAGGTCAAGGGTTTTCAAAAAAACAAAAAAGAGACACCACGATTTAGTGGTATCTCTTGAACTTATAGTTGTTATGTTGCAAATCAAAATGATATTTTCACATCAATATTAGCTGATATACTCAGTTGCCTCACATCTTATACATCCGCAAAATGCGATACTGCCTACAGTTTAAGCCGTTACATTAATAATTTTTCTAAATTCACTGGAATCATTCACAAGTGTATTCATACTGCCCTCTGCAGTGATCTCACCATTTTCCATAACAATAATGTTGTCTGCTCTTTCGATCAGGTCTTTTTTTATTGGAGACAATAATATAAGTCTCATCCTTTCTAGCAAAAAGTCTAGACCACAACTCTTTTTCTGTGTTCACATCAAGAGCGCTTGACACATCATCAAGCACATATATGCCCGCTTGTCTCGCAAGCATTCTTGCAAGTGCCACACGCTGAACTTGTCCTCCAGAAAGCTTCATACCACCCGTGCCTATGAAGGTATTTAGACCATCATCAAAGCTGTGCATTTCTTCATCTAGGACAGCAATGTGTAAGACTTCTTGAAGTTCTGCACCGCTCATCTTAAGATCATGGACAATGTTTTTCTCAATGCTCCCACTAAAGAGTTTTGGAGACTGCGGTGTATATGACATGATAGGTGGCACAAATTTTTCATCTGTGTTTTTAACAAGTTCACCATCAAGCAGTATCTGTCCTGAATCAATTGGCAGAAGACCCGCCAGGACTTTCACAAGCGTGCTCTTGCCCGAACCAATTCGACCAGTTATAACTGTCACGGTGCCTTTTTTAACTGTTAAGTTAATGTTTTTAATGCCATTGTTTGACCCCTTATAGGTGTAGGATAGATCGTTGATTTTAAGTTCAGAGATTTCTTTTTTCTCTTGTCTATCTTGAAATTCAGCCTGTAGATTCACTGGCTTTAAGAAGATTTTCCTCTTAGTCATAATTGAATCAAGATTGGGTTCTCCTATGAGGGTACAGAGTCTTTCAACCGAAACCTCAGTCTGTTTGAGATAGGCCAGAAAATCACCAAATCGTTGGCTAAAGTCTGCAACAAATGACAAACAGTAAACATAAAGAACCAAGTCTCCCAATTGAAAACTGCCATCTTTCATCATATTGGCTACAAGAAACAGTATCAGTCCAGTGCCAATATTGACTGTGTTTTCAAATACGGAGTTGACCATTTGAGTGAAAACTGTGTCTTTTATCACCATTTTATGTCTCTGATGATTTAAGCTGTGTAATTTTTTTTATAATGTCATCTTCTGAGTTGAAGGCCTTTATTGTCATTATTGAATGAAAAATTTGACTAATCATGCCACTGACTTCTGAATCACACTTTCTGCTGTTTCTTCTGTAGACCTGTAGCCTGCCTTTTATCCTTTTTGTTAACAGGGCCACTATTATTAATGGACCAAAAACCAGAAGTGTAATTTTGACATTTATCTTCATGAGAATCGCCAGTGAAACCACCGAGAATGTGGCCGTTCCAATAATGTCTAGTAGCCAACCTAAAGTGTCAACAAGCTGTTCAACATCATTTGTAATATGATCTTGAACCTCACCTGACGATTTTGATACGGCTTCACCACCGTGTTTGCTATAAAGCTTGTCAATAATATTAACCCTGATTGTAGACACCGTTATAAAGTCGTGCTTCCTGTCAATGAGCCCCCCAAAGTATCCACATACAAAACGCAAAACAGTTGCAATGAGAAGGATGATCAGCAACTGAGTGAACAAGCCTTCACTGCTTGAATCGCTAAACAAACGATTGATAAACTCTCGACTGATTAAACCAGGAACCAAGTTATATACAAATATCAATGTCCAGAGTGTGACACTCAGTGCATAAAGGCCAGGCTTAAACATGATCATTTTCCACATCAATCTTGGAACACTGTTTTTATCTTGTGAAATCATACCAAGACCTCCTTAAGCACGTTGTTTCTGAGGCGGTAGTAAACCGAGTCACTGCTCTTCATCAATTTCTCACGTTCCCCCTGCTCGACAATATTTCCCTTATCAAGAACAATAATGTCGTCAGCCTTGTCTAGGGTAGACAGCTTATGCGCAATGATAATACAGGCTCTGCCCTCTGTAAGTCTTTCAATGGCTTTATCCATATACTTTTCTGTTACAGAATCCAGTTTAGCTGAGGCCTCATCTAAAATAATGAGTTCGGGGTTTCTCAAAAAGACTCTGATGAATGCAATAAGTTGGGATTCACCTGCTGACAAGGAATCTTTACCCTTTTCAAAGTATGTATCTAGACCAAAACTTTTCGAGTCTATCCAGTCTGACAGACCTGCTTCCTTAGCAGCCCTCATAATTTCATCATCGCTGATGCCACTATTAAACACGGTTAAATTATCTCTTAATGTCGCGTGGAAAATGCTCACATCTTGAGTGATATAGGCTATATGCTGTCGCAGATTCTTCAAATCAAAGCTAGATGTTTTATAACCATTAATGCGTATTGAACCGCTTTTAATTTCATAAAATCTAGGTATCAGTTTGGCGATTGTTGTTTTACCGCTTCCAGTACGACCGACTATGCCCAGTGTCTTATTTCTTGAAAGCTCAAAAGAGATGTTGTTGAGAATAGTTTTACCATTAGTGTATTCAAAACACACCTTGTCCAGCTCCAATTTAAAGTCATTTAACTTTTCAAGCTCAAGATCACCACTGTTTATTTTTGATTTTTCATTGACCAATTTTTCAAGCCTGATGATGCTTGCTTCAGCTTTTTGAAGATCCATAAGCTTTCTTCTAATCTGTTCTAAAGGACTATTCAAGAGTTGGGTATAGCTGAGTATTAGATACACAGTTCCCGCAGTGGCCTGACCCACACTCCACAGGTAGGCTCCAAAGCCGAGCCCAATAACCAGACCCACAGAAGAGATCACCACAGATATATTCCATAGATTATAGTTGATTAAATAGGCACGAATATTTACTGGGAACAAGTCACTTAAAATGACGATACATCCATTTATAGTGAATGTTTTAGATCCACTGGCTTTGTTGTCCTCAATACCAGTGATTTTTTCTTCGATGTAAGCGTTGAACTCAGCAGTTTTTTTCATGGCTTTTAACCCAAAACTTAACGCCGTAGCGCTGGTATTTATTAAGAATATAAATCGCAATCACAGTGTAAACACCCAACATTAGGGATAGGCGCAGGTCTATAAATGCTAAAAAGATCAGTATTCCAACAATGATAATACCGTTGTTGATTATGTCCAGCACAAGCTTTGAAAAGAAATCAAAGAGCTTATGTATATCTGATTCAAGTCTTTCTATCATTTCTCCAGGTTGCTTTGTTTCATGAAAAGTCATATCAAGATGCATACAGTGGTCAATAAGATCTTCTCTCAACTTGTTTGTTGAAGACCAACCAATCAGTTGGCACAAGTATGTGCTAGCAACTTTCAATCCTTGATAGAGAACAGAAACAAGTATATAGACTATTGTTGTATAAAGCAGCACAGACATTTCAGCTTGGCCGAGTGCTGAGTCAATAAAGAATCGGAGAATCTGCGGATTAACCAACTGCACACCAGTGGTCAAAACAAGCAGAAGCATGAGTGCAAGCAGTTTCCCCTTTTGCTCTTGTAGGTATTTACGCAAAAGTTTCATAAATTTACGTATTGAATCAGTCATATAATCCCCTCACTAAATTACATGTTCAGCGCCCGCACGCTATCCATGATGTTTACTGTCAGACTAATCTCAGCCAAACTGCATACAGCAAGATTGTATGAGATGTCCAGCTCAAATTGCATTAGCTTTATGTCATTTTCATTTTTTTTATTTTGAAAGGCCCTTCAGATTGAAGAGTGGAGAACTGATCGAGTGGTATGGAAAGGCCTTTAGGCATTCCAGTTGATCCCAATGTGTTTATTATATATACCACACCCTCTTTTTCTTATTGTCATCTAATACTATTGTTTCATAAAATATAATTTTTTTCCATAAGAAAACTCAAAATTAATCCTTCAAACTCATAATCAAATTTCACGTTTTCTGAATGAAGGATAATGTCCACATTGGCGTCTGCAATGATGTATTCAACTCTTGATTTTGTATACGCATGGTTGATTGGCAGATAAGTCGTAAGTCACTATCTCCTTGCTTGCCTCTATTTCAATAATCCTAAGAGTATCTCTAATAATTGATATTAGGCGTGACATTTTATGTTGAACGTCAGCCTCACTGAAGTAAATTTATCCTACCTGCAATATGACGAATAGCAAATGACCCTTACAAGTGCGTAAGCAGTGCTATAAGGATCATTTGCTTTAATTATTTCGCCACAAATCATTTTTATTGAATCTACAAGACTCTTATATGGGAGTATTTATTGTTTACAAAGTATTGACTTTAATATATCCCCATCAATATTCCCGCCCGATAATAGCAAGGCTATATTGTTTCCGCCAATTCTTTCTTTATAGTCCATTACTGCAGCAACAGTGGTACAGCTGCCCGCCTCTACAATATACTTTTCTTCTGTTGCCATAAAGGCAACTGCTTTGGCAATTGATTCTTCAGACACAACTATAAAATCATCGACTAAATCTTTAGCCATTTCGTAGCTTAGCTTTCCAATACCACCAAGCAAAGCATCACATATTGACTCCTTAGAGGCATACGTTTCATAAAACACATTGTCTTTATAGGCCATGACCATAGCTGGACATGCTTGTGTTTGAACGCCCACTATTCTAATATCCGGATTTATAGCCTTAGCTGCAACAGCAATCCCAGTAATAAGACCCCCGCCACCGATAGGTACAATTATTGTATCTATATTTTGATTTTGCTTTAGAATCTCAATGGCAATGGTCCCTTGGCCGGCATATATTTTGGGATCATTATAATATGCATCAATAAAAGTCAGCTTATTATCTTCAATGTATTTCATCCCTAAAGCATAGGCTTCATCGTAGTCTTTGCCTAGAATCATTGCTGTGCCACCGAAATACTCGATTTTATCGATTTTGCTCTGTGGTGTGTTTTTTGGAACGATGATCACGGCATTTTTTGATGCCCAGGAGCTTGGCCGCATAGCTGACAGAGCTCCCATGATTGCCTGATGAAACAGTCGCTACACCTGAGTCTTTCTCTTCTTTTGACAAGCCTAGCATTTTATTGAGTGCGCCTCTTTATTTTAAAACTTTTTGCGCGTTGAAATGATTCTAGTTTAAAGAAATATTTGCAGTCCTGATCCCCTAAATAGTATGATTCTTCAAGGGGAGTCGTTGGAATATAAGTTTTGATGTTTTCATAGGCATTTTTTACATGTTCATAATTAAAGGTCATAGGATTCTTCCTTTCTTAAATTGTTACCACTGTTCCTAAGTTTTTTTCATCCGCTAGTTTTAAGGCCAACTTAGCTGTTGCTATATCAAGAAGAGCCATTCCAGTTGCATCAAAAACAGTTATTTGATCGTCATTTTCTCTGCCTCTTTTTTGTCCCAAAATGAGTTCACCAATTTCACCAATTATATCTTCTGGGCTGATAATTCCTTGCTTTAGGGCTTTTTCAATCTCACCAACCTTTTGACAGTGCTCAAAATCATCGACATAGACCACAGCCGATTTCAGGATTTCTGGATCAATTTCTTGCTTGCCTTCCATATCTGCACCTATACATGAAATATGTGTGCCTTTTTGAATCCAGGCCTTTTTTATAATGGGTTGTCTGGATGGTGTGACTGTAATAATTACATCACTCTCTTTAACAGCTTGTTCCAGATCGATGACTGCATAAAAGACTAAACCTTGAGTGTCTATATTAAACTCTTCTTCCAGTTTTTCAGCAATCGTATCGATAAAGGCTTTCGCATCTGAGTAGTCTTTAGATGCCACTTGGACTTTTTTTATAGTCGGTACAGCCTTTAAAGTTGCAGCTATTTGAAAGGGTGACTGATTGCCTGCCCCTATAATTAATAGGTTTTCTGAATTTTTCTTAGCCAAGTATTTGGCACCGATGGCTCCTGAGGCTCCTGTACGAATTCCTGTAATATAAGAGGCATCCATGATTCCAAGGGGTTTGCCTGTTTGAGCATCAAATACATTTAACATGCCAATGAGTGTTGGAAGACCCTTATTTGCATTCTCACCAAACCAGGTTACTGTTTTGTGTCCAAACAATTTTTCGGTTTTTAAGTAACCTGATTTAATGTCCATATCTGCCTTGCCTGGTTCAAAATCATAGAAAACTGTTGGCCATACTTCAGTCATATTGCTATTTTTCGCTCTGTACACACCCTCCACAACCGAGATGACTTGCTCGAGTTCCAAAACGTTGACCACATCGTCTTTGCTTAACACTTTAACTTAAACATGAATTCTACCTCCTCGTTTTTCTTAGAGAACACCAATCATAATACAAAATATGGAATTAAATACGAAAAAGCACTGAGCTTCACTTTTCCTATAAATAGGCCCTAACAAAGTGAAACTCAGTGCTTCTAATAGTTTTAACCCGGGGGTTAAAACGAGCACACGTATTATTATTTTACCGCAATTAAATCACAGGATAATTATTTTGTCAAGTTTTTATGTTTGAATTGTTCCTTTTTTAGATCAAACTTTCATTCTTCGCATAGACAGTCTTCCCAAAGGCAACTTAAATTCTATTAAATGATTATTATTCCACTTTTTGTATGTTACAATAGATTATGTAGGCGCATAAGCCATTTAGGAGGTATCATTCTGACATGTTTGAAACTATAAATCTAAAAGCCTTCGGACAAGCTCTTAAACAAGTTCGTCTGTCGCTTGGCTATACACAGCAAGATGTTCGCTCAAACACAGGCATCAGCTGTGACACGCTTCGAAGAATTGAAAACGGACTTGTTATACCAAGATATGAAACTCTAGAATATCTATCATATTTCTATAAGGTTGATTTGCTACCTATACTTATGAAACACCGAAAACTTAGTCACATTAATAATTATTATCAAAAAACTTGATTCACTCATCATAGACTACCAACTTCATCAATTGTGTGATCTTGAAGATGACTTTAACAATTATGTTCTCAATTCATTTCCACAAACAGAACTCATTAATACATCAGGCATTGAACAATTTAAGCTTATCTTGAAAGGGATTCACTATCTAAATTCTGAATATAGATTTAATAATGCACAGTCACTTGATACATTTGTTCAATCCATGAAAGTAACAATTCCCCAATTTAATATAAGCTTACACAAACAATTTAAATATAATTTTTTAGAACTACGTATTCTTTTATTGATTTCTATTGCTTTACTCCAAATTAAGGATTATCCAAAGAGTAACTCGATACTTGAGTTTCTATTGGATAACTTAATCTCATTTGAATCAAATAATGATCCTGTAAAAAAAAATGGTCATCAAAGTATATGCCAACCTAGCATATAATCATCATATACTGGATAATCATGATAAAGCACTGCAATATTCTATCCAAGGTATTACATACAGCCACAAGCACACAACCAGTTATGCTCTTGCTAACCTCCTTTACAGAAAGGGGATTGCTCAGTTTCATCTTAATGATGGTCGATATTTAGACTCATTAAAGCAAAGTATATCCTTTCTAGAAATCAGTGAAAATTATGAACTTGCAAAATTATACCGATCGATTACAAAGCAGAATTACGGAATTGATATTTAAAGTCTTAAGAGACACTTTCTTTCACTATTGATTTCGTCTTTTCAAGATCAGATACCAATGCATTAATTGTCTTATCTTTATGAATGATAACAATGGCTATAAATGCTAAGCCTGAAGAAACTGTCACCAATGTGGCAGAAACACTATCATACAATAAAGCAAGCATCACTTGCCCTAGAGGCGCAGCCACCATACAGGAGGCATTTAAAACACTTGCCACTCTTCCCATTTTTTTTCAAAGGTACAATTTTTTGAAAAAACAACAATGAGCGATATATTCGCAATACTTATTGAGAATATAAGACAAAATTCCAAGAATATAAGTGTCAAATATAAGGCGCGGTCAGTTAAAAAAATCGACAATTGTCACATTGACTATAATACCCATCATGAAAATTGCGCCTCCCGCAAGAAGCATGAACCGCATCATTTTTACAGGTTGACTCACTTTCCACTTAACTGCACCAAAAACAAGTGGAGCAATTACCATAGCTGATGCTGAAATACTTTCAGCAATCCCATAGAGTTCATCATTTACACCTAGAACCACTTTAAACAGAAAAGCAGAACCTACCGTTGTGATTGGTGAAAGGATGAAATTGATAGCAACACCGTAAAATATAATCATTTTAAGACCAAGAGTTTTATTGATAAAAAGAGGCCTTCTTTAAAATCTTCTTTAAACGCGCCAAGTGTGAATTCATCATTTTTCTCAAGGATAGGTGACACACTAATCATGCTCTCACTTATTGCAGAAAGTATAAAGCTGATTGCATTCATTACTAGAATAAATACAATTCCAAATCTATATAATAGAAACCCTGCCAAAAAAGGAGATAATAGTTCTCCAACATTCATTATGCCCGCATTAACGCTATTGGCATCCTCTAAATCTTTCTCAGACACAACACTTGGTATAATAGTTAAAATTGCTGGTTGAAAAACCGCTGATATCATAGAGGTCATAAAACAAAGTATATAAATACCTAATAAATGATCGAATCCACTTATAAACAAATATGCATAAATACCTATGACAATACCACTAAGTAAATCCAAACCCACGATGGCTTTTTTTTCGATCGATTTTGTCAACAAGTACACCTGCGAAGGGCGTTAAGAGTATTTCTGGGATAAGCGAAACGACGAGCATTTTGGAAAACTCAGTAGCCGATCCAGTGATATTCAATACATACAATGAAAATGCGAACGTTTGAAGATTTGAGCCCAGCAAAGAAATGAGCTTGCCGAACATGAGGTATCTGAAGTTTCTATTTTTAATAAATACGTGATTCATATAATCTCCTTTGAAACTTAATAAGATCCAGATAATGTAGTTTCATCTTAATGATCGTAATCTGTATCTCAACATTATGAACTACCATTCTAATCAATTCATGCAGCAAAGCAATTCAAATAAGTTATTACAATAGATTTTCCCCTCATGAATCAAACCCTCTCCGAACTCAGCGCCAATATAGCTGCCCCAAAATCTATTTTTTTGCTTGAATCTCTTCTTTTGCATAGTGATTTAACCTTGAGTTTATCTGAGTACCATATGTGTCAAATTGACTCTTATAGGCATCAACTGCTTCTATTTTTTTTACTATAGACATCAGATATATCAAATATAATGCTTGGCACTGAATGCATATTGGTAGGGTAATAGAATACCTGACTACATTTATGAGGCGGTAAGGCTTCCCTCGTATCACCAATTCTATTAAGGCCTGCTTTAAATATCCCATCTTTAATTAAAAGTGAAGCTTCACGGTGATCTGGATTTAAATCTTCATAGTATGGTGCTAGTATGATCGTAGGCTGATATCGTCTTATTACATTTATAACTTTTACAAGCTGTTCCTCAGACAAGTGATTGATCTTTGTATCATCTATTTCAAGGTTAATCCTTGTATGAAGTCCCATTATTTCGCTAGCCTTATCTGATTCACTTGTTCGTCTTCTAACAGAACCATTAGAAGATTTTTCACCTTTGGTCAAATCGATTAATCCCACATTGTACTTCATGCTATGCTTTGTCAATATACCGCCTACATGTATTTCTCCATCATCTGGATGTGGTGCAAAACATAATAAATGAAGCATCTTTTTCCTCCTGATTTACGTCTTAAAATAAAATATCCAATAAATTTGACTTCGAAAAACGATAACTATTTTCCAAAGCGTGTCCCTGAAGCTTTTTAAATAAGGTTTTCGAACTTAGTAAACCCTCAAGGGCTTGAACAAAAGCCTGACTATTCATGTAGTCCTTGATTAAGATTTGCTTTTCTCCAATAGCCTCTTTTATTCCGCCGACATCACTTGCAATGACAGGAATTTCATTAATATTCGCTTCGATTATGACTCTTCCAAACCCTTCATTACAAATAGATGGCACAAGTAAAATTTTTGTTCTATCGTATATTTTTCTCATATCATTGCTATGCTTTGTTATCGTTACATTGGAGTATTTCTCAATTTTCTCTTTATAATGTCTTTCAATTGGATACCATCCTTCTAAAATTTCAAATTGTTCATCTCTAAAGTGATCGACTATATCAATCATGGTTTCCACACCTTTGGGTTTTATAGGATTCACGAATAAAATATTTGTTTTTTTCGCTTGGTTTAGTCCATGATATTTTTTTGTAATTGAATATAGGATAAACAACGCTAGATTTTTCCCTTGCATGATCAGGCAGGCTTTCTAATATATAATGTGATAGGCAAACAATCTTATGTACTTTAGATATTTTTTTGCTCGAGTATGTTCTTTAATTCCTGTAATAGTAGGTTTTCATCGTACCCATGCATAAATAAATAAACTGGTATATTTAATGTATGTGCCCTCTCGATAACCTCTAAAGCCCCCGATAATTGTGTGAATATGATGTCTGGGTTAATTTTTTCCATTTGATCTAAAGCATATCTATCAAACATGTCTTTTCGAGTTATAAAAAAATTTTTTGAAAGATATCCATTCTGACCTCAGATGTATTTACTATTTGTCTATGTGATCGCTGGGAAAAATGATAATTTTCTTTACAATTTATGCTATAGCATAAAATTCCCTTATTATGAAGCATTTTTAGAAACTGATCCATAGTTTCCTCTGCACCGCCTCTATGAAAAGGATACAGCCCCCCCTTATTTATGAATAGTATTTTCTTCATAAGAAACTGCTCCGTGTGACATTGCAAACTCTACCATACGCCCGACAAACTCATAAATACATTCCATATCATATTGTTCACCAAATAACGCAAAATAATAAAGACACAAATCCTCAACAGTTAATGCATTTAGAGAACACTCATTAAATTTTTCTGAAAACATAGACCCGCTAACATTCTTAAATATTTCTGATATTTCCTTTTGATATATCAAATTGTCTAGCTTATAAAACATAATATTTGCAGCTAATTTTCTGCCACTCATAACAAACCCTTCTAATGAACTTTTTAAAAAACTATGCGGCATATAATTTAAGAAAACAGCATAATGATAGTCATAATTTTTTTGAAATCATCACACCTGTTTTTTTTGCTTTTTTTTATAAAAAGCCGTCCCTGGAAAAGGTGTTGCGAAATATCTTGAGGTTAACAAGTAAACTTTTCCATCATCTAAAAGCTTGACATCTTTGTAGGTTTTCCACATCGAGTGGATTGTTTCCCCCTCATAAAAAAAACATCAAAAGAAACTCTATCATCTCAAATTTCAAGCGCTTTAATAATTCATATGTCCCTATAAAGTAAGACTTGTCATTTTTTTTATTCATTCGATTATAAAGTGTTTCATCACTCGTTTCATATCCAAGTTCGAATCCTTTACATCCTGACGCCTGCATGAGTTGAAGAAGATTTTCATTCTTTAATATCAACTCTGGTCTTGACAAGCAAATCCATTGAATATCAATATTTTTTTCTAAAAGACATTCAGAAAAATCTCTCACCCACTCTTTATTCAGCAATAAATTGTCGTCATAAAAATGAAAATTCCTAATACCATATTTTTCTATGTTGCTTTCGATTTCACTAATAACTAAGTCTACCGATCTATATCTTACCTTGTGCCCCCACGTTAAGTACGTTGAACAAAATTCACATGAATAAGGACATCCTCTGGAAGCCATAATTGGAAGTGCTTTGTTAATTTTATCAATATGAATATTTTCATTGTATAGTTCTAAACTTATGCAGTCCCAATCTGGTATGCCGTACGCATCAATATTATATTGTGCAGATGGCACGATCGATTTATTATTATATGTCTTTTTTAGTGACAACCCCTGGAATGGAGTTTTTATGTTTACATCCAAGACATTCTTCCAATATCATTTTCAAAGGGAACTCTCCCTCGCCAACTATGCAATAGTCCGCTCCTGCATCAAGGAATTTTTTTTTGATCCACCGCAATATGATTTCCGCCGCAAATCACGACCGGATCAGAACTGCTCTTAGCATGGTCAATAAGTTCTATAGCACTCCAAACTTGCATTGTTTTTACTGTTATGACAATGAAGTCAGGTTCTTCTTTTGAAATTTTTGATTTTGTAGTCTCAATACTTAACTTTTCAGCTAATGCATCTATAAATATCAAGTCAAATTTATCTGGAAAACTTCTTTTTATATATCCATATAGCATTGCAATACCTAAATGTGGAGGAATATAATCTCCCATTCCATTGTAGGGCGGTCTTACAAAAACTATTTTTTTCCGAGCTTTGTCACGCATATTTTACTTCCCCCAGGTCACACTAAAATGTTTTATGCTAAGCACTAACCTCACTGATGGTCATTGGCCTAAAATAGTCCAAGTGATTATCTAGTTGTATGAAAAGTTGCGACTCTTTTACCATCTCATAGTCACAAGCGCCATAGGCTTGCACAACTTTAAGCATCAATTCAAAAATCATATATTGAGCTTTCACTAAAAATCTTAATTTTAGTTTTATATCCTCATCCTTATGCTGGTTGTACATTTGTTTTGCATTGATCACACTATAATTAATCCGGTCTTCATAATCATTCCTGAACTCAACAATACAATCATATAGGCTCTTTACACGATGATCTCTAAACAATGGTTGAGCCACACCATGAATATTCTTTTCGTAATATTTACCATATGTTTTATGATATTCTGTTCCATAAAAAGGTCTCATACATCCATATAGATTATTGGTCAGTTCAAAACTTGTAAGTTCATTTTCTTTGATAAAGGCATAATTTTTGCCTATGTCTTCTAATGACTCCAAGGCTTCAAACATGATTATATAAACAATTGCTTCAATGTCTGAAGTTCTCAAAACTTCAATTGCTTTTCTGTTTGTGACTCTATCAACTTGTTTATTGTAACGTCTCAGAACTTCTTCACTATCAGACTCGACGCCAAGATTAATACTAATGCATCCTAGTTTACCCATTTCTCTTATCAAGTCTGCATACCGAATAACTTGATCACTTCTTGTTTGAAAATTAAATGTAATACTAGCATTAAACTCATAAAGCATTTCAGCGATTTTTAGAGCTCTTTTTAGGCTCTACTAAAAAATTGCAGTCTGTAAAAACAATGTGTTCAAATGGTGATTGCGTATACTCTAACTTTATCTCTTCTAATACATTTTCAGGCGTTCTACTTAACCAATGATTTTGACTACAGTTAACGCAATAGGTACATTTGTATGGACATCCTCTGCTTGTAGCAAAATTCCTTGTGCTAACGTGCTTGTAGCACTCTCTTGAATTATAGTCTTGAACCATAAGGGAACGATCTGGATATTCTAATTTATTAAGATCAAACCCTTTATAAGAAACAGGATTAACCTTTATTTCATTATCTATCCTGTAGCAAAGTCCACTAATACTATTGACATTTTCAAGCCCAACACTATTAATGTTTTCTAGGAGTTTTGGGAAAGAATATTCGCCGAAACCAATAATTCCATAGTCGATTTCAAGGACATCTCCCATAACTTCCATTGGCGCCAATGAAATATGATGCCCTCCAACAATGACTATATTCTTTTCACTTTTTATTTGCTTTATGAGCTCTATGGTGCTGTCAAACATGGTCGAAAAACTTGATATACCAATAACATCAAAATCTCTCAAATTATAATTTTCAATTAATTCTGCATCGCTTTTTTGTGATGCAGAAAAATCAAATATTATGCATTCATGACCTGTTTTTACAAGAGAGGCTTTTATATAGCATAACCCTAACGGATCCAATCCCTTCTCAAACTGTCTATGCGCCCTATACGGAGGACTTATAAGTGCCACTTTCAAGATACCCATCTCCTTAAAACTGTTGATATCTACGTATTCTTTACTCAAATAAAAGTAGAATAAGATCTAGTTCAATAAAATAATTAGACCTTACCCTACTTTGATCAAATCTCTTTTTCAATAAAAGCACATACGCATTTTTAAAGTTAATTTCATTAACTCACAGTGAATGTTTTACCTGACACCATAAACATAGGCTTATCAAAATCATCTGTTTGAATTTCTGTCCCCTTTGGAATAAAGGAAAGCACTAACTCATCACAAATCATACCTAATTTTTCACTAAGCTCTTTTTTTTTGAGCTGTTGACAGTTGTATTGTTGCATTCTCCATAATAAACCTCCTAAACTTGTTCCTTTATATAAATAAAAAATTGGAGCCCAGTATTTTCAAAATGCATTTTTCCACACCACTGCATCTTTTAATACTTAAGATATTCAGATGATATATTATTGTTTGAACTGTATATACGTGGAATATCCTTATCAGCAGCAAAATTCACCGTGCCTAATAAGACTGCAATTGATAGTAAAATAGTTAAAACCTTTGCCATATCTCTCCCCACCTTTTCAAAACGCTTTTTTCCATTGTATATTTTTTTCAAGTCGAAACAGCCCGAATGTATTCTGGATGTTCGGCATTGACATTTGAAAATCAAGAAACATAGAATGTTCACACTTATTCACTCGATAATTTCTATATTATTGATATCAGCTTAAGAAATGCATAAATATTGTGCTCGCTTATGAATTTTAATTCACTCATGATTTTCGCTGTGTTCATAATGGGAGTCAATGTCAATAATAT
>LQAJ01000165.1_pt1 | contig 28431 bp, 27 predicted proteins | sample 1535811 | NCBI WGS metagenome assembly LQAJ01 (sample SAMN04331587, study PRJNA305678) | bioreactor metagenome | isolation source: bioreactor_6 inoculated with Wadden Sea sediment 2nd replicate of a... | place: Germany: Wadden Sea, Janssand Flat
TCACTGCAGCGGAAAACACCGGCGGGGCCCGAAGCGGCTCCATCACCATCGCCGGCAGCAGCTACCAAATCAGTCAGGATGCACGTCCCTCTGTTTTCTTTCGAATTATGTTTCTCTTAAAAAAATTATTTTTCGTCTTTTTCCCGATTCAGTGATCATTTCATTTGAGCACAACCATACCCATATTTTTTGATCCGTCTGGTCTTTTGTCCCCCACCGCCCAGTCAGTAATGTCAGACGTGACCCAGCGCGTCCACAATACCTGCGTGGGCCGCTTTTCTGGCAGGAATGATGGACACAATGATGGAAAGCAGTCCCAGAAAACACAGGGTGATCCCCATATAGGCCGGCACCAGATGGACTTCCAGGGGGATGTAGGACACAATATTGGGCGGCATCCACTGCGGATCCAGCACTTTGACCATCAGCCAGGCAAAAGGGTGATTCCAAGCCCCGCGACAGAGCCGGTAATACCCAGGATGCCGCTCTCCATGGCAAACAGGGTCACCACCCCTGAGCGTTTCATTCCCAAGGCCCGGAGGGTACCGATCTCTCTGGTTCTTTCCATGACGGTCATGCTCAATGTATTGATGATACTGGTGACGGCGATGGTGAGAACAATGATGAAAACCAGAAGGAAAATAATGTCAAACATGTTTTTGACCTTTCGGTAAAAAGGCGCCATTTCATCCCAGGTTTTTATTTCCATATCCAGGCCGTTTTTGAGAAAAATCCCTTCAAGTGTCGTTTTGACCGGAAGGGTGAGGGTGTCATCGGAAAGGAGCACGGCCAGGCTGCCGACGCTGTCTGTATCGTAAAGCGTCTGGGCAAATTCAAGCGGAATGGATACGATCATGTCGTTGAGGGCTTCAACAGGAACATGGAATTTCTGGCGGATTTCCATGTCCAGGGCGTTGATTCTTCCATCCACGGTGGGGGCCATGACAATGGCACTGGATCCAATGTCCAGATCGAGCTTGTCCGCCAGTCCATGGGTGATGCCGGCACCGTAGATGAGGTCATCGGAAAGAGGATCCCCGTCATACAGCTTGAGCCGGCGGATCATGCCAGTGACCGACTCCTGTATCCTTTTTGTCTGAGAGGGAATTTTACCCATTCCGATAAAAATGGTGGAGATTTCTCCATTGCTGATCAGGCCCATGATCTGGAGCTGGGGAGCTGTCGCCGTCACCCCTGGGATCTCATTGCAGAGGTGCGTGATCTTTTGAAGTTCCACGTCTGAGATTAAAAATTTCGTAGGCTCGATTTTTCCTTCGGTCAGAAATCCTTTTTTAAATATGGACAGGTGACCGGCGGCATCCACATAAATGGATGAATCTTTCAGGTTGGTGAAAATATAGGAAGTAAATCCGCCGAACACATTGATGGCCGCATATCCCACGGCAATGGCCAGAATGGTGTAAAGGGAACGTCGCTTGTTTCTGAACAGATTGGCCAGCGCATACCGGATCCAGATCGTTCTGTCAAATTTCATCCGTTTCTCCCGAAAAACCCTGCCCCGGAAGGTTTTTTTGGGTTTCTTTCTGGAAAACATCCGCTGTCAATCGGCCGTCCTGCAGATGGATTCGCCGGTCGACACTGGACAGTAACCTCTGATCATGGGTTGAAAAAATAAATGTGGTTTCCTTTTCATCGTTGATATGCTTCATCAGTCCGATGATCTTCATGGCATTTTCCGAATCCAGGTTGGCGGTAGGTTCATCTGCAACGATCACCACCGGATCCATGACAAGAGCCCTTGCAATGGCCACCCGCTGCTGCTGACCCCCGGACAGTTTGTCAGGCCTGTGAGTGATATGATCCTCAAGGCCCAGGGTCGCAAGGAGGTTTATGGCTTTCTGTTTTCCGGCCTTTCCGGCAGTCCCACGGATTTGAAGCGGGAGCATCACATTGTCCAGAGCGGATAACACCGGAATCAGATTGAAGTTCTGAAATACAAATCCGACATATCTGTTTCTCAGTTCACTTTTCTGATTGTCGGATAGGCCGGAAACCGCTGTTCCATTGAATGTCAAAGACCCTGATGTGGGGCTATCTGTCAGACCGATCAGGTTGCACAAGGTGGTTTTGCCCGATCCGGACGGACCCCATATGGCAATGAATTCCTTTTTATGAATGACCAGATTCAGGTTTTGAAGCGCAATCACCGAGGTTTCCCCCAGAGAATACACTTTTTGAATTTTTTTTAGTTCAATAACAGGGGTCATCTGGATGCTCCGGTGAGGATGGACGTCTGTATCTGCGATCTCATTCTGTCCAGAAAATGCTTGCTCAGGCCAGCTGAAAAATAACGGGGGTCCGTATTAAGCATCACCGAAAGGCGGTCGTTATATGTGTTCACACAAACGGCAAATTGTGTTCCGGGACGGATGGGCGGAAAAGCATCAATGCCTTGAACGACCACATCGGCGGCAAGAAAGTTTCCATTTTTTCGAGGAAGGAGCCTACTGTTAAGAACAATGCCTGTATTGCTGAAAACACCGGTGGAAAAGCAGGGTATGGCCCGGGTGATCCATGCCAGCAGTTTCGGGACATAACGGACCAGATCAACGGCATCGAGAAATGTGGTTTTCAGCATGGAATGGCTTTTGATCACGATGTCATCATGGATCGTTTTTAACAATCCTGCCGGATTCCTGATGTCCGCCATCCGCTGTTCTGAAAAACCATACTCACACAGTTTGCCATGGATAGTCCTTCATCCGCTCTGGTACGTAAATTAATGGGGACGGTAAATCGGATCCAGTCTTTTTCAGAGTATTTTCGGCTTTCTTTTTTCAAGGCAGCAACGGCCAGAAAACAATCCCTTAATAAAAGTTCGTTAACGGTAACCCCCAGCTTTTTGGCAGACAGAAAATAGTTCTGAGTCGATATGTCATCCATGGTCATGGTCAGCAGCGAGGGGAACATTTTTACCGCTTTGGATTGGTTAGGGATAGTTCTTCGTGACATGACAGGGACAGGACGGCGGGTGAAAAACTGCCATGTTCCCAGAAGGTGGTCAATCAAACCCGGAGTGATTTCCGGAGGGCTTCCATGGGATCCCCGCAGGGCGAACCGGTCCGGATCGATTTCACTGATTTCAGGCACGCAATTTTTATCTGACCTGTGATGTGCATACAGGATAAGCAACTCTTCCAGCACACGACCCATCCCGATGGCATCGGTGCAGGCATGATGGGCCTGTATGATGATATCACTTGAATGGTGATGTTCGATGACCCAGAACCTGACACCCGGAAATCTTGTCAAATCCATAAAAGACATTTCAGGGAATCCGAATGGATTACAGGGTGTATTCCAGGCAATGGGTGCATGCCAGCCGGGGTTGTCGACCCAGACTGGCGGTCTTCCCGGACATCTTGGCACAACGGTGCAGCGCATGAGGCAATGGCGGGAAACAACGGCGTTTACCGCTGACTGAAAGGCGTTTCTGTCCGGGATTCCTGACAGCCTTACGCGGAATATTCCGGTCATGGGATATTCAGGCCGATCATCGCACAGCATGTATTCTTCAAATGCCGTCAAAGGCAGGTCAGCATCAGGCACGATCCATTTCTTCAGCCAAAAGGTCAATCGCCTGCCGGATCTGATGTTCTGTGTGTTCACATGAGATGAAAAACCGCAGACGGGCGGATTGTTCCGGAACAGCCGGATAGATGATGGGCTGCACATTGATGCCTCGTTCAAACAGGGCATTGGAGACTCGGACTGTTTTCAGGGAATCACCGATAATACAGGGAATCACCGCCAGCCCCCGGCTTAACCCAGTGTCAATGCCGGCCTTTCCGGCCGTCCGAAGAAAAAAGGCCCCCCGATCCTGCAGGGTTTTGACCCGTTCCGGTTCCTGCTGCAAGCATTTCAGGGCAGCCAGAGACGCTGCCGCCAGAGGAGGTGACATGCCCACACTGTAAAGAAACCCGGGAGCCAGATATTTCAGGTGATCCACCAGTGCATGTTCTCCGGCAATGAAACCGCCGCACCCGGCCAGGGTTTTGCTCAGGGTTCCCATCCAGATGTCCACCTCATTTCCCTGAACCCCGAAATGCTCCCGGATGCCCATGCCTGTCCTGCCCATGACACCGAAAGAATGGGCTTCGTCCACCATCAGAAGCGCACGGTGCCTTTTTTTGATTTCAATGAATTTTGGCAGGTCTGGATAGTCTCCATCCATGCTGTAGATGCCTTCGAGCACGATGAGTACCCGGTTGACCTTGGAACGCTGTTTGGAAAGAGCCGAATCCAGTGCCAGCCAGTCATTGTGAGGAAAAGACATCCGTTTCGCGCCGGAAAGAAGTGCGCCTTGAAGAACGCTGTTGTGAATCAGTTCGTCATGCAGGATGAGATCCTTTTTGTCAAACAGATAGCCGATGGTTGTTACATTGGTGGCGTGCCCGCTGACAAACACTACGGCGTTGTCCGCATGATAGGCCCCGGCGATCTGTTCTTCAAGCGCCCGGTGAATGGGCCGTTCTCCGGCCACCGGTCGGCTGGCTGAAACCGAGGTCCCATAGCGGTCTATGGCCGCTTTGGCAGCAGCACAGACATCCGGATGTCCATTCAGGCCCAGATAATTGTAGCTGGCAAAGTTGATATATTCCCTGCCGTCAATTCTGGTGGTGGCGTGGGCCGCTCCCTGGTGCACTTTGAAATAAGGGTTTGAAACATTCAGATTTCTGGCGCCTTCATTCATCATGAGAACCTGCTGATATCCCGGATGACGGCAGAATTCACTTGATGGTCCGGAGACTGTGCTCGTGGTGCGGTCAGCGTCTGTCAGGTATTCGTCGTTGGAACGTGCCTGTTTTTTGCCAAGGCCCTTTGAATGAGCCTGGCTTTCATCTGATTGTTTGAGTCGGGCCTATTTTTTTCAGTCATCATTATTCTCAGTCATCATTATTCAATGATAGAACGGATATGCCGGGTGGTATCAAGACGGTATGCCAGTTTTTCCGCCTCTTGCTTGCCGATATTAACGCCGTGCTGCTCAGACAGGTGCCGAATCTGCTGCTGCTTGTCGGAATGGCCTGCGAAAGCGGTTGCATTCTCTTGTCCTTTTAGTTTGTCATAAATGATGTGAGCCACCCGGGTCAAGTTTTTGCTTTCCCGAAGCACCATCACGGACAAGCGGATATCGAAACGGGATTCCAGTGCGGCCACCAGTTCCACCCCCATCAGAGAGTCAAGTCCCAGGTCGTTGAAAGGAGAGACCGGGTCTATCTTTTGGGGCTGGATTCGAAGAATCTCCCAAGTTCCGCCTGAAGCATCTCTATCAACAGATCGATGAAATCCTCTTCAGGAAGTTCGTTCACCAGCAGGCGAATATCCCGGGTTCGGCCATCTTCATGGCCTTTCCCGTCGTTTTTCCGGGAGATTTCATTGAACTTGGGGGTTTTCGAACTGGGCAGGAATTTGGAAAGCGCCTGCCAGTCCAGTTCCATAAGCCCGACGCCGGACCGGTCCGCTGCCAGGAGACGTCCAAGGATGTCAAGCGCAGCATCAGAAGGGATGGCGCTTCCTCCCATCCGGTTTTGAAGCGCAGCTTTGATATCCTGATGACGAGCCAGGAAACCGACATCATCAATGGCTCCCCAGCTGATGCATGTGGCAGGCAGGCCCATGATGTCCCTTCTATACCGGGCCAGGGATTCGAGCCAGGTGTTGGCCCCGACGTAACCGGCCTGTCCCGGATTGCCGAAAAGGGTGGTGGCCGAAGAATACAGAACGAAAAAATCAAGATCCATGTCTAAGTCAACTGGTGAAGGTGTTGCGCTCCCAGAATTTTGGGTGCCAGGACGCGGTAAATCTGTTCCTGATTCATGAGGGTGCTCAGTCCGTCTTCAATAACGACCGCTGCGTGCACAATTCCCTTAAGCGGCGGCATGTCCTGGGCAATGGTCTCCAGCAGTTTTTCCAGAGCATGTCTGTCAGTGACGTCACAGGAGACCGCCAAAACGTCAACACCCTTATTCTTCAGGCGTTCAACGGCCATCCAGGCTTCTGAAGAAGTGGGGCCGCTGCGGCTGATCAAAACAAGATGGCGGGTTCCTTTTTCTGCGAGCCATTCTGCTGTTTTTAGCCCGAAACCGGACAGGCCGCCTGTGATCAGGCAGGTACCGCCGGTGCTAGAAAAAGAACGGTGTTTTGATTTGCTGGGCCGGGCCATGGGCTTGAGTCCGTTCCGGTAGGTGACCACGATTTTTCCGATATGGCGCGCCTGCTGCATGAAGCGGAATGCGTCAATCACCTCTTCCGCTTCAAACACATGACAGGGCAGGGGGTAAAGAATCCCCTGAGCAAACATCTCCATGACTTCGGAAAAAAGACGTTCAGTCAAAGCCGGATGTTCTTTCATCAGCTGGTCGGCATCGATGCCGAAATAACTGATATTGTTCCGGAAAGGGCGCAATCCAATCCGGGTGTTCTCGTAAAAGTCCCGTTTGCCCAGCTCCAGAAAACGGCCAAAGGGTTTGAGGACCTGCAGGTTCCGGTTGATGGCCTCTCCTGCAAGGGAATTTAAAACAATGTCCACGCCTTTGCCGCCGGTTTGAAGCATTATTTCTTCGGCAAAGTCATAGGACCGGGAATCATAAATATGAGTTACCCCCAGCAGCCGCAAAAAATCCCGTTTCTGATCGGTTCCGGCGGTGGCATGGATTTCAGCGCCCATGGCCCTGGCGGTTTGAATGGCGGCAATACCGATGCCGCCGGCACCGCCATGGATGAGTATCGCTTCCCCCTCTTTCAGATTGGCCAGGTGTTTCAAAGAATAATAAACCGTCAGAAAAACAACGGGGATGGTAGCGGCCGCTTCAAAGGACATCCCCTCGGGAATCAACGATACGGCATTTGCCTTTGTCGTAATTCGGCTGGCAAAACAGGAAGGCCCGAAGCCCGCGACCCTGTCACCGGGCGATAACGGCCCGGATTCATTTCCCGTCCGCACAATGACTCCGGCAAACTCAAGACCCAGGGAAGCACCGGCAAACCCGTTTTCAACCGCCTCATCTGAAAGCAGTCCCAGGGAATACATGACATCCCGGAAGTTGAGACCGGTGGCATGGACCTGAATGTCGACCTCATCTTTTTCAAGAGGCGGTTGAGGTCTGGCTTCCCAGCGCAGGTTGCGTAGCTGGCCGGGAAATTGAAATCCCAGTGCGACCGTTTCCCCCTCCTCTTCGATCCGGTTGTTCGAAAGGATGGGATGGGATGCTTCGGCGGGCGAAGCGGTCCGAAGACGGGGGACGAACCGTTCACCGTTGTGGTCAAGAATAACTTCCTGCTCGTCATCGGCCTGCTCCAGTTCATTGATGACGGCGTCTACCAGTGGTGCCATCCCGTTCAGCGGCAATATAATGTCCATTAAACGCACCGTGTAATGGGATGCTTCATTCATCATCGTGCGCGCAAACCCGAACAGGACACTGTCATCGGGCATCGAATGGCGGCGCTGTTGTCCCGGAAGGTGATTCGTGCCGGGTATCAGGTGACGTGCCGCCTCGTTTGTGAGTATCCAGAGGGTGGTATCTGCTCCGGTCTCTTCACAGGCCCGGGCTGCCCGGGCGGCAACCATGCATCGATGTGCCTGCTGCCGGGCACGGTTGTATTCCTGGGACTCCGGATGATCGATTGAAGAAGAAAAGCCTGCCAGGTGAAGGATGCCGTCTATTCTGCCGGATTCCCGGATGGTTTCCGACAGCAGCTCCTTGTAATCCGATATTTTTTCAACCGGAACGCAGCGGACATGATCGTTTCTTTTCTGAAGATGTCTGACCAGAGACTGGGAGAGTCCGGAGGTTCTGTCGCGGGTGTCCGTCAGAACGATCCAGGTGCGGTTGATCTCTTTGTGAGGGGTGGCTGAAACAACAGTTTCTTCTCTGAGGCGGGCCGTCAAAACAAAGATGTCGGACAGATCGCCCGGCGACAATTCAATGGGATCTCCACAAACAAGCCCCTGTTCCGCCAGCTGTCTCTGCCAGTACTGGGTCGAACGCTGACTGAATGTCCAGCCGGGGTGGGCTCCAAAGGTAAAATCGGCCCAGAAAGATGGTCGCAGACCTGTCAGAATAATCGTGCCGCCCGGATTCAGCTGGGATCTGGCAAAATCCAAGGCATCGAGAGATTCGGCGGTGCTGGTGAAATCAAGCGTCAAAAGGATGAGATGGGGTCTGGCAGCGGGAGGTTCCCCGGTTGCTGTGTCCACTGAGTTTCCGAACAACCGGGATTCAAAACCGGGATATTGTTCTTTCAGAAAAGAAATAGTTTCCAGCGCCTCGGTGGTGTCTGCAGCAAAGGTATAATCGCACCGGTTCATGTCCATCACCCGGAACGCATCTTTGACAAACAACGGATCGGTATGGCCGATCTCCATGACAGAAAAGCGCCGCCCCGTCGGAAGGGTGTCCTGTGACCGGCGGATCATTTCCTGAATGATCCGGCCCAGTTTGTGTCTGCGGGCGGTCCCCAGTGACAGACGGATCGGTACAGAAAATACGGGCTGGGGTGAAATAATATCCTCTAACGTCTTTTTTCCGGTCAAAATCGATGGCAGGTGCAGGCCGACCCGGCCGGCCATGTCGATGATGGAAAAAAAATCCGGATAGTCCGAAACAAGGATATTCCATATTTCCCGGGCGGTTTCCTCCCCTTCCCGATATGGACGGATGATCCAGTCAGATCCTTTTAAGGACAGGGTCTGATCTGTCTCTGCCTCGCGGATGAGATAATGGATAAACGGGGCAATTTCCGGTGTATCCATCTGAAGTCCCTGGATACATTTCCGGGATAAGACTGTCCCGTTCCGGACCAGCTGATGAAGTGTTTCAAAACAAACTGGCGGCAAAGTGAGTCCAGAAGCGGTTCGATTTCTTCGGCATACTGACAGTCTACTTTAGATTTAAAATGTCCGGCCACCATGTCCGCCATCCTGGTGTGCAGCGTTTCCGGGTTGAGGGGGCCGGGGTTAGTGTCCAGGGGTGCGGTTTTGGGATGCGTGATAGTCTAATAGCTCTAAATTTTCTTGACGGGTTTTGTTCAGAGGAATTGCCCGGAACCTGGCCTCTTTGACGACTGCGATGGTGTTTTCTTCGTTGTCAAGGATAGTGAACGCCACATTAAGCGAATGGGATGTCTCCTTAAGCAGGGTGGCACGGACCAGATGGGGAGAGGCGCCTTTTGTGCCAAAGACGATTCTCCCGATTTTGATCGGAACAAAAACGATATTCGGATTGTTTCCCATGTTCTGCTTCAAAAAATGGATGATCAACTGAAACGCACTGTCCAGAAGACCGGGATGAATGTGCATGCAGTCAATCATGCAGCGGACTGAATCCGGTATATCAAATACGGCTGTCACCTGGTTTTCCCGGATCCAGCCGTGCCGGATACAGCAAAAGGCAGGGCCGTAATCCAGTCCGGCCGCCCGGGTCAGGCGGTTGTGATTTTCAGAAGAAAAATCAGGTGCATGTACAGGCAGCGAAGGTGTCTCTGCCATCGTGAGGATCTTTCCGGGGGAATCAACAATGATTCGTCCCTTGGCATTTAAGATCCAGGGGTCATCGCCGGCATAATCCCGGCTTGTCATCCGGATGCCGGCATCTCCGGGCGCAATGCTTATGCGAATTTTTTTAAGATTCTGGTCGCTCAGGATCAAAGGGTTGAGAATTTCCAGTTCCTCAATATCCACCACCTCGTCATCGGGGTGCCAGGCAAGGGCGGCTGCCAGGGCCAGTTCCACATATCCAGTACCCGGAAAGACCGGAGTGCCGCCTACGACATGGTCTGCCAGCATGGGGCACCCCTGGATGTCCAGCAGGTTTTCCCAAGTCATTTTATGCTGTTTTAAAGGACGGCCCAGAAGCGGATGAATCTGCCGGGAGTCCAGGAGATTTCGGGATTCAGAAGTGGATGAAAGCCACAACGGTTCCTTTTGCCATGGATAGTTGGGAAGCGGAACGAATTGGCCGGGAAATGGAAAAACCCGTTCCCATGCAATAGCTGCGCCGGCTGTCATTGCCTGCCAGGCTGAATTCTGGATCCGGTCCGTTTCTCCCCGGTTCCGCCGGAGGGTCGCAAAGACCCTGCCTTCAGTGCCCGTTGCCCTGAGTTCCTCATTAATATATCCGCTCAGGATGTCATGGGGCCGATCTCGATGAAAAGAGTATCGCCTCTGCCTAAAATGGCTTTCATGGCTGTTTGAAAAAGGACCGGGTTCCGGAGGTTTTTCCACCAGTAGTCAGCGGTGAGGGTGTCACCATCAACCCGGGTTCCCGTGACTGTTGAAAAAAAAGGAACATTCCCTTTTACAGGTTGAAGAGATGCAAGGGCTTTTTTGATGACGGGTTGAATCGGATCCATGGCAGGGCTGTGAAATGCATAGTCCAGATCAAGCCGTTTGTAACGGACCTTCTGTTTTTCCAGAGCGGTTTCGATTTCTGCAAGCCGCCGGCTGTCACCGGCCAAGGTGATTCCCCGAAAACTGTTGACCCCGGCAATGACCAGCGGACCGTTCAGATTGAGCTGTTCGAGCAGTGCCCGGGTTTCGGCTTCTCCCAGGGCGACGGCTGTCATTTCCCCCCGGCCTTTGGTTTCTCCCTGAAGTTTGCTGCGGTAATAGATGACCTTGACGGCATCGGGCAGGGAAAGAATGCCGGCGGCCAGGCAGCCGCAATTTCGCCGACGCTGTGGCCGGCGACCGATGTCGGCCGAAGCCCCTGGTGCAACAGCATACGGGTGATTCCCACCTGGAGCGCGAATAGGGCTGGCTGGGCAATTTCCGTATAATCAAAACGGCCCTCCCCGTTTTTTCCGGCAAGTTCGGTTTCAAGGGAAAAATCCGCATATTTCTGGAACAATGTGTCTACTTCCCGGACAGATTTGAGAAAAACGTCGTCCAAAAGCAGGTGTCTGCCCATTTCGAACCAGTGGGCCCCATTGCCTGAATAGATAAAAGCGGGTCCCTGGGGATACGTGGGTGCCGTCAGTGATATCATTGACGGTGACGCTGTCTCAGAATCTTCAGCAAATGTTTTTAGCCGGGCTTTGATTTCTTCCATGGAGGTGCTGAAGATGGCTGCCCGGTGTCTGTGCCTGTCACGGTGAAAGGCTGCGCTGTAGGCGATGTTATAATAGTCACCGGTTGTCCGGGATTCCAGAAAACCGGCATAATCGGCGGCAAGCTGTTGAAGGGCGCCGGCACTTCTGGCCGAAATCATCAGGGGCGGAATGGGTGGCACTTGAATATGTCCCTGATTTTTTGTTTTTCCGGTATGATGACTTTGCAGAATAACATGGGCATTCACGCCGCCGAAACCAAAAGAATTCACACCGATCGTGATCTTTTTTTCAGGATCCAACTCACGATTCCGGGTCACGACTTCCAGATTCCAGTCCTGGAAATGAATTCTGGGATTCGGTGTTTCCAGACCGATAGTGGCGGGAATGGTGTGATGCTGAATGCACAACAGAGATTTCACCAGGCCCGGTACCCCGGAGGCCGGCTCAAGGTGACCCAGGTTGCTTTTTACGGATCCGATGGGAAGGGGATGTCCTTGGGCTCGTTGGCAGCCAATGCTGTCGCCGATGGCTCTGGTTTCGATGGGGTCCCCGACCGCAGTACCGGTTCCGTGCATTTCTATGTAATCTATGTCAGCAGGGTGGATTCGGGCCTGCTCATAGGCTTTGTTCAAAGGGCGGTCTGTGCTTTTGGGTTGGGAACGGTTATGCCGGATTTGTGACCGTCGGTATTGACTGACGTACCTGCAACAACGGCCAGAATGGGATTCCCGTCAGCAACCGCTTTTTCATATTCCTTCAGGATGAATATGCCGCCGCCTTCCGACCGGACATAGCCGTCTGCCGACGCGTCAAATACGCGGCACCGGCCATTTTTGGAGAGCATGGATGCTTTGGAAAAGGCCACAAACCCATAGGGATGAAGATGCAGATTGACCCCTCCGGCCAGTGCAAAATCCGATTCCCCGAAAATGATGGACCTGCAGGCCTGGTGAAAAGCGACCAGTGACGATGAACAGGCCGTATCGATCGTCATGCTGGGGCCATGCAGATCAAAAAAATAAGAAAGACGGTTTGCGGCAACGCTTCCGGTGTTGCCCGTGGCAAAGGAGGAATCCAGGGCGCCGAGGTCATCGGCGAACCGGAACGCGTAGTCATAACTGGATAAACCGATATAAACGCCGCCATTGGTGCTGCGGACCGATGACGGGGTGATTCCGGCGTTTTCGAACGCTTCCCAGGAAAGTTCAAGGAGAAGTCGCTGCTGCGGGTCCATGACGGCCGCTTCCCGTGGAGAAATACCGAAAAACCCTGCATCAAAACCAGACACGTCACCAATGGATCCGGCAGAGAAGGTGTAACTGAACCCCGGGTGCCTGCTGTTGGGGTGCAGAAAGTTTTCCTTAGCCCAACGTCCGGGGTCGACTTCTGTTATCAGATCCCGATTATTGAGCAGGTTTTCCCAGAAATTCGCATCATCCCGACCAGGGAATCGGAATGAATATCCGGTAATTACAACTTGACGTGCCATCTGTGCTTCCTTCCTCCAGTACAAGCCCTTTCAGCGCTGCAGGCCTCTTGAACACCTGGTACCAGTTAAACTGTATATGTTTTGATGATTGGTCTGTAACGGTGCCCCTATCTCCAGATTTTTTCCTTCGAGCAATTCATTGCATGACTGAAAATCAGGGCATAATTTATTAATCCAAATCCTAGAAAGATAAAGTGAAACGGGGTCGTTGTCAATAAAAGTATTCAACTCCTGAGTCAGTCTTGAATAATTTCAGATTATTTCCTTAAGCTGATTTGTGACGCTTTAGATTGCCTGCGGCGTTGTGTGCCGCCTTTGGCAGCTTAATAACCAATTTAAAGTCAAGGAAGGTCCTGGGTTGATGTGAGATCTTGCACAGACCGGTTCTCCAGGAAGAATCGTCCGTATATCCAACTGCTTTTCATCGGGTATACTCGACTCCGCCCAACGCATTTTCTTGGCAAAAGGAACGCTAATGGAATTTACTGTCACAACCAGTGACGTCAGAATCGGGAACAGCACTAACCGGAAACCCAGATCGATCTCCAGCTTTGACGTCAGAAACCGGTCCGGCTGAAAAGATCCGGGTTTCAATTTCACATGGAATAATCGGACGTTGAATCTCGGCTCAGCAGTGATGACGGTCTTGAGCGCGATGATACCCATGATTGTGTCAAAGGCAATGGTCAACAAAGCCGCCAGGCAGAAAGGATGCCACCAGGCAATGGACAGGGCGCATAAAAGCAGGGGCATCCTTATCCCGATAGCGAAGGATATCAGCCCAAGGGCCTTGGAGGTTCACCATACCTGAAGGATCTGACGATTGGTGTAGTTGAGGACATCCAGGAGATTTTTTTCAAGGGGAGGGTGCCTGGAGACAATACAATCCGGCACAAATAACATATTATACCCCTGTTCCTGCAACGCATAATACATGTTCATGTCATCATTGGTAATGGAACGTCCTCCTTGAGTCAATACAGTGGATGAGGTTTGCTTCTTCAAATACCTTTCTGGGGATGGCTAATCCGCCACCCCATATGTAGTGATGTTTTCCTACAAGATTAGGATGCGGAGATAAGCACGCACAAAGCTTGAACCAAAGAAGCAAGCCCTTTGCCGGGAATATAAATTCTTGCAGAAGTAACCGCCCCAGGATTGCCATTAATATATTGCTGTTTTTCTGGCATCGGTGAATATCCTTTGTTTTGGAAAGCTGGACCACATCTTCAGCAATGGCAATTCTAACATTTTCTTGCTCTGACACATATCGCCGCAGTTTCGGTAAAGAAGCATCCTCTGAATTTGCTATTGCCAGAAATGCACAAACACAGCCGATATGAGGAGTGCCGGCTTTACCCAAAAGACTCAGGCCGAATCCGGGAAGCCAGCGGCAGCTTGACATCCTCCTGTAATCCCAATATAGTCATTTCCTGAAGAAAAGCCTTTGGTTATGGCTGACATGAATAGCACTGACAGAACAAAGCTGTACCCGAATCCCTCTTGGTTGATATGGAAAGATAAATGTAAAAAAGGACACATTTTCAAGATCGAACGGCAACATGCGGAATAACGGATTAAAAGATTTTACAGGTTGATTTTCGTCAGGGAGAAGAACAGATAATGAGACGTATTCGCGGTATTTTTTTTTTCAGCAACCATGTCACTTTCAGTATTTCTGATGCTGTTGTGCGTTTCTGCCGGCTATGGCAACCAATCTGAAGCCATAGTGCCCGGCATAGGCGCGTCAGCCATCGGTGAAATTTTGAAAATGGCGGATCAGGCCCGGGGAAATCGTGACGGTATTACATGGAAGGTTTCCCTTCTCTCTTCAGAAGATGACGGGGCTGCTCCCATGGTTTTTGATGTCAGGGCACGCGGATTCGATACGCTGGCAACCGCGCTGTCGCCTCCAAAAGACAAGGGGAACAAAGTACTGATGGTTAACGGGAATATGTGGTTCTACAAGCCCGGACTCAGCAAACCGGTGCCCATATCCACCAGGCAGAAACTCATGGGAGATGCGTCATATGGCGATATTGCCGCCACCAACTATTACCGGGACTATGACGCAACCTTGGTACGGGATGAAACCATAGACGGTGAGGTCTGCCGGGTGTTTGACCTTAAGGCAAAAACCCCCACCGCCACCTATGATCATATCCGTTACTGGATTTCAATCAGCCGCTCAGTGGGGTTGAAGGCGGATTATTATACTGTTTCAGGGAAAAAAATTAAATCCGCAAGAATGTTTTACAAAAAAGCGGTTGAGATTAATGGTGCCAGACGGCCGTTTATTTCAGATATTCATATATCAGATGCCTTGGCGACAAAGAGCATAACCCACCTTAAATTTGACAGCCCGGCACTGGCGGCCCTGCCGAATCACATTTTCAATCGCAATCTTCTAAGAAATTAGATTGGAGAAAATCACCGGCAGATTGACATTTGTCGGATGAATCCAAACAGGGGGTTCCTTAGAAAAAAAGGGGGAAAGGCATTGTATGCCAAAACAGCTGGGGTTATGATGATTGTCCTGTTGCTCATGTGTCTTTCAACACCCATCTGGGCAGGGACGGGAAATTCAGAACGGACAGATGTTCTGCTGACAGAAGCGGTCCTGGATACCGCAAGCACGGATTCCGTGCAGGAGCCGGCATCGGGTCTTGAACCGTTTTTCATGGATAACGGCTCCTTCCGCATGGACCTGCTGGGGTATGGTGTTCTTCGAAATCCGGTGGAAGAATCCATATTAAACAGGGGCAACTGGCTGGATATCAGTACCTGGCAGACCGTGGTGAGTGTCCGCCCGGATGTTGATCTGGATGTGAACCGTTTTCATTTTTCAATCAAGCCCAGGTGGTCTCTGGTCCATCAAACATGGACCAGAGGGGTTCAGGACGGCGATTCAGACACTTCCGAGGATTTTTTTGTGAATGAATGGATGGCCCGGTTGATGGTGACCGAAGCCCTTTTCATCTCCTATGGCAGGGAAAATCTTCAGTGGGGGCCGGCATTCCTGATTTCTCCGTCCAATCCGTTTATCAAGGATAACGGACGCGATAACCCGAAAACGGAAGTGGGAGGCCTGACCTACGCCCGCCTGTTATGGATTCCTTATGCCAGCTGGTCCGCCTCGTTCATTGCCAATATTGATGACGGTGCACATACCTTTTTCAACCCTTTTTACAAAAAATATGCGGTAAAAATCGATTATACCGGGTTTGAAAAATACGGAAGCGTTATTTTTTCCCATGAAGAATCCGGCCATGATTTGGTGGGTTTTTTGCGGGATGGTCTGTTTCCGATGCCATGCTGTTTTACGGGGAAACCAGTGCCAGAATAAACGACCCGGAACTATCTGACAGCATGGATCTGGAATACCTGGTGGGTATTTCCCATACATTCAATGCGGGACCGACCCTGGCCTGTGAATATTTTACAACGAAAACGGGAAAACAGGCCCCATCCATCAGGCGTTTATATCGGCGGAACCGGCGAATCCGGATGATGTCCTGATCAGAAAAAACTATGCCATGCTCCAGCTGTCGGAATTCAACGTCAGGGAAACGTTCAATTATGCTCTCCGGTGGATACTGGATATGGATGATAATTCAAACCGGTTCATCGGGATGGTTGAATATGAACTGGGAGATCATTGGAACGTGTTCGGTATCGGTGACGTTTTCAACGGAGGACTCAATGATGAGTTCGGAAGTTTGAACAGATATTCAGTGTATGCCGGCATTCAGTGGTCCTATTGACCACCGTTTCTTTAAAAAGGGCAGTTAAGGGTGAATGAAACAGCCGGATCATCCGGGCGCCAGGCGCCGGACAGGTAAAAGGGACGTTCGAGAATTTCAATTTTCCGGGCATGATTGAATTTGTGGGCTGCGGAAACTGATCCATAAATACTGCCGGAGTAGAATCCGGCGCCCACAAAACTGATCACCCCCCCCAGGGCCGGGTTGTCTTGTTCAAAGGCTTTCCAGGCAGCCAGACCGAGCCCGGCATTCAAAAAAAAAGCCGCAGCCGCATCCCTGATGCGGCCGGTGTAAAGAAATCCCCCCCCGGGAACGACGGAGAAAAGGCCAGCCAGAACCGGATTTTCCCCGGCATGGACCGGACAGCCAGTATCCGGTGGATCAGTTCATTTCTTTGATCGTCCAGTAGACCGTTGGAGGACATTTTTTTCAGAAAGGCCAGCGCCATATCCAGTTCGTTTGTTCCCGGCTGCCTGGAGGCATTGATGTGCAGGCCGGCGAGATCCAAAAGAATCCGGTCCCTGAGGTCCGGATCATCGGTCAGATGTAAAAAATTCTGCAGCACCACCTGGCGTACGCCAGGTTCCCCATTTGCCGGAACGCCTTGCTTTGCATGAAAAAAGCCTCCTTTGTAAAAGAGAAAGACAACTCATTATCATTGATGATAATGTCATTGAATTGCCGGGCTGCTTCATGAAAGCGCTCTTGATGGAACAGGGCCAGCCCGGTTTTGAACCGGGCTTCTAAAATCCGGGGATCCCCGGGGAAAAAATGAATAAACCGCTTGAATTCCACTTCTGCCGTCCGGAAATCCCGGTCCTGAAACAGCGTTTCCGCATAGGCAAACTGCGTGTCCGGGGATATCGTCAGAGTCAGTGTTTCGGCTGCCGTAACCAGCCCCAATCCAGTAAATTCAATGAACCATGCCGCCATCCATGCCAAAACAAAAAGAAAAGGACGGCGGTAAAAATGATTCCACACGATTGTCATTGGTCTTTTTCCGGGGCGGTAAACCACCAGAAATCATTGAAGGATACCGGGTCATAGATCATATTCTGACCTCCGGCGCGGATGCGTGGCGCCAGCCGGGTGTCACTCCGGCCGCAGCGTATGATCCGGTCAAATGTCATCACCCAGCCCACGACAGGCCCATGTTTCCGGATCGCCTGAGCAGCATATTGGGAACAGGAAGGGTACATGGGGCAGCGGCTGCCATCCGCTCCGGAAATGTAATCCTGATAAAACCCGATGATGACGTTCTTTTTTGTGGTGCGCCTGTCTTCTCCAGAACCAGAAGCCGGAAGACACAGCACCATGGCAAGGCAGATGCCCAGTGACTTACTCCTGAGTGACACGGAAAACCTCCCGGATGGATGTAATTCCCTGGAGTGCCTTGGCCATGCCGTCCGAGCGCAGGGTGACCATCCCTTTCTTAATGGCGGCATCTCTGATCTGTCCGGTCTCAGATGTCTGCAAAATCAGTTGACGGATCTGGTCATCCAGTTCCAGAATTTCAAAAATGGCCTGACGTCCGGAATATCCGGTTTCAAAACACCGGGGGCATCCTTTGGGTTTGTATACGGTTTTTCCGGCCATTTCCAGACCGCCGGCATGAATACTTTTCTCGTCTTCCGCTGTCAGTAGATGCTGTATCCGGCAATGGGGGCACAGGATGCGAACCAGGCGCTGGGCAATGATGGCATTGACCGAGGAAGCGATCAGGTAGGGTTCCACGCCAAGGTCTTTCAACCGGGTGACGGCGCCTGCCGCGTCATTGGTGTGCAGGGTGGAGAAGACCAAATGTCCGGTGAGGGCCGACTGGATGGCGATGCCTGCGGTTTCGACGTCCCTGATCTCTCCCACCAGTACCACGTCCGGATCCTGGCGGACAATAGCACGCAGCCCCCTGGCAAAAGTGACCCCGGTTTTGGAATTGACCTGGATCTGGCCGATGCCGGTCAGGTTGTATTCCACGGGGTCCTCAATGGTGATGATGTTTTTGTCCGGAGAGTTGATTTCCGATAAAGCGGCGTACAGAGTGGTCGTCTTACCGCTGCCGGTGGGACCGGTGACCAGCACGATGCCATGTGTCTGGCGGATAATCCGGTTGATCTGTCCAAAATGTTCCGAAGTAAGACCGAATTGTTCTAGTGAAAGAAAATATCCGGATTTGTTAAGCAGCCGCATGACCAGGCGTTCCCCAAAGCTGGTGGGCACCGTTGAGATGCGGATGTCGATCTCCTGATCCCCGATGCGGACCTGAGCCCGGCCGTCCTGGGGAACCCGTTTTTCCGCGATGTTCATGCTGGCCATGACCTTGATCCGGGATATCAGGGCGGCCTGGATGCCTTTGGGCGGTGTCAGCCGTTCGTAAAGAATCCCGTCGATGCGGTACCGAATCTTGAGGGAGTCCCGGAACGGCTCGATATGAATGTCGCTGGCACCGGCCTTTACCGCCTGGGAGATCATCCGGTTCACCAGGCGGATGACCGGCGCGTCACTGACGTCATCCAGCAGATCTGCGGTCTGTTCCAGGTCGTCAATGATGTATTTGTCATCTTCCATGTCCCGGGCCAGCTGTCCGGCGCTGTCCCCGGACCGGTCGTACAGAATATTCACGGCCCATAAAATACGGTTTTTCGGGGCCAGTACCAGGTCGAAATCGTTTATCCCGATCCGGGAGGCCACATCGTCGGCCGGACTCAGATCCGACGGATCATTGACTGCAATGATCGGCCGTCCGGTCGGCCGGATCAGAGGAACCAGGCAGGTATTTTCAGAAAATTGCGGGAGATCTGTTTGGTCCAGGCATCATCGGCGTGGTCCGGTTCCAGCGCTTGGGTGACGGGGAGATGATAAATCCGGCCCATAATTTCCAGCAGATCCGTTTCAGAAACCAGCCGGGCCCCCAGCACCGCGTTCATCAGGCCGGGGCGGTCCAGTTCATAGGCCTTCAGAATCTTTTCGGTTTCCGCTGCTGGAACACCGAACTCGGTTGTCAGGATATCGATGAACTGCTGAATCATGGTCTATGGGGTTGCCTTATCTTCCGGCGAACCAGACATGCGGTCCCGGAACCGGTCAAGTTTTTGGTACAGAGGAATGGCGCCTTTTTCGAAATCCCGGTTTATTTCCTGCTGTTTTTCATTTAAAATTTCCTGCACCTCCATAGGATTCCGGACTACCCGGGGAGTGAGAAATACGTATAGATTGGTGCGTTCTTCTCCTTCGGAGATGGTTTTGAACGCCCATCCCAGGCCCGGCACATCTCCCAGACAGGGGGTCTTGTATTCGGACTGGGTCACTGTTTCATCGATCAGGCCGCCGATGACCACGCTGTAGGTGTCTTCCACGATAATGGCTGTTTCGATCTGACGCTTGAACGTGGTGGGCCGGTCCGGGTTGTTCTGATTCACCGTGTCCAGTTTGGTCAGCTCCTGAAACACATTGAGCCGTACCAGCCGGCCTTTGCTAATCTGGGGTGTGATTTTCAGCGTAATTCCTACATCCCGGTATTCGTAAGAGCTGTAGACTTCCGTGGCGGATTCGGCGGCTGACCGGGTCTGAAACGGCACATTCTTGCCTACGGTGATAACCGCTTCCTCGTTTTCCGTGGTCAGCAGCTGGGGAGTGGCCAGGATGTGAACATCCTTGTCTGTCTGATAGGCCCTGATAATAGCCTGGATGTCCGGGAAGGTCACTCCGCCGATGGTGATATTTTTTCCCAGAACTCCCAGTGAAAACCCCCGGGGCAGTGATCCGTCTTTAAATATCTGTTCCAATCCGCTGTAACCGCTGTCTCCTGTGGCGCCGAAACCCGTAAACCCGACTTTGTCCCCTCCGTCAAATTCCTGGGCTGTGCGCCATTCCGTACCGATATCCAGGCCTCGGTTGACATTGACTTCCATGATCAGGCATTCGATATAGACCATGGACCGGGGAATGTCCAGCTTGGCAATCACCTCTTCAAGCACGGCATAATCCTCTTTTTCCGCCATGATAATCAGGGAGTTGGTGGCCTTGTCAGCGCTGATGTGCACCGATTCGGACAGCAACGGGGCCTGTTTCTGTCCTTCGGTATTCTGGGGGGTCTTCTGGGCCGGTATTTCCTGGAGCACTTTGACCAGGTCTTCGGCAGACGCGTGTTCCAGATAATAGACCCGGATTTTTTCCTCTCCTTTGGGGACCTGCCGGTCCAAGAGAGTTATCAGTTCCTCCACCCGCCGGGTTTCCACTTCATTGGCCAGAAGCACCACAGCATTGGTTCTTTCATCCGCCACAAAATGGGCCATCATGCCCATGTCCGGTGCCTTTTTTTCGTCTTTCTGACGGGCACTGTAAATACTGCTCAAAGTGGTCACCAGCTTGGCGGCATCCGCATGTTTGACCGGGATTACGGAAATGGTTTTGCCGATATTGGGGGCATCAATGGCATGAATGATTTTCAGCAGCCGTTCGATGCTTGACAGTGATGCCGTGACGATGAGCATGTTGGTGTCCCTGTAAGACAGCATCACGCTGCCTTTGGGCAAAAGCGGGATGAACAGACGCTGGAGTTCGTCTGAATCTGCGTACTTCAGCGGAATGATCCGGGTGGCCAGCCGGTCCGAGGGCTCGTCCGCCGCTGACGTCATGCGGGTGTCGATGTTATCGGCTTTGGCATCGGGCATCGGAACGATCTTGTGGATGGCTCCGGATTTAACCACGGAAAATCCATTTATTTCCAGTACGGATTCAAAAACCCTGTACGCTTCCGGTTTTGACAGTTTTTCAGGGGATATCACTGTGACGTTTCCCCGGACCCGGCTGTCCACCACAAAGTTCTTTTGGGTGATCTTGCTGATGAATTTGATGAACACCTTGATATCCACGTTGTCAAAATCAATGGCGATCTTTTCTTCGGGCGCTTGATTTTCCCGGGCACCGGCCGTCTGAACCGGGCCGGACACCTGGCAGACAAGACATAACAGACCCACTGCCACCAGATAGGTGATGATCAGCTTAAGATGACCGAATCGCGTTCTCATGGTTGACTGGTTCATTCGCATTCCTTATTCATCAGACACATTTTCCACTGTGTATTCATTATTTTGCGCGTTGTAAACAATTTCCTGGATTTTTCCCCGGCGCTGGATGGTGAACCGGATGTCGGGCATTTCATCCAGAGCGGTGTTCAAGGATTGATAAAGGGTGACGGCATCCTGAGCGGACAGAATGTCACTGCCGTTGATGGATTTGATGATATCCCCGTTTCTCAGTCCGATCTGCTGAAAGGTCGAATCGTTTCGAATGCCATACAGCAGAAGGCCGTCCGGTTTTCCGTCAGAAAAGAACGGACGGATCCGTGCCTGTTTCATGAGGCTGGGCAGTCCGGAGGCTTTTGCCTGCTGAAAGGCTGTTTCAGGATCGGGAAAACCGGTTTCCGGTTCCGGCAGTGGCAGAGGCGATGATGCCATCACAGAGGGTTTCTGGGTGATATCCACCTCCAGAAGCTGGTTTTGCCGTTGACACGCAAACAACCTGGTTGCGTGCGATTTTTGAATGACGCCTCCCTCTACAGTGTCCCCGACCTGGAAAAGGGATTGTTCCCTGGTCTTTTTGTTTTCAATCACGGCAAAGGCATTTTTGTCGGAAGCCGCAGTGACGGTCCCCCATAAAGCCAGCTGCAGCCGGGTTTTTTCCAGCGGTTGTTCGATCAATTCATCTGCAGGGGGCTTTGACCCCATATTTGAATCACGGGTCAACACTTGAAACAGGTTTTTTTCAAGGATCACGGCATAATTTCTTGGAGGCACCGCAGGGATCGACATTGCCGGGCCCGCCGGTTCGCCGGATCGGATTTTCGGTCCTTCAAATCCGGTGTTGACCGGCGAAAAGAGCTGCCGGTAAGTCAACCCGGTCACCTGATAGGCCAAAACAGTGAGCAGCAACAGCTGTGCAATGAGGTAAACGGGTTTCATCGCTTTATTTCCAGGTTATCGGCCGGACCGGTCAAGGTGAAAGGGATTCCTTTTTCCGGGTGGTTCTGGAACAGGTCGTCCATGGGCAGCACCGTGGCAAACCTTGATACATGGGCCGGTTGGGGGTAAAGATTGCCTTTGAGATTGATCTGCCAGTCAGACGGTGCCATGATCCGGGTGCCGGTCAACAGCATCTGTCCGGCGGCATGGATGGTCATGACGCTGCCTTTAGCATGCAGCTCCAGGATATCCAGTGTCTGAGCCTGCTTTTCAAATCTCACTGACACCTGGTCAAACTCCAGATTTGTGATGCCCATGGTATTGAGAAAATCATCCTTAATGACACATGTCAGAAAAGACAGGGTCAGGTCGCCGGTGCCTTTTGGTTTATTTAAGCGATCCACTACCTGGTATCGGCCGGACAGGTCAAAAGACAAAGACGCGCGCATACCCTGCATTACGGTAGCCATATCCCGGACCCGGAGTCCGGCCAGGATCATTTCCACTCCGGAACAGGCCGGTGGAGACACTGATATGCCGGCGATATGGCCCATCACGGTGCCATCCCACAGAAGTGACTTGATTTGCAGTTCTTTTTTTAAGCCAAAGACCGTTGAAACCGGAACAACAATCCGGAGATTCTCCGGAACCACTGTGATGGCATCATGGATACGGATCTGTGGTTTTTCCGTTTTCAACCCTAGGGGCAGAAACGGAAATACCCGGTCCATAGTGATGTCCAGTCCCGGGAACATGGCTTCCCCCATCCGGCTGATCTTGACGGCGGCTGTCTGATGCGGGAACCGCAGGACTGAAAATATGGCCAGGGCGGCCATGAAATAGATCAGAAAAAACAGCGCGTGTTTCAAAGACATGTCATGGCGCCTCCCCGGGCATCAGTGTCTGGGTTTCCAGAACCGCTTCCAGCAGGTTGTCGTTTTCTCCGGTCCGGGCCAGAGAAATGGAAACCACATGCACCCCGTTACCGGATGTTTCCACCTGTTTGAGAAATTCCATGAAATCATTCAGATACAGGTTTTCAGTTTGAGACGGACCTTGGATATCTGAAAGGATCCATCTTCCGCTGTCTGGGAAAAAGGCCGCATATAGTCGATGTTTTTTTTGACCCCACTGGCTTCCGCCCGACTGTCCAGAAATGAAAACAGGGTGAATTCAGGGGGGCGGTCTGACTGGCTCGCCGGTTGTTTGTCCATGCCCCTTGTCATTTTCAGATATTGACTCCGGAGCGTGGAAATCTGTTGAAGCCCGTCCTGTTCAATGGTCAGAATCCGCGTGAGTTCTTTTTTCCGGTCCATCAAAGGAAAAAAGACAAACTGTACGGCCAGAAACACAAAGACCACAAAAATGCCTGTGACCACAATGAATTGTTCTCTGGTGGACAGGGGATTCATAGGCCTCATATCTCGATCCTGAATTGAAAGATCACCTGGTTTTCCTTTCTTCCGGCATCGGCCGTATGGATGGTGACCGATCTGAAAGTATCGGATTGTTCCAATGAGGTTTTCAACCGGTCCACTGTATTGAAACTGTCGGTGGTGCCGGAAATCGTAACCTGATCATGGTTGAACAGAAGGCGGGAAAGGCGCAGATTCATACCGTCCGGAACACGGGCGGACAATTCATACAGTAGGTCAATGGCCGGCAATGCCGGTGTATCCGCCATATCCCGGATTCGGGGGGTCCTGTTCTGTTCAAGCGCCTGTCTTATCTGAGCCTGCATGCGCAGCAGGGGCGAATGACCGGGCAGAAAGGGTTCCCGGGGAAATGTCTGGTGAAACATTTCAACCTCGGCCCGACGGGCTGCGGCCACCTGGTTTTCCAGAATGCGCACATCCTGGTAAAGGCCCAGGACAAAAAGAATGATCACCAGGACGGCGATAGTGCCGGTCACCAGCAGTTCCCGCCTGAATTTGTGAAAGAAATTCCCGAAACCGGGATACTGTTTGACAAAATTGAACAAAAGGGCGGTTTTATTGAACAGCAGATCGGACACAAGGACCGGATCCGGTGCCGTCACAGTAACGGTGTCAGTGAAGAAAAATGCCGCCAGTGCTTCAGTTTGTCGAATGGTCTGTGTCATGGATGCGGGATCCACCACATCGGTTTCCGGCACCAGAGAAATGTGAAACCGGGTGTCCAAACCGGAGCGGTGTCGGAACCCCGTGGCCATGCGCATCATGTTGTGTACAATTAGATCCGGGGATCGCTCGGATGACGTCAGGGTCCGGATCATGACCGGCCCGGACCCGGCCGTCAGAATCAGGGTGATGCCGAAAGGACCTGTAAACATGATAATCCTGTCATTCTCAGGGCGGGTTTCCTGAATGCAGGCAGCGGCCAGGACAGTTTCTTTCGGGGAAATGATCCGGGGCCTGAGGCGGTATGCCTTCAGAGACGAAACCATCTCCTGTACCATCTCCTCTGTTGCCGAAGCGGTCAGAGTCAGGTGCTGATCTTTCACAAATCGGATATCCAGAGAAATGAAATCCGATACACAGACGTCTTCCGGCAGATACGGGGCCAGTTCCAGCGACAGAACCTGGGCGATTTTACCCGGGCCGGAAAACGGCAGGCTGATGTTCCGAAAAAAGACATCCCGGCAGGGATCAGCACCACGGCTTCAGTGCAGGCGGTCAGGTCGGCTCTTTCCGCCACCGCATCCAGGGCAGCCCGAAACCAAGTGACATTATCAGGCAGCGGGTCAGGCAGTTCGTTTCGGGCCACAAAGACCTGATCTTTGGGAGAGAGTCCGGATATTTTTTTTTCCATCACCCTGGCGGTCATGCCGTGAGGATCGATATCCAGCATCAGAAAACGACGGCCCACTGATCACATCCTTTCCATCTGAATGATGCGGCAGATCCACTGTCTGGATTTTTCCAGCTGCTCCCTCAACAGATAAGCGGACAGCGTAACCTGTGCCCGGTTCAGCTGCACCCTGGCCGTGGCCTTGAATACATTGCTGTCATAGCGGATCATGCGTTCGAATTTCTCCCTTTCACTTGCTGACAATCCGATCACCCGGCGGTACCACCCTTTGTCCAGGGGTTGAGATAATTCTCCCCATCTTCTGATTTTTGGGCGCGATAGTCAAGCATATCCTGGGCGAATTCCGCCATACCCCGGGGAAGCAGGGCCTGGATCACTTCAAGGTCTGCCGTGTTGACGTTGATGAGACCCGGGTACCGATAACTTTTCCCTTCATCAGAGGCATCAAAGAGACCGTAAACCGTGAACAGGTCTTTCCAGGTTTTCGTTGCTGTTTCTCCGGGATTTTCGGGGTTCGGACCATTGCGGGAAAAAACAAACAGATCCGGGGAAAATCCTTTGATGTTGAGCAGTTCAGACAAGTGGGCAACATCTCTGTTCGCACCGGCACAGGGCGGAAACCGTGCGGCATAATATGAAGATTCCGCTCCGGACAGCCCGGAGACGGCATCGTCATCCCCGGAATCCAGCCAGTCGGTGAGCGCATTGATCACTGCTTCCGGACCATGGACGGTTCCGGGCCGGTCCTGATTCAGATGCTGATCCAGCAACCGTTCCCACAACAACGCCTGGTCCCGGTTCACTTCGGGGCCGGGAAACCGCTTCAGCAGAGCATTGACCTGAATTTTTCCCAGTTCATCCGTAATATCAAGGGTGATCCGGCCCTGGGAATACCCCAGTTGTTCGACCATCCGGGACAGGGTATCCGGATCGGCCCAGTTTTCCTGGATGGAGTCGGTGTCTGTTTTTGCCGCATCATCCGCCAGAAGCGCCATTGCCAGTTGAATGGCGGACCGGGCCATCTCCCGGGCGGTGAACTGATCGGTTCGCTGCCGGGCAAGGGTTACCGATTGTGTGGTGATTTTTGAAAGATGCAGCCCGGTGACCACCAGCACGGCAATCACCCCCAGCACCACCACCAGGGCCATGCCGTTCTGATTCCCGTTCATTGTTTCACCTGTCTGGCCACCGGGATAGTCACAGCTGCCCGGATTGACTCTTTGTTTTTTTCTTCCGCCGGTGCAGGGTAATCTTGACCCGGGCGGGAAACGTGTGGTCAAACCGGTCTGATTCAGAATCCCAGACAGAATGGTCGGTACCTTCAATGTCTGTGAAAGTCAGTGAAAAAGTGTGAATATCTTTGAAGAGCACCGGATCGATGCAGGGATCCGGCGCGGCATTTGACAGAAACGAGCTGTCAAACCGGTGCAGATCAAACCGGGTTCCATGACGGTGGACATAGTAGTGTATCTGTCCGGCTCCGTGGATATGTCCGGGACCCAGATCCAGGTGGTTCAGACTGGAAAATTGCAAGCGTGAGAAAAATGTGCCGTCAATACCGTTTTCCGTGCCCACAAAGCGGTAAGGGTCCGGGGGCTGGTTGGGGTTCCGGCCGGTGGTATCTGGGAGGGCGGGGCAGAAATATCTGGTCCAGATCGGCGGTGATTACATTCAGACACTGCTGGATCCTTTCCTGGCGTTGGATTTCTTTTTGCACCTGTTCGGATGAGGTGGAAATGGTTCGGAACGTGGAAAACAGAGTCAGCAGTGTGACGGAAAAGATCGTCATGGCCACCAGAATTTCCATCAGGGTAAATCCGTATTTCCCCGGATCAGTCATCTGCCTCCACCAGATAGCGCCAGGTGGTCATGGACCAGGATTTCCCGGTTTGGGGAGCAAGGATTTCGATCTTGATCTTTTTTAATCGGTCCAGCTGCTGATCTGACAAATTGACCGGATCATCCCATGTGACATCCTCGACGGTAAAAAACCATTCCAGGCCGCCTAATTCAGGACCAAAACGGCCGGATGCCCGGGTGGAACCGGATGGATCCACCATCTGGTCTGCCAGAACACTTTCAGTCAGCATCGGGAGACTGCCGGTGAATCTGGCGGCTCCGGCCAGGCGAATGGTGCCGGAATGCAGCAAAAGCAGGGTGAGCAGCGTGGCAGCCATGATCACCATTGCTACCAGGACTTCCAGAAGGGTGAATCCGTGGGGTGGTTGGGGAAACGATTACAGGCAGTCATCATAGGACAGGTGATTGGGAAGGGTTTCGGTTTCCATGAGAAACGGGGCCACCTTCAGGGAAACCGGGGCTCTACTGTGGTCGGTCAGATGCAGTATCACTGCATCTGAATATCCGTGCCGACTGAAACGGATGATCCGCTCTGATCCGGTTTCGCCCGGATCGGTTCCCCCATATCGGGATTGATCGGCAGACACGATATCCGTGAAATGCAGATTGCCCGAAAATTCAGTTGCTTCGGACCGGGCTTTTTCCAGCGCCTGCTCATCCATATCGCTGTGCGTGAGCCAGGCCCGGGGTTTATTGATATCCAGGTGCAGGAAAAAGTCCCTGTTTTCCTGTATGGCACGGTGTTTGGCCAAGGTAATCACCCGGGCCAGATCATCCGTTTCAATGGCTTGCCGGCTGAAAATTCCGGCCGATTTGAATATGGGGAGGGAAAAAGCCAGAAACACAGTGATCAGGGCAATCACGACAACCAGTTCTACCAGCGTGAAACCGTATGGGCGTTTCCTGATCACCGGATCTCCCAGCTTTTGATATCCTGGTTCCGGCCTTCTCCGCCGGGAACGCCGTCCGCACCATAGGAAAGAATGTCATAGTCTCCGTTGACACCGGGACATAAATACAGATAGTCCCGTCCCCATGGGTCTTTGGGTACGCTGCGTTTATCCAGATATCCGTTTTCGCTCCATCGGGGCGGGATCGGTTCGGTTGTCGGTTTCTCAATGAGGGCCATCAGGCCCTGTTCGGTCGTGGGGTAGAATCCGTTGTCCAGATGATACAGCTTCAGACTGGTTTCAATGGCGGAAATATCCACCTTTGCCTTGATCAATTTGGCATCATCGGTCCTCCCCATATACCGGGGAACGATCATCCCGGCCAGAATGCCCAGTATGACCACCACCACCATGAGCTCGATAAAGGAAAATCCGTCGTGATTTTTAATCATCGTTTCCTGTCCTTGAAGAGGGCGTTAACATCACGGCCCGAAAGTATTTGAGACTGTGATGTTTCTATACCATAAAACAGGTGGATCATACCAGATCTTTATGACCAGGTGGTCATGGGAAATCATTCAAATTCATTGTACCCATGCCGG
>LQAJ01000166.1_pt1 | contig 28301 bp, 38 predicted proteins | sample 1535811 | NCBI WGS metagenome assembly LQAJ01 (sample SAMN04331587, study PRJNA305678) | bioreactor metagenome | isolation source: bioreactor_6 inoculated with Wadden Sea sediment 2nd replicate of a... | place: Germany: Wadden Sea, Janssand Flat
TCTGCGAAAAAACGTGATATAGCATGGCGGACGATAGCCAAAGGCATTGCCGTACTGGCTGTATTCGGAGTGCTTTCCTATGCCATGGAGCATTGGGGCGGAAAGTACATGTCCCGTGTGTCGGATTTAGTTGCCGATCAGGGACGGCTTGGGCCGGTAGTTTTTGTCATACTCAATGCACTGGCGACCATGTGTCTTGTGCCGCAAATCCTGTTTACCGTTATTGCCGGGGCGCTATTCGGATGGAAGTTCGGTACGGTCTACGCAAGCATTGCCATGACAATCGGAGCGACTGCCGCTTTTTTCATAGCGCGGTACGGGGTGCGGGAGCGGATTCGGGCGCGGTTTGAGGATCATGCCGTATTCAGAAAGATGCAGCGCCTCAGCCGTACACATCCCCTTCACGTCATCTCCCTGAGCCGTATTATTCCGGTGTTGCCGTTTCCAGTGACGAGCTATCTGCTTGGCGTGACCGAAGTGCGTTCATTGCCTTATGCCTTGCTGACTTGGGCATGCATGTTGCCGGAGACTCTGTTTCTGGCGTCAGGAGGTCATCTGCTGCACACTGGCATAACCGGTAAAGCCTCCATTGAGGCCTCGATCATTTTTGTCGTGGTCGGAGTTGGGTTTGCGGTGGTCGTCCACCGGACAAAAAAGAGAATTCTGGAGAACGATACCGACGACTAGGCAGTGAGCGGTGCGATCAGTTCCCTGACTTGCGGGAGGATGTCCCGGGCGATGCTTTCAACGCCTTGTGCGTTGGGATGCATGCCGTCCATGAGTTTCTTCATGGGATCGTCGTGATAACAGGAAAGAATATCCGGGAACAGCGGCAGGGCGTATGCGTCTGCCAATTGCCGGAAGATCGGGTTGAACCGGGCCGTATAGGTTTCGTCCATGCAGAGTTCGGCGGTTATGCCGACAAGCAGAAGAGGGATATCCTCAGCCTGAAGTCTTTCGATGATAGTGGAAAGGTTGGCATGCACTTCGTCGACAGAGTCTCCGACAAAGCAGTCATTTGCGCCAAATTCTACAATGGCAGCATCCGGTTTAGCCTCAATGACAGGCTTGATGCGTCGCAGGCCGTCTTCTGACGTGTCGCCTGATACACCGAAATTCAGACATGTGGCTTTGATCCCTTCGTCGCGCAGTATTCGTTCAAGCACCGCCGGAAGGGCTTCGTCATGCGCCAGTCCGTAACCTTCTGTCAGGCTGTCACCGAAGCAGGCTATACGGACCGGGCTGACTGGCATGATGTTTTCCTAACCGTTGATCCAGAGTTTGACCTTGGCGGATTCTTCTCTCCACTCCTTGCTCATACGGAGGTGGAGGAACTGTGTGAAGACGATGTCAAACATTTCGAGGCAGCGTTCCAGAAGGAACATTTTTCGAGGACTTTTGAATCCGGGTCGTCTCCGTCATCGTCTTTTGTCTGAATTTTAGGTGTCTTGAGTCCGGACAAACCGAAATCTTTGGAGTTGACCTGCATGAGCCATTCATCCTGATCCATGGTGAAAAGCAGCTGTGCCTTGTTGACCTTCTTGCCGGTTCGCAGGCCGGTCTTGGCTTCGGTGAGCTCTCCACGAGGGCTGGAGACTGTGGCGGTTTCCACGCCTTCACCATCACCGCCCTGAACGGAAACTTTCTGTTCCATCTGCAGGGAAAAGGTTCGCTTGTCTTCGAGCTGGAACAGGACGTTGTCATTGTCGGTCTTGTACCAGAGCCATGTCAGGAAGTCCTGTCCGAGCAGGACGTTTTCGCGTTCTACGAGTGAAAGATCCATGACGGCTCCTTAAACGAAAATGGTGGGGTCGAGGTCTTCAAGCTTGGGCGCGGCTTCTTCGCCGAGGACGTCCATGGCCATGAAAACGGTGTCAGGGGTTCAAGGTGCAGGTCGAAGGTGATGGCAAAATGATCTTCGAACAAGGCGCAGACCTTGGCGTTGGTGGTCGTCAGGTAGATTCGGTTGGCTGACGGATTCCAGATGATGTCGAACATGGCCGGAATCGGGAAGGTGCGGGCGCGCAGGCGAAGGGTCACCTGTTCCTTGAGTTCCTTTTTCCTGTCACGCGATACGAAATTTTTGCCTTGCTCCTTGTTGTGAGCAAGTTCCTTGTTCAGCGCGATTGTATAGTGCTTCTTCAACACTGCGGGAGGAATGCGGCGAGTGTCCAGACGCAGGCCGAAGGTGAAGTATTCCGCCTTTCCGGCGGAGACTGCGTCCAGTTCATGTCCAGCATGTCGTCCATGTTGGTCCAGCCGAACGAGCGCTCGTCAGCAGTCGCGTCAATATCGACAAAACAGAATTGTTGTAATTTTTCAGGCACCTGCTGTAACAGGTCCTTGGGGACTTCTTCGATAATTCTGTAGCGCGTCAGTCCGAGGCTTGCAGATAGAATGCTCAACGGCCTACTCCTTCGATTCTGGCTTTTTTCAAGACAGACAATCAGGTAAAATCTATCGGCCTCATTGTAAAGCTGATTTCCGTTTCCTGTGTCGGAAAATGTATTACTGGCATGTATCTTGTAACTTTTTGGCAGAACCGGTTTCGTGCCGGAATATCGACAAAGGAGAATGCTTCAGTGTATTGACGAACATGACAGCAGGAGGGTGAAGCCATGACAATCTGGCGGGCGTGGACCGATGGCAGTGTCATTCATCTGGGCGATTCAAAGAGAAGAATGTTGACCCGGCAGGGATGCAATGAGCCTTTTCTTGAGTCTTACTGGTGTCCTCGAAGAAAATGGTTTCGCAAGGAACCGTGTCCTTTCGTCAATAAACATGAATGCAACACGTATTACAAACTGTGTGGTTCCATCTGAACCGAAAATTCTCGTCCGGTGCGATCAAATCGTGCCGGACTTGTTTTCTTTTGGGCGAGGGGATACATTGCGCCAAAACAGGAGAGATTATGCAAAATCAGGCGCTTGCCGAATTGATACAGTATTTGGAAGAAGTGGCCCGTCGAGTTCGTCAGCTTGAGGAAGAGGGGGATGCCGTCTTGGATAGCGAAGGCCAAATGGCATTTCAGGCAAAGCTTGAGGAAAAGGCTGAATTGCTTGCCTCGCTGGGAGAAAAGACTTGGGCGTTGACTGAAAAGATTGGTGGTGAGTTGGGTGAGGAGATCGTGCAAAAGCTGGAACAGTTTTCCATGAGCGCAAGTACAGCCTTGCGGATCGGGAGTGTCTTTTCATGACCGCGCTGCTGTACCCGGAAGATCATAAGTCCGGAGAACCCAATGATCTGGAAAGTTACATTGCCGATTTGAAGGGGAGAGCGTAAAAGCGTTTACGCTGGTAGTTTGAATTCCCTGTCTCGCTGGGCATTTTTACGAGCTGCCTGCTGTTTCTGTCCAAGCAAAACAATTTCGTGAACAACGTCGTCCTGTGCGCGGTCAAGGTCGACAAAAATACATCCCACTGAACCGCGCTCATGGCGCATGACTTTACAGAGGATGTCTTTGGCCTTGGCTTCCTTGTTCAGGTAGATATCCATTTTCAGTTTGACGCCGGCTTTCATTCTGGGTTTTTCAAAACCGAACCCAAGGCCGGTTGCGCTGATATCCGTTACCGGGAAATTTTTGTTCAGTCGGGGGATGTGCACCTCAAGGCCTTTGACGGTGATACGCAGGGCATTGCGTTTTTGGATTGCTCGTCTTCGCCTTTGAGAGAAATGCTGAAGCCCAGCGATTTTTCGTCAATGGGATCGGCTGAAATCTTTTGCGACTTCTTTCGTTTTTTACTGTTGCCCTTCAGGCTGAAGAACATCCCTTTGGAGGGGGCTTCTTTTTTAGTCTTTTTCTTGACGCTCTTCTTCTTTGATCCGGCTTTGGCTGTGTTTGCTTTTCCGATATCCTTGCGAGACTTCTTGCCTTTGGTGGATGTCTTTGTTGGTTTTTTTGAGGCGGCAGTCTTTTTGGGCAACGTTTTTTTTGTTTGCCTTTTTCTTTTTTGGCTTTTTTTTGCCGGAATTGGAGAAGAGGTCAGTGAAAAAATCGAAAAAGCCCATGATGCACCATTGGATGAATGTTTAAATAATAATAAGCGGCTTGAGAATATGCAAAACTGTTGCTTCTGACAAGAGGATTTAGCTTGATAACTGCCGTTTCCTTGTGCTTTTTTCGCTGTCGGGGGTTGACATTTTGTTGTTCAGCGGCCAAGTATCTTGAAGCTTTTCATGAAAAAGAGGGTTGATCGAGGAGGAATAACATGATTGGTGAACTGCTTTCCGGAATGGCACACAGCACTGGCCCTGGTTTTGTCGGTGTTTCTTTGATTTTCATTTATCTCGCTTGGATCCTGACCATCGGTGTTATCCGCGTCAAGGAAGCCATGAACGAGGACCATCACTAGATCGTGTTTTACGCTATCAGTGTTGCTGTTAAAAAAAAAATCAGCGCCTTGCATTCAAATGCAAGGCGCTGATTTTTTGTGGTAGTATTTATTAAACCGCGCAGCTTCCTGCTTCGCCTTCGTTGAGAATGTCGAGCAGATATTGGCCGTAGCTGTTTTTGCTCATTTCGTTCCCCAGCCTTCTCAACTGTTCCGAGTCAATGAAACCCATGCGGTAAGCGATTTCTTCCGGGCTTGAAATGACATATCCCTGTCTTTCCTGAACCGCACGAACAAAACTGCTTGCGCCATGCAGGGATTCATGGGTGCCCATGTCAAGCCACGCATAGCCACGCCCAAGGTTTTGCACTTCAAGCTCTCCGCGTTTCAGGTATTCCTTGTTGATATCCGTGATTTCCAGTTCGCCACGTGCGGAGGGAGAAAGCGATTTGGCTATGTCTATAACGTCGTTGTCATAGAAGTACAGGCCGGTAACAGCATATTTTGATTTGGGTTTTTCCGGCTTTTCTTCAATTGACAATGCACGGTTGTCCTTGTCGAATTCCACTACGCCATAGCGTTCCGGGTCCTTGACGAGGTAGGCGAATACGATGCCGCCTTTTTTTCAGGCGACCGGCTTCCTGCAGGATAGAGCCAAGGCCGTGTCCGTAGTAGATGTTGTCGCCAAGAACGAGGCATACTGAGTCATTTCCGATGAAATCTTCTCCGATGATAAATGCCTGGGCGAGCCCTTCCGGTTTTGGTTGTACCTTGTATTGCAGGCGAATACCGAGTTGAGAACCGTCGCCGAGCAACGCTTCAAAGCGGGGCAGATCGTGCGGGGTTGATATAATGAGAATATCCCTTATTCCTGACAGCATGAGTGTGGAAAGGGGATAGTAGATCATGGGTTTGTCATACACTGGAAGCAATTGCTTGCTGACAACTCGAGTCAGAGGGTGCAGACGGGTGCCGGAACCTCCGGCCAGAATAATGCCTTTCATTGATGGCCTCGCTGGTCCTGTGATTTACTTCGTATTTGAGTTAGGATACATCCCAACTGCTGAAGACGCTACACTATAGTTCCGGGATAAAACAAAATGCAACCTGCATTTGGCGTGCTTCACAGGATAATATAATGAGAAATCCATACTTTCAGTTTTCCGGTGGCATTTTTGCAGCCCTGCTGTTTCTGGTCGGGTTGTTCTTTCTTTTCATTTTTCTTCCCATGAGCATCGTGGCAGAGGCCTTTTCCAAGCTGGGGCTTACCCCGGCACAGGGAGTCCTCATGTTTATCGCGATCCTGATCGGCAGGACTGTCAATCTGCCTGTGTTTACCAGTGAAAGACTGGTTATGGTGCAGCGGCCGGCATCCGTGCGATTTTCCATGGATGAGATGGGACGGCCCATGCAGATTCAGGAAGATTCGGCAAACGAATTGGTCAAGCAGGTCTTTGCCGTTAACGTAGGCGGATGTATTCTGCCGTTGCTGTTGAGCCTGACCTTTCTGGTCAGCCTGCATCTCGACGGAAAGGTTGATGGCCTTTATGGCTGGCTCGGGTTCGCGTTGGTCATGGTGGCAGGCGGCTGTTACGCCATCGCCAAGGCTGATCCGTTTACCGGCCTCCGGGTGCCGCTGTTCATGCCTGCACTGATGACCTTTCTTTCCGTGTTCTTTTTTGTTCCTGAACCGTTTCGGCCTGTGGCGGCCTACGTGGCAGGAACCATGGGGACGCTTATCGGTGGCAATTTGATTCCCTTGCTGACACCGCGCATTCGTAATGCGGTCGGGACGCCGCAGGTTGCCATCGGCGGGGCAGGAACATTCGGCGGCGTGTTCGTGGCGGGAATTCTCGCAGTTCTTTTGGCGTAAAGGATTTCAAGGAGTGATGATGACTTCGGACACAGTTAAGCTCAGTTTGCCATTGGCCGTTGCAAAAGGGAGCCGGATAAGTTGCGGTTTTTCTTCCAACGGGCTTCCGGTTGGCTGGGGAGAAGTGGTGGGCCATTTGGTGAATCTGAGAGTCGGCCGCATTCTGAAAAATGATGATGTCGTGTTTCGAGTGATTTCCAAGGACTGGCTGCCGGGGGACGATAAAACGGCTTCGGGCGTGTCCTGTCTTCTGGAAGCGCAACAGGCTGTTGAAGTGGGCGAGTATGAGTGTGTCGTGGAACGCGGTGGGTATTCGCTTGCATGGGTTACCCTGAGTGACAAGGGGGCTGCCGGGAAGCGCACGGACGAGTCCGGGCCGATGATCGGCAGACTCATGGCAGAGAAGCTTGATCTTGGCTGCGTGCAGGGGTTCATCATCCCCGATGAGGTGGATATCCTCAAGGGCTTGGTGGTTGATCTTGCGTTGGGGCAGGGTTTTGATTTCATAATGACTACCGGGGGAACCGGAGTCGGGCCGCGTGACATCACTCCCGAAGCGACTTTGGCTGTTATCGAAAAACGGCTACCTGGTTACGAGCGGGCCATGACTGGTGTCAGTCTTGCCAAAACGCCGCATGGCGCCATTTCACGTGCTGTGGCCGGGACCCTCGGGCACAGCCTGATCGTCAATATGCCGGGGAGTCCGAAGGCTGTGGCAGAGTGTCTGGAGCCGCTTTTGCCGACTTTGAAGCATACTTTGGAAAAGTTGCAGGGTGACCCTTCGGATTGCGCGAATTTGCACAAGTAAATGAATGCATTTGGGGTTGCGGGTGGCGAGTAGAGTTGCTAAGTACATGGAACCAATTTGTTGCAAGTTCAACTGAACCTCATACGCAGGAAGCAGGATTATTTATTATGCGGCTTAAACGATTTTTGATCGCGGCCCTCGTTGCTCTGATGACTCTCGGTTTTTCCGTTTCGGCTTTTGCTCAGGATGCTGATCCGGCCATGGGCGGTGACGCTGATGCTGAAATGCAGAATGTGTCCGGTCCCTTTGATCTCGAGCGTTGTGTGAAGCGCGCTCTTGCCCTCAATCCGAGCATGGTTGCCATTCGTGCCCAGTTGCAGGGTTCCCAGTTCGGCACCCGTTCCCAGTTTGGTAACTTCCTTCCTTCTTTGGGAGGTACGTATGGTTACACCAACAGCGGACGTAAAAGCACGACCACGGGTAAAAAGGATGAGTGGGCTGCTTCCATTAATGTCAGTCAGCCTGTCTTTCAGGGATTCAATCTGCTTGCTACATGGCAGAAGGCTAAGCTGACAGAGGAGTCCACACAGGCATCCTTGTCCAATGTGGAACTCACGCTGATTTCCAGTGTGCAGTCAACTTTCTTCACTGCTCAAGGCCGCAAGGACGTCAAGAGCGGTGATGATTCAGTTGCCGACTTGAGTCTCAGCTCAAGGTTATTACGGCTTTTTATGAAGTAGGTCTCAGGCCGAAGGCTGAGGTGCTTGATGCTGAAGTCGATCTGGCTACTGCCAAGCAGGACCTCTTGAAAGCGCAGAATCAGGTGTCCATTCAGGAAACACAGCTTAACAGACTGCTGAACATCCCCCTTGAAGTTGAAGTGGAGTATGTCGGCGAACTGGCACATGTCCCATTTGATCTGACTTTGCAGGATTGCCTGAGCCGTGCCTACAATGCCCGCCCCGACCTCTTGATCGGTAAGAAGAGCGTTGAAATAGCCGAAAAGGATTCCACCATTGCGGCAAGCAGCTTCTATCCGAAAGTGGATGCCGACTATGATTATTACAGCAAGGGCGTTGATCCCGGCCTGAGTAATGGCAATAGCTACACTCATTCCAGCAAGGAATACTGGACCGTTGGCGTCAAGGCTTCCATGACTGTTTTTGAATGGGGCGCAGACTACTACGATTACAAGAAAGCCGAGGAAAACATTAAGCAGGTTGAGGCTGAACTTGAAGATACCCGCCTTCAGGCCGGTTTCGAAGTCAAGCAGGCGTTGCTGAACATCAAGGAAGCTTCGGACCGTATCACGGTTGCCCAGAAGTCCGTTGCAGCGGCAGAAGAAGCGTATCGTATGGCTGTGGCTCGTTATCAGGCTCAGGTCGGTACCAATACCGATGTGCTCAATGCGCAGTCTCGTTTGACGGATAGTGAAGCGCAGCTTCGCAGGCCCTTGCTGACCACGGCACTGCCATTTCCAGCCTGTACGTCGCTATGGGTGAGAAAAATCTGGGGCTGACTGAAGCGAAATAGCTCATGTTTACTCAAAGAAAACGTTCCTGGGAGGCTCGGGGAATGGCGTGCGAAAAGTGCGGTCTGGACCTGACAGCCTATCGAGGTTGCCGAGAGGTGACCCTGCGCTGTCCGTCATGCGGAGAAGCGTATGATCTCAGAAAATTCGCGTCTCGCATGGACGAGGATTTCGAGGAGGAGATGGGGTTTGTTCCCATGGACAGGATTTGATTCTCCAGCCAAAAGGCGCATTCAACGCGCGGCCATCGTTTTTTCGTTGGCCGCCGTTTTTGTTTGTGGCCTGTGTCGTTTCGGTTTTGCCGAGACAGGGGACGTGTGGCAGCCGTTGACCGAAAAATTGGTGCAGGACGGATTTGATCGTACGTATGTATCTTCACTTTTCGGACGAAGCAGTTTGGTCTTTTCCCCCAAGATAATGGCCCGGAAGATGAATGCTTTGCTTAACACGAAGTTGTCAGCCAAAAAGCCCGGACCTCCGCGTGAACCCGAGGTCATGGAGCGATATCTTAATCCGATTCTCATTGCCGGTGCGTATGGTTTTTATCGAGAACATCGGGATGTCATGAGGGAGATTGAACAGAAATACAGTGTTCCCGGTGACGTGCTGACCGCCTGATGTTGGTGGAAACAAAACTCGGTACGCAGGTCGGCAGATATAATGCGTTGACGATTCTCGGGAGCATGGCGCTTGGTGGTGACTATGAGTTGATTCGTCCCTACATCAAGCAAAAGAATCTGGCTGACGATACAACCGAGTGGTTGATTCGTCGCACACGGCAGAAAGGCAACTGGGCTTATGGTGAATTGAAGTCGCTCATTACATATGCTCAGAAGAATGGACAGGACCCTTTGATCATTCCAAGCTCCATGTATGGAGCTATCGGCTATTGCCAGTTTATTCCCTCAAGTGCGCTGGCATATGGCAGGGATGGAAATGGTGACGGGAAAGTCAATCTTTTCGAGATGAATGATGCGCTTTACAGTATGGCGTATTTCATCAAGCGACATGGCTGGAAGCCCGAGCTTGATAGAGAAGCGCAACTCGCTGTCATTTATCGTTACAATCACTCCAAGAGCTACTCCCTGACCATCATGGCTGTTGCCGACAGGCTCAGGAAGACAAGCGAATTCTTCGGAAACTGAGAAACCTGATTTTTATTCCTCGTCGAGCAGGCTGTGATAGAGATTTAGGCTGCGTTTGAGGAATTCTTCAAGTGTCAATTGAGACATGGTGCGTTTTTGTGTGGCAAGCACCTCTTCGCGTACTGCCGTGTCTGAGCAGAGCGTTGCGACGGCTTTGGCGATAGCATCACTGTCTTCCGGTTCAATGAGCACAGGTGGGCTGACCAGATCGGGCATGACGCCGACATTCGTTGAAACCAATGGACGACCGCAGGCCATGATCTCCAGAGCAGAGCGGGCAATGGCTTCGGACCAGAGTGAAGCAACAACGCCGACATCAAGGGCAGAGATGCATGCTTCAACGTCGTTTCGCTTGCCGCTGATATGCGTGATATCCTTGACACCATATTCTGCGATCCATTCCTCAATCTGCGAACTGGTCATGGCTGTATCAAAGCCTATGAGAAAGAGACGGATGTTTGCCAATCCGTAGTGATCCCGGAGTCGTGCAACGGCTCTGATGGTTTCCTTGTGGCCTTTGACGCGATCGAATCGACCGAGTAGACCGACAACGACATCATCAGGGGAAAAACCGAATTCCGTGCGTACGGCTTCTCGTTTTTTTCTGGTCAAAGGTGAATCGTTCTGTGTCGACACCGCCGTGAATGAGCCAGAGACCGTTGCCCGGGGTGCGCATTTTGTCGAGAAAGTAGTTGGCCATGCGTCGATTGGTGACGACAACCGCGTCGGCAATGTTGGCATGAAGCCAGCGGTTGAAGGCGTCGCTTCGAGGTGGGCGCTGGTCGCCACGGGTGCGAACGAGCTTAAAGGGAAATCCCATGAGCTTGAGTATGCCCCATAGGAAGAAGCCTTCTCCCCGGTGACAATTGACAATATGAGGACGATGCGTCCTGAGAAGTTGTATGATATGCCTTGTGGCGGCGGCAAAGCGCACCGGGTTCGTGGTGTTCAGGTCAACTGAAACAGTATTCAGGCCAAGTTCCTGTGCCCGTTTTTCCGAGTCGGTTCCTGCCTGAGTCAGGACGGTCACTTCATGACCTGCATCCGCCAAAAGACGACTGAGGGTGATGGCATACCAAGCGGTTGCGTTGAACCATCGTACATTGATAACTTGAAATATTCTCATAAACTTCACTGCTCTGGGTGTGTGGGTTAACCAACATGACAGTTCAAGGGCGTGAAGGCAAGGTCTTATGCAAATGGATGATACACTCGTTTCCATTATTCTCCCTACATATAACAGGGCGGATTATATCAGGTCGGCACTTGATTCCGTGTTTTCACAGACGTTTCGGAACTGGGAGCTGGTCATTATTGATGACGGTTCCACCGATGACACGGTTGCAGTCATAAATGAATATGATGATTCCCGGATTGTATATCTTTATCAGGAAAATAGAGGCGTTTCCGCTGCAAGAAATCATGGGATTGAAAAAGCCGGGGGGAATACATCGCCTTGCTCGATTCCGATGACGAGTGGCTGCCGAAGAAATTAGAAAAGCAACTTCGGTACATGCAGGAGAATGATTTTGAGATCTGCCAGACGGATGAAATCTGGATTCGCAACGGGAAACGGGTCAACCAGCCGAAAAAGTATTCTAAACCGGAAGGCTGGTTTTTTGAGTCCTCTCTGGAGATGTGCCTGATAAGTCCGTCGTGTACGATTTTTACGCGGAAGGCATGGGATGTCATCGGCCCGTTTGATGTGGAAATGCCGTCGTGTGAGGATTATGACATGTGGCTTCGTGCCTGCCTTGCCTATCCTGTCGGGTTGTTATCGGAAAGGTTGACAGTCAAGCATGGCGGACGTTCCGATCAGCTGTCCAACTGTGTACCTTGTGCTGACCTGCATCGAATCCGTGCTCTTGTGAAGATATTGCAGTGTGGGAAACTTGACGTAGACCAACAGACGGCTGCCATGTCTGAATTGGAGAGCAAAGCAAAAATATATCGACAAGGTTGTGAAAAAGAGGAAAAAAAGACGAGGCTGAACGGGTTTGGAACCTGTTTTGCATGATGCGGGATGGGAAAAATATTTCCCTTAATTTACTGCGTTAACAGATTTTTAACCACGCCAGCCCCTTGAACACTCAAGCGGGGTGGTTTTGAGGTAGCCTCGTGCCGACCATAGCCAAGCTTCTGGACGAACTTCCCGAGATCAGTCAATCGCGCCTTGTTGCGTCCGGTTTCGGTTTATGGGTGACCTGGAAAGGGGATCTCAATTCTTCCGTTGACAACACCTTGCGGGAATATGGCGCTTTATGCGTTGTCCGGGATACCGATCAGGCTCTATGGTTTTGTAATACAACAGAAATATTTCGTGCGTTGGCCCGTCTTCAGATATGGGCTCGAGTCAATCCGATGGCAATCACCTGCCAGGTGGTTCCGCTCACTTTTCTTGTCGGCTATGAGATGGAATATACCGTCTCTCTGTCTGTCGAGCTGGACCGTCAGGATGTTCGGCCATCTGATGATTGTGAAGTCTATATTCATCCGAAATTGAAGGAGAATATTGATTCAGTTCCCGGCTTGGAAACACAGGTCGTTGGCAATGTCGAAGGGTTTGCTTCGGTGGACTGGCTTGCCTTGAATGCTGATCAGGGGCTTGATTACGAAACGGACCGGAAGTGGTATTTTGTCATTAAGCCTTTGGGGCGGATGTCTGACAAGGACAGCATTATCGGGTGGCGTGACTTTTCGAACGAGATATTGGACCTTTTGAAGAGGCTTGGTCTCAAGTATATCTCCGACGTCAAGGAAGGGGCCATCTTTTTCCCATTGGACAGCTTCCGCCTGCTCCGGTCCTTTTGCAGTGAAATTCTGACACTTATCCAGAATGTCAAAGAGGATCCTGAAAAGAAATACTGGCCTATAGTGATGGCTGGCGTACCGCAGGGTAACTTGGCATTTTCCGGTGATCTGCCGAAGAAAGTCGGATTGGACTGGAACAGACTGGCCCCGGATTTCCCGCATGTTCGTTTTATGGACGGTTTTCTTTTGTCGGAATGGTTCAGGATGAATGAGGTGAGATACGGCACTGAAGCGGTTTCACTGGATTCATGGTGTACTCTGGCCCCCGGGAAGGTGGCGGAAAGATTGATCATGGCACCATGCAGGTGATTTTGCCCGCAGTGCTTCTGGAGACTGAAGGAGAGGAGTGTTTTTATTGCGGGCAGAAGAATCATGCTTCTATTCAGTGTCCGTCCAAACAGATCGCAACGCCGCAGCCACAGGTTTGGCATTTGCTCGCGAAGACAGATGTGAAGGAGTTTTCCAAGGGGTTTAACGCGATTGATGCTGATGTGAGTCAGGAAGAATACTCCGGGACCATGTTGGCTGTTTTGAATAAGAAGAATGATATTGAAGGGCTCATGGCTCGAGCTGTTCATGAAATCAACGTTTCCAGCCAGCTTCGGACATTGAAGATGGTCTGGCGCAGCCGCGCAAAGGAGTGGAGCGAAGGCTTCAGGCACTTGGCAGATCAGGAAGGAGGGTTTATTTGGGACGGTTTGAATGCTCTCATGGAAGGTCGGCCGGAAGATGCTGAAGAGCTTGCTAAGCAGGCTCAGCTAAAAGCTCCGCGCAGCTATCAGCCGCACTCCCTGCTTGGTTTTTGTAAACTGGAGCAGGGTGACTTCACGCAGGCGCTTTTTCATTGGCAGGAAGCCGAACGCATGGGGTATACGCCATTGCAGAAGGGCTATCTTACGTATTTGCAGGCCCGACTTATGGAAGTCGAAGGCAACATCAAAGAGGCTATCAATACGTATAAGCAGGCAAACTCGTCTGCACCTACCTGGATTGACCCAGTGTACCGGCAGGCTGTCTGTATGGTAAAAATGGGATTTACCGGGCAGGCCATGGATTTGTTTACCGATCTTATCAGCAGGGATCCCCACGTCTTTAACAGGGTGCTCGTTGACCCGGAGCTTGATCGTGGACGCGTGCAGCTTCTCAGTTCCTTGTGGGAAATGTGGGCAAAAGCTTCCGAGGAAGTTGAAGCCGCCCGTAAGCGTGTGGATGGTTTTATTGATGACATTGCCAAGCGGTTTGACGCGAGTCATGGTTACTTTGATTCAGCGAATGAGGAGTTGGAGCGCCTGAAAAACTTGGTGTGACAAATAATTATGTCGCGTATCGGCTGCTTATTCGGGGAACTGACAAATTTAATGCTTCGCTGGATGGAGAGATAAAAAGAGAAATCAAGCGTGTGAATGCCAATCTTGAATACTTGACGGATCGGGTCAGGAGTATTCAGCGTGAAGCGGCCTGGTTCCCGTTTCCCAAGTTGCTGCTTGAGTTCAACAAGGATTTCAATTTCTGCGTGGACAAAATCAACTGGATCAAGACCCAGTCCATGAAGGATGCAGAAAATTTCCGTCGTTCTCTTGTGCATGTCGAGGAGATTGAGGACCGCATTGACGCGTTGCAGGGGCGTCTCGTCACACTTCGAATAATCAGGGACAGCACCCTGTTCGTTCTCATGCTTGGCAAGAATTTCATCTGGATGGAGTTGTTAAGCCTTGGACTGGCTTTGGTTGGAATTCCGGCTCTTCTTTTATTTTTCACAGGGAGTTGAAGGCAACTGGTTGATCGATGCCATCAAGGAGCAACGCTGGGAATTTTCTAAGGGGCTGGTTATTATATTGAGTGTCCTTTGTCTTGCCCTTGCCGCGATAAAGAGTGCTTTTTCCTTTGATAAACGTAAGCGGGAGTTGTTTGAGCAGCTTGACGAAGAGATGCGGGAAACCGCTCCCAGACGTTATTGATAATAATCCTTCCAGTGTTTCCTTCCTGCCTTTTTACGGGTAACATTCCGGTATCTTTCATGACAACTTACCGGAGCCGTTATGTTTAAACTGGTGCTGATTCGACATGGTCAGAGCGCGTGGAACCTTGAGAACCGCTTTACCGGCTGGACTGACGTGGACTTGACCGAACAGGGCGTCAATGAGGCTGTTGAGGGTGCAAGGCTTTTGCAAGAGGAAGGATTCAGTTTTGATATTGCATATACTTCCTTGCTGAAACGAGCCATTCGAACGCTTTGGCTTGTCCAATCTGAAATGGACCTTATGTGGCTGCCGGTGGCAAAGACGTGGCGACTCAATGAGCGGCATTATGGTGCGCTTCAAGGGTTGAACAAGGCTGAGACGGCTCAGAAATACGGTGACGATCAGGTGTTCATCTGGCGGCGCAGTTTTGATATCCCACCGCCAGCTCTTGAAAGTGATGACAACCGTTTTCCGGGGTATGATCCCCGATATGTCTCGCTCGTCAAAGAGGAACTCCCTGCCTGCGAAAGTCTGAAAATGACTATTTCCAGAACCATGCCATATTGGTTTGAGACTATTGCGCCGAAAGTGAGAGCCGGTCAGCGTGTGCTGATTGTTGCTCACGGCAATTCTTTGCGTGGTTTGGTTAAATATCTTGATGGGATGAGTGACGATGACATCACAAAACTGAATATTCCTACCGGGGTGCCGCTTGTCTATGAATTGGACGCTGATCTCAAGCCCTTGAAGCACTACTATCTGGGTGATCAGGAGCCGCCGCAAAGGCCGCGGAAGCGGTTGCCAATCAGGCCAAGGGCGGGTAATTCCGCCAGTCATGAACGAAACGTTTTTTACCGAGCGCCTTCTTGACTGGTTTGATGTCAATGCCCGGAATCTTCCGTGGCGGAAATCGCTGACTCCTTATGGTGTCTGGATTTCCGAAATCATGGCTCAACAGACACAAATGAATCGGGTGGTGGATTATTATGAACGATGGATGGAGCGCTTTCCAGACATCGCTTCACTCGCACATGCCGATGAAGAAGATGTCCTGAAAATGTGGGAAGGGCTGGGATACTATTCCCGTGCTCGGAATCTGCATAAGGCTGCGGCTGTCATACAGAGCGAGTATGATGGAGTCTTTCCGTCGACATTCAAAAGCATTCTGACGTTGCCCGGTGTTGGTCCATATACTGCCGGGGCCATCTCAAGCATTGCCTTCAACATTCCCGAACCGGCTGTGGACGCTAATGTCTTGCGGGTTTTTGCCCGTCTTCTGGATATTGGCAAGCCAGTCAAAGAGGCGTCTGTCAAGGCGCAGATAGCGAAAGCGGTATGCGGGCTTCTTCCTGAAGATCGTCCCGGAGATTTCAATCAGGCGATCATGGAGTTGGGGGCATTGGTCTGCTCCAAGCGTGCTGACTGCGATCAATGTCCCATCAAGGAGTGCTGTCTGGCTTATGAAAGGGGGACAGTGGCGGAACGACCGGTACTTGCTCCTTCGAAGAAAATCATTCCAATCGAGATGGTCACAGGGGTTTTGGAACATGAAGGCCGGTTGCTTATTCAGAAACGTCGGGCGGATGACGTTTGGCCCGGACTGTGGGAGTTTCCCGGTGGATGCGTGGAAAAAGAGGAAACCCCGGAACAGGCGCTTGTCCGTGAATATCGGGAAGAGGTTGAACTTGATGTGGAGCCCGTGGAGAAGCTAGCCGTGATTCAATATTCCTACACGCGCTATCGGGTCACGATGCATTGTTACCTGTGCCGCCCGCAGAATGGCGGCATTCCAGTTCCTGTTTTCAATGAAGCTGTTGAGGGCGCGTTTGTTTGTCCTGATTCACTGTCTGAATACGCTTTTCCTGCGGGGCATCGGCGTTTGATCGAACGCATGCGTGCTGACTCGCGGCTGACTGCCTTGTTTTCCTGAAAACTGTATATTCTTTTTTCCCGGTATGTTGTTGCATTAGGCACGCCCCTTGCTTTCTCCCATGCGGAGGCTTGTTTTCAAGCCAAAACTTTGACGCAGGAGAGGCGGTATGTCTTTCGGCAGTATTACCGATTTGAATGCATTGGCGGCCTTGCAGGGTGGCAAGTCTGTTGGTGTTGCAGGAAAAAAAGGTGCTTCAGGGGCACAGCTTCAGGCCGCATTTGAAACACAGATGCGCATGACGCAGAATCTTTTTGGAGAAGGGTCACGGTCAAGCGGGGAGGGGAGTTCCCTGAGTGATTTTGACACTTCATTCGTCAACGACGCCATGATGATGGAGGCTTTGACGACCATCACTGGTCTCATGCGTCAGGAAGCTGGCATTACCGCACCTGTTCAACCGAAAGTTGCGATAGATAGAAAGCCGGAAGCCGTTCAGGTGCCGGTTCGTCCCATGCCTGAAGTTGGTGCTTTGTCCGCAAAATTCGAATCCGGAAGTGCCGGTGTTGCGGCCATTGGTTATGATCGAGTGGGCGGAACTTCTTACGGAAAATATCAGATAGCATCCAAGCCCGGCACAATGGATCGTTTCCTTTCGTATCTCGATAAGAATGCTCCGGCGTGGGCAGAGCGTCTGCGCAGTGCCGGACCTCGAATACAGGATCAAAGGAAGGCGGAATGCCTTCGGTATGGAAAGAAGTTGCGACCGAGAATCCTGCCCGTTTCGAGAAAATGCAGCATGATTTCATAGCCGGTGAAACATATATTCCGGCCCGTGATATGATTTTCAAACAGACCGGACTGGATTTTGATAATGCGCCGCCTGCTTTGCGCGAAGTCTTGTGGAGCACATCGGTCCAGCATGGGCCGACAGGGGCGTCCAGAATTTTGGCAAGGTCATCAATCAGTTTGTTGGAAAACCGGAGAGGTGAATTTCAACACCAAGCTCATTGAGGGCGTTTACGACACCCGGAAAGGGCAGTTTGGTTCATCCACGAAACGAGTGCAGCAAAGTGTGGCGAACCGGCTTAATGAGGAAAGCAGATCGCGCTGAACATGCTCGGAAAGATGCAGCTCAATCGGATCGTCTAGGGGAGACTGACGGTTTGGTTTTTGAAAGGCACGGGAAACCGTGCCTTTTTCATATTTGAGTGTGAGGGGTGATATCTTCTTTCATAAAATCGCACGGGGCGCGTGCTAACTTATATTTTTGATTATTCCGTGTGATTAAAAGAATTTATTTTGCCTCCGTTGACCGGAAGTCCTTTCTGGAGTTATGATTTTGTTATTGAATTAAGATAATAAGACATAATTTCAAGGAGACTGGCTATGTGTAAGACTTGTAATTGTGGTACAGGAAATGAACCGAGAAAGCATGCGCACGCTCATACCCATGGTGGCGGAGAGGTTCATGAACATATGCACGAACACGAGCATTCCCATGTTCATGAGCACACGCATGAAGATGGATCTGTTCATACTCATGAGCATACACATTTGCATTCACATGCTCACTCGCATGGGCATGACCATGCACATGGGCATGATAGCGAACATGAACACGAGCATGTTCACGCTCATGAGACGCATTGTTCGGATGCCGAGCATGCACATTCAGAGGATCTCGAGCATAGCCACGACCACAGTTGATCCATAACTGCCGGGGATAGCCGGGCAGAACGTTTATGCACCATCTTGTTTAAGATGGAGAGATACAAAAAGAAGGACGCCAATCAGTGATGTTGGTGTCCTTCATCTTTTATGGCAACGTAAAATACCTGTAGCCTGTCTTGCTATTTTCGAAGTAGAGGCCAAGGGGCCTGTGAGTTTGAAAAGTAGAGGTCTGTCCTGCTGCTAGGTCAGCTTCTTTTCCAGGTTCGGGTCAAGGTTAACACGGAGGGTGCCGAGTTTCTTGTCTACTGCTACTTGCCCGTGAGCAAAGCCCTTGACCTTTCGTACATCCTTGACCAGTGCGTACATGATGTCTGCCTTGCCATCGTCTTTTCGGAACTCTTGAGGCCGCAGAGAATGGCTGCTTCCACCATCGTTGATTCCGGTACGTCGTGTTCCGGGTGATCTCGCTTGAGGATGATGTGGGAGCTGGGGCCATCAGCCAAGTGGAACCAGTAGTCGAACGGACTCGCTGCACGACTGAGCATGTCGTGGTTCGCCTTCTTGTTTTTGCCCCGAATGATGGTGAAGCCGTCTGTTGATCGAAATAGGGTGACGGCCAGCCCCTTGTATCGTTTGGGGAGTGGGGGAGGCCCGTCTGGTTGTGGCTTTGAGTCGGCAACTTGTACATTGTCCGGCAGTGTTCCCTGTTCAAGACGAGTCAGTTGATCTTCAAGTTCTTTTCGCCGTCTGCGTATATGGGGGAAGCCCCGGTCAGCCTTGGCGGCAAGCTTGAAGTATTTTTCCATGTTTTCCGTCGGGGTAAGGTGCGGATTGAGGGCAATCAGCATCTCACCGTGTGTCGGATGATATACCGTGACTTCTTCAAGGCTTTCCTGGTCCTTGAATCGGTAGAGTTCGGCCTGCATGGCTTCGGCCTTGATTTTTTCGTCTGCCAGCTTTTGCAGTCTGGCTTCTTCTTCATTCAGGCGGTTCAGATTGCGCCTGACCTTTTTTTCTTTCGCGTTTGAGCAGCGTTTGTGCAGGCTTTTCCTCTTCCATTTCAAGGAGAGGAAAAAGTGTGCGTTGTCCGTAGGCATTGGCGGCGTCAAGCGCTGAATCAAAGCATTCGGCTTCTTTTCCGGATTGCCACGCAAGAGGGGGCAGCCAGTCGTCATTCCGTTTGGTGAGATAGAATGTCTCAGCAGTACCGCTGGCGACCTTGAAATAGAGCTGGTGAGCGTCTTCGGGTGACAGCGAGGTCAGCTGTCTACGAAGCGGAGGAGATATGTGCGGATAGCTGCGCCATATTTCCGGTTCATCAAGTACATCTTCAATGGCTGGCCATTCCGGCTGTGAAGAGAATTCCGGGGGGAGTTCGTCAATTATCTCCATGCCGGTACGGGCATTGATGATAAGGAAGCTGCCGCACGCCGGTTCTGATCTGGGTGTCAGTTCCAAAGCGAGCCGGAGACTGGGCCAGTCCATGTACCAGTTCAGAATCTTTCGGTTTCTGAGCCTTTTGCGAAACCACATTGCCATGGCCGTGGCGTTCGGAGGATTGACCGGTTTGACCGGAGATAAAAAAGATGGCCTGCCGATTTGGCAGGCCTGAAGAGCACGTGTAATGGTTCGCCTGTATTCTGAATCTTGAGTGTCCAGACTCCCGGAGCAGGACCGAATACTTTATCTATTCGGCGGCCAAGGAGAAAGGAGCCCAGCTCAGCGGCGAGGAAGCGGAAGAAATTTGCTTCCATGGCGCGTACAGGCGGTATGAAAGGGCTAATCGAGGCTAGTCGCCGCGAACAGCCTCGTCTTCTTCCTGTTTGCTCTTGCAGTTGATGCAGAGCGTTGTCATGGGGCGAGCCTTGAGGCGCGGGACGGATATTTCGTCTCCGCACTCCTGGCATAAGCCGAACTCGCCATCGTCAATGCGGTCCACTGCTTTTTGAATCTTCTTGATGAGCTTGCGTTCACGATCCCGAAGGCGCAAGGTGAATGCGCGATCAGATTCGGCTGTGGCCCGGTCCGCTGGATCGGCGTAGACTTCGCCGGATTCCGTCATGTCTTCAATGGTTTCTTCGCTCTTTTTGAGAATATCGTCGAGCATGCCATTGAGGACGTCCTTGAAGTACTGAAGGTCTTTTGCGTCCATACGATCTTCCCCTGAGAGATAACGGTCGGTTGAGGAGTTGCATTAAACCAATTTCACTGAATTAAAGCGCGTTGGTATACCGAAAACGCACTAAAAGTAAAGTCTTTCCATTAATCGAAAAATTACAACAGGTTCATGTAATGGGTCAATCTCAAAAAAATCTCAAAAACTTGTTGACAGTCTGAGGGGGCACGGGTAAACCGTACTTCGCTTTTGAGCGGGAATAACTCAGTGGTAGAGTGCAACCTTGCCAAGGTTGAAGTCGCGAGTTCAAATCTCGTTTCCCGCTCCAGAATATACAAGCCGGTCATATGACCGGCTTTTTTTCTTTTTCAAAGAGCAAATCTTCATTGGAAAGCTCATTCCCGAAAGAAGATAACTATCCTTAAAGATACTCCTGCGCGCCGTTTTTTCAAAGTCTTAAATGAAAATCATTTTTTCATCGGTTTTGAAGTCACTCCGGTATGGTCCCTGCACTGTGGGGAGGGACGGCAAACATTTCCCAACCTTCAACGGCCGGAAAAAATGACGCATACAGATTTCATACACGGAAAAGAGAAAGCCGAGACAGGAATGACGTCGATCGACTTGATCGGGTCTCCTCTGGCTTCGGTGGGGATTCAGGCAAGAAACTTCACTGCTTCGGTCTGTAGCCGGAAACCGGGCATAGCGCCTGATTTCTACAAGCCGGACAGCCTGGTTTCGGATATCGAGCGTTTGTGTGATCCCTTGGAGATTCCTGAAGCCGAGCATTATCTCAATATCGCGGTGAAGTACTTTTTTGCCTACGTTCATGATGGGGCGCATGATGAAAAAGTGTCGTACGGAGAAATTGCAGAGCTGTACGAGCAGTTCTCCCGGCATCAGAGCCTCAATGAGCCCGGTGACGATATTGAACTGATGAACAGCCTGCGACAGTGGTCGCCTGTGCTTCGTGTGCTTGCCGATGCTTCGCGGGCCGCACATGTCATGCGTGCGGTTGTCGGGCAGAAAGGGTTGTCCGGAGGGGCAGCTGTCCGTATGTGGGGGTGGATATTGGTGCCGGGACCGGCATTATGCTTCTGGCAGAACAGATTCAGGCCCGTCGAAACGGCTTCATGGATATTCAGACATTCGGGTTTCAGACCGATCCTGTTTCAGGTGAAAGAACACATGATCTGATCCATTCTCTTGGTGCGGGTAGCGTCATGCTTGCCGACCCGACTCGGGAGGGAGCGTATGGTGTATTGCGCGGGCGCTCGATCAGCTATGCCGCTAACGAGATGGTCGCTGGAATCCAGCAGTCGCTGACAGAGGAAAACTTTTTCAGAAAATATAAGGCGTTCTTTGCTGCTGTGGGAAGTAATGCCGATAATGCGGCCTTTTTCCCAGAGGGATTGATCGCTCATTGCGGCCTTGAGGGGGCGTCTGTGATTCTTGCCAAGGAAAACGGATTTCAGGCTCCGGAAGAGTATATGAATTCGGACTTTATTCCGCAGGGGCTGATCCTTGAAGGGAGAGTCCTTCCCATGCACCGTCTGGGGCGCGATTTTTATCATTTCTTAACGTAAGCTTCGATTCATAATAAGTGCTTTTGAACCCGGTCATGCCGGGTTTTTTTATCCCCAGAGCGCGATGCAGGCAGCTCCTGCCGTCATGATGAGTGTGCCGATCAGTCGGTATCTGATGCCGTGTTCCTGAAAAAGCAGCCACCCGTAAAGTACCGAAAATATTCCAGCCAGACGTTTATGGCAACCATGTACGCAGCGGCTATGAGCGAGATGGCGATGTTGTGACAGATGATTTCCATGAAGATGCACAGGCCTACACCGAAGCCGAGAGCGGGGCGGCTTGTAATCGTTCGAAGTGACGCCTTTCCTGTGCCGACAAGTATGGTTGTCAGAAGAAGGCCGTAAGCGCCGAAGAGGCTCATGGCAGCGAACATGGGACTGGAGTTGATGATGAGTATTTTCCCGCCTACCGAACAGAGTCCATAGAGTGCTGCCACCAGAAGCATCAGGGCCGATCCCGGTTCTCTGAGTATGGCGCGTATGGGGCCGGTGAAGCCGTCTTTCGCGCTGTCGAGGTTGAGTACATATCCCCCAGTCACGATGAGTAGAATTCCAATGATTCCGTATGGTGATAACGTTTCGCCCAGCAACAGTTTGCCCGTGAGAATGACGAATATAGGGGTAAAGCTGAGAAATGGCATGGTCACAGAGAGAGGGGACATGTGGATGGCGCGGAAGTGCAGGATGATGGCGACCATGGTGAGTGGCAGCACCCAGCTCAGGGCGGGGAAGAACTCAGGACCAAGCTTTGGAATCTCCATGAAACAGAACGCGGCTACGCAAAAGGGTGTTGCATAGAAAAAAGGAATAACGGCCATTTCCCACGGGGAGACGTCGGAGAAAAAGCGTTTCATATAGGCCGCAGTCGTTGCCATGAGAAAGGCGGCGGCCAGTGAAAGTGGAAACCAAACCATCATCAGCGCCTGATATTTTTGAAAAAGTGTATTGTCGTGGGCATATTCCGGGTATACGATGCACAATCAAATTGTACAAACAAAACTTGCGATTTACCCGGCCTGCGGGTAGAGAGCAGAAAACTTCATGCAAGGAGCAGGACGATTATGTTGAAACCGTCTGTGAGCGTTGCCCTCGAAGGCATCCCGTATATTATCATATCCGCATTTACTACTCTGATTTTTGCCATCATGGGCTGCTGGCCCGTGGCTCTCCTCGGCCTTGGCGTCACCTGCTTCGTGGGACATTTCTTCCGTGACCCCGAACGTGTCGGGCCGGAAAATGCCGAGGCCGTTGCTTCGCCTGCCGATGGTAAAGTCATCAAGGTTACCCGTGAGGCCGACCCTGTTACAGGTGAACAGCGTCAGGTCATTGCCATTTTCATGAATGTCTTCAATGTTCATGTGAATCGTATGCCCGTATCCGGAAAGGTCGAGCTTGTCCGTTACATTCCCGGCAAATTTTTCAATGCTTCCTTTGATAAGGCAAGCGAGGATAACGAGCGTAACATTGTTGTCGTTACCGGCAAGGGCAACCAGCGTTTTACCATGGTTCAGATTGCCGGTTTGATCGCACGGCGTATTGTCTGCTGGGCAGAGCCTGCTGATAAACTCAAGCGCGGTGAGCGGTTCGGTCTTATTAAGTTCGGTTCAAGAGTTGACCTTTACATGCCCGACGGCTATGTACCTCTTGTCAGCGTCGGCCAGAAGGTCGTTGCAGGCGAAACCCCTCTGGCGGAAAAGCGCAAAGCTTAGAGCCGGAAAACAATAGCGAAGAAACTGATGGCTAAAGAAAAGAAACTGCCGCGCCATAAGAGCGTTTACCTCCTGCCGAACCTGCTGACTACAACCAGCTTGTTCATCGGCTTTCTGGGACTCACATGGGCAATCAAGGGAGATTATACCTCCTGCGCCTGTGTATTCTGGCAAGCTGTGTGTTCGATGGTTTGGACGGTAAGGTCGCGCGCTTGACCGGCACCACCAGCGAGTTCGGAGTTCAGTTGGACTCCTTGGCCGATCTGGTGGCTTTTGGCGTTGTACCCGCTACCATGACGTATCTCTGGATGCTTGAAGGGTACGGGCGTCTTGGCCTGATGGCTGCGTTTCTTTTCATGGCCTGTGGTGCCCTGAGGCTGGCGCGTTTCAACGTGCAGGCCTCAACCGGGTCCAAAAAGCACTTTGTCGGTTTGCCCATCCCTGGGGCCGCGTGTACCTTGGCCACATTGGTACTTTTTGCCGAATACATCCCTGCTTCCTATACGCAGACGGTTCTGCCGATCAGTGCGTTGGTACTCGTCTATGTGCTCTCCTTTTTCATGGTCAGCACTATTCGTTTTTATTCTTTCAAGGAAATCAGCACATTCAAGGCTCATCCCTTCAGCTGGATGGTGACCGCTATTTTGGTCTTTTCCCTTGTTGCATCCCGTCCCAAGTTCTTGGGCTTTATTATTTTCTTGGGCTACCTTATTTCCGGCCCGATCTACACCCTTTTCCTACTATCCCGCAGAGGCAGTAAGCGACTACTACGGGATGATTCGGAAGAGCTAGGTTAGCTCTCTTCATTTCCATAATAGTACGTTGTACTGCCTTCAAAGTCGCCACGCACAAAAGTGCGTTGGCGATTTTTTCTATAATTACAAATTAAAGCACACACATTTATAAGAATTATATCGGAGGAAACCATGGCTGACAGAGTATATGTTTTTGATACGACCTTGCGTGATGGAGAACAATCCCCCGGCGCAACCATGAACCTAGATGAGAAAATCCGTATGGCGCGGCAGCTTGAGACTCTCGGAGTCGACATTATCGAAGCAGGATTTCCTATTGCCAGCCAGGGAGATTTTGAGGCGGTTCAGGCCATTTCCCGGGCTGTGGATAACGTGCAGGTCGCCGGTTTGTGCCGCGCGGTTACGGGCGATATCGATCGCTGCTGGGAAGCTGTGAAAGATGCGAATCACCCTCGTATCCACACCTTTCTTGCTACAAGTGAAATTCATATGAAATATAAGCTGGGTAAAACTGCAGATGAGGTTCTCGCGATGACCGAGAAGGCTGTCAGGCACGCTGCCCAGTATACGGACAATGTCGAATTCTCCGCTGAGGATGCATCACGTTCCGATTGGGATTTTCTCGTCAAGGTGACAGAGACCGCCATTGATGCGGGAGCCACTGTCGTCAATATCCCGGATACCGTGGGATATACTCAGCCGTTTGAATATTATGACATGATCAAATACCTGATGGATAATGTGAAGAATGTGGATAAGGCGGTTATTAGCGTTCATTGCCACAATGATCTTGGCTCGGCCGTCGCCAACAGTCTGGCCGCCATCAAGGCCGGTGCCCGTCAGGTGGAATGCACGGTGCTCGGTATTGGAGAGCGTGCGGGTAATGCGGCGCTCGAAGATTTGGTCATGGCGCTCAACACGCGCAAGGAATTGTACATGTCGAGACCGGCGTCAACACCGAGCAGTTGTTTCCGTCCTGTCGCCGCCTGTCGCAGATTATCGGCATGCCCATTCCGCCGAACAAGGCCATTGTTGGGGCAAATGCGTTTGCCCATGAATCCGGTGTGCATCAGGATGGTGTCATCAAGAATCGATTGACGTATGAAATCATGACTCCGGCCTCCATTGGCCGGACGAGCAACGACATTGTTATCGGAAAACATTCCGGTTCTCATGCCGTGAAAAAGAAAGCCGAAGAATTGGGATATCGTCTTGAGGATGCGCAGATTCAGGTGCTTTTCAAGGCGGTCAAGGATTTGGCTGACAAGAAGGAACAGGTCTTTGACGAGGACGTGGAAGCACTGATTCTCGAAAGTGTCTATCGTCGCAAGGATCGATTCCGTCTGGTCGACATGAGTGTGTTTTCCGGAACTGGAGATGTACCGCCCCATGCCGCCACTGTCATGGAATTCGGCAAGGAAGGGGAAGAAATGGAGATCAGAAAGATCAGTGAGTTTGGAGAAGGCTCCATTGACGCTGTATTCAAGTCTATCTATTCCATGGTAGGTGTGTCTCCGAAACTTGAAGTATATACGGTCAACGCTGTTACAGCCGGTTCCGATGCGTTGGGAAGTGTGGCCGTTCGCATTGAGCATGACGGCGTAAAATCCGTTGGGCGTGCGGCTGATGCCGATGTCGTCAAAGCCAGTGCATTGGCTATGATAAATGCCTTGAACAGAATGGAAAAAGCCAAAGAGGAGAAATAAGATGGGTCAGACTTTAGCCGAGAAAATTCTGCAAAAGCATACAGATCAGGAAATTACGGAAGCAGGGCAGATCGTCCAGTGCCGGGTTTCCATGGTCCTTGCCAATGATATTACCGCTCCACTGGCGATCAAGTCCTTTAAAGCCATGGGTGCGAAAAAGGTGTTCGATCAGGACAAGGTCTCTCTTGTTTGCGATCATTTTACACCGAATAAGGATATTGATTCCGCCGAACAGGTAAAAGTGGTCCGTGAGTTCGCCGAGGAAATGGGTGTGACGCATTATTACGAATGCGGTGAAGTCGGCGTTGAGCATGCGCTGTTGCCGGAAAAGGGAATTGTCGGTCCCGGAGATGTCGTCATTGGTGCGGATTCTCATACCTGTACATACGGCGGACTGGGGGCGTTTGCCACCGGCATGGGATCGACTGATGTCGGAGCAGCCATGGCGCTTGGTGAAACGTGGTTCAAGGTGCCGCCGACAATCAGGGTGAACATTACCGGCACTCCGAAGGAGCATGTCGGTGCCAAGGATTACGTGCTCAACCAGATTGGTCAGCTCGGTGTGGCCGGCGCGCTCTACAAGGCGTTGGAATATTCCGGTGATGCCGTTGACGCGCTGTCTATCGAGGGCCGCATGACCATTGCCAATATGGCCATTGAGGCAGGTGGCAAGGTCGGGTTGTTCCCGGTGGACCAGAAGACGCTGGATTATTCGACGGCAGCAGGGCACTCCGGCGGCGAAGCCATGGTTCCTGATGCAGATGCAGTGTACGAGCGTGTCATTGATATCGACGTCACTGACATGGCGCCTCAGGTTGCCTGTCCCATCTGCCGGATAACGTGAAGTCGGTGGATGACACTGCTGGATTGCAGATCCATCAGGCCGTCATCGGTTCCTGCACCAACGGACGTATTGAGGACATGCGTGTCGCTGCCGCAATTCTCAAGGGCCGCAAGGTCGATCCCAAAGTTCGCTGCATCATATTGCCGGCTACCCCGTCTATCTGGAAGGCCTGCATGCGTGTAGGGTTGATGGAAATCTTCATGGACTCAGGCTGTATTGTCGGTCCGCCGACCTGTGGTCCCTGTCTGGGCGGTCACATGGGCATTCTGGCGGGTGGTGAGCGCTGTATCGCCACAACAAACCGGAACTTCAAGGGCCGTATGGGGTCTTTGGAGGCAGAGGTCTTCCTGTCCAACCCCGCTGTGGCTGCAGCCAGCGCCATTGCCGGTGAAATCACCAACCCTGCCAAACTGTAGGAGAAATATAATGAAAGTTACCGGAACTGCTCATCAGGTGGGCGATCATATAGATACTGATGCCATTATCCCGGCCCGTTTTCTTGTGACGACTGATTCGAAAGAACTCGGAGCGAACTGCATGGAGGGGCTTGAGGCCGGTTGGGTCAAGCGTGTGAAAGAGAATGATGTAATTGTGGCCGGAGAAAATTTCGGCTGCGGTTCATCCCGTGAGCACGCGCCGATCTCCATCCTTGGTGCGGGAATTCCTGTCGTCGTTGCCAAGAGTTTTGCCCGCATTTTTTACCGTAATGGTTTTAACATGGGACTGGTGCTTCTCGAAGTCGGTGATGATATTGATAAGATCAAGGACACCGATCAGATTGAAGTGGATACCGCCAAGGGTGAAATCATGAATGTTACCACGGGTGAGACGATTGTCTGTTCTGCTGTGCCTCCTTTCATGCAGGAAATTCTGGATGCGGGCGGACTGGTTGAATACGCAAAGAAGAAATTGACGTAATTGATACGATGTCCTGCAGTGGCTTGAACCTGCGGGGTTTAAATTGAATATTCGGAGAAAGACATGAAGATATGTGTATTGCCCGGTGACGGGATAGGAACTGAGATCGTGGCGCAGGCTTTGCGCGTGCTTGATAAGGTCAGTGAAAAGTTCGGACAGTCTTTTGAGACGACTGAAGCCCTTATCGGTGGTTGCGCCATTGATGCCGAGGGAGTACCGCTGCCTGCTGAAACCGTTGCCCGGTGCAAGGATTCAGACGCCGTGCTTCTCGGTGCGGTAGGTGGTCCCAAATGGGATACCATTGACCCTGCCATTCGTCCGGAAAAGGGATTGCTCGGCATTCGAAAGGAACTTAGCCTGTTCGCCAATCTGCGTCCCGCTCAGTTGTTCAAGCAATTGGCAGATGCCTGCTACCTGCGCCCTGACATCGTGGAAAAGGGACTTGATGTCATGGTCGTGCGGGAACTGACTGGTGGTATTTATTTCGGTGAACCGCGTTTTGACGGTGAGAAAGACGGTGAACGTTTTGGTTACAACACCATGACCTATTACGAGCACGAAATCAGGCGTATCGCGCGCGTTGCCTTCGAGGCCGCCCGAAAGCGTTCCGGTCGTGTGTGTTCTGTGGACAAGGCCAATGTCCTTGATGTTTCCCGCGTCTGGCGTGAGATTGTTATTGATGAGCATAAAAATTATCAGGATATCGAGCTGTCGCACATGTAC
>LQAJ01000167.1_pt1 | contig 28158 bp, 36 predicted proteins | sample 1535811 | NCBI WGS metagenome assembly LQAJ01 (sample SAMN04331587, study PRJNA305678) | bioreactor metagenome | isolation source: bioreactor_6 inoculated with Wadden Sea sediment 2nd replicate of a... | place: Germany: Wadden Sea, Janssand Flat
GCGACTATGATACCTTGGTGGCTCACACCACTATTGTTTTCCTGCGGTATATGTTTTTGACGTACCAGCACCGGATAGAGACTGATGACAGGACGTTTGGGGAATTGTTCTATGCCTGCTGTGACAAGGTCTCCGATATTTCTTTTGTTAAATCGCTTTACAGGATAATGACGCTTGCCGGCAACCAATTGAAAAAGCTTGGCAGCTATTGCGAGAAAACAGCGACAGCCTTTTTTGATGCGGCCATGACTACAGCACTGCAATGTTCCTGTTTGTTAAAAAACGAAAGTTAGGCAGTAATTTTTAAACCCGAAAGTTGAATTATAGGCTTTATTCATAGGCGACTTCAAGTTTTTTTACTACTATTTTACTCTTTTTTATACAACCACCGGGTAAATAAGGTGGTCAAAGGTTTTTAAATTCATTTTTTTGATGGTGTGAATTTTGCTTTCTAACATAATGGCAAGCCAATTTTCAAATCAGATCAATGATAATTGCCGCCTGGCCTTTGCTTTTCAGCAACTCCAAAACCGGAAGAATCTCACTTTCCATGGAAAGCCGGCCCAGTTTCTGCCGGACGAGGGAACGGCCTGCTCGATAATAGGGGTTTCGCCAAGGTCGGCATGTACGACTGCTTTTCTGAGAAAAGCATGAACCAGGGGATTGTCCAATATTTTCGCATGCCAGGATTTGAAGGATAGATCCTTTATGTTTTCTTCCAGCAAAATCAGTTTTGCGTTGGCATCATTTTTGTGCCTGTTATAAATACCTTTCGTTAGCTTTTCCGTTCTTTCAATGTTTCGACTTTAAAAATTCTCTATACCAAACAAAACATAGTGTCAATTATTTTTGTATCAACAGGACCCACTCATGCAGAACTTCTGAACGATCAGATAAAAACCTGTAATGATACGCAAAAACCTGTAATGGTTCGCATATTTCCCTGTGTTGATGTATAGAAGGCTTCGTAAGTTGAATATAACATGATTAGACAGAGGTGATCAATGTTAAACTCAATAAGGAATAGTTACAAAATAACTTGCTCTAAATTGTTTCCAAAACCCCTTAAAATGCTGGCGATTTTGAAAACAAAAAGTTCAAGTAATTTTGAAGCCGATCCTAAAATGCCTGGCTGGTGTAATTATCGGCCTGCTACTGTTTTGTTCAGTAAGTTTTGGGTCAGATCAACATGATGAAACGTCTCTTCAAACCCTCACTGTGACCGCCCATAAAGTGGAAGAGGATGCCCTTAAAATTCCGGTATCTGTTTCCGTATTTTCCGATACGCTCTTAGAAGATGCCAAAATCAGCAACATAATGGAGATGACACGGTTTACGCCAAATGTGTACATGAAAAAGTCCACATCGGAAAACATGATTTCCATCAGGGGATCACCCCGTTTGATTCATCTATATATTCTTCCACAGCATTATACGTGGATGATGTCCTCTTCCCTTTGCACTATATGCATAACCTTGATTTCTTAGACATAGAACGGGTGGAAGTGCTCAAGGGCCCCAGGGTACATTTTACGGAGGCAATTCAGAGTCCGGGGTCATCAATGTGATCACGCGGCAGCCCACTGACACTTTCTCTGGAAGCATTTCCTGTGATGTCGGCGCATATCCCTCAGCCGATGAAGACCCCTTTTTCAGCAAAATCCGGGCCGGCGTGTCCGGACCGCTGCGACCAGACCAACTCTATTTCGGGGTGTCTGGGATGTGGGAGAATAATGAGGGATATATGATCAATGCAGAAACAGATGAAGATGATGCCGGGGAAATGAAGCGATATAACGGCAGGTTTACACTCCGTCACACCCCCTCAGATGCATTTTCTGTTTCTCTTGTCGCCGATGCCATGAAAAACGAAGACAAGATCGGAGTATACCGGTTTGAAACCGGCCCCTATATCACCGACCCCTATACTGTCAGGCACGAACAGACGGACTGGTCCGATGAAAATGGAAACGGGCAGGCCCTTAAAATTAAATACCAGGGCAGCGGTTTTGAATTTCTTTCTGTCACCGGACGCAGGGACTATGTCAATAACAACCAGCAGGATTATGATTGTACATCTGACCCCATGAACAACTGGGGGGAAGTGGTTGCCGACTATGACGACCGTATCCTGACACAGGAGTTCAGGCTGTCGTCTGACAATGCTGCGGCGTTTAAATGGCTGTGCGGTATCTATGCTTTTAATGAGGATACAAAAATTCAACGGGCCAATGCCGTTGCCATGACTGACGATTTAACCCGTATTGACAACAAAGGGTATGCCATATACGGAAACGGGACATATACCTTTTTTGACCGTCTTCATTTCAGTGCCGGGCTCCGGTATGACGTCCAGTTTCAGGAAGGGGCCAGCCGTCGGCAATTCTATGATGGTTCCAGTGACAGTCCGGGCGGCCTGTCACTGGAAAAAAACCAGAATTTCAAAGAGCTTCTGCCAAGAGTTTCCATGGGATATGACTTGGCTGATAACATCTATGCCTACGGCCTGGTTTCAAAAGGATTCCTGGCAGGCGGGTACAACTATTCCATGGCAACAGATCCCTACACCTTTACCTATGATCCCGAGTATGTATGGAACCATGAGGCCGGCATCAAGGCCTCGTGGCTGGACGGACGTCTGTTGACCAGTCTTTCCCTTTTTTACCTGAAAATTTTGGACAAGCAGGTATTTGAACAGATCACAGGCAGCAATCCGGGTACAAAAATCGACAATGCCGCCAAAGCCCATACCCAGGGACTGGAGTTGGAAATCAGTGCCCGACCTGTCCGCGGGCTGGACCTGTTTGCCGGGCTGGGTATCATCAAAGGAAAATATGACGACTGGATCGCTACCGAGTGGAACGATACCTTCACCGGCCACACTAAAACCGATTATTCCGGAAAAGAGCTGCCCAACGTACCTGAATACACGTTCAACCTGGGAGCCCAGTACCGGTTTATAAACGGGTTTTTCATAAGAGCTGATGTCAATGGAGTTGGTTCTTTCTACGGGGACCACGCCAATACGGTCAAGGAAAAGGAGTACGCCCTGGCAAATCTCAAGCTGGGCTATGAATCTGAAAAATTCGATGTTTATGTTTGGAGCAAGAATGTGTTTAACAAGCATTACCACACCATCAAGTACGATTGGGACGGTATGGAACTTGTCCAGGACGGTGAGCCCTTAAGCGTCGGTTTATCCGTTACATGGCGGTTTTAGAAATCGATGAAAACACATAACCATAAAGCGTTTGTTCCCAAAAGTGCTGAAATTATTGAAAGCGGAACCAGCAGGGGAATGTCTCATCTGATCCTTGCCGGAGTTTTCAACTGTCTGATTGTTGTGCTCAGCCACATCCTCTATGCCGTCCATTCCGTGGCCGGGTTGTTCATCCTGTCCTATTTTCACCAGGCATTTGAAACCTGTTCTTGGCTACGGTATATATTCTCATGGTGTTCAAAGTGCCAAACCGACCGCTAACCATCAATGCCGGGGTATGGGGATTTATGGGGCTTGCCATGGGATTCTGGCCGGTCATATTGGTGGCCTTCCCGGCCGGGATCGCAGCGGACTTGTTCATCCGAACCAGAGGTCCCGGAAAACCGTGGAGTATCCTGATCGGCTATACGTTCTATGCCACCGCTCTTTCGGTGGCCAACGGGTGGCCTCTGCTGCTCTTGAAAAACAGTCAGGTCGTTTCTCAGACGGCACAGGTGGATCCGTTTTTTTCCGGATTGGTCAGCACCGTCACTGTACCCCTGTTTTTCATCCAGGTGGCAATATCCATGATAACTGCGGTTATTGGCAGTACGATTGCGCTGAAACTGCTTAACAAACACTTTAAACCGGCAGGATTGATGTGATGAAAATTAATCTGAAGATCAATGACTGGATTACTTCACTGGACGAGCGGGCTAAGATTGCAGCGGCCTTTTTTATCGGCATTGCCGCATTTGCCTGCATCCAGTGGGAATCGGAAGTGGTCCTTCTGGGTATTTCCCTTCTGCTGTGTGTCTCATGCCACACCACTATCGGGGTTCTGATTTTTGTTGCTGTGTTGGGCGTTCTGACGGGAGCTATCTTCTTATACCAGTGGATTACCGGCAATGACACCCTTTCAGGCATGGGTATCATGTTCATGATTCTCAAATTTGGGCCGTTTTGTGCCATGATGGTCTTTTTGTACAAAACCGTTAATACAGCGCTTTTTTTAAAGGCCATGGCCCGGATGAAAGTACCTGCCATGATCCTGGTCCCCTTAGGGGTAACCTTCCGGTTTATGCCCTCTTTTATCCGTGAGTTTTCTCATATCCGGGATGCCCTGGCCTTCCGGGGTATGGTTCTGACGTCCAAAACAGTATTGAAACAACCATTTAAAGTGATGGAATCGGTTTTAATCCCCCTGCTTATGCGCAGCATTCTCATCGGTGAAGAGTTGTCGAGGGCCGCACTGGCCAGAGGAATCGATGCACCGAACAGGCCCAGTAGCATCCACGATATCCGTTTTCGCCGGAAGGATACCCTATGGTCAGGTCTATGGGCAGCAGGCATATGTCTGATCCTGTACCTGGACCGTAGCAAAGGGGGAATATGATCCGTACAGAGAATTTGAGTTTTTCATACGTTGGCAATAACAGCAGCTGGGGGCTTCAGGATGTCTGCCTGGATGTGGCACAGGGTGAGTGTATTGTGATCTGTGGGGCCAGCGGATGCGGGAAAACCACCCTGACCAAGGCTTTGAACGGATTAATTCCGCACTTTGAAGGGGTGGCGGGCCGGCCGGGTTCTGTTGAATACTGGAAGTGCTGCCAGGGATATGAAAGATATAAAACCCTATGAACTGGCTCGAATCATCGGTTCTGTGTTTCAGGATCCCAGATCCCAGTTTTTCACTACCCGGGTGGCGGACGAGATTGTCTGGGGGTGTGAGAATATAGGGGTTCCAAAAGAACAGATGAAAGCACGCCTGGTAAAGGCTCTGTCTCTTTTTAATCTTGACGCCCAGCAGGACAGGAATGTATTTGAACTGTCCAACGGGGAAAAACAACGGGCTGTATTCGGTTCGGTATGGGCGATGGCCCCCCGGATCTATATCCTGGATGAACCATCGTCCAACCTGGACCCGGGTGCTGTTCAGCATCTGGCCCGGATGATCAAAGCGTTGAAATCACAGGGACACACTATCGTGATTGCAGAGCACAGGCTATATTACCTGTCGGACCTTGTTGACAAAATGATCATCATGGATGGCGGCCGGATAAAATCCTGTCATGGTCGAAGGGATATCCAGAAGTTCTCTTCCTTGGAACTCGAGCGTTCCGGGCTGCGGCAGATGGACCTGACACGTCACCGGTTTGCATCATCAAAGCGCTCAACCGCATCCGGACCCTGCCTGGTACTGGAGAATGTATCATTCCGGTATGGGAAAATATCACCCCCGTGATTAAGAATGTCAATCTTGAAATAGCCGGGGGAGAAATCCTTGGGCTATGCGGCCCCAACGGTTCCGGAAAAACCACATTGTCCCGCCTGGTATCCGGTCTGATCAAAGAGACAGCTGGAACCATTTGCCTTGAAAAACAGTATTGTCATCAAAAGAACGGCTCGCAATCTGTCATCTGGTGCTTCAGCAGGCGGATCATCAATTGTTCAGGGCCAGTGTCCGCCAGGAACTTGAGACCATGCCCAAAAAAGAGAAACAAATGTTCCGGATATGGAACAGGTCATTGAAACAATGGGGCTTACCCACTTGATGGACTGTCACCCCCAGGCTCTGTCCGGTGGCCAGAAGCAGCGGCTGGCAATTGCCTGCGCTCTGGTCAGGGCACCGGAATTCCTGATCCTGGATGAACCCACGTCCGGCATGGATGCAGGAAACATGGTCCAGCTGACCCGCATACTTAAAGCTTTTGCTGACAAAGGCCATGGAATCATTATCGTGAGCCATGATGCTGAATTCATTTCAAGGGTCTGCTCCCGGACAGTACTCCTGGATCAGGGAAGCGTGAAAACCGACCGGGAACTGTCATTGATGAACAATGACATTGCCGGTTATCTGATTCAAAAAAATTAAAAACTAAAACAAGGAAAGTTATGGTAAGCATTGTGGAAACTGGTCTTGATCATCAGGAAATCAAAAAGATGATATTCGACCATGTTAAAAATCGATTGCTGCTCTGTGCCATTGATCTGAAAATTTTTAACCTGCTGGATGCCCCTGTTGAAGATGACCGGGTGTCGGCACAGCTAAATACCCGTCCGGGCAATACGCGGCTGCTGCTCAACACACTTGTGGCATGCGGTCTGGTCATATATAAAAACGGAAAGTATGAAAATACAGATCTGGTCCTGGTGTCTGATACCCTGTGCTACGAAGGGGAGACACTGGACAGGATTGTCAGCAGTATATCTGATGCACTCAATCCCGGTGGCGTTATGATAGGAATTCACGGCGTGTTGACAAAAGACAGAACCGGGCCGGATCACATGGCCCTGGGTATGCTGCCCGATGCTCTCATGGCCCGGGGAGAACTGCCCGATGAAGGATTCCTTCCCCCTGCCTTATTCAGGAACGGCTTCAGGCAGGTACACACTAAAAATGTATTCATGGTATATAGTGAAATGGAGGTGGACATTGCAAGAAAGTAACGAAGGAAATAAAAACATTACTCTTGTCAGGCTGGCAGATATTATTGACATGCTGGCAGGTCACGACAACACCTATATCCGCAGCCTGGCCTGTGCTCATCCCTTGAGACTCCCCGTCCTTGAGAATATACTGAATTGGCTTGACCTGGAAGGAAAAGGGCTGGATATGGGCTGCGGTATCGGTCTTCCGGCTGTGACGGCTGCCGGCAAAGGGCTGGAAGTAACCGGGGTGGATATGGAACTGCGTTTCTTGAAACCGCACGTTCCATCGCGGACAAACTCCTGCTCAAGGAATTTATGACATTCGTACAAGGGGACGCCTTTGATCTTGAATTTGAAGATGCTTACTTTGACTGGGCCTGGAGCATGGACTGTGTCAACTATGCCAAAGGGTTGAACGAACAACCCCTGTCGGAAATGAAACGGGTGCTGAAACCCGGAGGACGGCTGATCCTGGCGGCATGGTCCTCCCAGATGCTGCTGCCGGGATATCCGCTGTTGGAAGCCCGCCTGAGTACTACACAAGAAGGTCTGGCCCCTTTGAAACCGGAATGGACCCGATCCGGCATTTCTCGGCAAGTGCCCGGGTTTTCCAACGTATGGGATTTGAAAATATCCAGTGCAAAACCTTCCTGCGTGACATCACGCCATCCATGACTCCGGAAGAAAAACGGTCGCTGGGAGACCTGTTCAACATGCGCTGGGGACAACAACCGTCCGGTCTGAATGAGGATGATCAGGCCCTTTATACTCATCTGACCGATCCTGGGTCAGATCGGTTTATTCTGACGGACCCCGGTTACTACGGATTCTTCACCTATACCGTTTTTTGCGGCACAAAACCTTAAAGAAGGAGCAGCAGTCAGATGAATAATAAAAAACAGACAGTATCCAAGTTCATGAAAAACATGCCGGACAATATGACAAGGGGGTACTCGCCCTGGATTGCCATGACCATGATGTCCTGTTTGGTTTGGGGTTTGAATATATTAAGGCCGGGGAACGTCTCATAGACATCGGCATTGGAACCGGAATGTCTTCCGCACCCTTCCACAGGGCCGGTCTTCAGATATCCGGTATTGACGGGTGTGCGGCCATGATCGAGCAATGCCATAAAAAAAAATGACAGAATCCCTTGTGACCCGGGATATTACCAGCCGCCCATTTCCCTGGGAAGATGGCTGGTTTGACCATGCATTGGCCTGCGGGGTGTTTCATTTTTTCAGCCATCCTGGATTTATCTTTGAAGAGGTCTACAGACTGATCCGTCCCCAGGGTATTTTATGCTTCACTCACCAGCTGGCGACCCGCGCGGAATCGGATGTTCAAGAACGGGTGATGGAATCGGTTCCCGTATTTGCCCACAAACCGTCATTTATTGGGGAGCTGGCCGCAGACACGGGGTTTACTTTGAAAAAACCCTTTTGTTTTACCTGTATCCCTCTTCCAAACCATCAGACCGGCTTCTATTCAGGGCCTGTGTGGTTCAAAAATCCAATGCATGACCATGAATCGGCCGGTCATCGGCCTATTTGAGCAATGTAACGGGCGGATATCCAAACTGACGGGTAAACGCCCGGGTGAAATGAGCCCGGTTTGCGTAGCCCACTTTGAAAGCCACTTCCGATACGTTTGTATCACCCTTTTGCAGCAGTTCACGACCTTTTTCCATTCGACGGTTCAAAAGGTAGGATGAGATGGTGGTGTGAAAAAGGTGTTTGAATCCTTTTTTCAGTTTAGTCTGGTTTAGCCCGGTTTGCCGTGCAAGCCGGTCAAGGGAAGGTGGGTTGGGATATTGGCGGTCCAGGATACTGCGGACACGGCAGAGCTGTTCCCTTTCCCGGCTGCAGGGGGGACGCTTGCGGCTTTCCGTCAGGGACAAAGGAATGGGAGCCGTGCTAAAATGATCCATGGCCAGCGCAATCAGTTCAAATGCTTTAGAGGTAAGGTAAATAGTCTTTGCTGTGCCGTTGAAATTGCAGGCCATCAATTGCCTGACAGCCACCCCCATCCGGGGGCTAAGAGGCTGCTTTGTATGTGAGAAAATATCAGATGATTCCGCCATGGAGAAAGGCAGGGCTTTCATGAGCCCCTCTCTGACACTCTCATATGGCAGCATATCGGGTTCTATGAGCAGGCTGACAAGCAAAACCGGTTCATGGGGTAAGCATTCAATGTATCCGTTATCGATTTTGGATCTTGACAACGACAGGTCAAACTGACCGGACCAGGTTCGGTAGGTGGGAAGCTGACCCGGCCCGGCCGGAGTCCAGTTAAGGTGTCCGGACATACAGATTGAGAGCCCAAGAGTAAAATATTCCGGGACAACCCGGGCACACATTTTTTCGTTGACTGTATAATGTTCAACATAGAATTTCAGTCCGGGGCCGAGAGATATTTCCCTGCGATATCCTTCACCAATGTCCCCGGGGATGGTCAATACCGTTTCCAGCTCATTTTTGCCAGGTTGTTGACCATAGGATTGAAATCGTTCAAATAATATATTTTTATTTATCATAATGAATTGCATTAGACACAAATAACTTTATATGAAAAAGTTAACTATAAGAGTCACACAAAATTGTCAAGTAAAATAAAACTGGGAACAGCGGGATAAAAACCAGCCATCCCTTATCACGGGCACACCAGTCCGTGTCCGGTAAAAATCAGATTCAAAAGGCCGGGTGCTCAGGCCTGAGCCAAGGCCCGGCTAAATTTTTGTTTGTGCCGATGATCACCTTTTTCGATAACTGTCCCCTTCCATGATAAGGATCTCAGAGTTGTAAACGAGGCGGTCGGCAATCGCTGTAGCAACGCTCGTTCCGTCAAAAATGTCTCCCCAGCAGGCAAGCGGCAGGTTGATCGTTATGATGGTGGACTCTTTTCCATGCCGGCCACTGATGACCTGGAAAGACAGATTTGATCCTTGTCTGCCCAGCGGAAGGTAACCAATTTTGTCACAGACCAGAAGATCCTGTGATTGATAGAACTGAAGCTTTTTGAGCATGGTATGATCATTTTCAGCTGCCACCAGCTGATTGATCATGTCCATGGCGGTTGTAAAAAGCGTTTTTATCCCGGTCTGGGTGGCGGCATACGCAAAACACTTGGATAAAAAGTTTTGCCTGTCCCGGGGTTTCCGATCAGTATGATGTCTTTTTTCGCCTGGATAAATCCAAGATCCAGCAGGTTCAATATCCGGCTTTTCTGCTTTTGACGCGATTCATGATGGGCAAAATCAAATTGGTCGATGGTGGGTTTTTCTTCCAGTTTTGATTGTTTGAACCGCAGATCAATCCTGGCTTTTTTGCTGTTTTCGATCTCAATCTCCAGCAGCCGGTCACTGACCTGGAGGGGAGTCAGATTTTTCTGGGCACTTTGCTCCAGGACATTGGGCAGGTTCAGTGCACAATGTTTCAAACGAAGTGATTTGAATTTATCGATGACAGATTCCATTATTTTTTCCTCCGTGAAAGGGCCAGTGCATCGTATTCAGCCAGATTGGGCTGTGGCAGCCTGATCTGATTCAGATCTTCGTTCTTCAGGGCCACTGGACGGTGGCGGACGGCTGGTCTCATTTCCTGGTGAAGGATGTTTTCCACATATTCAGATCCATACAGTTTATGGACCAGCGCTTTTCTGAGAGCATATATCAACGATGATGCCCCGTATTTATCCTGTAATTGCAGAAGATGTCCCACTGTCTTTTTTAACGGCTGTGAAGCATCGGTGGTTTTTTCCAGGTAATCCACGGCTTCCTGGCCCAGTGACATGAAGGCCATCATCTGCCTGTCCATCAGTATGCGTTTTCTGAGTTTCCGGACCTGTTCCATGTGTGCCGGCAGATCGATACGCAGACCCTTTTCCCATCTCGTGTATGGGTTGCCACCTGTTTTTCCTTGTAGTAGATGGATATGGTCCGGCTGTCTGCCTTCAAGATGACGGATTTCCCCACCAGCCGGGGCGGGACCGTATAAACATTGGCATCAAAACGAACACCGAAGTCTTTGTATACCTTGAGATTGTCGGTTTCGCGGCAATCGGGCATTGAATCCGGCAATGGTTTCAGCACATCTTTCACAAACCGCTCCGCCGGTTTTTCCCTGGTAGTCTGATGCACCCTCAGGTTAGCCGCGGTATATAGCCATGCCAGGACCTGGTGGTTCACATCATCCAGATCTGCGAATTTTCTTAACGGCCAGAAATTGTTGCGTAGATATCGGATACTGTTTTCCACCTTCCCTTTTTCATGGGGTGCCCGGATATTTCAGGCCTTCGGTGTAATCCCAAAATGCCGCAAAAAGTCCAGAAAGGCCTCGTTGAAGCGGATCATGCTGCCCACCCGTTCAGTCACGGCCGTGACCATATTGTCCACAACCAGTTCTTTTGGCGTGCCCCCAAAACACAAAAACGCTGAAGTCAGGCACTGATGAAGCGTTGCCTGGTTCTGGCTGTGGGTAAACACCACAAAAAGCACCCGACTGTGAGACTCGAGCACTACCAGGGCATAGAGCTTTCTTGAACTGTTGCCGTATATAAGGCTGCCAAAATGACCCAGTCAATCTGGAACTGTTCACCGGGCCGGGATTCAAACCGGATAAATGCCTGTTTTTTGTCCTGCCTGATCTGTCTGAGATAATCCCGGACGATGGTGATTTCACCGGTAAACCCTTTGATCCGGATATGCTGCAAGACCACAGGTGCCTTTATCTGTGAATAGTCATTGACCATCTGCAGGATCAGGCCCCTGTATTAATCCAGCTTTGATTCCCGGGCCGGCCTTTTTTGACAGGTGGTATCCGGTTGTTCAAGATATTTTTTGACTGTTCCACGGTCCAGACCCAGCTGTTTGGAAATCTGCCTGATGGAAAACTGCATGTTGTTCAACCGATGGATTTCAAACACAGTTCGCTTGTCTATCATCCGGCAGCCCTACCTGATGTCATGTGAACAGTTTCAGGCAGAGAAAGAACCTGGAATAAGGTCACGTCATATGTGATCAGATCCTTGTGGATCAGGCAGTTCCTGGCAAAAAGATATGCTTCCTCCTCAAGGCCCAGAATGGCACAGATGCTCCGATCACTGTAAAACGACAACCCGTGCTTGTCTGAAGCCAGTACCAGAAAAACATAAAGTGCCAGTTCGTGGTGGGTCAGCGAATGTATAAATCCAGCTGTCAGAAAACGATGGGGAATAAAACAAAAGCTCTTGTCTATGCTGCGGACCCGGCTTAGAGACAATATTTTTTCCCGTATCATGAAACCTCCTTCAAAAAAGGGTTATGATCCGGATGTATCACATAAAAATATCCCCTGTCCCCGAGTCCATCTTTGCAATTATGCGGGATCGTCCGGTATGGCTGCGATAAAATTTTACCGCGTCCATCTTTGCAATACCGACATGACGCGATGTATCTAGACCCTTGTCAGTTCGAGCTTTCTGTTTATTCCTGATTCTCTGAAGAACACGATTTCTGGCGGTTGTTTTTGGATTTCGAAAACGATAGTCTTTCCAGTAATCAGGATTGTTGGCCAGCCATTTATTGTTGGACAATTTCCGGCTTTGTGCATATCGGGGTCGGTTGCCAGCTTCTGTCTTTGCCATAAGGCCTTCCTGGCACGCTGGCAGGCTGGTGTGGAGCAGTGAGTCTGGCATTTATTTCTCGGAACAAAAAAGGTGCTGCACCCCAGGCAAGGGATAGGTTCCATGATCCCTCCCAAAAACCGTTACAAGGCGAATTAAATGGAGGGAATTATATTTGATTATAAAATCAGTTAACGGAATTAAAAATCAGTGGCTGGGAGACAATCCTTGAAATTGGCCGGAAAAAAACCCTGAAAATGGCTGGGAATTAAATCGCTGGTCCCAGGCGATGCATTGGCTTTTTTAGATAAGAGCGAATTTGTCCACCATTGAAACAAGTCACACAATTTTATGGCGGATTGCCAACACTGCTGCCTGAGTGCGGTCATTTATGCCCATTTTGTTGAAAATACTGTTGACATGTGTCTTAACGGTATTGACACTGATAAACAAAATTGATGAAATCTGCCGATTGGTATATCCTTCCGTTACCAATCGCAAAACTTCCCTCTCTCTGTCGCTCAATTTGACCGCAATTGACAAATCTGTTCCATGGGGTTGAATGGTCGTGCTGGGATGTCTGTTATTTATGATTTTTTCTGAAAGATATTTTGAATAGTTTTGCAGCACTTCGATCCTGTGTTTACTTGTGGTGACATCAAAACCAAAAACAATAACCGCTGAGATGGCTCCATTATCAACTCGAACCGGATAGCAATGTACTTCGCCCCATATGCTGTTGCCATCAGGCAGTTCATATTTTTTTTCTGAGATGCACACGCTGCCTGTTTCTAAAACAGATTGAATTTCACAATTCTTACAAGGTGTCGGATTGTTATGGAGGATTTGATGACAAATGTTTCCGATAAGCGCCTCCGGTGTTGATTGATGTATGGCAGCCAATGCCTCATTGGCCCACAACACGGTGTGCTGCCTGTCAAATATCCCAAAAGGAATTTTAATGCTTTCAAGAATAATCGGACCTAATCCGTTTAACAGGTGTTCGATTGTCAATGTATTTTTTTCATTCATATCGACTCACGTGAAAAAAAAATCGCTGATGGAAAGGCTTACCAAAACCAATCAAAGATATCATCAAACATTTTTCAGAGTCAAGGACCGTTAGAATCCGCACACAGCCTTTATTTTCTGTATGTGGATGAAGGCAACCAAAGTTGTGGACATTACATTTCACCCAAACGGTTGAACCAAAACCGTTAATGTCTTATAACCCTTGTATGGATACCCTTGCATTCAAACTGGTTCCGCCCCGTCTGGGCAACCTGCTGCACCGGCCTCGCCTGACGGAAAAAATGTCACAGGTCTCAGGAAAGCGCCTGATCCTGGTGACGGCCGGGGCCGGGTATGGTAAAACCACCCTCGTGGCCCAGGCCCTGACCCGGAATGCCGCTGAATTAGAAGACAGTACTCTGGTCTGGTACCGCCTGGATCAATTTGACCGGGATATTGTCACGTTTATGAGATATCTGACTGCCGGACTGGAGAAGGCGTTCCCGGGCTTCACGGAAAAACTGCGGGGGAATGGTTTTAATTCCGGTACTGCCGTGGAAACCGGAGCCGCTTTCATGTCATTTATTAAGGCCCTGGAATCGCTGCCGGACCGGGCAATTTTCATCGCTCTGGATGACTGTCACCTTTTGGGCCGGAAGACAGCTCATTCGAACAGCCTCCCCGCCCTGTCCGATGTACACACCTGCCTGGATTTTCTTTTGAAACGGCTGCCCGATCATGTCCGTCTGGTGCTTATTTCCCGAACGGAACCACCCCTGAAACTGTCCACCCTGCGGGTGAGGCAGCAGATCCTGGAAATACATGAACCCGATCTGACATTTACCCCGGAAGAGATTGCCGCCCTCTTCTCCCGGGTCCATGGCCGGAACCTGACAGCAACAGACCTGGCAGCCCTGCACCGCCAGACAGGGGGCTGGGCTGCCGGACTGGTCCTGTTTGCCGCAGCCCTCAGGGGTGCGGCAGATCAGGATCAGCTGCCGGTTCCACGCATTCTGGAAACCAGTGCCACCCGGCACCATATTTTCACCTTTATAGAAGAAAACCTGTTTGACAGCCAGCCTGACCACCTAAAAGCGTTCATGGTCAAAACCGCCCTCATGGATCCAATGGAAACACAGGTATGTGACACTGTCCTGGAAATTGACGATTCCAGGGAGTGCTTCCGGCAGATGATGGGGGCGCATCTCATGGTGGTTCCCATGGGCAGCAAAGAAACCGCTTTTCAGTACCACCACCTGTTCCGGGATTTTCTGCTGGAAAAGCGGCACCTGACCCTGTCATCATCCCGGATTCTCGATCTTCATCTGAAGATCGCAAAGGTGTTGGCCGCCAGGGGCAATTCCCTGGCACTGGTCCATTTTATTGAGGCAACCGCTTATGATGATGCCGTGCAATTTCTGGAAAAATTTGAGCTGGAGTTTTTGATTCAGGGCAAAATCTATTTTGTCCGCACCTGTCTTGAAAAAATACCTAGACAGGTCATAGCCAGCAATCCCCGGCTTCTGTTCATGGAGGCCAAGCAATACTCCTATTTCGGCCACCCGGACAAATCCATTGCCTGCCTTAAAGCGGCCTGTCGAATTTTTCGAAAAGCCCATTCCGACACCCATATTGCCAAATGTCTGGTGGACCTGGGAGCCCAGTACTATTACACAGGCCATATTCCTGAAGCCAGGGACCTGATGGCCGAGGTTTTGGAAACAGCCCAGGCCGATCCCGGCACTTACATTCTGGCTGTCACCTATCTGACGTTCTTGTGTGCCGTGCTGGGAGATTTGCCCAAAGCTAAGGCATATGAATCTGACGCCAGGGCCGTTATCGCCGGATTCCCGGAATTTAAACAGACCGCAGCCCAGGCAGCCATCGATACCTCCGCCGCTTATGTCCATTACATCAGAGGCGATTTTGACACATCCATGGCCCTGAATCTGGATCTGGTGGACCGATGCAAGGCAGCCGGCCTAGAAGCATTCCTGCCCCTATCTTATTACCAAGCCGCGGCCACTGAATATGCCCTGGGTCATTATCAGCAGGGCCTGTCATATGCAGAAAAAGGCATCCAGGTAGCCGAAAAAATCCACCTCAGGGACAGCCAGACCGGCTGGATCTACTTGGCCAGGTCCGAAAATCACCTGGGACTCGGGCATTTGGAAAGAGCCGACTCCCATGCCCAAACCGCGCTGAAAATCTTCAGGCAGCCGGGCAACCGCTGGGGAATGGCCAATGCCCTGGACCTACTGGCCCGGATCTCGCTGGCCGCAGGCAACCTACAATCGGCCCACTCCCGGGTCTCCCGGGCCCTGGACATCATTGCCGGTTACGGCCTGCCCAAGACATGTGCTATCATCTCCATAACCCGGGCCCGGACACTGATAGCGGCCGGGTCATTCAGCCAGGCCCTGACCTGTCTGGCTGACACCCGGCCCCACTTGAACGCATTTGCATATTATCTATGTGTGTCCTGGCTGCTGGGCGCCCGATGCAGCCATGCCCTGGGGCAGAAAAAAAGTGCCTGGAAACAGTTTCAAAAAGGCCTGGCCACGGCCAGAAAACAGCACCTGGACCGGGTTGTTCTGTCTGAAGCCGGGGACCTGATCCGGGACATGGCCGCGTTCAAGCCGCAAACGGTTTTTTCACCCTATCTTGCCCGAATCACTGCACGGCCCGGGCCGGCAAGGCAAGGGCTGTGGATAAAGGTGCTGGGACGGTTCCGGGTATCTGCCGGCTCCCATGAAATAGCAGCGTCCGACTGGACCAGTTCCAAATCTCTGGTTCTGTTTCAATACCTGGCGCTCCACCGGTCCAAAGGATTCATCCCTAAAGATGTGCTGGTAGAAATGCTATGGCCGGACCAGAATCCGGACAAGGCCGGCAGACGTTTCAACACCGCCACGAGTCAACTGCGCAAGATTTTGGAACCAAACCTTCCGTCCAAGGCACCTTCCGCCTATATCCAGCGAAGGAAAGACCACTACCGCCTCTGCCTGGGCCCCGGGGGACGACTGGATCTCGAAACATTCCGGGATCTGGCCGGCCAGGCCATAAAAATGGAAAAAAAGACCCCCGGGCTGCCATTCATCTTGGTCGAAAGGCAGTGGCGATTTTTACCGCCCCCCTGCTGGAAGAGGTACTTTACCAGGAGTGGTGTATCCGCCTGAAAGAAGAAGAAACCTCCCGCCTCTGCCGCCTCTGCCGCAGACTGGTCAATCTGAGCCGCGATAACGGCGACCTGTCTTCCGGGATCCTATTTGCTGAAAAATATCTGAGGGCCGACCCTTACGATGAACCTATGTATCAAAGCCTGATCCATTTTCTTCTGGAAACCGGACAAACCGGCCGGGCCCGCAGAGCCCTTAAGGCCTGCCTGCAGCGGATGGCGGAACTGGACTGCCCACTGAGCCCCGGGATCCAGGCCCTCCAAAAAAAATTATCTGCTGTCTGGGCAAACCCATGCGGGCCCTGAACATATTCATCCATCCCACTCCCCGATCCATGCTTTGCTAGGATGAAAACGTACTCACCGGTTATCTGGTGCTCAATATCATTATTGGCTGGAAGGTGCTTGAAGCGGAACATAACGGGAAGGCGCCTGACCGAATTTGATCCCGGAAAACAGGTTCTCATCGCTTCTATCAGTACCTGACCCGGTAGTGCTCGATTTTTTCCAGATCCAGTTCAACACCGAATCCCGGTCCTTCCGGTATTTTCATGCGGCCATTGACAATTCGTATGGGCGGACAGGCGACATCATCGACATAACAGGCCGGCCCCTCCATTTCAGCTGCGGAGACGACATTGGGTGTGGACCGGTAAAAATGTGCCTGGGCCGCCGTACCGGGCGTGGTTTCGATACACCCGCCCAGAAAACAGGGAACCGCTTGTTCCCGGCAGTATTTGGCGATTTTTCGGGTTCTGTAAATGCCGCCGCATCTGGGCAGCTTCAGGTTGACCACATCGGCCGCCTTTCTTTCAATGGCGGCCATGGCATCATGAATGGTATACACGCTTTCATCCAGGGCAACGGGCGTTTTAAGCCGGGCCGCCAGCATGGCGTGACCGTCAATATCCCAGTCCTGGAGCGGCTGTTCAATCCACTCCAGTCCCAGGGGTTCCATTTTTTCCAGCACTGCCAGGGCGGAAGTGCGGTCATACCCCTGGTTGGCATCCACCCGTAGGCGGATCTGATCCCCGATCACTTCCCGCACTTTTCGCACACGCGCGAGATCCGCTTCAGGATCCAGGCCGATTTTCACCTTTAGCGTCTGAAATCCCGCCTCGACAAGCTGCCGGGCCATCTGTGCCGTATGGGCCGGTGAATCGATTCCCACGGCCGCCGTCACCGGGATATCTCCATCCCATTTCCTATCAGCGGGTTTTTCGAGCCCCATGGTGTCCGCTTCTCCCGTTTCCCTGAACAGGCGGTGAACCGGCAGGTTCTGCGCTTTTCCGATCAGATCCCAGGCGGCCAGGTCTATGCCGCACTTGGCCATGAGGTTGAACGGAATGGCCAGATCCATTTTCCGGTGTAGTTCCCCAGGGTCCCGGGAATCACACCCCATGACCGCTGGAATCAGGTACCGAGTCAGTACGTCGTACAGCGATTTCTGATCATACCCGTACACCGAATGAAAGGTGGTGCATTCCCCCCAGCCCACATGGCCGCTGTCACTGGTCATCCGGACCAGCACATGGTTGCTGTGGGTCAATGTTCCCAACGCAATTTTAAACGGGTGCTTCAGAGGAATCCGAAAAGGGATGGCTTCTACATCGACAATGTTCATCAAGGACCTTTTTTTCTGTGACTGTTTTTAATGAAAGAACCGGGCTTCCTGCGGTATTCCATGCTGTAACGATATGCGCTTCAGAAGCGGACGTTATTTAACAAAGCCTAGCAGGCCGGGAATCCACATAGTAATGGCCGGAATGTAAATCACCAGCACCAGAACAAACAACTCCGCCAGGATAAACGGCCAAAGGGCCCTGACCAGTTCACCCAGTTTCAGTTCGCCGACAATCATGCCCATGAACAGGCAGCCCCCCATGGGAGGCGTCATCAGGGCAATGTTCAGATTCACGCACATCATGATACCGAAATGCAGCGGATGAACCCCCAGATGGATGGCCAGGGGGGCCAGGATCGGGGCCAGGATCAGAAGGGCCGGGCCGATATCCAGAAACATGCCCACCACAATCAAAAACAGGTTGCACAGCAGCAGGATCACATATTTATTGTCGCTGACGGACATAAAGATGGCGGCCACTTTTTCCGGAATCTGTTCCATGGCCAGGAACCAGGCCAGTACGGTGGCTGATGACAGCAGCAAAGTAATGACACCGATGGTCACGGCGCTTTTGTAAAAAATCCGGTACAGGTCCTTCCATGTCAGGTTCCGGTAGATCACCAGCCCTACGAACAGGGAGAATCCGACAGCCACGGCCGCCGCCTCCGTGGGCGTGAAAAACCCGCCCAGGATCCCTCCCAGAATGATAACCGGCATCATCAATGCCCACATGGCCCCCCGGGTCCGCCGGATCAGGACCGGAACGGAAATTGTCTCAGGGTGGGTCGGGTATCCGCGTTTCCCGGCAATGATCCGTGTCAGGATCATCAGGGCCACGCCGATCATCAGGCCCGGCACAATGCCGGCGGCAAACAGACCGGCAATGGAAACCTCCATGATAGAGCCATACAGCACCATGATAATGCTGGGGGGGATGATGGGGGCGATGATGGATGAGGCCACGGTGACCGCCGTTGAAAAATCCCGTTCATACCCCAGCCGGCTCATGGACGGAATGAATATCCGGCCCAGCGCGGCCGTATCTGCCACGGCAGCCCCGGAAATGCCTCCAAAAATGATACTGGTGACAATATTGACCTGGGCCAGGCCGCCTTTCATCCGGCCGAAAAACAGGTTGGAAAAATCCACCAGCCGACCGGTCAGCCCCACCTGGTTCATGATATCCCCGGCCAGCAAGAAAAACGGCAACGCCAAAAATGTAAAACTGTCCATGGCGGAAAACATTCTCTGGGACACCATGGACAGGAACACGAGATTGTCGGAATAAAGAAAACCAAACAGGGTGGTGAGGGCCACCACGATTCCCACGGGCACCCCGATAACCGCCAGGATGAAAAACAACGCCAGAAGGATGCCGGTCATAAGCGCCCCTCCCCTGTCCCGTCCTGTTGCTGGTCAGGGTCAGGAACAAACCGGGACGCCGTTTTTTTGATCACATTCATGCCGTGCTGGAACAGGGCAAGCAATGCGGCCACCGGCAGGGCCGCATATATCCAGGTCATGGAAACCGGCAGGGTGGAGGCTGCCATGATATTGTTCTTTGTCATCAGCCAGCCCTGCCAGAGCAGCACCATAAAGAAGAGGGCCACCAGCACATCCACCACATAACCGATAATCAGCTGGACGGACGGCGGCGCAATGGCGGCCATGATATCCACCTTGATATGCCGGTTCTGCCGCAATGCCATGCTGATGGCGGTAAATCCCAGCCACACCAGCAGATACCGGGCCGCTTCTTCCGTCCACATGAACGGGCTCTGCATCACATATCGGAAAAAAACCCCCAGAATGGCGATCAGGGTCATGACCGCATAGCAAAAAACACAGATCCCCCCGCAAACCTCCTCAACCATACGGCCGAGAATGTCTGCGGTATCCGCAACCCGTCTGGCACTGTCACCTGTCGGCATCATCTGATTTCCCTTTCATGCAGCATCCTGACAACCATGGCATATGGATCGATTCTTTCATACTCAACATGCCCTCTCATGGGCTGACAGAGGAAACCATCAGTATCCCAATGTTTTCTCCGCGTCTGCCACCGCCTGGACCATGTCATCCACCCACTCGGGTGTCATCTGGGTTCTGAGCCAGTCCAGGCAGGTAGGTCCGGCCAGCTTCTGAAGGGCTGAAATCTGATCCCCGGTCAATGCCGTGATTTCCATGCCACTTTCCTTGAGCTGGGTCAATGATTCCTGTTCTCGCAGCAGCGCCATGCTCCGGGTGGAGAGTTTTCCGGCAGTCACCGCATCTCTAAGAACCGCCTTGTCCGCCTTTGACAACCCGTCATACCAGGCTTTATTGCACAGCCACAGCTGATAACCGAACTGGGAGTTGGCCATGGAGATATATTTTTGAACCTCGTACAACTTAAATACCGATACCACAAATGCCGCATTGGTCTGGCCGTCCACCACCCCGGTCTGCAGGGAGGTATAAGTTTCCGGCCAGGGGATTGGAACCGCGCTGGCCCCTAAGGCCTTGAACATGTTTGCCTGCAGCGACCCCATGGCCCGGAACTTGATATTTTTGAAATCCTCCGGTGTCCGGATGGGGCGTTTGCTGTTGGTAATGGATAGAAAGCCGGAATCCACGATGGCCAGCGCTTTGATCCCGGTGCTTTCCGTGAATGCGTCCAGCATTTTTTGACCAAAGGGACCATCCACCACATTCCATGCAATGGCATCATTCTTGAAAACATAGGGGGCCATCATCACCTGGGAAGGGGGGAAAATTCTGGACAGGGTCACCATGGAAGCAGATGTCATCTGAATCGCATTGCTTCTGAGTGCCTGGAGAATGTCCCCTTCCTTGCCCAGGGTGCCCGAAGGAAAAATTTTCACCGAAATCCGTCCGCCGCTGCCCCTTTCCATCAGATGGGCGAAATTCACCACCCCGGTGGTGTAGGCGGCTTTATGGGGATCGGGTTTTCCCAGATACGCAAATTTAATCTCATTTTGTGCCGCCGCTGCCGAACCGGCCAGCATCAATGCCAGAAGAAATCCCATGACCATACATATCCCTGTTTTGGAGATCCCCATGTTCCCGGCCATCATTTTCTTTTTCCATTTTTTCCTCCTTGCGTTACTGAACAATTGATAAAAAACCGGCAGATCTCCGCCGATTTCACTAATCATCCACGGAATCATGAATATTGGGAATGTCCTGCATTTTCCCGCGCTCGATAATTTCTGCCAGGGTATCAAAATGGGTTTTCATTAACTGTCTGGCTTCCTCTTTCTTACCCTGGCACATGAACCGGTAAAACTGCTTGTTGTATTCCAGATCACCTCTGACGTCCGCCAGGGTCATGGGGACCTTTGACAGCACATCCAGAAACACCTTGACCAGAGCACCCATGATCACCGAAATCCACCGGTTGTGGCAGGCTTCGGCAATCAGACAGTGAAAATGAATCCCCATGGCCTGATCCGGTTTCCCCCTGTCAATCGCAGCCTCCACCGCCAGAATATTTTCTTTCATGGCATCCAGATCGGCCCGGGTTCGCCGTTCCACAGCAATGGCCACGAGTTCCGACTCCAGGATCTTGCGGAATTCCACCAGTTCCTCTGGCCCCAGTCCGCTGAACTGGTGAAAATTGTTCAAAACCTGTTCCACTTTTTCCGGGCCGGGCCGGGCCACAAAACTGCCGCCATAAATGCCCCGCCGTTTTTCTATCAGACCTTCCGCTGCCAGTTCATGAAGGGATTCCCGCAGGGTCACCTTGCTGACATTTAATTGTTCCACCATCTGGGTTTCCGCCGGCAGGCGGTCCCCGGGCCTAAACTTCCCATCGCGGATGGCCTGCTTAATTATCGCGGTCACCTGATCAGACAGTTTTTCTTTTTTGACCCCTGCGCCTTCAAACGTGTTATCCATGACTGTCACCACCATGAAATGAAAAAGATTATATTTTATAACATTAGTTATTTTATCAAGGGACTTTGATTTGTCAACATCTATCTTCACGATGGGGAATTTCTTCATTCCCTGATTGCCTTAAAATTCGGTTGACTTTGCCGGTTTCCTGTAATATACCGGCATGAAACCGGATGGCCGGAGCCATCCTGAAGTAAAAAACAACACAAGGCATCGATCTCAAAAAGGCCATGAAGGCCCAAGTCCTGATATTCAGGACCGGGGTTTCATGGCCTTTTTTTTATTGGGACAAATGCCATCAATTACTGAAAGGAGATAAGAATGACATACAACAAAGCAGTGGTGCTGAAAACAATCCTTTCGGTCATCCTGATCGGGATGCTGGTTGTTTTCGGGTATGGAACAGCCATGGCCGGGGAATCCGGTCCCGGACCGGTCAAGATGGCGGACATAAAGGTCACCGCCACCAAAACCGATGTGGATGCGGCCCTGTCCCCTGCCACCATGTTTACCGTGGACCGGGAAGATATCGATTTTCAACCCTCCCATTACATGAACAACTTCGGAGAATTCATCCGTGACGTCCCCGGGGTCCATGTGGCCCAGTACTTTCCATGGGGCCCCCTGGGTGCACCTGCGGGGAACAGGCCATTTTCTCCAGCGCAGCGTCTATCTGATTGACGGCATGCCGGTCCATGCATTTTTATCCCCGGCCATCCATCCCAACGACATTGAAAAAGTGGACGTGGTGTTAGGCCCTTCATCGGCCCTGTATGGTGCCAGTGCCGCGGGCGGGGCCGTCAACATCCTCACCCGGAAGGCAACCCCCGGAGAGGGGATCCGGGCCGGTGTGTCCTATGGTTCCAACAACACCATCCGGCCCAGCCTGTCCCTGGGGAATGCTACTGGCAATTTTCACTACCGGTTTTCCTACAGCGGAGATTTTTCCGACGGCTACCAGATGAAACCCATCAACGGCATGGTCCTTCTGCACGGCCTGGGAAAACCCCAGTATGTCAGGACCGCGTCCGTGGAAGACAATGATTACAAATACAACTGGCTCACCGGGAAAATGGGGTGGGACAACAAACAGGGCTCCACCTTGACCCTGTCTCTCAACTACATGGACCGCTATCTTTCCGGGGGCCAGCCCAACGCCATTGAAACGACCATGGCGACACCCTGGTGTCCAGTCTCAATTTCACCCATCCTTTAGGAGACTGGGGCAAATTGACCGCCACCACCGGGTACCAGTATCAGAGCATTCCTTCCCGGTACAATGGCGGGGCCAGTCTGGTGGGGGCAAAGTGGTGGTGGACAGCACCATCACCGGCACCCGGGACTGGAATCGGGTTCGATCCCCTGGAAATCCAGGAGACTTTATCTGGGCCGGCACAATGTGCTGACCGCCGGTATTCACCTGGCCCGGGAAGAAGAGGACATGTACAGATATTCCGCCACGGGGACCCAAACATACCGCTATGAACTGACCACTGATATGACCGGGCTGTATCTTCAGAACCAGACCTTTCTGATGGATGACCGGCTGAGCCTGCTGGCGGGGGTTCGATATGATGAATGGGAATATTCGGACATATATGATTCCGGATCCAGCAACCCCACGCCGGCCGATGTGAAGAAAGATCATATCACCTACCGGGGCGGAGTCAAATACAACGTCAATGACACCGTGTCCTTGCGCAGCTCCATCGGCACGGCTTACTGGCCCGGCAACCCGAAATGGTTTTTCCAGAACCTCAACACCGGGTCTTCCCACCGGGAAGCCAATCCCAACCTGGATCCGGAAAAAACCTGGATGGCGGACCTCGGAACCGATCTCACCTTCGGGGCCACCCGGACGCTGCTGACCATCACCGGATATTACGGCATCATCAAGGACATCATGGCCTATACCTATGACCCCCACCCCACCCTGCCCAAAACCACCCTGATCAGAACCCGGAACATGGGGGAGGCCGAAATCTATGGACTTGAACTGTTGTTGAAGCAGCCCCTTACCGAACACCTCTCCTTTACCGGTTCCCTGACCCTGAACCACTCCCGGATCACCGAAGACCAGGTGAATCCGGCCAACGAAGGCAATCAGCTGAGGAACTCCCCGGATTACTGGGGGAGCCTGGGCCTGCGGTATATCCGGCCCGATCTGGTCAACGGGGAGATCCTGTTCCGGTTTTCCGACAGCCGGTACTATGATGACAACAATGAAGACCTGCCCTATTTTCACATGGAATCCTATGAAACCATCGATGCCAAAATCTGGCGGGACTGGCAACTGACCCCGAAAATCACCCTGTACACCGCCCTTTCCGGCGTCAACCTGCTGGACAAGGAATATGCCACGGAAATCGTGTATGTGAACCCGGGACGTTACTTTGAATGCATGACCGCTTTCCGGTATGCTTTCTGATATGTCATTTTCCGGACAACAGAAGGCACGGACCGGATTCGTGACAAGGATGACCCTGCAAATCCGCAGAAATCTGCGGTTTCTGCCAGCGGCCTGCCTGGTCATGGCCGTAGGCCTATTCATCAGCCTGGCCGCGACCGCAGATCCCGGTCCCGCCCTGACCATCGGGGTGGGGCGGGATTTTTTCGACGGTCCGGACAGCAGGGCTTTTCTGCACGGCTCCACCCACACCTGGGAAGGCCTGACCTACCTGGACTCCCATCTCACGGCCCGGCCCTGGCTGGCGGAATCCTGGCACAGTCTGGATGACTGCCGCACCTGGGTGTTCCGGCTCCGAAAGGATGTCATGTTTCATGACGGCACAAAACTGACGGCCGGTCATGCGAAAACCGCCATTCTCCGAATTGCCCGCAACCCCCGGTATGATCCGGCCGGCGTGTACCGGAACCTGGAAACACTGGAGGCATCCGGGCCCCTGGAACTGCGGTTTCATTTTTCCAAACCTTTTCCCGCTTTTCCCAATGCCGTTTCCTACTATTCCAGCCCTGTTCTCCATCCGAAAGGATTTGATGAAAACGGGCGGATCATTGAATTGATCGCCACCGGCCCTTTTTACCCGGAAACGATCCGGGCCGGGGACCGGATTGTATTGAATGTCTTTCCCGGGTACTGGGGAGCCCCCCCCATGTGAACCGGGTGATCTTCCGGACCCTGCTGGACGCCCAGACCCGTGTCATGGCATTGATGTCCGGGGAAATTGATGCCGTAGCCGATGTAGGGGCTATCCTGCCCCAGCAGGCAGACCTGCTCCGGGGAAAAGAGGACATCGTGTTGAAACAGGTGGAAGTGGCCACCACCCATTACCTGATTTTCAACTGCCGCATCCCCCTTTCCATCAGGCCGGATCCCGCCACTGGCTGGCGGAACAGATGGACCTGCCCGGCATGATTGCGGCCCTGGTGCCGGGGGCGGCCCGGCCGGCCAGGGACCCCTATACACCGCTGGCCGTTGACTGGGCTTTCCACCTGCTGCCCCCCGCCCGTCCCGGGCTTCGGCTCCGGGTCCGGTGCCGGACCCGCTGACGATCCTGATCCATGCCGGCACGGTCCAGCGGTGGCCCTACCTGGACATGGCCCAGTTCATCCAGGCCAAACTGGAAGCTCATGGTTTCCGATCCCGGATCGTGCTGCGGGAACCCGGTGCCTATTATCAGGATATGCGGCAGGGGAATTTTCATGTGGCACTGCAGCCCAACACCCTGATGACCGGGGACCCTGATTTTTTCTTTGCCTATTACATGGCCACGGACAGTCCACGCTGTTATGGCTGCGGGCCCCCGGATACAAATGATCTGGTCCGCCGGGCCCGCCATGAACCGGATTTGAGTCAACGCAAAACACTTTACCGCCAGCTGTCAGAGATCTTTACCAGGGATCTTCCCCTGCTGCCCCTGTATCATGATATCAGTTATTATGCTCATACCTCCAGGATTGACAATTTTTTCCTGGACCACAACTTCAGGCCCGGCCTGACCCGGGCCAGGATCGTGAAATGACCCCGCCCCGTCAAAAAGACAACCGGCGCATGGCCTTTTGGGAAATCCGCTGGAAACAGCATCTGAACCGGTCTTTTCTCAGGCAGACTCAGACACAGACCCCGGAACAGTGCAGGTGTTTTATGACCGGGTCGCCGGCATCTGGAGCCAAATGACCGGGTTGACCACGGCCACCGCCACCGCCTTGGTCCGCCGGCTGATACAGGACAAACTGATCATGAAAGGCGTCAGGGTCCTGGATATCGGATGCGGCCCCGGTTCCCTGACAATGGCCCTGACAGATCATCACATCCAGGTGACGGCCCTGGACCGGTCCAGAGAGATGATCAGGATGGTGAAACAGAAACTGGCAAACCGGCCGGTACCTCCAGGGGATTCGGCAGTTTGTGCCCTGACCGGGGACTGGCAGGCCCTGCCGGACATGCCGGTCCATGACGTCGCCATTGCCGCTTTTTTTCCTGAGGCCTGCTCCCCTGACGGCATCCTTCACCTGGAAACCCTGGCCACAGAGGCCTGCGTCCTGATCATGGGGGACGGCCGGGAAACCTTTCCGCTGCGCCGGCAAATCTGGGACCAGGTCATGCCGGCCCCTTGCCCGAGCAGTGGATTTCACCATGTCTGTGCCGCCGGATACCTGTCCGCTGCCGGCAAATCCCCCCGGATATCCCGGCTGTCCATCCCGGTGACCCTGGAGGTGGATGAAGCGGCTGCAACCTCTTTTTTTCACGCCTATTTTTCCATGTTCAGGATCCCGGCCAGGGACCTGGCGCCCGCCATCCACCAGGCGCTTTACCCCTGCCTGAACCGGGGGCGGGTCTGTGTTCAGGGCACCACCCATCTGGTGATGGCAGGCTGGCATCCGCCCGGATCAAAGTCGCTGGAACCTGGTCCATGCTGAAAATCACGGTGAAAAAAATTACCTATGCCGCTTTTGTGCTGTGGGGCATCAGCCTGGGCACCTTTGCCCTGTTTGCTTTTTCCCCGGGAGATCCGGCGGAAATCCTCCTGCGACAGGCCAGCGAGACCCCGGACCCGGCCCGGATTGAGGCCCTGCGCCAGGAGCTGGGACTGGACGATCCCTGGCCGGTCCGGTACCTTGCCTGGACAGGCGGAATCCTGACAGGTGATCTGGGAATCAGCTGGCAGAACGGCCGGCCCGTGGTTGACGTCATTGCCGAACGAATCCCGGCCACACTGGAGCTGGCCGGTGCCGCGTTTGCGCTGGCCGTGGGGATCTCCCTGCTCTGCGGTGTCTGTGCCGCATTTTTCAGGCACCGGTTCCCGGATCACCTCATCGAGATCGTCACCATCCTCCTCACGGCCATGCCCGGTTTCTGGCTGGGCATCCTACTCATGTACGGCCTTTCCCTGAAACTGGGATGGTTTCCCACCACGGGGCGCGGCACGGCCGCCCACCTGGTCCTGCCGGCCCTCACCCTGGCGGCGGGAGTGGCCATGCTCCAGGCCAGTGTGCTACGGGCGGCTCTGGTGCGGATCATGACCCTGGACCATATCCGGTTTGCCAGAGCCAAAGGCCTGGGAACAGGGAGAATCTTTTCCGGCACCTGCTGCCGGCGGCCCTGGTCCCCATGGTGACCCTGTGGGGAATATCTCTGGGGCAGCTGTCCGGCGGGGCCGTGATCGTGGAATCGGTGTTTGCCTGGCCCGGCATCGGCCGCCTGACCGTGGATGCGGTCCTGGCACGGGACATCCCCCTAGCCCAGGCCCTGATCCTGATGTTTTCCCTGATCTTTGTCGTAGTCAACCTTCTGGCGGATGCGGCCCACCAGAAGCTGGACCCCCTGGTGAGGTACGCCCCGTGAAAATGCCGCCCTTCCCCCTCAACCGCCTCACCGCCGGGTGTATTCTCTTCACCCTGATTGCTGCGGCAGGCATGTTCTCTCCCTGGCTGGCCCCCCATGACCCGCTGGCGACCGATCTGTCCCGGCGGCTGCTGCCACCCGCCCCTGCCTGGCCCCTGGGCACGGACCAGCTGGGACGGTGTGTGTTTTCCCGGATACTTGCCGGTGCCCGCATCTCGTTGTCCGGGGCCATGGCCGCTTCCGGCCTGGCCCTGGCTCTGGGGGCGGTCATGGGGGGGTGTGCGGCCCTGACCCGAAAATGGGGCCGGGCTTTTTACCGGAATCATCGATATGGGGCTGGCCCTGCCCGGCCTGATTCTGGCCATGGTGATCAGCGGTCTGCTGGGGGAAGCTTTCAAAATTTGATC
>LQAJ01000168.1_pt1 | contig 28065 bp, 43 predicted proteins | sample 1535811 | NCBI WGS metagenome assembly LQAJ01 (sample SAMN04331587, study PRJNA305678) | bioreactor metagenome | isolation source: bioreactor_6 inoculated with Wadden Sea sediment 2nd replicate of a... | place: Germany: Wadden Sea, Janssand Flat
CCGGAGGCGCGCACCCTATCGGGCGCAGGGAACGTTGTGGGAGATGTAGATTTCTCCGAGATCGTTGATGAGCTTTTTGTTGTCGAATACTTCGAGGACTTTTTCTCGTGCTGCCGGGATGATGGTGGCGCGCAGTTCGTTATCGGTCAGACTTCGGCGGATGATGTCTGCCAGTGCATCGACGTTGTTGCTTTGGCAGAGCATGCCGGTTTTTCATGGATAACGAGTTCGGGCAGTCCCGAGACGTCTGTGGCGGCGACGGGCACGCCGGTAGCCATGGCTTCGGCAACCACATTGGGGATGCCGTCGCGGTCGCCGTCGTCTGCTTCGCGGCAGCCGAGGGTGAAACAGTCGGCGTCTGCGAGGAGCTTGATGACTTCGCCGTGGGTGATGGTTCCTGTCAGGGTGGTGACGTCGTCAAGGCCGAGTTCGCGGATGAGCGATTCGACCTTGCGGTTGTCAGCGGCCTTGCCTGTGCCCACGAGGGTGTACTTGAATTCCATCCTTCGGCGCGGAGTTTTGCCAGCGCGCGCAGGACGATATCCAGACCTTTCTTGGGAACGAAGCGGGCCACGGTGAGAATGTTGTAGGGCGCTTTGGCTCCGGTATCGTCGCTTTTGGGCGCGAATAGATCGAGATTGATGCCGTGGTAGACGCAGTGGATGGGCTTGCCGTTTCTGGACACCTTGGTGAGATACTCCGCATTGTATCTGGTGCAGGTGACCACGAATTTGGCGAGGTCGATCTTGTCCTGATAGCGTTCGGGAGCTGCGTGTAGATATCCTTGGCATGGGCCGTGAAGCTGAACGGCACGTCCGCGAACAGTGCTGCGTACATGGTGACGGTGGTGGGCGTGTGGGCGAAATGTCCGTGCAGATGGCCGAGGTCCACACCGTCGTCGATGACGGATTTCTGCATGATGTAGCCGCCTTGGAGCAGATGCTTGATCCAGGTGTGCTTCTTGGGTGCGAGCGCGAAGCGGGTCTTCATGAGCTTGATCGCTTTCCAGTACCGTTTCGGGTGGCGGAAGAGCAGTCGCAGGTTGTGCCAGAGCAGCGCGGGCAGTCCCAGATCATCGAGGAAGGCAGGTAGGTGACCTTTGCCTTGATTTCCTTGATGGAATCGTGAGTGAAATTTTCGCGGGGGCGCGCATGGAGTAGATATGGATATTGAATCCCATCTTTTCAAGCAGGCGGATTTCGTTGGAAATGAACGTCTCGGAGATACGGGGATATCCCTTGAGCACCATGCCAAGGGTTTTCCCGCGGGAAGCGGAATCAGTCACGACAGTTCTCTCGGAAGTGGGTCAGGCGTTCGCACATGACTTTAAGGCCGGTCATGCGGAAATCCTGGAGTTGTTTGATGCACGGTGCGGGATCGTCGAGAAGGGTGTTGACCTTCTGGCGCAGTATGTCCGGGGTGACGTCACCCCATTTGATGTAGTCGCACAGGCCGCGTCCCTCGAATACCTTGGCGCGAAGCAGCTGCTCAAGGCGTGGCGTGTCGCGCGGGATGACCAGTGCGGGCTTTTTGAGTGAAAGGATTTCGCACAGGGTGTTGTAGCCGCCCATGGTGACCACGAGGTCGGCGGTGGCCATGCGTTTTTCCAGATTCTTGACGAACGGCTTGATCTGGACCTTGAGCGCACGGGCGCGGTCAGCGAGTTCATCGAGGCGGTCATGGGCCAGAAACGGGCCGGTGATCATGAGCGTCCTGAAATCCACGGTGCCGTTGCTCTCAAGCATCTTGAGGTAGTTGTCGAGCACGGTGTAGCCGTCTCCGCCGCCGCCGATGGTGACGAGCACCTGTTTCTGCTTGCGGCGCGGTTTGCGTGTCTTCGGCACTTTGCGTGGAATGTACCCGGTGAAGATCGTCTTTTTGGCGATGTCTTCGGGAAAGGCGTATTCCGTGATGGGATTGTAGAGGTCTTTTTCGCCGTAGACCCAGATTTCGGAGTAGAGATCACGCAGGATTTCGGGAAATTTCTTTTTCTTCCAGTCGGCGCGAGTGGATTCGGCATCGTCCAGAATGTCGCGCAGTCCGAGTACCACACGGGTGCATGGCAGGTTCTTTTTCAGCCATTTGAGCGTGGGCAGCACTTCATTTTGAGGCCGGTCGGCACTTTGTCGACGATGAAGAGATCGGGTTTGAACGCTTTGGCTGTGGAGGAGATGATGTTTTTTCGAATGGAGATGGCGATTTTGGGATCGACCTTGATGGAGTGCGGGACGTAGACGGTGTTGGTCTTTTTAATCATGGCCGGGCATGCGGACGAAGTCGACGCCTGCGGGCATGGTGTAGCGTCCGGCTATGGGCGATCCCGTGACGATGAGGATATTGACGCCGGGACGCACCAGATTGCGGGCAATGGCCATGGTGCGTCGTATATGTCCCAGACCGTAGGTGTCATGGGAATACATCAGGATATTGTATGAATTCGATTCCATAAACTCGTGAGTCGGCAAAAATAAGCCGGACACCTTCCCCATACCGGCGATTACGTATCGTTACCGGGGATTGGGCGCCGTGTCCAGAAAAGCAACGTGGCAGTCATACCTGAGAATTCAGGACAGGGCCACCTTTACTTTGCATAACGATGGTTGACGTCAAGGCAGATGCCGGCATCGAAATGCATGTCGTCCTGTGTGTGATGCAGGTTGTCGGCATACAGCGGATGATTCGGTCGTGCTGCAAGGGCTGTTTCAAATCGGCGGACGGCCTCGGCCTGGTCGCCTCGCCGCAGTGCGAGTACGCCGAGGTTGTTCTGTGCGCACGGGTGTTCCGGGGAAAGGCGTCAGCTTGATCAGCGATTCAGAGGCTTTGTCATTGTCGCCCACGACGGCGAACTGGACGCCGTCCACCAGTGCCTTTTGCAGGGTGGTCAGGGAAATGTGGTCGACTCCCCGGCAGGGACATCGTTTCACGTTGCACGGCTCGGAGCCGTCAAGCAGCCGGACGTTGTCCATGACGTTGCCCAGTTTGGTTTTGTCACCGGGGCAGCGCATCACGGTGCCGTCGGGTTCCATGCGGAGTAATGTCTTTCCCGCGGAACACGGCACTCCCTGAAAATTGAAGGCGATCTTTTTGCCCTGCTCGGGGTGGTCGGCAAAGATGGCTTGTGCCCGGTCCCCATATGCTTCGGGGTAGCGCCGTCCTTCGAATTCGCCCTTGAACGGCCGGGGCGTCAGGGTGATGCCGTGATCGGCAAAGAATTCTTTGTCCGTATGGAAGCGTGCTTCAAGGGTCGGATGAACCACATAATTGACAATAACCTTGAAACCTTTGTCCAGAAGCAGGCGGGCATTTTTGATAAATGCTTCGGTTCCCTTGATGCGTTCCCGTTCCTCGATATGCAGGGCGACATACAGGTCCTGTACCCGTGCCGGGTCGATGCGCTCGGCAAAGTCGCGGACTTTTGACGAAACCGACAGGTTCGTGTCCACGCCGATGAAATGATTTTTCGTCAGCTCTGCACAGATATCGACCATGCCGGGGTAGATGAACGGTTCGCCGCCGGTCAGTCCCACGACCACTGTTCGCCGGTGGCGTCAAGAAAGTCCGTGATGCGCGAGACAGGCAGCGTCTCGGTGACCGGAGTATTGTCGTGCGGAAAGTAGCAGTATTCACAGCGAAAATTGCATTTTCGCGTCATGTTCCAGATGATGTTGTTGACCGGCATGTCCATAAAGGGTCTCCTTTCGACTGCTGTCCTGCCACGGATTTTCGGAAAACACCAGAACACGGCTTGTCATTTTGCTTCGGCCTCTGGTAAACCTCCAACCCGAGGCATTGATGACACACGATACTTTTCAGATTCTCATGGACGAACTTGACGCCTGGTCGCGCGCTGGACAGACTGCTGTCCTGTGGTGGCGCGACGATGACGCCGGGGCCCCCTGCGCCGCGCTTGATGTCCTTTTGGAGATGAGTGATCGGCACGCCGTGCCTTGCGGTTTGGCCGTGATTCCTGTACGTGCCGAAGAGCCGCTTGCAAAAAGAATTGATGAAGCCCCACATGCATGGGCGCTTCAGCACGGCTTTGCCCATACGAATCATGCGTCCGGCGGTGTCGGGGCATGGGAGCTGGGTCTGCATCGTCCTGTTACTGCGGTGCTTGATGACTTGCGTGCCGGCATGAGTAAGCTGGCAGGACTCTTCGGAGACCGTTTTGTTCCCGTTGTCGTACCTCCGTGGAACCGGATGGCCCCGGAACTTCTGCCGCGTCTGCCGGGTCTTGGTTTTCGGGGTGTTTCTGCAAGTTACAAGCGTCAGCGGCCTGTTCCGCCTGACGGACTCCGTGTGGCGGATGCACACTGCGATCTGCTGGAATGGAAGAAAAAGCAGCCGGCTTTTTTTTCGGGACGCGAGAAATGTGTAGCCGATCTGGTGGAACACCTGACGGACAAACGGACCGGACGTGTGGATTTTGATGAGCCTACCGGCGTATTGACCCACCATTGGAAATGGATGGGGACGCCTGGAATTTCATGGACGACCTGCTGTCGGCAACGACCGCTCATCCCGCAGCGAAATGGATGAGCCCTGCCGATATCTGGCCGGAACGCTAGACCAATCGAGGACAGTACATGACTGCGACACTTCGCCGCGCCGAACCCCGCGATATCGACGCTATCTGCAACCTGCTTTCCGAAACATGAACAGCAAATTTCCGCCGGAAGATGGGAACGCCTCTTTACTCCGTCATGGTGCATGGACAGCAACAACATAGGTATTGTTGCCGAAGACAATGGAAAGATTGTCGGTTTCCATGGCCATGTCTGCTCATCCCGCCCGCTGGGCATGCGACTTGAGCGATTCGTCAACTTCACCTCATGGTACGTGCTCAAGGAGTACCGGGGACAGGGGCTTGGCAGCGCCATGGTCAGAATGGCCATTTCCGAGCCGGACACCACCTACATGGTTTGTTCGCTTTCGCCCAAGCGTGTTGATTTTTACAAGAAGCTCGGCCTTGATGTGCTTGAGACCGAACGGTTTGTCTGGCGACGCGACGGGCATGAGTATGACAACCTCGAATTCATTGTCGACGTCAACCAGATCCTCATGAGGGCCAATCCTGCGGAGGCAAAGGTCGTTGAAGACCACCTCGGACTGGACGTTACCCCCATTCTGGTTTCCACCCGCTGCACCCAGTGCCTGCTGCTTCTCTCCATTACCCGGAAGAAGGACGATGTGACATATTATGATGTCCTGTATCGCAGCAATCCCCTCTGTTTACTTCCCGCGCGAGAGATATTGCCGAAGCGCTGCTCCCGGACGATGAGTGCGTCTTTGCCGCAGATTGCCGTTTTGTCGAGGATGACGGTCCCGGTGCCGAAGTGGAAGTCATCCAGTCGCCGCGTTTTTACAAGACGTCCCGTGTCGATCCGCGGGATATCGATCTCGCCTATTCCGAAATAGTGCTGCTTGACCTGAAAGTGGATTAAGACAGGCCGCTGCGGTTTCGGACCGAATTGAAAAAAATAAAAGAGGGAAAACGCCTGAAAGCGTTTTCCCTCTTTTTTGCGTATTCACCGGCAGGGTATTCTTATACGTCAGGTGATTATTTCACCACACCCAGCAGGCCGTTGATGGCGGCCATGACGGTCTGTTCCTTGACGGAAGTGCGGTCGCCCGAGAAATTGTACCGGCGGGCGCGGGAGCCGGAGGGCCACGCCCATGCCATCCAGACGGTTCCGACGGGCTTGTCGGGAGTGCCGCCGGAGGGACCGGCTATGCCGGAGACGGCGACAGAGACATTGGCCCCGACAGTCTTGAGAACGCCTTCGGCCATGGCAAGGACCACGGCTTCGGACACGGCTCCGTGCTGTTCGAGAATTTCCGGTTTGACACCCAGAAGGCGTGTCTTCACATCGTTGGAATAAGCGACGACCGATCCGGTGTACCAGTCGGAACTGCCGGGACAGTCGGTGAGGGTGCTTGCGAGCAGCCCCCGGTGCAGGACTCGGCAGTTGCCAAAAGTTGTCGTGAACCCGAAGATTTTCGCCGACTTCCGAGACGGCGCGGGAAATGAGATATGCGTCCATGAATGTTCTCCTTGAGTGATTTTTACAAAATACGGCAGCGGGTTGCAATACCCATGGTTCGGCGGGTACTGTGGGAGCAGGAGATAGTATGTCAGTTACCCCTTTTAAAACTTTTTTCGCTTGCCCTTGAGAGGCACCGTATGCCGTGGAACTGGACGCTGCATTGTGCGTCTCTGTTCGGTTTTGCCTTGACGCTTCTGATGCATAGCTACCTGATGTTTGCGGCTACAGTGATTATTTTCGGTGCGGGTTTTTTTTGAATTACGGCTTCCTGATTTGCCGGAAAACCGCTGGCGTCGGTTCGTGCTTTCGGCGGTAGAGTGGGAAAAGGACTGGATAGCCTACCCGTGGACATTCAGGAAATGGATGCGGCTGCTGTTTGTGCTGCTGATCGGTTTCGTGACAGTATGGGCTTTGTGGACGCGGGAACCGGCCGCGCTGGGAATGCTCATGGGGGGAGCCTACCTTGTCTGGGTGGCTCGTGATAACAAATCAGGCGGTGTTGATTTGTAGACCGGTCTGGACTCCTGCCGGGATCGTTGTTATATGTATTTAACAATAGTAACTATAATGGAGGAATTCGTATGAGCGAAGATACCAATGCCTGCAAGCAGTGGCTGAACGAAGTCAACTGGGATATGATTCACGAAGACGCCGTCACCCTGTATCTGGAGTGGGGAAACAACAACTATCGTGACGCCATGCGCTCGCCTGTTACCACCAGCGGTGAATATTCCATTTATTTTGCAGTGGATACCTGGGAGCATCCCAAGGTCGTGCTGATGCGTATGGACAACTATGGTTCCACCATCCTCTGTTCCAAGCGGCTTCCGGATGATCTGGTGAAGGAACTGCGTGAGGAGATCAAGGACATCAAGGGCATTCTTGAATTGACGCCGTCGATCAAGGCGTGGCTTGAGAAGGAACTGGAAAAGTAGCCTGATCAACATACTGAAAATGGAAAGGCCCGAAAGATTGTGTTCTTCGGGCCTTTTCTGGTTGCTGATAAAGGCCCGATTGCGTCGTTGCTTCAAAAAAGGCAAACCCTCGCGTACAGGAAGTACGCGTCGGTCTTGCCTTTTTTTCGCGCCTAGCACTCGAACCTTTCTCAACAACCTGCCAGAATGGACTTTGTCAACACTCTGGAAAGGGGCGTCTTGTCTAATCGTTTTCCTCAATGACCACGCCGTCACAGACGAATGATATTCCCTGTGTCGAGGCCGTGCCGATCATGACGGCCTGAATGATGGGGACGGATACCTTGGTGCCGCCTTCCCACCGGACCGTGAAGTTGGCGCCGGAACCGCCTTTCCGGTCCCGTTCGGGGATGAACACTTCCTGGGTCCCCATGGGCGGGACGGTTATGGGAGTGTCGAGGTAGTTTTTCACCATTTCGCCGCTGTCGTTGTAATACTTGATGGCGGTCACGGTGATGGTGTTCTTGGCGTCCACATTGCGGATCGAGAGCAGGGCAGAGAGATTGTACGGGCGGTTTTTCGGTCCTTGATAAATATGGGAATAGACCGGCACGTACACTTTCTGTCCGCTGGACATGTCGAGGGTTCTGGCCATTGCCGGCATGGCAAGTGCGATGATCGTCAATATGGTCAGGGTTATTCGAAACAGTGGTGTACGCATGGTGTGCTCCTTGGAATTCCTGCTGTGCTTTATCTTGGTATGCCTATTCGGGGCGTTGAATGCAAGAGGAACCGGACGTGCTGTTCCGGTTACATGAATACGACTCTGGCGATCAGGCCGAGGCCGAGCAGTATGAGCAGGATGAATACGGTCTTGCGGAAGACCGCTTCGGGCAGCAGGCGGCGTACCCGTCCGCCAAGCCAGATGCCCACGCAGACAGGGATGAGTCCGATGGTCGAGATGAGCGCGATTTCTCCGGTGAACAGGCCGAGTCTGCCGAGGCCGAAGAGCATGATGACACTTGAGATGGTGAAAGACGTGTTGATCGCCTGCACCAGTTCATCCTTGGTGAGCCTGAGCGATATGAGGTACGGCAGGATGGGCATGACCTGTGAGCCGGTCAGGCCGTTGACCAGTCCCGTGAAGAAACCGATCGTACCGGCTGTGCGCGGTTTCCTGATAGGCGTATGGTGCCGCCCCACAGTCCCCATGCCCCGTAAAGGGCCATGGTCGCGCCGAGCACGGCACGGGGCAGGGCCGTGTCGCTTTCTCCGAGCAGCCAGAGGCCGAGGGCGAGTCCGGGAATCGCGGCCGCAAACATGGGCCAGAAGCGGCGGAAGATTGTTCGGAAGCCGCCTGCGTCCACCATGACAAGGGCGTTGGCGAGCAGGGAAGGGATGACCACGAGCGGGATGGCGAGCCGCATGTCGACGAAACTTGCCATTATGCCGAGGCTGGTGGTTGCGAAGCCGAGGCCCGCTGTACCCTTGAGGAATGCGGCGACGAAAAAGGTCGAGAGGACGCAGGCGATGATGAACGGCTCCATGATGTGCCTTCCCTACTCCCTCTTGTTGCGTGTGACAACTATTTCCCCCCTTTTCAGTCAAGCCTCTCTGGGGTAAGGGATGAGTCTCCAATATGAATCAAATGAGACGGAGTAGAGTATGAATATCCCAAAGGTTACACCTTCGCTGCGGCAGAAGCCGCGTTCAAGAAACCCGGTCGGCTCGATCTCGGAGCCATTGTCAGCGAGACACCCGCCGTGGCGGCAGGCGTATTTACCACGAACAAATTTCAGGCCGCGCCTGTGTTGCAGTGTCGGGAGATGCTTGCGGACGGACGCAGGATGAGCGGTTTTCTGGTCAACTCGGGGCAGGCCAATGCCTGTACCGGCGATGAAGGCCGCGCCAACTGCCGCGAGACGTTGAATCTGGCTGCCAAGCGCTGGGTGTCCCGGCGGATGAACTGCTCCCCGCTTCTACCGGCGTGATCGGCGCACAGTTCGACATGGCAAAGTGGGAAGCCGCCATGGGGCCGCTTGCCGAAAGCCATGCCTCGGGTGTTCCCGAAGACGTTGCCAAGGCGATCATGACCACGGACACCGTGCACAAACTGGCTGAGGCGTCTTTCGAACTCAAGGGCGGCGAAGTCCGCATCCTTGGCATGTGCAAGGGCGCGGGCATGATAAGCCCGAACATGGCGACCATGCTCAGCTTCATCATGTGCGATGCGGATATCTCCGGCGAAGCGTGGCAGGCAATGCTTGCCGACTGCGTGAACCTGTCCATCAACCGGGTCACGGTGGACGGCGACATGTCCACCAATGATTCCGTCATGGCGCTTGCCAACGGCGCGTCCGGCGTAGCATTGAGAGTGAGGACGATTACATCCTGCTGCGAAAGAACCTGCTGATAGTACTTGAAGAACTGGCCTATAAAATAGTCATGGACGCTGAAGGCGGCACCAAGGTCGCGTTCATTCAGGTGTCCGGCGCAAAGACCGATGAAGATGCCGAACTGATCGCACGGGCCGTGGGCAATTCTCCGCTGGTCAAGACTGCGCTGTTCGGTTCGGACCCCAACTGGGGACGCATTATCTGTGCTGCGGGTTACTCGGGTGCGAATTTCAAGGCCAACGACCTTGTCCTCAAGATCGGCGGTGTGCTGGTGTTCCGCAACGGTACGCCCGAACCGGGTGACATGGACGACCTGCTCGGTCCGATCATGCAGGAGCGTGACATCGTCATTCATCTCGACGTGGGCACGGGGCCGGGAAGCACCATGCTGCTCGCTTCGGACCTGACCAAGGAATATGTGGCCATCAACGCGGATTATCGGACATAGGAGGAAGTATGCCCATTCTCAGAGTCGAAACGTGGTCCGGCACCAGTAAGGACAAGAAACGGGATTGGTGGAGACGCTGACCGTGAGACCGTGCGTATCTCGACTGCCCGCTGGAGGCGGTGACGGTCATCATCGATGAAGTGGACAAGGAGAACTGGGGCGCGGCCGGGGAGCTGTGCTCGGAGCGGTTCCCGGACAAATGATTACGGGCTGACCTCTCTGGCCGTCCAGCCGAAGTCTTCGATGGCCAGAGGACCGCTGTGCTTTTTCAGGTGTGTGAGCATGCGCCGTATTTCCGGGACCATGCCCGGGGCGTGTGCCATTGTCCGCCTGTCATCGTCATTCCATTCCCCAGCCAGTGCATGGCTTTTGGTGATGAATGTGTACCCCTCGCTTGAGATGTCGAGGCGTGTCACTGTTTCGTTGCTGTATGTCAGGCGGCCATTGGATACGGCGTCGCTTATTTCTTGCGGTGTCTTGAATACTGTAGCCATCATTCTTCCTTGTTCCCGGTCAGTCCCCGTCAGCAGGAAACCTAGCACTGTTGATGCAAATGTTCTTTTATAAATTCAACTGGATCAGGAAGTTTTCGAGTTTTTCTTCCTCTCGCCATCGGGATTGTTTTCAGTAGAGTGCCTCAAATTCGGTCCGGACCGGAAGGTTGCGTGCCGGAGGAATGATACTTCGCGCAAGCGCATACAGATATGGAGATATGAAATGAAAGGGACCAAGGGACGTGACCGCCTTACCCGGCTGTCGGATTTTCTTTTTGAATGCGGCATGCTCAGGAAAACGCCGCGAACCGGATACCAGTTTCTCGGCACCGGCAGCGAAAATGTTGCCGAGCATTCATTCCGTACGGCAGTGGTCGGGCATATCCTTGCCCTCATGGCCGACGCGACGTGGCGCGTACCACATACATGTGCCTGTTTCACGACCTGCATGAGGCGCGCACCGGGGATTTCAACTACGTCAACCGAATTTACAACAAGTCCGAACGCACACAGGCCTTGGAGCACGCATGTTCCGGCACCGGCCTTGAGGAAGACATCCTTGGCTACTGGCAGGAGCTTGAGGAGACCGCAAGCCTTGAGGCGAAGCTGGCTCAGGATGCGGATCAGATCGATTTCATTCTGAATCTCAAGGAAGAGTTCGATCTCGGCAACAAGTATGCCGGCGAGTGGATGGAAACCGCGGTGCAGCGCGTGCGGACCGAATGGGGTCGTGAACTTGCCGAAACCATCGCCAAAACCGACCACAAGGACTGGTGGTTCCTCGGTCCGGATGCGTCATGGTGGACCCGGAAGAACGGTAAGGACAAAAAGAAGTAGCGCGATAATTTCAGAGGGGAGCGGGATAAAAACCGGAGTTTTGTGAAAACCGGGAAATTCCCCTGATGAAGTGTTTTAAACGGCCAACAGCCTTGCTGTTTCGGCATAGATTGGTTACAGAGCCTAAAATATGCATATGTCTGCGCCGTCGGGGAAGTTGACGTGGCTTTGCATGGTCGGGAGTCGGCCGGTTATTGAGATAAGATGTCAGGACGAAACAGGTCGTCCGGAGGTTGATAAGAGGGGAGCCGTTCATGGCCGAAAAGGCGCAGGGGACTGTTTTTCCATACCGATGCCTACCGCTGTGTTGCGGAGAGTTGCTGATGAATTGGGCGCATTGTTCCTGTTCATGCTCGAATCTCTTGCGCTCATGTTCGCGGGGTTCGGGCAGGTCTCCAAGACCATTCGTCAGATATATTTCATAGGCGTTCAGTCCGTCAGTGTCATCGCGTTGATCGGTCTCTTTACCGGTATGGTCATGGGCATGCAGTTGTATTATGCGCTGGCCACATTCGGTGCCGACGGATTCCTCGGTACCGGCGTGGCTCTGGCCATGGTCCGGGAACTCGCGCCGGTGCTGTCCGCCATCATGCTGACTGGCCGTGCCGGTTCCGCCATGACTGCCGAGATCGGTGTGATGCGTATCTCCGAGCAGATCGATGCCCTGACGATCATGGATATCAATCCCATGCGGTATCTTGTCGCACCGAAAATGGCGGCCTGCCTGCTCAGTTTTCCGATTCTCACCGCATTCTTCAACCTCATCGCCCTGTGGGGCGGCTGGCTGACCGGCGTCAAGCTGCTGGGTGCCAACGAGGGCGTATATTGGTCACGAGTGCAGTCATCCCTTGACTGGTCCGACATCGAGGGTGGCTTCATCAAGGCAATCATCTTCGGCCTGCTCGTCTGCACCATTTGCTGTTTCGAAGGATATTTCACGCACACCCGATCCGGTCATGCCGGTCCCGAGGGTGTCAGCCAGTCCACCACCAATGCGGTGGTCAAGTCCTGTGTCGTCATTCTTGCGGCGGATTACATTCTTACGTCGCTTCTGTGGTAGGAAATGAACATGAGTAACGCACCCGGCATACGTCTTGAGAATCTGACCATCGGTTACGGCGGTAACCCTGTGGTCAGTGACCTCAATATCGAATTTCCCGGCGGAAGCTTCCATGGTCGTGGGCGGTTCCGGTTCCGGCAAATCCACCCTGCTGCGGCACGTATTGCAGTTGCAGCCGCCCATCAGCGGAGATATCTTCATGGGTGGGCACGAGATCGGCCATCTGTCGCGACGCAAGCGAAGCTGCCTTCGACAGCGGATGGGCGTGCTGTTCCAGGACGGTGCCATGCTCGGGTCGCTGCGGGTCAGGGATAACATTGCACTCCCTCTGCGGGAGCATACCCGCTTCAAGGAAAAACAGATCATGGAGATCGTGCAGAATCGGCTTGAACTGGTCGGACTGGGGCACGCACTCGATCTGTATCCCAACGAACTTTCCGGTGGAATGCGCAAGCGTGCCGGACTGGCGCGCGCTCTTGTCATGGACCCGCAGATTCTGTTTTGTGATGAGCCGACTTCAGGGCTGGATCCGGTCATGTCCGCCGAGCTTGACCAGCTTTTGCTTGAGATGATGCGCCATTTTGACATGACCATGCTTGTGGTCACGCATGATCTTTCGAGCATGCGTGGGCTGGCGGATTTCGTCGTGGTTCTGGGTGAGGGGCGCTGCCTGTTCCAGGGTACCATTGAGGAGCTTGAGAAAACCGAGGATGCCTATCTGCGCCGCTTCCTCGACCGCGCTCCTGAAGAACGGACTGCGCCGCGGCTGACCATGCCGCCGATTGACTCGAAAATGATGAAGATCAATTGCTCGGATTTTCTGAGCGAATAAGGAAGCCGATAAGGATTGGGGATGTTCAAGTTCAAGAAAGAAACTGCTGTCGGCCTGTTTGTCCTCGTGGGACTCATTGCCATTGCCTACATGAGCATCAAGCTGGGTAACGTTCAGATGTTCTCTGACAAGTATTATCCGGTTCGGGCTAATTTTACGGATATCTCCGGGCTCAAGGTGAACGCTCCGGTGCAGATGTTCGGCGTCAAGATCGGTTTCGTGGAGACCATTGCTCTTGACCAGAAGGATGCCGTTGCCAGTGTGACCATGATGATTGATAAAGAGGTTGAACTCACTGACGATGCCATTGTTTCAGTCAAGACCAACGGCCTTATCGGTGACAAGTATCTGAAGATAGCACCCGGCGGACTGGTGACCCATTGGACCGGGGACACTTTGTTGATACGAATCCGGCAATTGATTTGGAAGATCTTATCAGTAAGTTCGCTTTTGGGAAGGTTTAAAGAGTCTGACTTCATAGGGTTGAGTGTATGATATTGAACAAGTTGAAAGTATTGCTTATGGCACTGTGTCTGGTCGCGGTCTCCGCGTCCACGGTTTTTGCGGAGCAGTCTCCACAGGAACGGGTCAAGGAAGGTGCGGACAGGCTCATCAAGATATTGTCTGAAACCGATATCAGTGACCCGGTTCAGCATGATGCCAAAATTGCTGAATTGCGGAATGTCGCAGAGAAGTACATCGATTTTCGTTTGGTCACCATGTACTCGGTCGGCCGACCGTGGCTCAAGATGTCCAAGCAGATGCAGGACGACCTGACAGAGGCCTTTATTCAGCTTCTTGAGCGGACGTATCTGAAGCGGATTCCAGCCTATGAAGGGCAGGGGGTTCAGTACAAGAAAGAGATCATCAAGGGTAAGAAAGCCAAAGTCGTCACGGAAATCATTGACAAAGACAAGAAAATTGTAGTTGAATTCCGTTTGAAAACTGTTCGAGGACAGTGGATGATCTATGACGTAGTGGCTGAAGGCGTGAGTCTGGTAGCCAATTATCGGAGTCAGTTCTCTCAGGTTTTGAGTGACGGAACCCTGAAGAATTGTTGAAGTTGATACAGAAACGGATCAAGAAGCTGGATGAGGATGACGAGGACGAAAGTGCCGAGCCGTCTGCCAACTCCTGAGGATCTTTAGTAGAATGAATATTCGTTTTGTAGTTTGCCTGATGTTGGCCGCCCTCCTTTATCTGGGAGTGGGGGCCGCTCTTGCTTCGTCGGAAGGTGACGTCGAAGAGGGTGTGCAGGTAGCCCAGTTCTCTGATATGAAGGGGGCCGGAGCCGCTGCCGACGCCTCTGATTTTGACGATTTCGACGATATGGGCGACGAGTATTCTGATAGCGGCAAGCTAGTTGCCGACCCTCTCAAAGGCTGGAACATGGTATGGTTCCACTTCAATGACGCCATGTTTCATGGTGTGTTGAAGCCAGTCGCCACGGGATATGCGTGGCTCGTTCCTGCCAAGCCCCGCCAGTGGGTCAGAAATTTCTTCATCAACCTGCTTTTTCCTGTTCGCTTCGTGAATAATATTTTGCAGGGCAAGTTTGACGCCGCCTATATGGAGACGTCGAAATTCCTTGTGAACACCAGCTTCGGTCTCCTCGGTTTTGTTGATGTCACTGAAGGACGTAAACGCAACTGGCTTCCTGAGAAACCCACAGCCGACGGGCTTGGGCAGACGCTCGGGAAGGCCGGATTCGGTCATGGCGTGTATCTGGTCTGGCCGTTCCTCGGTCCCAGTTCCATTCGTGAATCCGTTGGCTGGGTCGGTGACATGTACCTCGACCCTCTGACCTATACCGACCTCACCTGGATTGAGCGCGGCGGCATCTGGGCGTACAAGAACGTCAACAACCTGTCGCTGGAACTTCGAGGCAACGAATACGAGGCCATCACCGAAGGTGCCATCGACAAGTACGCCGCAGTGCGCAACGCATATATTCGTTTCCGGGCCAAGAAGGTCGAAGAATAACTCCGGACGAGCTTCGGAATTCATTTCCATTTTTCATGAAAATCGCCGTTATTTCAGATACCCACATGGGCGATGTCCCTGCGTGGCTTGATCAGGTCTATGCCAAATGGCTCGGTCCTTCTGATTTTCTCATCCACTGCGGCGACATCACTTCCCCTCAGGCATGGTCCTATTTCATGCAGCACGACAAGTTCATCTGCGTGCGTGGAAACTGTGACTGGGACCCGCAACTTGTTGACCAGCTCGATCACATGGCAACCGTTCAGATCGGCCCGCTGACTGTCGGGGCTACTCATGGCTGGGGGCCGCGTCCGCAGGTTCCGGTCAAGGTCGCCGAAGCGTTCGGGACCGGTTATGATCTCGTCTGTTACGGGCATACCCACAGGCGGGACTGGTCTGTCGTGCAGGGAGTGCAACTGCTCAATCCCGGATCTCTTGGCGAATCCGGTTCCCTTGCCATCGTTACTATAGATGAGGACGGAGCCATGGACTGCGAGTTCGTGGACGCTGTATAATCGCTGTTCGGTGAAGCGGAGAACGGCTGACGAATCTGTCTCTTTGCGGGTTCTCAGGGGTATTATGTGCCACGTTCGGCTCGGATGTTGGCATTCATCGTCTTTTTCATCTACAGTGTGAGCCTGATCTTTCAAGACCCTACCGAGGAGGAGCATATGGCGACAGTGAACAAGCCGACGACTGCGGACAGAACTTCGATCCTGAAACGTTTTCTCGTGACACTGGTGTGCATGATTTTTTTTGAGGTGACCGGATTGCTGATCCAGTTGGCCGTGTTGTTTCAGTATGGATATCTGCTTGTCGCGAAAAAACGCAGTGAACCGCTGCGCGTCTTTACCAACAATCTTTCCCAGTATGGATATCGTCTGATGCGCTACAACACGCTGAACGAAAACAAGCGGCCGTTCCCGTTCGGGCAGTTTCCTGAAGACAGTGAGTGCGAACCGCCTGCGCGTCAGGTTCAGTTCAAGTAGCCATGGACAACAGCCACCGCTTTTTCTGTAATCGGGATTGTCAGTATTTCCCGTGCCATACTACCTCCAAACCGGAGGAGTTCAATTGCCTGTTCTGCTTTTGTCCGTTGTATTTTTTGATGAGTGCGGCGGCAATTACCGTATTTTGGAGAGCGGGGTGAAGGACTGCACCAACTGCCTGATCCCTCATGTTCCCAGAGGATATGACCATATCCTTGCCAAACTCAAGGAGCGGATCGCCGACGTGAAGAGGGATACGGCGGTGTCGAAAAAAGACGCCGGAGAATAGCTCTCGGCGTCTTTGGTTCCAGTCGGTATAGTTAGATTTGCACGGGCTTAAAGCCTGCGGATGACATCCTGAAAATCTTTTCTGCGGATGCGTGAAACAAGTATCCTTTTATGCCGCACGCCCTGACTTGCGGGTTTTGAATGGCGAGTGCGTCATATAGCAGTTGAGTTCACGGGTGAGGCGTGCCTTTTCTCTTTCACAGTGCTTTTCCTGTGAAATCAGGTCCAGATCCCTGTCCTGAAATCGGGAAAGAGACACGAAGCACTGTTTGACTCGCAGGAGTTCTTCGGGCCTGTCCTGTTTCCAATAGTAGTAGGCCAGAATTTTTGCCGCGCTTTTGACGCTGTCCTTGGCATAGGGGAGGCGACACGAATCGATGGGGCCTTCTTCTCCGTCTTCGACCAACGGCAGGACGGTGAGCATCACTTCCTTGGATCGTTTGAGAGAGTCGGCGCTGATGCGGTATACCGTGTTCTTTTTCCGGCCCTGCAGCCATTTGATGAGGTAGAGAATGGCCGTCAGCCCGATGAGTCCGATCCAGATTTCCATGTCAATCATATATGTATCTCCGTCCTTGCGTGTATCGTTATGCGGCAGGCTTTGTCCAGCCGAGATCAGTTTCTGCGTGTAAGGTGTGTCCTGATATTGAGCTTGTATGATGCCGGATCGGCACATTCAAGTATTTCCAGATTTTCTTTGCCCACGGCCTGTTCTGCCGCAAGGTCGACCAGTTCCGAAGGAATGGGATGCAGATCCTCATCAAGGATGATTTTTATCTTTGGCATGAGAGGCAGGGCCGGATTTGATTCATAGACCAGTCCGTAGAATCCGGTGTTGAGTTTGACCAGACTGCCGGACGGGAAGATGCCGAGGCACTTGATGAACATCTGTACTTCGAGCGGGTCGAAATCCTGTTCGCGCATGCCGTACATGATGGCGAGGGCCTTGTTGGGCAGGATGGCTTCCTTGTAGGAGCGGTCACTGGTCAGGGCGTCATAGACATCGGCCAGACTGAGGATGCGGGCAAAGGGCGGGATATCGTCCTTGGTCCGCTGCCGGGGATAGCCGCTGCCATTGTATTTCTCGTGATGATTTCGAACCGCATCCAGGATTTCAGCCGGGATGTCCTCTTGCCGTTTGAGGATGTCGTGGCCGTACTGCGGGTGGCGTTTGATTATGTCGAATTCGTCTGTCGTGAGGCGGGCGCGTTTGTTGATGATGCGTGAGGGAACAGCGGTTTTCCGAGGTCGTGCAGCATTCCTGCAATGCCGAGCTGCACAAGCTCATCCCTGTTCATTCCGAGATATTCACCGAAGACGACCGCGATGGTCGATACGTTGATGCTGTGCGCGTATGTGTACTCGTCATAGCTGGAGAGTTTTGAAAGGCACAGGAGCGTGTCCGGATTGCGGACGGCGGAATCCACAATGCTGTCCACTGTTTCGACGGAGGTTTCGTAGTCCACCTTTTTGCCGAGTTTGACGTCGTGAATGATCCGGCGTGCCTGACCGATGGCGTTTTTATAGGCCACCTTCGGCTACTCTGATTTCTTCGTCAAAGGGAACTCTCGGTTTTGTCGGCGGTGTCCGCAGCCGTTCGCTGAGCAGGCGGTCGAGCTTTCTTTTCCATGGGTTCGGCGTCGACTGTCTGGATAAAGGCGTGCAGATAGCCCTCGGAACGGATGCGATTCACTTGTTTTTCGGACGTGATCGGTCCCGGTTCCGTATAGAGGAAGGGCAGGTGTTCCCACACTTCGCTGGAAAGCCTGACAACTTCCATACCGGGTTGAAGTTCATCTATGGCGATCTTCTTTATCATGCCTGTTCCCTATCTCGTGAGGCGTGCCACCTTATCCAGGTATTTCTGAATCAGGTCGACCTCGTCTTTGCGAATATCCAAAACATGGTGCCCATGGAGATGATCCCCTTTTGAAGGGATTTGTTGCGTACGGCTACGGGCAGCTTGAGCATTCCGTAATGTCCGAGATTCATGGATACCACCATGGTGTCGTCCACGCTGGTCTTTTTGAGCAGGTCCCTGCTGCCGGCGCGGGCTGAAATCTTGCAGCCGCTTTCGCTGACATTGACGACCATGCAGTCCACGTCTCCGTCCAGAGTGTGGAGCATGCCGTCGATACGGCAGGTGTGGCGGGATGCGCGTCTGAGATCCAGTTTTTCAATCAGGTCGGGATAGTCGAAGAAGATGAGTGAGGCGGGGGAGGTGATGGCATTGTGCACAGCGGCTTTGAAACCGTAGACCGTGCCTTTGTGGATGTACTTGAGGATGAGCTGACCGCCGAAAGTCAGTTGCTTGCGAACTGCCGAGGGGAGCCGCACGTTTGCGATGATGTAGTCATAAGGGTCGAATCCGACGATTTTGCCGCGATAGCTCTGTTCCACGTCGGGGATGCGAATGACCACATCCTTGCCTGGGGACACAGCAAGCTGGACACCGGGAATTTTGGTGACCTTGGTCCCTGACGGAGCAACCGTGGGAGTGCTGACAGCGTTCGCGGTTTCAGCGGACATACCCTTTCCTTGATTTTCTTCCCGGGTATGTCAGCCGACGCAAACAACCCAGTCGAACGTGAATGGGCCGGGTTTTGGGGAACCCCGGCCTGTGTGCTATGTGAGAATGATTCTGAACTGTAGCTGAAATTCAGGTATTATGTCGATAGGAAAAAATCCCGAACAGGGGACATGAGGCGGAAGTCGCTTTGAATTATTGAGGATAAAAAAAAGTTTGCCGACACAATGGCAAAGCGATCCTTCCGTGCCTAGAAAACGACGGCCTCAAACCACAGAATCGTGGTTCCTTCTTTTTTCCATGCATCCCGGGGCAGTCCCGCTTTCACGCAGGTCTGGGCCAGGAAAGTTTCCCGGTCCCACTTCCATTCCACAGGAACCTGCGGCAGGAGCAGGCCGGAGCGGCCTTCACGGGACATGATGAGACCGTGTCGTCCGATTTCGACCAGTTCCGGGTCCGGGCAGACGTCGATGGGGCTGAGAATGGAGATTTCGTAGTCAATGGCTTCGAATTCGTTTTCGTGCAGCGGCGGGAAACGGGGGTCTTCGAATGCTGCGGAGCGGGCCATGTTCCAGACGGTGCGGAAGAGTTCTCCCGAACCTTGTACGTTGCCGATGCAGCCGCGCAGATTGCCACCGAGTTTCAGCGTCACGAATGCGCCGAGGTGTTCCTTGAGTTTGTCTGTGGGCGGTTCGGGCGGGGTGTCGGACGCATCTCCCGGATTCAGGCCGAAAGAGATGGATTGGATCACGAGCTCCTTGAGATAGGACTTTTCCTCGTCCGTGAGTTCAAAGCGGAAATCCGACATGGTTTACTCCCTGTTTGATTTGACGGCGGACGGTACGAATAGCATTCCGGCGAGTCCCAGAACGAACAGTACCATGATCGCGCTCATGCCGATACGCTGACTGCCGGAGGCGAGAGTCAGCCAGCCCACCAGCAGCGGGCCGAGGAAAGACGTCAGCTTGCCGGACAGGGCGAACAGGCCGAACATTTCGCCACGAACTTCAGCCGGTGCGACCCGTGCCAGATAGGAGCGGCTCGAAGCCTGTACCGGTCCGACGAATATACCGACACCCAGTCCGAAAATCCAGAACAGCAGCACGGTCTTGACGAGCAGGATGAGTGTTCCGAAGGTGATGAGTCCGACGAGCGAGACAAGGATGGTCTTTCGTGGGCCGAACCAGTCATCGAGCCATGCGAATGCGGCGGCTCCGAGACCGGCGGTAACATTGAGGCCGATGCCGAAGATGATGACTTCGCTGGCTTCCATACCGAAGGTGCCTGCCGCGTAGATGCCGCCAAAGGCGAACATGGTGGTTAGCCCGTCATTGTACAGCATGCGGGCGATCAGGAATGTGGCGATGTCGCGATATCTGCGGACCTCCCGCAATGACTGCCTGAGCTGGGTGAACGCTTGGCCTGCGGCCTGCCGGATGGAAAGTCCTGTGGATGGAGTGTCCGGGGTGACGAGAAAGATCGGCAGGCAGAAAAGCAGGTACCATACGGCGGTCAGCGGCATGACTGCCCGAACATGAAGGGCATCAGTGCGCGGTACGCCGAACCATGCACCCTGTTCCACAAATCCGTAGAGTGCGATGATGAGCAGCACGAGACCGCCTGCGTAGCCCAGTCCCCAGCCCCAGCCGGACCAGCGCCCGATGGATTTCTTGTCCGCGAGGTCCGGGAGCATGGCATTGTAGAAAATCATGGAGTATTCGGAACCGATTGTGCCGATTCCGGCCAGCAGCAGTGCCAGAGGAACAAAGAGCGGATCGGGTTCCACCAGCCAGAGGCAGGCGGTGGCGGAAATGCACAGAACCGTGAACAGGCCGAGCCACGGTTTGCGGCGTCCGCTTTTGTCCGCCATGGCACCGAGTATCGGACCGCCGAGGCCGATGGCGAGTCCCGCGATGCTCATCATGTTGCCCCACATGGCTGTTCCGAGTGTTTCGTTTTCCGCAACGGCGCGCGTGAAATAGGCAGCAAAGACGAACGTCTGGACCAGTGCGGCGAAACCGGAGTTGGCCCAATCATACATTGCCCATGAGAGGAGGCCTTGAGAGAGGCTTTCGGGGAGCGGTGGGTGTGTCTGACATGGCAGGCAGGGTAATACAAGTGGGCCATGATGCCAATGGCCTCGATTCCTGTCGCTGAATTGTCCTTTGGGGAAGAGCTATTCGTCCTTGACCGCAGCTGTCCTGCACGCTTCCACAAATGCTTCGGCCATGCCGGGGTGGCTGCCGAAGTGCAGATGGACATAGGAACCCAGCGTGTTGCTGCGGAGAAACCCTTCGGGTGCGTCAATGACGCCCTTTCTGCCTGTCATGGCATAGATCGGTGACATTGCTTCCGTGTCTATTTCGTCCTTGATGGCCGAATAATGGAATTCGTGGCCGCGTGCCACTGTGCCGGAGGGGCCGAGCAGGCTGTCCATTCCTGTTGATATTTCCCGATAGCCGAGAGCGCGGAATTTTTCGTTCATCTCTGCCCGAACCGGGAAAAAACCGGACATGGCGTACCGTCCGCGGCCCGTGATGATGTCGTTCATCAGGTACATGAATCCGCCGCATTCGGCATAGACCGGACGGCCTGATTCGCAGAACTCCCTGATTTCACGGCGCAGCTTGTTGTTCTGCCCCAGTTCGAAGGCGTAGAGTTCCGGGTATCCACCGCCGATGTACAGGCCGTGTATGCCGTCAGGGAGGCGCGGGGCGCTGATGGGGGAAACTCCACAAGGCGGGCACCGGCCTCACGAAGCAGGCGCAGGTTTTCTTCGTAATAGAAACAGAATGCGGCGTCGCGGGCGATGCCGATGCTGACACTGCCGATTTCCGGGACAGGTTCGAACGGGATATTCACTTCCACGTCCGGCAGGATCGAAAGCAGTTTTTCGGTATCAATGCCGCTTTCCACCCAGTCGCCGAGGCGTTGGTAACGCTCCATGTCCGGGGTTTCTTCTTCTGCCGTGACCAGCCCGAGATGGCGTGACGGGGTGGCGATGTTTTCATCGCGTCTGAGACATCCGAGGACCGGGATTTCCGGGAACAGGGACATGGCATCCCGGAGAAGTTCCGCATGGTTGCTGCTGCCGACGCGGTTGAAGATGACGCCTGCGATATTTACGTCGGGATCGAAGTTGGCATAGCCGGAAACAATGGCGGCTGCGGAGCGGGCCATGGAGCGGGCGTCCACCACGAGAATGACGGGCAACCCCAGAGACTTGGCTATCTGACCGGTGGAACCTTCGTCGCGGGTGCCGGATATCCCATCGAACAGCCCCATGACGCCTTCGACCACGGCGATGTCACAGTTGGCTGCCGAACGGCTGAAGATATCGATATTCGTGGACTGCGAAAGCATCCAGCCGTCAAGGTTGTGGCTGGGGACGGGGTGTCCGTTGCGGGCGCAGGCAAGGGCATGATGGCCCGGATCGATGAAATCCGGACCGCACTTGAAGGGCTGTACCTTGAGATCGCGCCGGGCCAGAGCGGCCATCAGGCCGAGTGAAACCGAGGTCTTGCCGCATCCGCTATGCGTCCCTGCAATGACAAAAGCCTTGATCGTTTTCATTGTTCCTCACTTATATAGAGCGGACAGCCGTTATACGAGCCCTTTTTTGTGAGGTAGTTGAGCAGCTTTTTCCCTTCGGGATGAGCCGGAGCGATTTCAAGACACTTGGTCGCGGCCTCGGCTGCCTTGGAGAACTCTTCCTGATCGAACAGTGCCCGGGCGAGATTGTACCAGAGATTTTCATCATTCTGAGTCAGCTCAAGGGCTCGTTCATAATAGTCCACGGACTGATCGTAGAGCTTCTTTTTGCGCAGCTGAATACCGTACTCGTTGAAAAGATGTTTGTGTTCATCTTCAAAGGCGGAGTCGATCTTGACGATACGGTCAAAGACTTCCTTGGCCTTGTCGGTTTCGTCGCGCGCCAGCAGGCACAGGCCGATTCCGAAGTTGGCCCGGACGTTTTGCTCGTCCAGATTGAGCGCGTTGGCATATTCATATTCCGCAGTGAAGGTTTCACCGCGTTTGCGGAATTTGTCACCGCGGGCAATGGATTTTTGCATGGCGCGCAGGTTGGCCATGACTTCCTTGAAAAGCTGCGGCATGGGCAGGTAGTCTGCGAGGAGCGTGTCCCGGTCTATTTCTTCCGGCTCTCCGATGGGGACGTGCTGGGGATTGAGAAGCTGAAGTTGAACAGTATTTTCGTCGGTCTGTTTGGCGTAGTATACGGCGGTCTGCTTACGCGGCGCGCTGTGGTTCCTGTGCCTATTTTCCCCGAGCGTTCAATGGAAAAACGCCTTCGATCAGGCCGTCGTTATTTGTCGTCATGGCAGGTTACTCATTCTTGTTGTTGGGTCGAAATCGTCAAAAAGCGTTCGGGGATGATACACGGATTTTGTCTTGAAGAGAAGACCCGGTTCACTCCTGCGGCGATGGGGCGGGAGCTCCCCTGAGCGTCAGCCATCCTGCCGTTCCGGCGATGATTGATGCGCCGAAAATGGCGGCTTTGCTTCCGGTCAGTAACTCTGGAGAGTTGTGGAATGCGAGTGCCGCGATGAACAGCGACATGGTAAATCCGATGCCGCCGAGCATGCCGACGCCGATGAAATGGCGCAGGTGCATGCCGCCGGGATAGCCTCCGGATATTTTTGCGATTAACCAGACCGACAGGACAATGCCCAAGGGTTTTCCGATCAGCAGGCCGATGGCCGTGCCGAATGTGGCTGGCTGCGTCAGGATGGGACCGATATCACCGCCAAGAAAAATGCCCGCGTTGGCAAAGGCGAATATGGGCATGATAATGTAGTCAACTGCCGGGTGCAGGCCGTACATGAAACGTTGTAGCGGGGTCTGGGCCCGTGCGGCCATGTACTGCATGGAAAGCAGGGTTGAGTTCATGGATGGGTTGGTCAATATGGTTCCGCCTGGTTGAGCGGCTTTCTTGCAGTCTTCGAGAATGATGGTGGCGTTGTGCAGGAACGCGTTCGCGTTGCATCTGGTTCGGGCCGGGATGGTAAAGGCCATGAGTACTCCCGCGACTGTGGAGTGGACTCCGGACTTGAGTACGGCCAGCCAGACCAGAACTCCGATGGCAGCGTAAAATCCGTGGTAGCGGACGCCGAGCCGGTTGCCGGTGTAGGCTATGAGCAGCAGGGTTGTGGCCGTGGCGAGCAACCAGATGCTGATTGTCGGGGTGTAGAACAGGGCGATGACGAGTATCGCGCCGATATCATCAACAATGGCGACCGCGGTCAGGAAAATCTTCAGTTGGTAGGGAATGCGGTCACCGAGCAGGGCGAGAATGCCGAGGGCGAAGGCGATATCCGTTGCCATGGGAATGCCCCATCCGTGCAGGCCGGGGCTGCCGATGTTTATCAGCGAGTAAAGCAGAGCGGGCACGATCATGCCGCCCACGGCCGCGGCGACAGGCAGGACGGCGTGTGTGCGGGTTGAGAGTTCACCCACCATGAATTCGCGTTTTATCTCAAGGCCCACCACGAAAAAGAAGAAGGCCATCAGGCCATCGTTCACCCAGTGTTGCAGAGGTTTGGACAGGGCTGCCGTTCCATATCCGACAGAAAACTCCGTTTCCCATATTGCCACATACGTTTCGCGCCATGGAGAATTGGCCCACGCCAGAGCGATCAGCGCGCTGATAATGAGAAGGAGGCCGCCTGTGGATTTGGAACGGAAGAATTCCTGAAACGGGAGAAGCGCTTCCTCAATGGGTTCGAGGCCGCATGTTACGAAATCCTTGATCGCCATACGCTACGCTCCTGATGACGGACTGCCGTGTCCGGTGACAGTTTTTGCGTTACCCCTTGCCGACTTTGGCGAGTACGCTGTCCACTTCCGTGGCGGAAAGCGGTTTGTAGAACAGGAATCCCTGTACGTATTTGCACCCTTCGCTTTCGATGAAGTCCAACTGGGCGGGAGTCTCCACCCCTTCGGCCACGATCTTGAGCCCGAGCGACTCGCCGAGAGAGAAAATGGTTCGCACGATGGCCTGACTGTCCTGATCGGCTTCAACACCGTCGATGAAGGAGCGGTCGACCTTGACCACGTCGATGGGGAATCTCTGGAGGTAGGACAGGGACGAGTATCCCGTGCCGAAATCGTCGATGCAGACCCGGGTGCGAGGGTCTTGAGCTGTTGGAGGATTTCTTCGGCCATGGACGGGTTGTCCATGAGTGCGCTCTCCGTGATTTCGATGTTCAGGGAGCTGGCCTCCAGACCGGAGTTGTCCAGGGCGCGGGAAACCTGGCTCAGGAGCAGGGATTGGCCGAAGTGCTTGCCCGAGATATTGATGTTCAGGGTAAGTTTCTCGGAGAATTGTTCGCTGAACACGGACTGCCAGTGCTTGACCTGCGCGCAGGCGTCTTCCAGCACGAGATTGTCGATGGCGTAAATCAGTCCGGTATCTTCGGCCAATGAGATGAAATTGTCGGGTGAAATGGTCCCATGTCTGGGGTGCTGCCAGCGAACCAGCGCTTCAAAGCCGCAGATCATGCGGGTCGAAAGGCAGACGATGGCTGGTATGCGACCTCGAATTCGCGCAGGTCCACTGCCCGTCTGAGGTCGGTTTCCAGTGCCATGAGTTTGAGAGCCTGATCGTGCATCTTCTGGTTGAAGACCTTGAATCTGGATTTGCCGAGTTCCTTTGCGCGGTACATGGCAGTGTCTGCGTCCCGGAGCAGGGATTCCGGACGGTCATAGCCGTCGGTCTTGAGCACGATGCCGAGCGAGGCCGAGGTAAAGACCTCATTGCCGCCTATGCTGAAGGGCTGCCGGACTCCTTCAAGAATCCGGCGGGCAATGGCAATGGCGTCTCTCGGAGCGGAAATTTCTTCAAGCAGGATGGCGAACTCGTCACCGCCGAAACGGGCGATGGTGTCCATGGAGCGGCCACAGGTTTCAAGAACCTGGCCCACGGCCGCAGGAGTTCGTCACCTGTTTCGTGGCCCAGTGAATCGTTGATGACCTTGAAGCGGTCGAGGTCCATGTAAACGACAGCGAAGAGATGTTTGCGGCGGCGTCCTCTTTCCATGGCGAGCCGAAGGTGGTCCAGGAACAGGGCCCGGTTGGGCAGCCTGTAAGCGGGTCATGGAATGCCTGTCGTTTGAGCTGATCCTCGGCCTTCTTGCGAAGAGTGATGTCTTCAAGTGATCCTTCGTAGCAGATGGTGACGCCGTCTTTGTCCGTGATCTTGCGTGCGTTTTCCGTGACCCAGATGATGCGCCCGTCGCGGCGGCGGACTTTGGAGACAAAGGCCTTGATTTCGCCTTTTCTGTCAACCTGTTGCAAAAATTCCTTGCGTCGAGCCGGTTCCATATACATCTGGGTGCCGATGTCATAGACCGAACTCATCATTTCTTCCGGCGATTTGAAGCCCATGATGCGGGCCAGTGCCGGGTTGGCACTCATGAAGCGTCCACTGGGAGAAGTCTGGTAAATACCTTCCACTGCATTTTCAAATATGGTGCGGTATTTTCTTTCCGCCTTGCGCAGGGCATCTCCGATGACATTTCGTTCGGCCATCTCGATCTTGAGCTGGGTATTGGCACGAGTGAGCTCGCTGGTGCGGGTTTCGACCTTCTGCCTCAATGCGTCCCGTGCTTCCTGCAATTCCGTGGTTTTCTGGCGGACGCGTGCCTCAAGAGTGCTGACCTGTTCCGCGATATGCCACGCCATCGAGCGCATGGCCCGGGCCAGTTGGCCGACCTCGTCGTTGGAGTCGACTTCCGGAACATTGTCGAATTGTTTGTGGGCCACCCGGTCTGCGTATTCCGACAGCAGGGTGAGCGGGCGGGAAATATTCATGATGAATATGAACACGGCCAGCAGGCTCGCCCCGAAGAGTATGAGCATGACGATCTGCTGTTCGACCATGGCCTCCTGAATGTTCCTGGCGATGATTTCGGAATCCATGCCGATGTGGACATAGCCGGCGATCCCGTTGAGGATGGGGCGTGCCACGTGCAACCGTTTCGAATCGTTGACGCGCAGGGACTGCATTCTGTACTCGTCACCGGGCAGAGTCTTTGCGGTTTCGGTTACAAGTTTCCGGATGGTCTGTGGAACGTCAGGGATGAACGAGTGGGCGATGATATCGCCGTTTTCGTCGGATACCAGTACGTAGGATACCCCGGAGATGGCCTGATATTGTCCCACACGGGCCTGAACGGTTCCCGCGTCCATTTCAAGAATGGATATGAGGTCGGATTCAGCCATGCTGCGGGCCAGTGCCATGGCCTTGGATTCATACTCCCGGGTCATCTCCCGTTTGAGACGGTTGCCGAAGGTTACGGAGGTGACAACGGCAATGACGCCGAAGATGACCACCATGAACAGGAGCGGCTTGAGAAATAGTTTGGGAGCCTTCATTTGCGCCACGCCTCCCAGTCGAGAATGGGCTTGAAGTGACCGTTCTGAACCGTGGTGAAATATACCTTGTCGAGCCCCTGATGGCGATTCGGGCCGAAATTCACATCAACGCCGATGCCGATATCGAAATCGCGGATGCCGGCGATGACTTCAGGGATACGGGCCGGGATCGGGATCATCTGCCATTCGTTTGACCATTTCTCCGAGAAGGATGCCGTTGAGAAAACCTTCAAGGCTTACATAGCTGAAGCGGCGAGGCGTGTAACTCCTGTCGGAAAGGGTTGGCATGCCTTTGTAATTGTCCATGAGAATGCGGTAGAACCGGACGGCTTCCAGTGAGGTGTCTTCGTAGGACGGTACGACCTGTGACTGTATGAGCCTCTGGGTGAGAGGAAGCCCGGTGCGGCGTCCTTCCAGAGTCAGGAGGTCGAGCATTTTGTCGCTGTCGGCAAAGGAGAGACCTGCAACCGGAATGTCGGAGCCGGTGGTGCGCAGGTCGCGGATGAATCCGCCTTGGGAACCATAGGTTCCGATGCAGATGATGGCGTCCGGAGCGGCTTCCAGCAGATACGCGACTTCATTGGCGTAGTCGTTTTCGAATGAGGCCCCCCGCTTGAAGGCGGCTTCACGTACGATATCAAGCCCATGTCTTTTCAGGGCGCGGCTCACGCCGTCCCAGCCCGTCCGGCCATAGGCGTCGCTTTGATAGAAGACCGCGATTCGCTCACGGCCTGCGCCGACAAGGTGATCCACCAGCCCCGCGGTCTCCTCGAAATACGAGGCACGCAGATTGTATACGAATTGCCCGAACGGCGGGTCCTGAGCGGCTGTGCTCCTGTCACCGGGAAAAGGAGGT
>LQAJ01000169.1_pt1 | contig 28041 bp, 43 predicted proteins | sample 1535811 | NCBI WGS metagenome assembly LQAJ01 (sample SAMN04331587, study PRJNA305678) | bioreactor metagenome | isolation source: bioreactor_6 inoculated with Wadden Sea sediment 2nd replicate of a... | place: Germany: Wadden Sea, Janssand Flat
CGGTGGCGATGCGCGCACATTCCCCTGCGGGCAGGGTGATGTCTGGCATGACGTCGATGGGAAGGGACGCCGTGCATTCGAGGTAGCCCGGATTGGTCTCGCTTGAACCGAATACGTCCCGGGCGCTGACCGCGAATCCGTCCATGCAGGAGCGGTTCATCAGCGGCCAGTCGTGGGCTGCGGCAAGGTCCTTGGCAAGCACTCTTCCTGCTGCAAGTGACAGGGGGGTCAGTTCGCTGCCGAGCGGAGTGAATCCCTTTAGTAAGGATTCGAATTCAGTGCGGCTGATGATGGTGAAAAAACCGTGGCTCATGGATATGTGTCTCCTGAAATAGTAGAGCAGACAATAGCGAAGCCCGTGCGGGTGGGCAAGGGCATTTCTTTTGAGGGCGGTCCGGCACCGGGCTTACAGCGATCGGGCGAAGATGCCGATTTGCCGGTCACTGTTCATTATGTGGCTGGTTATCCACTCGGTCAGAAAGAGTGAAACGTCCTGAGGTGTTACCGCATTGCGCTTCTCAAGCATTTGCTTGAGGGTCAGCGTTCGCAGGTAGAGGATGGCGTGTTCTGCGGCATGGTCCTTGAGTCCGGGGTAGCCGATTTCCTCCATGTATGACTCTTCGTCCTTGAAGTGGGAGTCAACATAGGCCCGCAGCTGTGTAAAGACGTCGGCAAGCACTCCATCCGTCTCGTTGTCGATAATGGCATCGATAAGCTTGTTTGCAATGGCGATGAGCTGTTTGTGCTGATCGTCGATGCGCGGTAGGCCTACGGTCAGGTCTTCTGTCCATTGAAGGTGGGGCATGATGAATATCCCGTTCCCTGTCTGGTTATTTATTTTTAGCAAATATTCCTATCTGCGAGTCCATGTTCATGATGTGGTTGATGATCCAGCCGTTGATGAAGTCAAGGGCCTGATCGGGAGTGACGTTGTCCGCCATGAGTTCGGTCCTGAAATCGTCTACCTGCCGGATGAGTTCCCCGTGGGCTTTCCTGTGCTGCTCGAATTCCGGGTAGCCGATGTCCTGCATGTATTTTTCTTCATCGTTGAATGGTAGACTGTGTATGCCTTGAGCTCTTCAAAGAACTCCGAAAGAACGTCCTTGCCTTTCCCGATGGTCATGGCCTGGATAAGGCTGTTGGACAGGGATATGAGTTTTCTGTGCTGCCTGTCTATTTCGGGCAGGCCTATGTCGAGTACGTCGGTCCAGTCGATCATGCAGCGTCCTTTGATTAGTCGGTTATTTCGGTTCCGATGCCGGATTGGGTGAACAGTTCCAGGAGAATGCAGTTTTCCACGCGTCCATCGATAATGGCGGCTTTTTCCACTTCGGCAACGGCTTCGATGCAGCATTTGATTTTTGGAATCATGCCGCCGGTAATGACGCCGGAATCGATGCACTCGAACGCTTCCTTGGTGGAAAGGGACGTGATGAGTTCACCGTCTGCGTCGAGCAGGCCGGGAACATCCGTGAGCAGGTGCAAGCGCTTGGCTTTCAGGCGGAGGCGACGGCTCCGGCCACTGAGTCCGCATTGATGTTGTATGTGTGCCCTTCGTCATCAACCCCACAGGGGCGATGACCGGAATGAAGTCGTCTCGCAGCAGGGATTCGATCAAGGTGGTGTTGACGGATTTACTTCACCACTTTGCCGAGATCAATGATTTCGGGCGGAGCGTTCTTTTTTCGATGGAGAGTTCCTTGGGTTCGGCCTTGACGAGCATGCCGTCCTTGCCGGACAGTCCGACCGCCTGACCGCCGTGCAGGTTGATGAGATTGACGATCTCCTTGTTGACCTTGCCCACGAGGACCATCTCGACCACGTCCATGGTGGCATCGTCGGTAACCCGGTATCCCTCGCGAAAATGCGATTCGATATTGAGCGCCTTGAGCATTTGCCCGATTTGCGGACCGCCGCCATGCACCACCACCGGATTGATGCCGATGTATTTGAGCAGGATGATGTTCAGGGCGAAGGCGCGTTTGAGATCTTCGTCGATCATGGCGTTGCCGCCGTATTTGACGACAATGGTCTTGCCGTAGAATTCGGAAATATACGGAAGTGTCTCTATGATGGATTTGGCCTGGAACTGGTAGTGCTCCATGTCCCGTTGGCTGATGGACTCTTTTTTCATGCAGTGTGCTCCTCGAAATGGCGGAATAGCCCGCAATCTCCGTACTTTGATCCAAAACGGTCGAGAGTGTCAATGATTTGGGGTTGCGCATGGTGTGCCGAGCCTGTAACTTTCCGGATTATTGCAAACCTCCGGGATGTGTGCACATGAAAATAAGTTTCAACAGAATGGAATGGGCCGGGGCCATGGGCGACCTCGGGACGCTGCTTCCGCTGGCTTTCGGCATGATCATGATAAACAGCCTGTCCGTAACAGGCTTGTTTCTGACTGTAGGGCTGTTTTATCTTGTGGGTGGCGTTTATTTTCGTATTCCCATAGCGGTGCAGCCCATGAAGGTTGTTTCAGCCTATGCCATTGCACAGGCGCTCAGTCCCGGCGTGATTACCGCGTCGGGCATGCTTATCGCTCTTCTTCTGCTGGTTCTCGGTGCAACGGGACTCGTCAAGGTGGTGGCAAAGGTCGTGCCTCGCTCCGTGATTCGCGGCGTGCAGATGGCTACCGGCATTCTGCTGCTGTCCAAGGGATCGGCTCTCATAATCGGCAACAGTCCGTTCCAGACGTTGCGCGGGGGCGTTGAGCCGTTTCTTGCGATGCAGGCCATCGGCCCGGTCCCCATGAGCGTTGTCATTGGATGCGTTTTTGCCGTCATCACGTTGTTTCTGCTCCGCAGTGAAAGGTATCCTGCCGGATTGGTTGCGGTCGTGGCCGGGGCTGTGGTCGGGGCATGCCTTGGCGCATGGCAGGAATTGACGACGATCAACCCCGGATTCTATCTGCCGGAGTTTCTGCCGTTCGGTATGCCCACGGGGGTGGATTTTTCTTTTGCACTATTGGTTCTGGTCCTGCCGCAGATTCCTATGACCATGGGGAATGCGGTTATCGCCAACCGTGACCTGAGTTTCGAATACTTTGGCGACAGGAGTCGGCGGGTTACCGATCGCGCGCTCTGCATGAGCATGGGGCTGGCCAACGTTTTTGCGGCGCTGGTGGGTGGGATGCCTGTCTGCCACGGTGCCGGGGGACTGGCCGCGCACTATCAGTTCGGCGCGAGAACAAACGGGTCCAACCTCATAATCGGCGGCCTGTTCGTGTTGCTTGCCCTGACGCTGGGGAGCGGAGCAGTCAATGCGCTACACCTCTTGCCCATGGGCGTCCTCGGCGTGCTGCTTTTCTTTGCCGGGTCGCAACTCGCCCTGACCATTCTGGACATGAAATCCCGGACCGAACTGTTCGTGGTCGTGGTCATGCTTGGCATCACCCTGACTGCCAACCTTGCCTGGCTTTCGGTACCGGCATCTGCCTGCATTACGTTCTGCGCGCCGGGAATGTTCGTATTTAGAGGGGAAGCATTCAGTCTATCTGGACATAACGTCGGTGTTTTGCCATTTCCTTGTTTTTTTTTCTGTCACCCTGTACAATCCAAATCAGTGAACTCTGAATTCAGGACCACAACCTACGGAGAGATAGAATGGGAAAACTGATCAAGGAAAAGGACGAGAAGGGCCGACTGCATATCGACACTCCGCTGCTTGGCGAATCGCTGGTTGGAAAGGAACTGCTCAAACGCACTGAGGCGAACGAGTATTTCAAGATGCAGCCGGACGTCAACATACTCAAGATCGGCGGTCAGTCCATCATGGACCGCGGAGCCAAGGCGCTGTTCCCCATCCTTGAGGAATTGGTCAAGGCCAAGGAAGAGCACAAGATTCTCCTCATGTGCGGCGGCGGAACCCGCGCCCGTCACGTCTACAATATCGGCATTGATCTGGGCATGCCGACCGGTGTCCTGTCCAAACTCGGTGACAAGGTCTCTGCCCAGAATGCGGAAATGCTTTCGGTGTTGCTCGCCAAACACGGCGGGGCAATGATCGGTCATGGCGCGCATCTGGAACAGCTGCACATGTACTGCCAGCTTGGGTATCTGCCTATTACTACGGGTATTCCCCCTTACGGATTTTTCGAGCATCCGGCAGAGGTCGGCTCGATTCCGCCGCACCGTACCGATTCCGGAGCGTGCCTGCTTGCTGAGAATATCGGCGCAAAATCCCTGATTTACCTGAAGGACGAAAAGGGGATGTACGAGGATGATCCGAAAAAGGCTAAAAACCGTGAGGCGTTGAAGTTCTATGACAAGATTCATGTCGAGGAGCTTATCGAGATGGACCTTGAAGATCTCATTGTAGAACGTCCGGTCCTTACATTCCTCAAGAATGCCAAGACCCTCAAGTCATTCCAGATCATCGATGTCCTGCGCCATCCCGAGCACATCCATGCCGCCCTCAATGGTGAGCATGTCGGAACGATCGTTTACAAGGATTAGTTCCGACTCGAATTGACAATCAAAGGCCGGGAGCAGCAAGTTGCTCCCGGTTTTTTGGTTTCTGTACGAAGGCCTGATCTAGAGAGGTTTGCGTGCAACGGCGATCAGGCGGTGGCTCAAATTGATGATTTCCGGGCGTGTGGAGTATTCTCGGTTGATCGTTTCCATGGCCCGGTAGGTGGCGTCATCTTCCAGCGCCTTGGTCATCAGCGGGTCGGGCGGAAAGGTGCCCATGGGCGTGATGCCCGCCAATGTTTTCAATTCCATGCCCTGCTTTTCAAATATCCCTGTCAGTATTTCCGGGCTGAGGAGATGGAGTTCCATTCCATTGGCGGAAGTGTATCGCCCGGTTTCAAGAACCTGCAGTATTTTTGCCGAGGGTTTTTTCATCGCCAGATCGTAGGCCTTGCGGATTCTGTTGCCTGCATCGCAAAGCACATATCCTCCGGGACGGGTAACCCTGCAGTATTCGGCGATGGCCCGTTCCGGGTCGGCGCTGAGGGTAATGGGTTCGCCCGTGGAAATGACCATGTCGAAACTTTCGTTTGTCAGGCTGTGCAGGTCGCAGACGTCAAGCTCTTCGAACTGAACATCTTTTTCGTATCCGAGTTTGCAGCATGCTCTGTCGCCTTGGTAAGCATGTTGGGAGAGAAATCCGAAAGGACGAGATCGAACCCCATGGGGACGAGCTTTTCGGCCCAGCGTCCCGTGCCGCATCCCGCTTCGAGGATTCTGCCACCCTTGATTTCTCCCAGCAGGGGAGAGATGTGCGCCCACCAATTGTCGTTGTATTGTTCCGAGGAAAGATTCTGGATCATGGACCTTTCTTTGCGGCGTGCAGTTCGGCTCGTTTTTCCCATATTTCAAGGGCGTTGGCGTTGCTCATGTGAATTCCTTTCGTTTTGGCAGTCATTGGTTTTGTTGTTTTTGTAAAGCTGCTTAACAAAATTCACAAGGGTAAATGTCTGAAAAAGGAATGGATAGGGTCTTTCTGACTGCTTGAATTGCAGGTGGGTGGGTGAAAATGTTTATTTGCTGCACCGTGTTGCTGGCGGTTGCAAAGGAGAATGTGAGTAGGTGGGTTTCGGAATTATGGGAATGAAGTCGCAAAAAAGGCCGGAAGCAAAAGAACTCCCGGCCTTTTTTTGCGGTCCAGATGCGGTTTAGGCTCGGCCCTTGCCGTCGCCTTTGCCGTCACGCTTGAGGTAGACGATTTCAGCGCCGGTCTGTTCGGCGAGTTCGTCCAGTTCGCATTTGCGGATGCGTTTGACGTAGATCTTCAGATCGCCGCCCTGCACACCGACTACGCGGTAACGGGGAAGTTTCTGCCCTTCGTCGGCACGGTTACGTTCCCTTACGAATACCTTCATACCTGTATCCTCCTTGCGGCACGGTTGTGCCTTTATGGATAATTGTCTATGATAGATATATATCCTCTAAGCACATATAGTCAAGAAGGACTTTGTCGAAATGTCGAAAAAAGTAGGCGGCAGTAAGCCGCAAAGATACGTGCAGCCTTCGTTGCTGTTGGCCTTGTCCGATAAACCGTCATACGGTTATCAGCTTATTCAGACGATTGGAGAATATGGTTTTCTGCGAAGCGATGCGCCTCCGGGCATGATCTATCGGCATCTGCGGCAGATGGACGAGGAGGGGTTGGTTCAGTCGAGTTGGGACGCAGAGGGAGACGGCCCTGCCAAGCGGGTCTATTCGATCACGCCCGAGGGGATGGAAGTCCTTGAGGCGTGGGTGCTGCACATGGAGCGTCAGCGGGATGCGCTGGATGCCTTCATTAGGCGGTACAAGGAACAGTAGCCGCTTGTTTTTCGGCTTATCTACACCGTGAGCTTTTTTGCGTTTGCCGTGGGCCGGTTCCCACGTGCCGAGTTCTGTCTTGCGAACCTGCAGGACAGGGTTGCCCGCCCAGAGTGACGGGCGAATCCATTTGGCATTGATGACCCGGTCTTCCGGCAACGGCACCAGCGGGTCGCGGTCAGTCGCCACCACCTGAATGCCTGCGTCGGTCAGATCTTTTACGTGCAGTGACGCGCCCAGCATGCGCAGGGTGCCGTATTCGATGAATCGTCCGCACCAGCCGAACTTTGTCAGGCCGACAGCCGCGCATGCGCCGATGATGCCGTCGTTGGTGCCGCCCAATCCATACAGCTCGATATTGCGCGCAATGTTCATGGCTGCCTGCTGTGTCGTGCGTTTGCCGGTGGCGTTCTGCCCGAACTCGATCAGTTCCGCATTGATCCTGTCTTCATGCGCGATGCACAGTCCCGGATCGCTGCCCGGAGCACAATATGAGAGCAGGTGTTCCACGGCTTTCTGTCGGAGTGCTTCCAGAGGTGTGTCCTCACTCATCTCGATGATTGCGCACGCCGAACTGTTGTTCGAAGTGAACGGGATATCTTCAAGTCGTGGAAGCTGATGCCGCACGACACCGATGGTTCGGTATTCGTCAGGAAGCGAGTAAATGAATTCGCGGACAAGTCGTCCGGTCCCCATGGGGGCGTCATGATCGTCAGTGTCGTCAAAGCCGAGATAGATACGCATGCGCAGGCAATATGCCTCTTGAGAAATGAAGGCAAGCAGAGAGTGTTTGCTGAGATTTCGGCACCACAGGCGAGGCTTTTGCAGCCTCGCCTATTATATTATGAAATGTAAGCCAGACGTACTGTGTCGGTTAATCCGCGTACCGTATGTCCCAGTTGAAGGTCAGGCCGTCGAATCCGCCATTGGGTTTGAATTGTTTGTGAAATCGAAGCGGCTGGCTCAGGTCGTTCCCGATCATCGGAAAGGAAAGGGTGTCCGTGAAAGTCCTGTCCCGCAGCAGTTCTACGCTGATGATCGCGAGGTCGATGCCGCGGTTAATCTGGACATGGCGCGGAGCGGCGGTGCCGGTGAGAATGAATTCGTCTTCTGGAGTGCGCTGGATTTCGTAATTGATCACCATGTCCGGATAGATGACCTCGCCTCCGCAAGGAAATGACCGGCAGGCTTGAACGCGTGCTCTGGCGTTGGCATGCTCTGAAGAATGCGAGGCGCATCCGCCAGCCGCCAGAATGAGCAGAAATAAAAACGGTATAATCAGTCGCTGCATGAATTCCCCCTTGTATTCTGGCGAGATGTAGCAGATAGTGTCTCTCCGGGCAAAAAAAATATCAAAAAAAAACACAAGAGGCTTGACTTCTTATGCCGGTTGCGGCTAGCTTGCCTCCTCTTACGAATTTGGAGGTATGCACAATGTTTGCTATCATAGAGACCGGCGGAAAACAGTACCGCGTTGAAGAAGGTCTTGAACTTAATGTAGATCTGCTCAAAGCCGAATCCGGTGAAAACCTGAGCATTGATTCCGTTCTCCTGGTGGAGAAAGACGGCGACACCAAGATCGGCGAACCCTATGTTCAGGGTGCCAAGGTCGAGTGTGAAGTCATGGGCCATATCCGCGGCAAGAAAGTTGTGGTTTTCCACAAGCTGCCCAAGAAGGACGCTCGCAAGACGCAGGGTCACCGCCAGGACTATACTCAACTGAAAGTCAAATCCATCAAGGCCTAACGGTCGGGAAGGGAGGATAACATGGCTCATAAAAAAGCTGGTGGTAGTTCCAGGAACGGTCGCGACAGCGCCGGTCAAAGACGAGGCGTAAAACGTTTTGGCGGTCAGGAAGTTGTCGCAGGCAACATCCTCGTGCGTCAGCTCGGTACCAAATTTCACCCCGGCGAAGGCGTCGGCATGGGCAAGGATTTCACCTTGTTTGCCCTGACCGATGGCGTCGTCAAATACGAAAAGTACATGCGTCGCAAGGTCGTCAAGACCCGCGTGCACGTGCTGCCCGCCGAAGCCTAGTCTTCGAAGATAGCAAGTTCTCCGGGCAGAAGGCGCTCTCGCCTTCTGCCCGTTTTTTGCGTTTTTGAAATTTGTGCCATAGGCGATTTGAGGTGACTCTATGCGTTTTGTAGACGAGGCGACCATTCTCGTTCGTTCCGGCAAGGGCGGTAACGGCTGTGCAAGTCTGCGCCGTGAGGCCAACGTGCCCAAGGGCGGCCCTGACGGCGGTGACGGCGGTAAAGGCGGTGACGTCATTTTTCGCGGCACCAATCGTCTTATGTCGTTGTATGATTTTCGGCTTCATCGTCACTATTTCGCCAAAAACGGTGAAGGTGGCATGGGGCGTGACCGTTACGGCAAGGCTGCGGATGATCTGTATGTCGAGTTGCCTGTCGGTACCTTGCTTTATGAGGTCACCGAGCATGAGGACGGCACCACGAGTGAAAAGCTCATAGCCGATCTCGTCGAGGACGGCACCGAAGTCGTCATCTGCGAAGGCGGCAAGGGCGGACGTGGCAACCTGCATTTCAAGTCGTCCACCAACCGTACACCACGTTACGCCGAGCCCGGTTTTCCCAGTGAGGAAAAGCGGATTCGCCTTGAACTCAAGATTCTTGCCGACGTGGGGCTGCTTGGTCTGCCCAGTGCCGGGAAATCCACATTTATTTCGAAAGTTTCCGCCGCGCGTCCGAAAATCGCGGCCTACCCCTTACCACGCTTGTTCCCAATCTCGGCGTCATTGAAACGACGACTTTACTCGTATGGTCATCGCCGATATCCCGGGACTCATCGAAGGGCGCACGAAGGACGCGGACTCGGCATCACTTTCTCAAGCACGTGAGCGCACCCGCTCCTCGTTCATATTCTCGCTGCCGAAGACCTGAACCGCGACGATCCCATGGACGGTTACGAAATGCTCACGCAGGAACTGCGCGAGTACAGTGCCGAACTGGGGGAGAAGGTGCAGATCAAGGCAATCAACAAGATCGACACCCTGTCCGAAGAGGAATTGGCCGACATCAAGGCCAAGGTTGAGGCTTCCGGCGAAAAGGTTTTCTTTATCTCCGCTCTCACAGGCGAAGGTGTCGAAGATTTGCTTCAGGCCATGTGGGAACATCTCGCCAAGATCGACGCAGTCGCGGCTGCCGAGGTTGAAGAATAGAGAGGATTCTCCTTCACCTGAGTGATCGACGGCATGTCGATTTTTTCCTGAATATCTCATAACACCCCGCCCACTTGCTCCTTGCCAGTGGGCGGGGTGTTGCTGTACGTTGCGCCCATGACGAATTCCGATGTGAACAGAAAGACATGGTTGAAGAAAATCCGGCGTGTTGTGGTCAAGGTGGGCAGCGCCGTGCTGACCACTGCCGACGGGCTGAATGATGCGGCTGTTGACCGGTTGGCGACGCAGCTTTCCGCATTGCAGGACCGCGGGATTGATGTCGCTCTGGTTTCTTCCGGTGCCGTGGCTGCCGGACGGCAGCGCATCTGCGAGCGGACGAAAAAGTGCCGCAGGGAATACAAGGACATGGCCTCTCGACAGGCGGCTTCGGCCATCGGCCAGGGACGGCTCATGCACGATTATGACGAGGCATTTGCCAAGCATGGCAAGGCCACGGCCCAGATGCTGCTGACCCGAAGCGGACTCAAGCTTCGCAGTCGTTTTCTCAACGCACGCAATACCATGGAGCGCCTGCTCGAATGGGGCGTGATTCCGATCATCAATGAAAATGATACCGTTTCCACTCGAGAGCTGGAGTTCGGCGACAACGATACGCTTGGGGCCATGTGCCTCGGGTTGATCGGGGCCGATCTGTTCGTGAACCTGACGAGTGCGGACGGTGTGTTTGACAAGAATCCCGATGACAACCCGGATGCCAAAGCGATTCCGGTCATCGAGAATATCGCAGCCATGGATATTGAAACCATGTGCGAAGGCAAGACGCTGGTCGGCAGCGGCGGGATGTATTCGAAGCTGCGTGCGGCCCGACGTGCTGCACAGCTCGGTGTGCCGACGCTGATCGTCTCGGGCAAGGGGGAGTTTGATCTCCTTTCCGCCATTGACGGTGAGGACCGGGGAACTTTGGTGCTGCCGGAAAAGCGCACTGTTTCAAGCAAGAAATTCTGGATGGCCTACCACGACGATCCGTCCGGAACCATCGTGGTGGACAAGGGCGCGGCCAATGCGCTGCTTACCAGAGGTACGTCGCTTCTGCCTATCGGAATCAGTCGTGTGGACGGCTGTTTCGAACGCGGCGCGCTGGTGTTCATCAAGACCCTTGAGGGTGATGAACTCGGTGTGGGCATGACAAATTTTTCTTCTACTGAACTCGGTCTCATCAAGGGCAAACGAACCAGTGAACTGGCTGACATTCTCGGGCCGGTGACGTGGGACGAAGCCGTGCATCGCGACAATATGCTACTTGACGCGGCTATCTAAGGATTACTGTGCGCCGTCTCTATCTTGACAAGAATCTGCAGTTCGTCTTTGGCATCACGCTGATGGCGATTCTCGGTGTCTCAAGCATCATTCCGGCTCTGCCGGACATTATCGACGGATTATCGATCAGCCCGATTGAGATCGGACTCGTCATCTCTGTTTTTACCCTGCCCGGTGTGCTCTTTTCGCCGCTGGTAGGCATCCTCGCCGACCGTGTGGGGCGCAAGGTGATCCTTGTTCCGGCACTGTTCATGTTCGGCATCTTCGGTTTTGCCTGTTTTTTTGCACAGACCCTTGAACAGCTGCTCGTGCTAGCGTTTCCTGCAGGGGACCGGTGCCGCGCCGCTGGGCGTGCTCTACGGAACCATTATCGGTGACTTGTATTCGGGAAAGGAACGAGGGCAGGCCATGGGATACAATGCCAGCGTTCTTTCCATGGGCACGGCTGTTTTCCCTGCCATTGGCGGCGTAATGGCCATGCTTGGCTGGCACTGGCCTTTTATCCTGCCGCTGCTTGCCATTCCCCTCGGACTGGCCATCTCGACCCGAATGGATACACCGGAACCCCGCACCACCGGCAGCCTCAAAAAGTATTTCACTGATGCCTTCACGATGATGAAGACCCGACAGGTGCTTGCGCTCTTCGGCACCACGCTCCTCACCTTCATCGTCCTGTATGGTCCCATTGTCACGTATCTGCCCATTCTGCTTGATACCCGGTATAACGCCTCGCCTGTATCCATCGGGATGGTCTTTCTTATTGCATCCGGCTTCACGGGGATTGCCTCGTTTCAGCTGGGGCGTCTTGCCGAGCGTTTCGGTCAGCGGTCACTGCTCATGGCTGCTGCGGTCTTTTATGGGCTGTCCATGCTGCTCATGCCGCATGCCCCCGGCATCTGGCATGTCATTCCGCCGGTCATCTGTTTCGGCCTTGCGCAGGGACTCAACATTCCCACCATCATGACCATGCTCACCACCATCGCACCCATGGAACAGCGTGGTGCGTTCATGGCAGCCAACGGGCTTTTGCTGCGACTGGCCCAGACCATCGCTCCGATCCTCATGGGCGGGCTGTATGCGCTTTTCGGCATGCACGGTGTATTCATCGGCGGTTTTCTTTGTGCGGTAGGCATTTTTCTTCTTGCTGTTTTTCATATTCAGAACAGCAACTGATTCCGCCCCCCTAATCCTTCCTGTGAATCGCGTCGATAAGACGGGCAAGAAGGAAATCGCCATGACAGGAATACGTTCACAGCTTCAGCACAGGCTCAACCCGCTGCATCTGTATTGCAGACTCCGTAATATCGGTGTCGCACACAGTGCCGCGCGGGTCATGACGTCCTGCTATGAAAAAGTATTATACCGGTTGGTGCTGGCTTAGGCCGGTTCCTGCTGTGCTCGTGCAAGAACGAGTACGTCCACACCTGCGGCTCCGGCGTGCCTGAGCGTGCGGGTGCATTCGCCGAGCGTAGAGCCGGTGGTATAGACATCATCCACCATGAGTATCACTTTGCCGTTGACCTTGTCCGGGTCGGCGGCAAACGCGTTTTGATGTTGGATTGCCGGTCCTTGAGACCGAGGCGTGTCTGCGGCGGGGTGTGCCGAACGCGGGTGAGCGCGGTTTCGGAACGGGCCTGTCGAGTGCCCGCCCCAATGCGCGGGCAAGCTCCGTGCTCTGGTTGAAGCCGCGCCATTGCAGCCGCTTCGTGTGCAGTGGAACAGGGACGATCAGGTCAGGCGTGCGGAAATCCGAGCGTTGCAGTGCGGCGACAGCCATGTTCGAGAGCAGGCGGGTCCGGCCCAGTCCGTTGTTGAATTTGTAGCTGAGAATCATGTCCCGGAGCACGCCGTCATACCGTCCGTGAAAATGGAGCGTGTCCCATTGCGGTGGGGCGAGACGGCAGGCCGCACAGATCGTGGGGGTGTCCGTGTTGCAGCCGAACATTTCGCCGCACTTTGTGCAGTAGCCTCCGGTGCGTGGCTGCATGGCTTCGGCACAGTCGGGGCAGACCTCCCCTGTGCCGGAAGGCATGAGCGCCGAACAGACCGGGCAGCGTTTTCAGATAATCCAGTCCAGCGGGCGATTTTTTGAGCAGGGAGCGCATCAGCGTTGCGCGGCCTCGCTCCATGCCTGTCTGCCGAGAGCTGTGATGCTGGCTGTAAAGTCGGCATGGCCTTCCAGATCGCCGGGTGTGTCCACTCCCCGGAAAACGAGCGGTTTAGCCAGTTTCAGATTGAAATTCGCGGCAAAATACTTGAGCGAAGTCCTTGCTCCCTCAAAGAGCTTTTCGCCTCTGGGGCGGCCTGCGACGAGGACGGTGTGTGCCGTGCGTTCCGGCAGGTCGGTCCATGGTTCGTTGGTTCGGCGTGCGGTCCAGAGGAACTGGGAACGGTCCACCCATGTCTTGAACATGGACGGCAGGTGGTAGAAATAGATGGGGGAGGTGAAGAACACGGCCCGCGCAGTGAACATCGGTTCAAAGAGTTCCCACGCCTGATCCTTCTGCCCGAGAGCACACCGTTTCTGCCCTTGGCAGTCCGTGGCGGTATCGCAGAATCCGCAGGCCTTGCAGTGGCCGATTTCATAGTCCCGTATGAAAGGATATCCGCCTGTCCCCCTGCTGAGCGTACGCCCTCGGCCAATAGTTCGGCGGCACGGTCCGAATTGCCGCCCCTGCGGTGGCTTCCTGCATAGATAACGGCGTCCATGGCTATTCTCCGTCCTTGTCAAACCGCGGCTGTTTTCGTTTGAACCGGGTGACGGCGTGGTCGTCGAGTTCTTCGACTTCAAGCTCCCAGTCCGTGTGGATATGCATGGCGTGACGTACCTGATCCACCCCTTTCAGGGAGACCTGTGCCTCGACCCTGTCGGCCTTTGCGAAGCGGAGATACCAACCTACCTCCATGCCCACGCCTCAACACTTGTCGCGAATATCAATGCGAACCGGTTCGCTCATCGCTGTCTCCTAGAAGTCCGAAAGAAAGGGGTTGTGCGTCATTTCATCGCCCACGGTCGTCATCTGTCCGTGGCCGGAGAACAACTGCGTTTCCTTCGGCAGGGTGAATATGTGGTCCTTGACGGATTGTTTCAGGACGCCCAGATCGCCGCCGGGGAAATCGGTGCGGCCGATGGAGCGATAGAATATCAGGTCGCCGACAAAGGCTGCCTTTGCCTCGGGGAAGTAGAATGTGAGGCTGCCCGTGGAATGCCCCGGGGTGTGGAAGGTACTGCATTTGAAACCGGCGTATGTGGTTTCACCGGGCGAGATGAATTCCGGCTTGAAAGCGTCTACCGGGGGCAGGCCGAACATGCCGCCCTGACCGAGTTCGGTTTCAAGGAGTCCTGCGTCTTCTTCACTGCACAGGATGGGGGCTCCGGTGGCCTCGGCAAGCGCCTTGTTGCCGTAGGTGTGGTCGAAATGCAGGTGGGTGTTCAGAATATGCGTAAGCGTCAGGCCGTTGGACTTGAGGTAGTTCAGCACGGCGTCGGGGGCACCTCCTGGGTCCACGACGACGGCTTCGGTGTCGCCCGCCAGTACGTAACAGTTGGTCTGAAGCGGGCCGAGGGGAAAGGTCTGTATATCCATTAAAGGTCTCCAGCATGAGTTCGGAAAGTTCTTTTCGTTTGGGGCTGCCGTCCTGTGCCGGGTGTCCCAGCGCGATGACGGCTTGCAGTTCATATTCTTTTTCATCAAGATCAAGAGCGCCGAGAGAGGCGGCCTGATCATTGACGATCTGACCGAGCCAGACGCCGCCGAGCCCGAGGGCGTGGATGGCGAGGAGCATGTTCTGAATGCAGGCTCCGGCTCCCTGATGGTCTTTCATTTCGCTGTACATGGCCTCTTTTTCAAGCACCACGGCGATGCAGGCCGCACTGTTTCGCACGATGTGCGCATATTTGGTGCATTCGGCCAGTTTTTCGTGCCGGGGATCGTCCTTTCGGATGACCATGAAACGCCACGGCTGGTTGTTCAACCCGCTCGGAGCCCATCGTCCGGCTTCGAGAATCGCAGTTAGGTCTTCGCGTGAAACGGGTTCGTCAGTATATTTACGTATGCTGCGGCGTTCGCGCAGAGCGGTAATAACGGGGTTGTCGCTGTGAGTCATGTCGGTATACTCCTTTGCAGTGCCCTCATGTGTTTAGCCTACGTGGGCGAGACGGGCAAGTCGGGGTGTGACCATTCCGGTCTGGCCGTCGTATATGTTTAAAGCAGGCTGCTCCCTGTCAGGTTATTGGATGGACGAGAAACGCGAAACAGAAATAATTCGTGAAGTGCTTGCAGGTAATCCGGGCGCTTTCGAAGAATTGGTGCGCCGGTATCAGGGGCCGGTCTATAGTCTTATGCTGCGCAGTCTCGGCAATGCCGACGATGCCGCCGATCTTGCGCAGGAAGCATTTGCCAGAGCGTACACACGACTGGAAACCTTCAAGTTCGGGAAACGGTTTTTCCCCTGGCTGTATTCCGTTTCCATGAATGTCCTGCGGGACAGGGTGCGTGCCATGGGGCGTGATTTTCATGTGTACATGGAGACAGACGCCCTGCCTGCTCAGGCTGAAAACGCCGTTGACGAACGGGAAGCCGTGGAGACACGTCTTGATGGAGAAAAGGCCTTTGAAGCCGTGCTGCGGCTGGCTCCGAAATATCGCGAGGCCCTGATCCTTCGGTTCCGTTACGATTTCACCATGCGCGAGATAGCCCGGACATTGGGAGTGTCGGTAAGCGGCGCGAAAATGCGTGTGGGCAGAGGGCTTGATATGGTCAGGGAAGAGTTCGGGAGGAACGAATAATGAAAAATATTCATCAAAAGAAATTGTCGGATGAAACGATTGCCCAAGGGATTCGTTCCGCCTCGGAATCGCGTCCCCCGGCTGACTTCGTTTCCAGAGTCATGGATGGGCTGGAACCCAAGAAGCTTTCCTTTTGGACGAGGGTGCGGCTGTGGCTGACCGAACCCCGTTCCATGACCTTCACGCCTGTTCGCCTGATTCCTGTCGTGGCGACGGTGGCCGTGCTGTTGGTGGTGGGGATTTCGCAGTTTGATATGTTGTACATTCCGGACAATGGCAATCACCCAGTTCGTTTCGTGTTCCGCAGTGATGCCGTGCCGGCCAGCAATGTGGCTGTGATCGGCTCGTTCAACAACTGGCAGGCGACCGGGGCCATGATGCAATATGACCGGTCGGCCGGGGCTGGGTGCTTGAGATGCCGCTCCCGCCCGGAAATCATGAATACATGTTTCTGATCGATGGAGAGAAGTTTGTCGAGGATCCTTATGCTCCGCTTGGCCGGGATGACGGGTTCGGGAACAGGAATTCCATTATCATAGTGGATGGGGCGTATGAGCAGGCTCTGTAACTGGTTTTTTCCCGCGGTCGTGCTGCTGTCGGTCCTCCTGTGCGGTGGTGTTGTGGCTGCGGAACAGGCAGATTTCGAGGCAATGGCAAAGGATGCCGAAGATTGCGGTATTTCTTCCGTTTCCGTGGATATTCTGGAGACGGCTGTAAATGACGGAAAGCTGTCCGGCGATGAGGCGGGAAGGTTGCTTGGCCATCTTGTGGAAGTCTGCTCGGAAAAACTGCCGACGGTCCCCTTTGAAGAAAAGATGGCCGAAGGTTTGGCAAAACGCGTCGCGCCTGCCGCTGTGGAGCGGGTGCTTGCTGCGAAGCTTGAAGATTATCGGGATGCGAAAATAATTTTAACTGAAGCAGGGAAAGGCGATGATCCGTCCCTGCTTGTCATTGCGGGAGAAGGACTTTCCAACGGGGTGTCCACAAATGAGTTGCAGGCGTTTGCCTCGGCCCGTGGTGAAAATGACGAAAAGGAATTTCTGGTCGGGATGGAAATGCTGTGTTTGCTGCGTCAAGCCGGATTCGATGCCGCCTTGGTCAACGACACATTGGATACCGGGTTCGAATCAGGATCCCTGTCCCCTGACTGGCGGTATTTTATCCGCGTGGCACTTGTGGCCCGGGAGCGGGGTGTTGATAACGCTTCGATCATGAAGGCCGCAAGGCAGGTGCTTGCCTCTGGCGGCGTGCCGGGAGACGTATCCATCCGTCTCGGGTTTACGTCCCGCAATATCGGCAGGCGTGTGAATTAGTTTTTTTGTGACCCTCTGCCCTGCCGGTCGGTATATGTTGGCATGGGGTCGATTGTTTATGACTGTGAATCGAGGAGATTGTCGGTGAAAAAGTTATCGGTGCCTTTGTCGTCATGATCGTCATGATGAGCGGGTGTGCGAAAATAGTCGGGCCCTACTATCTTGAACAGGGGAAATATGAGGAAGGGGTTGAAACCCTGACGCATGAGTATCGTGAAAACCCGAATGACGCGTCCACGGCGTACTATCTCGGACGACTGTACCTTGCCCTGAACAAACCGGAACAGGCCATGCCGTACCTCGAAAGAGCCGTTGCCGCCGATCCGGCAGACGCGGACTACCTCTTCTGGCAGGGAGTCGGTTACTGGGCCCTGATGGATTTTGACCGGGAACGTGAAATGTACATCAAGGTTCTGCGTATCGAACCGAAACACATTTCCGCGAATCTGTACCTTGGTCACAACTATCTTGATCGCGGTGAAGTGAAAAACGCACTCGGGTATTATGACAAGGTCATCGTTCTTGACGAGTTCAACCCGGAGGCTTTGTACAACAGGGGCACTGCCTTGCATGATCTGGGAATGGAGAAAGAGGCTGTTGAGGCCTGGAAGAAATTTTTGGAATATTACCCTGATGGAAGTCTGGCGCTCCAGGCCACAGAGCGGCTGAATATTCAGGGTGATTTTACCTATCGGAATTTTATCATAGGCAAACGGAACGTCACGTTACGAACCATGGTCTTCAAGCCCGGTACGTTTGACCTGACTTCCGAAAGCAAGGAATCGCTGCATGTCCTTGCCGCCATGATGGAAGAGAACAAGATTCTTGATCTGCATGTTGTCGGGTATTCCGGCAACGGGAAAAACCGCGCCAGACGAATGGTGCAGAGTGTCCGTGATTACATGTTGAGCGGACATCCCGACTTTGACAGAAACAGGCTGCTTCTGAGTTGGTTTGGCACTCCCGAAGTCGTAGGTGAAGGCAAAAGGTCCTTTACCCTTGATGATTCGGTGAAGTTCATAACAGTTGTACGCTAACTCTCAGTAGGGGAGGAAAATATGTTTGAATTATTGAAAAAAATGAGTCTTTATCTGGGGATCGCCGGGTTGTTGATCGTGTTGGCTGCCCCTGTGGTTATGGCTCAGGAAGACGGAACTGACACCGGAACGGGACAACCGATACCGGTACCGATACCGGCACGGACACCGGAACTGATACTGGAACTGACACTGGAACGGATACCGGCGATGATACCGGTGATGCCGAAGCTCCTTCTTTTCGAATCCTGCACAGGCGGCAAAGGCCGATGCTCTTGCCGCAGCCGCTGCTGAAGTCAGTGCTGCGGAAACCGCAGATGCCGTTGCTGCAGCCGAGACTGCCGTAGCTGATGCCGAGGCGGCTGTTGCCGCAGCCGAGGCTGCGGTTGACGCTGCCGAAACTGATGCGGACAAGGAAGCTGCCGAAGCAGACCTTGCCAACGCCGAAGCCTCGCTTTCCGAAGCGCAGACTTCAGTGGATGCGGCACTGGCCGGTGCAGCTTCCGTGGATGTCGGATCCATTGCCTCCATGCGTGACGAAGGCATGGGATGGGGCGAGATAGCTCATGAACTCGGTGTTCATCCGAGTACGCTCGGTCTGGGGCATATGCATCAGCAACGGGCGCAGGTTGCGAGCAAGGGTACTGGCCGCGAAAAGGCATCTGTTGGTGCCGGTAAAACCAAAGGCAATGCCAAGTCCAAGGCGACTTCCCGTGACGTCAAGACAGGTGTTTCCAAAACTCCCGGCGTCGCCGGGGGCAAGGGCCATAATTCCATCGGCCTGAGCCGAGCCTCTTCCAAGGCGAAAAGCGGTGCCAAAGGTTCTGCTTCCGCCAACAAGTCCGGTGCATCCGGCGGCCGTGGCAATTCCGGTAATTCCGGCAAGGGCGGCGGTGCTTCCGGGAATGCCGGTGGCGGCGGTAACGGCGGTGGCAAAGGCGGCGGCAAAGGCGGCGGTAACGGCGGCGGAAAGGGTGGCGGCAACGGCAAAAGCTAGCTGATACTTTATTCTGAAATATCGCATGATATTGAGGCCCGCTGAAAAGCGGGCCTCTTTTGTGGGAAAATACACCACATATCTTTTCATATTGATATGAATGCGTTACTGTCATGCAAATTGGAATAACTGTAGGTGAGAATTCTATGACTGACAAAACCCTTGATGACGGGCTTTCGCAGGTCTATCTGCAGATCAGCCCCAATATACTGGAGAGCTTTCCGAAGTTCCGGCCTCCAGTGGCTTTGTACAAGTTGACGAGAATATCGCGCAGGTTAAGCTGTTCCACAAGGCCGAAGAGCGACTCGGCAAGGACAAGCAGGCCGAAGTCGCTGATTATGCTCAGGACAGCCTGCTTTTTCTCCTGCGTGAGGACTACAAGGTCTACGCTCAGCACCTGAGCCAGAAACTCGGGCTTGTGCTTGTGGAAGACGATCTCAGCGGACAGGAAGTCTCCGAGATATTCTTTCTCGCCTTCAAGGACCGCATGACGGATATGCTCGAGCAGCCGAAAGAAGCATCACTCAAGGCGCTTGTTAAGGATATTTCCATTCTGGCCGAGTACCTATGGACTGACCCGAGCCGAGTGGATTTCCTGTCCAAGTCACTGCACAAGGATTATGATCTCGCTGTGCATTCCGTGAATACGATGTTTATCGGGCTGGCGCTCTTCGCCATGGTGACCAAGGGGAAAATGGAGAAGACGACTGTGCTCAGTCTGGCTCTCGGTCTTGCCCTGCACGATCTTGGCATGGTGAACGTGCCCAAATTCATCATCGACAAGGAACAGTACGTTGTCCGGCGTGACCGGGATTCCATTGAAAAGCATGTTGATGCCGGCGAGAGCATGCTCAAGCGCCTTAACATCACTGATGCCACGGTCATGCAGTGCCTTTTGCAGCATCACGAACGGCTTGACGGTTCGGGCTATCCTCAGCGGCTGATGAATAAATCCCTGTCGTTGGCAGGACGTCTGTGCGGTCTGGCGGATTCATATTGCGCCATCATTGCGGAACGGCCGTATCACAAGCCGAAGTCACCCAAGGATGCCGTTGTGGCCCTGATGAAGGACCCCAAGCATTATGATCCCGCGCTTAGCAAACTGCTGGCGTTGCTCGTCACCAAGGGGTTCATTGTTTAGGCGGATATCTGTCAGGATGATTCGTCGCCATGGCGCGATGAAACGGTGAGTGGAATGATGCCGTTGTGTCGCTGCAAGTCGGCTTTACGCCTTTGAATCATCCGATGTCTTTTCTTTCCACCATGTCCGCATGCGGACGATTTCCTTGTTGTCTTCCGAGCGCGTCAGGCCGTGGAGCAGGGTCTTGTGTATTTCTGATTCTTCGGACTCGACGCAGAAGGATGAATACGCATCTCCGGCAAAGGACTCGCTGCGGAACTGGATATCCAGTCCCATGCATCGGTGGGTGTCTTCCCATTCCTGCGGGACGGATTCCAGACAGAATTTCGTGTAGCAGACGTTGTTGACATGGCCGTTGATGTCGATGTCCGAGCGGCGGGCAGTGATCGGGGCGGTGTGATCGCCTGTTTTCAGCCGGGTGATGGCTCTCGACGGGAAAAGGAGGGCGCGGTCCATGTCCGGTATGAAGCGGTTGTGCAGTACCTGATCTGGCTTGTCCGGACGCTGTGTCTCCCGGTTCATGGTGACCCATGCCGTTGTGGCGCGTCCGATGATACCTTCGGCATCCTCGATCAGAAAATCGCGGTTGGCTACAAGGCGTTCATTGCCCGAAGGCCATGTGGTGACGCGGGCTGCTTCGCCAAAGGTGGGCAGCCGGTCCAGCATCAGGTGCAGCCGAGCCAGAAGCCAGAGGTGACCAGACTTTTCCAGATCCCGCAGTCCAAAACCCATGGCGTCGGCATGGCGGGACGCGATATCCTGAAGATGGTCGCAGATGGCGGTTATGCAGATTTCACCGTCCGGGCGCGGTTCATAGGAGCGGATGTCATAGGCGTGCGTGAGCGTGAGCTGTGTGTCGATTTTCATACAGCCGATTTAATCCAGCGTTTTGCCCGTGTAAAGGGTTCTCGTGGCGGTGTTTGTTTTACAGGTAGTGGAGAATGATTTCCCGGGTCGCGTTTTCGAGCTGGGCTTCGTCCAGCGTACCTGCGAATTCGTCCATGATTTTCTTTGCGTCCGGATAATCGCGGCGCAGGCCGAAGTGGAAGGTTGAAGGCTCTCCAACGGGCAGTTCCCGCGCATGAATACGGTTCTTGAGCCCCAGTACCTTGATGGCATACATGGCTGCCAGCCCGTTGCCCACGAATACGTCCGCCTTGCCCTGCGCGATCATCTTGAACGCCTCGAACAGGTCGGGGGCCTGGGCAATGCGGAGATATGGAGGAAAGGTCTGGCGTGCCCAGCCGTTGCCTGCGTAGTCGACCTGCCGGAAATCCTTGAGGTCGCCGAGGGTCAGTACCTGATTGATTTCATTGATGCGCGGGTTGTCTGCCAGACAGAATATGGAGGGCAGGCTTCCACCATGGGCTCTTCGGAAAAGAGCATGTACTGCTTACGGGCCTTGGTCGGGTTGGTGCACAGCGTGTCGCCTTTGCCTGCCCGCACCAGATCCTGCGCCTTGGGCCAGTTGTAGCCCTGGTGTTCAAGCGTGTAGCCCATGCGTTTGCCCAGCAGTTCATTCACGCATTCCACCAGAATGCCGGTCATCTTGCCGTTCCGTTCCATGGAGTAGGGCGGGAAATTCCGGTTCCAGTTGCAGATCATGGACTTGTTCGACGCGAGGACGAAAGACGGGGCAAGGCTTGCGGCGAGACCGGCTGTACCGATCATGGCAAGGGCATTTCTGCGGGAGATTTTGGTCATTGCTTCACCTGCGGGCTGAGATTCTCTGGGTAAGGCGCATCATAGGGGCGGTGAAGAATTATTGCAACAATGATAACGCCCTGAGTTATCCAGCTTTTTGGTGAGTATGGTATTTGGCTGCCGGCCTTGCCTAGCTCAGGAAGTTTTTCACTCCGGTAAACACGATCTGTGCGGCCATGGCAGAAAGCACCAGTCCGGTGATTTTCGTGAGAACGGAAAGGCCCATGCGCCCGATGATGCGTTTTACTGCGGCACCGGAAAAGAGCAGAAGCCCGACTGTAAAGCTCGCGGCAACGAGTGCAGCTGCGCCGAACAGGTGGTTGCCCGAGTCTTTCATGCTCGCGCCGAGGATGAGCAGCGTACCGATGGTGGCCGGTCCCACGGTGATGGGAATGGCGAGCGGCACGACCGCGGGGTCACTGTCCTCTTCCGCTTCCGGTGCGGATCGCTTGCCCGAAACCAGCGACACCGCCGACAGGAACAGCAGACTCCCCGCGCCGACTCGGAATCCGTCAAGCGTAATGCCGAGCGTCGAAAAGATCGGGTTTCCCGCGTAATAAAGCGTCAGCGAAATCACGAGCACCGCCAGCGCGGTTCGCATGGCCATTTTGCGCTGTGCATGGATATCCATGTCTTCAGTCATGGAAAGAAATACCGTCAGCACAAAGAAGGGCGTCAGGAGAAAAAACAACTTGATGTAGAGCGAGATGAATTCTGAGATCATTTTTTTTAGAAAAGCGCTCCCCCGCGAAGCGCACCAAAAAGTTTAGGAGATTCTCAAGAACCCTTTACAAAGGGTTCTTCAGGTTGCTGATAAAGGCCCGATGCGTCGTTGCTTCAAAAAGCAAACCCTCGCGTACAGGAAGTACGCGTCGGTCTGTATTTTTTTCGCGCCTAGCACTCAAACCTTTCTCAACAACCTGCCTGAGTGAATTTTTACAGCATTCTTTGCTTACTATTTCAACAACTGTGCGGCGAGGGCATCACCCTGATCGCCGCCGCCTGCCATTCGTGACAGTTCCTGCTTGATCTGGCTGTTTTCAAGGCGATCGCAACGGGTGTAGGTTTCACCTTTGACCACTTCCTTCTGGATGAGGAAATGGCGATCCGCCTTGCCTGCGAGTTGCGGCCAGTGGGTAATCAGCAGCATCTGCTGGCGGTCGGCGAGATCGCGGAGCTTGGCCCCGACCGAGTTGAGCGTCAGCCCGCCGATTCCGGCATCCACTTCGTCAAATATGAGCGACGGCAAGGCGTCGTGATCCGGGTTGTCGGAATCGCGCAATGTGACGAGGGCGAGCAGGAAGCGGGACAATTCGCCTCCCGAGGCGATTTTGTCAAGCGGTTGTGGAGCCTGTCCGGGGTTGGGCACCCACATGAGCCTTCCGCGATGGTCTTCGCAGCCCGGATACAGCTCGCGGCAGTCGAATTCGAAGTTGACTTTGACATGCTCGGAAAAGCCGAGGTCCGTGAGTTCGTCCACAATGCGGATGGAGAGTTCCTTGGCAGCCTTTTTGCGGGCCCGGTTGAGACGGGTGAGCGCTTCCTTGAGGGCTCTTGCGGCCCGGTCCTCTTCAACCTTGAGGTTCTTGAGATCAAGGGCGCAGGCGTCGAGAAAGGAAAGATTTCGTCGATTTCGGTTTGAGATTGACGATCTCGTCGAGGCCGCGGCGCAGTTTGCGTTTGAGCTTTGCCAGTTCAAAGAGGCGCTCCTCGACATCGTCGAGGTTCATGGTTTCGTCTGGGTCGTCGAGGTTTTTTGGGCCCTTGCGAAGGCGGGAATCGAGATCGTGGAGCATCATGCGCAATTCTTCGATGGCCTCGCGGTCGTCTTCAAAACCGGGGAAAAGGCGTGAGATGATTTCCATCTCGCGGGTGAGGAGCGTCATGGCGTCGAGCAGACCGATTTCGCCGTGGAGCACGTCAAGGGCGTTTTGCAGACATTCGCCTGCCCGTTCGCGGTCCTTGAGGGTTTTTTTGCGGTCCTCAAGTTCGTCTTCTTCTCCTGGTTGCGGATTGACCTTGTCGATTTCCTTTTTCTGGTATTCGAGAAAGTCGCGCTGTTTTTCTATGTCGTCGAATTTGGCGAGAAGCTTTTTTTTTCCTTTCAAGCACGTCGTTCAGTATGGCGAACCGGTCGTTGCGTTCGGTCAGGAGCGACGGGTTCGGCAGGAAGGAGTCGAGTACCTCGGCCTGAAATGCGGGTGACATGAGCTTCTGCTGTCCATGCTGGCTGGTGTGGACCACGAGCCGTGCCCGCATGTCACGGATGGTGGGCTGTGACGAGAGCGTGTCGTTGATGAATACCCGGCTGCGTCCGGTTTCGGCAGAGAGTTCGCGCCGAATGACGGTTTCGCCTTCGGGCAGTACGAACAGGGCTTCGACGGACGCTTTTTCCGCGCCCGGGCGCACGAGCTTGGCCTCCATGCGTTCGCCCATGAGAAAATCCACGGCCCGCAGGATGAACGACTTGCCCGCGCCGGTTTCACCGGTCAGCGTGTTCAGCCCCGGAGAAAACTCCAGTTCGACGTCCTCGATAAGAGCGAGATTTCTGATTCTCAACAGTTCCAGCATGTGTACCAGCCTAATGAAAGAGTTGGGCGCGGTCCTTGATAAGGAAAGCATCCGGGAGCGCCTTGAGATGATTCAGGTAGCGCTTATCCTTATACACCAAGGCGGCCCGGTGGAAAAGGGGTGTGAACGGCTGCGGTGCGAATTTCCCTGTGTGGCCGAACGGCCATGGTTCATCGAGTGAAATGTAGGGCGCGGCATAGTCAAAGGCCTTTTTGATGGAGCCGGAATACGGGTCGTCCCAGTTCCAGAGGTCAAGGCCGAGGCGTTCCCCGACGGCAGCGAGAATGAAGAAGGCCTCAAGGTTGAAAAAGGTGGCCTGCCGGGAAGCTCTTTCTTCCAGAGCGGCGGGCATGGCTCCGTTCTTTTCGATCTGGAATCCGATGTGGCGACGGTCAACCGTGCCGATGACGGATCGGGCCAGTGTCGTGTCACCCGCATAGAATGCGAAGACCGCGACCTGTGCGTCGTACCATGTGCCGTGGGCATTGTTCTCGCTGGATTCGAGACTCCCGAACCGGCTGGTCATCAGCCATTTGACGTAGGACGTGAACCATGCCGAGACCTTGCGGGTCACGACGTTGCTCCATGCCTGGGACGGTTCCAGAATGCGTGCGGCCTCGGCGACCTGTATCATGTCGCGCGTTTCAATGATGCCGGAGTGATGCCCTTTTGCAACGCCGGGGCGGGCATGGGCGAATCGCATGTGCGGTTCGGTGCGGGTGACGGAATCGCAGCACCATGACCAGATCAGGGCCGTGCCTTTGCCCGCGTACTGCTCATTGCCGGTCAGGTACCAGGCCAGAGCGAGCGTGAGTGCGTCGGTCGCCATGCGGTGCAGCCGCTGCCGGTCATATTTTCGGAATGGCTTTCGGGGTGGATTCGCCGGGGCGATGCATGTACGGCAGGCCGCCGGATCGTTTCGGGTCGGGCCACCATTCGGGATCAAGTGACCAGTAGGTGTGCTGCTTCTCTCCGGATGGCGGTGAGGGCTTGAGTATCACGGATTCAGCCGGGGCCGTGACGGCGCGTTCCGCCTCCTTGATGAGGGCGTCATATGCCGGTTTGAGCAGCGGGTCCCGTTCAAGGATGCGTTGTTTGGTCTTCGCCATGACTTCGGGCGAAAAGATGATGGTGTCCGGGAGCTTTCCCGCATGGGCTGTTCCTGCGAAAAGCAGGATGAGCAGGGCGGAGCAGAGGAGTCGGACGCCGTGCATGGCTATCCGGCCGGTTTGTCGAGTTGCTTGGAGAGGGTGTACACTTTGACCGGACCGCCGGGGACTTCGGTCGAGTCGGATTCCGATGTGCGGGTGAAGCCGTTTTTCTTGTAAAATTCGAGCGCCTTGCCGTTGGGGGCATAGCAGCAGAGTGAATAGCTGTCGTATCCGAGGCGGCGGAATCGATTCTCCATCCATTCCAGAAGCGTACGGCCCGCACCTTTGCGCTGAAACATCGGGGCGACCCACAGTTCCGTCAGGACGTTTTCGTCGTACATGGCGAATCCTGCCACCATGTTGGCAATCTCCACGACCGCGGCCCTGCTCAGTCCTTCATGCACAGTTTGCCGTGCCCCGTTGGCGTCATAAAATTCCCGGACATATTGTTCAGGCATGAAATTGGCGTAGCTCGCCTCAAAGGCGTCACGCATGAGTTCTTCCATCTGGAAGACATCTTCCGGGGTGGCGGTTCGGGCAACGGGTACGGTCATTGTTTCAACCTCGGGTCCAGCAAATCGCGCAGTGATTCGCCGAGCAGATTGTATCCCAATACAGTGAACAGGATGGCGAGGCCGGGGAAGACCGACAGCCACCATGCGATGCCGAGTACCTCTTTGCCTTCAAGGAGCATGTTGCCCCATGAAGCGTCGGGCGGCTGTACGCCCAGCCCGAGAAAGGAAAGGGCTGATTCGGTGAGGATGGCTCCGGCAACGCCCAAGGTGGCGGAGACGAGTACCGGTGCCACTGCGTTCGGGAGAATGTGTCTGAAAATGATGCGCCCCGGTCCGGCCCCTGCGGCGCGGGCGGCGAGGACATAGTCGCGTTCGCGGATGGTCAGGGTCTCGGCGCGCACCAGCCGCGCCACGCCCATCCAGCCTGTCAGGCCGATGACGACCATGATGTTGGTCAGGCTCGGTTCCAGAAAGGCTATGACCGCGAGGATAAGGAAAAATGAGGGGAAACAGAGCATCACGTCCACGCCGCGCATGATGATTCATCCACGAGTCGTCCGAAGTACCCTGCCACAAGGCCGAGGACCAGTCCGATGGAAGTTGCGATGCCCACGGCCACGAAGCCCACCCACAGCGAGACGCGCCCGCCGAAAAGGATGCGCGAAAAAAACGTCGCGTCCGAGGGCGTCGGTTCCCATCAGGTGGGTGGTGGACGGCGGCTGGAGCAGGACGTTGACGTTGATGAATTCCGGATCGAATGGGGCGATCCACGGGGCGAAAATCGCGCCCAGCGACATCAGGCCGACGATGAGTCCGCCAAGGACGAGCAGGGCGTGACGAGCCCACGGAGAAGGGCGTTTGAGCGGCTTGCGTTTCATCGCTCCCTCCCCTGTCCCGTGCGGATGCGCGGATCGGCAGGCCGTAGCCTACATCGGCAAGCAGGTTGCCGCGAGCGTCAGCACTGCGCCGAGCACGAGGCTGCCATGATGAGCGGATAGTCGCGCGACATGACCGCCTGATAGAAAGCTGTCCCAGTCCCGGCAGGGCGAAGATGGATTCGATGATGACCGAGCCGCCGATGAGTGACGGCACGGACAGGCCGAGGATGGTGATGACCGGCATGAGCGCATTGCGCAGGGCATGTTTGAACAGCACCACGTGGCTTGGCAACCCCTTGGCGCGGGCTGTCATGATGTAGTCCTGTCGGAGGACTTCAAGCATGGATGAGCGCATGAATCGGGACATACCCGCCCATGAGCCGGAAGTATAAATGAAGACTGGCAGGATGAGGTGCTTGGTGATGTCCCATATTTTTCCATGGGAGACATGGCGTCGTATCCGAGCGATGTCAGGCCGGATATGGGCAGAATGGGCCACTGTATGCCGAGCCAGAGCATGAGCAGCAGCGCGAGCCAGAAACCGGGCATGGCAAAGCCCATGAACACGATGATCGTGGAGACTTTGTCGAATGTTCCGCCACGCCACCACGCTGCGGTCACGCCTATGGGAACGGCGATGAGCAGCGTGAGAATCATCGAGGCGACGTTCATGCCGAAGGTGAGCGGCAAACGTTCCCTGATCTTGTCCCAGACAGGCCGGTGATCGCCTGACATGGACTGGCCGAAGTCGAGATGGACGAGACGGTTGAGCCATTTGCCGTACTGGATGTGCAGCGGCTGATCGAGTCCGTAAAGTTTTTCGAGCTGTGCCCGGGCTTCCAGTCCTGCCTCGGGGTTGAGGGTCGTCTGCAGATCGGTGGGAGACCCCGGCGCAAGGTGAATGACCCAGAAACTGATGACCGTGATGCCGAAAAAGACCACACCCACCCAGATGAGTTTGATGAATATTTTTTAAGAACCTGCGCCATTGATTATCCTTGTTTCTCCAACTGTCCGTATTTCTTACTGCAAGACGGGAGTCGAATCAATGTGCCCCATAAAAAATAATTTTGCATGCTTTCTGATTTTCGGTTGACAAGCCGCCGATTGTTGGCTTAAAAACCGCTCCACCCAACGACGTGGGGCTGTAGCTCAGTTGGGAGAGCGCTTGAATGGCATTCAAGAGGTCGTGGGTTCGATTCCCTCCAGCTCCACCA
>LQAJ01000171.1_pt1 | contig 27766 bp, 29 predicted proteins | sample 1535811 | NCBI WGS metagenome assembly LQAJ01 (sample SAMN04331587, study PRJNA305678) | bioreactor metagenome | isolation source: bioreactor_6 inoculated with Wadden Sea sediment 2nd replicate of a... | place: Germany: Wadden Sea, Janssand Flat
ATGCAAGAAATGGATCTGGCTGAGGGCGGCTCTCAGGAGGATCAGATTGGGTGAAGTGAAGGGTGTATAGCGCAAAAGATAGGCGGGCAGGATGATCTTGCGATTCTCCTGAAGGACAGCCTGACGAAGGGTCTGCCCAAGCGAGATTTGCACCCAATCTTCAATTTTTCCGGGTTTAGCTTGAGGGGCGGAATCGACGCTTTCTTTGATTTGGAGGTTGTGCTGCAAGTCATGCTGGTTAGCCGAGTCACTGATAATCACTTTGATCGCAGTTTCTTGAACAATCAGGAGGGACTCGGATAGAGCAGTAGAGATCGACTCTGTCAGGGAATTTTGAAAATGGGGGCTGCAAAGGAGAACGAAAACCGGCAAGGAATCATCCTGCGTGGTGAATCCATAGCCTATCACGCGTTCCGGGAAGGATGCCGCGAGCTTCGGATCTTTTTCAGCCAGTTTCGTTTTGAGGGAATCGAAGACTTCGTAGTCCAGGAGGGTTAGTGTCACGGATGCCCCCTTCCTGGCCCTGCTGATGTCGATCTGGTCACTAGGAAAGTATAACTATGCGAAATTGCATAGAATCTTCCCCAAAAGAAGGCCTGATACTTGACAGCCGGGGTTTCATAATGTACAATTTGATTGTGTGAAGTTAATAACACACCCATCTCCTACAACCACTAGTAAACGTAGGGAAATCCAGGGAAAGCCCGTTGCAGCGGGCTTTTCGCTTTAAACCGACCTCTTCTGTCGGATCAACCCCTCGTCATTACTGTTCCTTTCCTATAGTCCTGCTCATCTACCCCTCCCCTGCTGCTGGGAGGTCGCACTGGAAAGGCATGTCGAGATTATTTGCCACGTGGCAAGAGTCTAGAAGTTGAACTCGTGGCTCATGCTCTCTTTCTTGTCGGACACCCACTTCTCAAAAGCGGCGTTCGCATGGCGCATAACCGCCGGGATGGATGGTTGTCCCTTTTCTGCAAATTCAATCCAGGCCGACTCACTGAAGAGTTCGTGAATTGGATCCTGGATGCCGGCCATCTTGCAACGGCCGACTAACAGGCGCACGAGTTCGGGCACTGTGGCCCCGGTGAAGCGCTGGTAGTGCGCCAGGTGCTCCTGCAGCTTACCGAGATATTCTGCCGGTTCGATCAGGTCGCGGGCGAAGAGACCGATCCGGATTTTGTTGTTATGGTTTTTGGACCATTCCAGGAAGTCATATAGCGCTGGGCCGATCAATTCGAAATCCGTAGGCTCGTTATCGATCAGCAGCAGCAGACCGCTTGACAAATGGTCTACATAGTTGTAAAAATTTTCTAGACGTTGTGCATTCGACCTGTGACCCTCAACACCCAGGATCTCAAGGAGATCGATCAGGAATTGGCGGTTATTGAGCAGCAGGTTACCGTCCATATAAACCCCTCGGTCCGCGCCACGTTGAAACCCGGGCGTGAAGCTGTTGACGATCTGCTTCGAAATGGTAGATTTGCCCCAACCGGTCGGGACGGTGAAAACGATCAACCCGTTCTCTGCATTGCTTACCAGGAAGTTGTTCATGATCCGGATCGCCTCATTTTGTTCATGGATCACAGGGACAAAGAAGCGATGGTCCGGATACGGCAAGAAGGGGTTGTCGTTGATACCGGCAGTCTTATTAAGGTCAGTGAAGGTTAGGGTACCACTCATATCAAGAATCTAACATATCCCGTAGACTATGTCAATACGTCTAAATCAGAACAAAAATGGGGTCATTTCGACGAAATCAGCATAAAAATACTTGAGAAAATTAAATAATTATGCTATTATGGGGGTAACCTGAGTCTATTAAATTGGAGAATAAAAAACATGGCAATCATCTCGGTGCTGAACCATAAGGGGGGCGTCGGAAAGACCACGGTCAGCGTGAACCTCGCGGCTGGCCTCTCAATCAATGAGGAACGAAAGCATAAGGACCCCAAGCCGGTCCTCCTGCTGGATCTTGATGACCAGCTGAATGCAACTATGATCGCCTGCGGCGGTCCGCACGACAGCTCATCCTATATGCCGATTATCACGGTCGAAAACTCCTTCCCCGAGGCGCTGCTGGATGGGTTCGGTGATTATGACAACCTGATCACCGAGTCTAAGATCCCTCGTGACTCTGAGCATAAGGTTCATATCTTCAAGACCAATCACGAGAAGATGATTGAACTGCCATTTTTACTGCATAATTTGCCACAAAGCGAAACGCAGCTGGCCAGGTTCCTGGAGCCCATCCAGGATTACTACAGTCACATCATCATTGATAATCCCCCCTCCCTGAACATTATCCCAGTGGCGTCACTGATTGCGAGCCAGTATACGCTGGTACCGATTGAACCGGACCCCCTTTCGATCATCGGCCTTTCTTCAATTTTCGCCACGATCAATCGAGTCAGGCGGGACTTCAACCCAGAGCTTCAGGTGATTGGTGTAGTACCTTCCCGGGTCCGCATCGCCCGCAAGCGTTACATGGAAGCAATCGAAGAAATCAACCAGGGTTATCCCGATCTGGTTCTTCCCTACATCAAAGACCTCGTCGAAGTCGAAGATGCAAACATGTCCGGCTCAGATATTTTTTCCTTTACAACACCCCAATCACAGCCCTACCGGCAGTTCCTAAAAGTTGTCCGGTCTGTCGTTGAGCGGATTGAAAACTGATATTGAAGCAACAGAGAAAGAAGTGAATCATGGCAAAGCGACCGACATTTTCAGGCGTAGATCTCACGAACGTTTTCACTCGGACCGACACCGGGGAGGAAAGTGAAGCGCAGGCTCAACCAAAACAAACTCATCGCGCCGCTTCAAAAATTCAGGTTAACCGCCAATCTACTTACTCCATTCAAATATCCGCCGTCCGGCCAGACCGCTATCAGGCCCGCCATGTCCTTCCGCGGCAGCTGCGAGAGCCATTCTTTAATCGTGAATTAGATTGGCGAGAGACGGCTAATAAATGGCTGGAGCTGGCCCGTAAAGATAATCTGGTACGCAATGAATTGGATGAGCTGATGCAGCTGGGCCGTTCATTGGATCAGGATGGCCAAATTAAACCGATCACCGGCAGCTTTATCAAAGACGAAGCTGGCCAACAGATATTTTTAATTCTGACCGGTGAACGCCGTTTCTGGGCCACTGTCATCCGATCTGTCATGGCCGGCGAGGAAGATGAACCCCAAGTTTTGGCTTTGGTTGATACGGACCCAACCGTACGCAAACAGATCCTAGAAAATATCACCCATAAACCCCTGACAGCCATCGGCAAAGCCCGGGCGATTGCTCGGATTATTTTGGAAGAAGCTGATATTTTCCCGTGGCAGATGAGCCGGAAGATGTCTATTTTAAGAAGATGTTTGATGTCAAGACCACGGCAGAAACAGCTCAATTAATCGAAGAAACGCTGGGTATCAGCCAATATCAGTATTACCGTTTCCGTAAATTATTAGAGCTGCCAATAGAACTGCAGTACCTGGCGGACCAGGCGGATATCCCCGAAGGAATCCTGCGCCAGCTGATGGCCATGTCTGCTGACGAACAGAAAAAAGCGGTCAAATTTTATCTAAAACAGGAAGACCCGCCCAGCGTTCGAGAATTTCAACGGCTGCTGGATGAGGATGGGCTGGATGAAGCACCCACCACGAAGCGCAAACCCCGCGCACCCAAACCGCCTGTGGTCAAGCTGGCGAGCTCCTTCAATCGTTCCGTGAACAAGATGAAAAATGAAATGGCAAACGATCCAAAATTCCTGGATAAAGCCGCCAACCGAGATTGTCGGCTCAATGAACCCCGAAGAAATCAAGGAAGTTGTTTCGGTTCTGGAAGACCTGATTAAGCGGATCAATGTTCGTAATAAGAATCGCTAAGCGCATAAGATTTGCCACGTGGCAAAAATAGAGACCCCGTCTAATGGCGGGTCTTTTTTTTATTTACTTTTTGTTCGGAGTTTATCGTGCGATATTTTGCCACGTGGCAAAAGAGGAGTGTTTGGTCTTCTTGGTTTTCAATTCCTTTGTTTGAATATTTCGGAAACATTGAAATGATATTATTGGATGAATCCTTAATGTGATAAATTTGCCACGTGGCAAATTTATCATTGGCTTTTATGTTGAGCTAAAGAGCGGAACCTGACGGTTTTGAGTTGGATTGGTATGCTAAAGACTTTGTGCTTATCGCCAGATTTGCCACGTGGCAAAAAAGTGGATTGGAGTTCGGTTATAATATTTTTATCAGTAGCATGAAGAATGGATCAAAGAGCGAGGATTTCTTGTGGCTAAAAATACGATCGAAAACCAGGGACATAAAGAACAAAGTGATACGATGGTGACTCAAAAGGGTGGGGGTGAGGAACAGAAAGCGCCTTCAGAAAAAACGCCCAAAGTTCACATCGCTACATTTCGCGGTATCCCCACAAAGCTGCACGATTCCATAAAATCCATTGCTGCGGATCTCAGTATCTCGCCGGGCGAGCTGGCACGCTATTTATTGGAAAATGGTCTGGCGCGGATGGGTGCTGGTGAGGAGGAGGTTGCGCCCTCCTTTGTGCCGGGTGGGTACACGCTTTATCCCGATGAGAAACAGAAAACAACAAGTGCCCGCCGCAAGCGCTCTAAGAAATCTCAGCAGCCTCGCTCCTATTATGGTGTGCCGCGCGAGGTAGTACAGGCGGTATTAGAAAAAAGTAAGACTATAGGCGTCACCCAGGGTGAACTGGCTCGCTATTTATTTGAGCGTGGAGTTGCGCGGTTTAAGGCCGGCGACCTGGTTCTTGAGCCTGTTCCAGTGCAACAAATCGCTACTTTGTACCCTGAGGACATGGGGAAAGCGTGAAAAAGGGGAGGATACTGAAAGTGTGTAAAGAGAGCGTATATTAAAAATGTAAATGGTAATAAACAAGAATAATACATATGATATACAGACAATATACATACACTAGAATAAACGCTCCGTATTGAAGCTGGATATTGATTGTGGGTGATTGGGTAGGTGAGGAAAAAACTTGCCTTCTGGGCCCTAATATTCATTCTAAGAGGGGGTCGATTCGATCGCATAAATGGGGTGAAGGTAAGCTGATCCACAATAAATTTGGTAGTCATCGGATGGATGTTTTTTTGCAAAGAATGGTCGATTGATCCATTTGAGAAAAAAATACTGGTGATGATTTTTTAGCTTTACGTTTGTCTTCGTCAAAAGAACGGACTTATTCGACTGACTAGAGTTTCGTATAGGTATCATCTAGCAAAAATAGCGATTTAAGGTATAACTACGGCTTATAAAAATGCGCCAAGTTAACCATTATGCGCTTGGAGATGAAATCGATGCGTAAAAACAAAAACCGGACTTTTGGTCAGGTTATCTTTCTACTTTTTTCAGTGATCATATTTAGTGTTGCCGTCCTGATGATCCAGGCTGCAGCGACGGTCTTCCGTTCGCAGATCCCATTCTTTCAGTTGATCGATCAACAAACGGCTTCGATCGCTGAGACGGTTGGACCGAAACCCGCACCTTATGGTGGGGTGGTGGATCTGCAGGTGCCGGTGACCACCAAGCTGTTTGTGATCCTCGGCTCCGACTACCGGCCGCAATCCGGTTTCCGGACAGATGTGATTATGCTCGCTGCAGTGGATACCATCAGCGGACAGGTTAGTTTGGTTTCCTTCCCGCGCGATCTGTGGGTGACCATTCCCGGTTATTACGAACAGCGGATCAACACTGTGATGCAAATTGGCGGTTTTCCTTTGCTGGCCGATACCCTCCAAACAAATTTCGGTATCTATCCAACTGATTACGCCATGATCGACATGGCCGGATTTCTGAAAGTGATCGATGCTCTGGGTGGGGTCAATATCGAAACGGATTTGATCACGGCCGATGCCTGCGATGGTTCGTTGGAAGCGGATCGCTGGTGTGAAGTGGGACCGGGGACAATCAAGCTGGATAGTGACTGGGCGTTGTGGTATGCCCGGGCGCGATACAACTCCAGCGACTTTGACCGAATGCGCCGCACGCAGGAAGTGGTTCAGGCGGTGATGAAAAAAGTGGTGAGCCCTATTGGACTGTTCAGGCTGCCGGCCTTGATGAATATCTATGGCGAGAATGTTCAGAGCAATATCACACCAGGGGACATGTTGATCCTGAGCCGGCTGGGAGTCGGATTTACCACAGATAAAATCCATCATTACACCATCGGGCCAAATCAGTTGACGAACTGGACCACCTCGGATGGTGCTTCCGTACTCCTGCCCAATACCCCTGCTATTCAGGCGATTCTCCAAAGCGCCATAAATTTTGAATGATGATTGAATACTTGCGTATATTTTGATTTTGATGGAATCATCAAGTAGAATAAATATAGGGCAAATTCCTTTGCTCAATTACCATTACTAGGAGGAAGTAAACCAATGAAGGGACATCAAGAGGTTATTGACATCCTCAATAAAGCTCTGGCCGAAGAGTTAACATCCATCAATCAATACATGCTCCATTCAGAAATGTGCGATGACTGGGGTTATGGTAAATTACATGGTGTGATTGAAGCTCGCGCCATCACTGAGATGAAACATGCAGAAAAGTTGATCGGTCGGATCCTTTTCCTGGAAGGCATGCCGATCCTTTCTGAGTTGGAGCCCCTGCACATCGGCTCCACGGTTCAGAAACAACTTGAGAATGACCATGAGGCTGAATTGGAAGCGGTCAAGCTTTATAATGAGGCCGTTGCGTTGACCACTAAACTGGCTGATAACGGCACCAAAATTCTGGTCGAATCCATCCTGACTGATGAAGAAGATCACATCGATTGGATTGAAGAACAGCTTGACCAGATTGAACAGATGAGCATCCAGGTCTGGCTCAACCACCAAATCTAAGACAAGGTTTCAACAAGAAAAAAAGAGCGGCGTGAGCCGCTCTTTTTGGTTTTCTCTCTGGATAGATGCTATAAGCGTTTTCGGTTCAACCAGTCTTTCAGGCTGGCATTGAACACTGTTGGGTCTTCCTGCTGGGGCAGGTGTCCCATCCCTGGGATTGCCATGACTTCCACTTCCGGTTGGAGTGCCTGGATGGCCGCAGCGTTGTTCGCCGAGAAGAGGCTGTCCAGTTCACCCCGGATGATCAGTGTTGGAACGTCAAGTTTTGCCAATCGCTTTGGCAGGTCGGCCTGGACCTTACGAACCCAGGGCGTCAGATGGCGCAGAGTGGAGAAGTAAGCTTTGCGTTGGCCATTGCTCCAAACACGTTTATTCACCCGCGTATATAGGAACTCCCGATCCGCTTCCGGCAGATTGTCCAGGTCTTGATAGACAATCCGCAGGGAGTCATAGGCAGCTTTGGGGTCTTTGCGCAACCCGGTGTAAATTGCTTCGCCCACAAGGGGGAGCTGCATCATTTTCAGGCTGCGATCTTCCATCCGATCCGGTTGGTAGAGCGCACCATCCACCAGCACTAAGCCGTTGAGTCGTTCCGGATGTTCAACCGCGATACCTTGTGAGAGGATCCCGCCCAGTGAACTGCCCATCAGGATCGCCTTTTCCAATCCGAGGACATCCATTAACTCGAGGATGGATTGTTTCATCAATTCGGGGGTGTAGGCTTGGCGGATATGATCCGAACGGCCAAAACCGGGCAGGTCCATAACGATGACGTGATGATCTTCCGCCAGGGGTGCCACTTGGTGCCGCCAGGTGTCGGCTTCATCGCCCAGGCCGTGAATCATCACAATGGCGGGTTGGTTTAGGTCGCCGGCTTCGAAATAGAAGACAGAAAAACCGAGGTGGGGGAGAGCAGCCGTTTTCCCCAGAGCATCTAGCTGGGCCAGGGAGTCATCGGTTGTTGATAGGGGCTTGATTTTGCCATTTTGATTTTCCTTTCAAACATTAGAGGACTACGAAATAAGGTTAATAACCCGATGCCAGATCGACCTTATTGGGAATGGGCTGGCCGCGGTTGGCGGCATTCAACAATTTCGCAAGTGCCACGATCCGCTGATGTTCTACTTCCTCCACCATCCCGCCTCGGTGTGGACTGAGGACAAAATTGTCCAATTCACCAAAAGGTGCGTCGGCGGGTGAGGTGTTGGCGCGGGTTTCATGCGATTCGGGATAATGGTACCAAACATCGCTGCCCGCGGCACGCAGTTGGCCGGACTTCAGGGCGTTATAAAGCGCCCATTGATCGACTACTGGGCCGCGCCCGGTGTTAACCAGAAGGCCGCCGCGTGGCATGCGGTTGAGTTCTGCTTCTCCGATCAGACCTTCTGTCTCGGTTGTGAGCGGGAGGGCAATCAGCAGGACGTCGGTTGTTGAAAGCAGTTCATTCATCAGCTCGTCGGGATAGATATCGACATCCAGGTGACCTTGATAATCCTCCGGATGTTTTTTGGTTGCCATCACTTTCATTCCTAACCCCAAACAGAGACCAGCCAGTGCTTGACCGACTTCACCAAAGCCGAGAATCAGGGCTCGCTTACCGCGCAGCAGGATGGCTTTAGGTCCATCATAGCGTGGCCGCCAGTCATTCCTGCGCAGGGCCTGGTCCATAGGGATCAAGCGTTTGGCTGCTGCCAAAAGCAAGGTCAACGCCATTTCAGCAGTGTTGACGTTGTTATGGTGCAGGTTGTGAACTGTGACATTCGGGTAGTTGAGCATCACGGTTCGGGTCTCTTCGGGCAGCCCAGCCCAGGGGATGATTACCGCCTTGAGGTTGGGACTGGCTTCAATCCATTCCGGTTTGGGAGTGGGATAGACCAGATATCAAAATCAGGTTTTTGGGGAATCTCCTGACCTTCCGTGACAATGATCTTGGGGTCCAGAAGAGAACGGAACTCGTCAGTGTAAGCGCCAAAAGTCAAACGATAAAAATGAACGCGCAGGGGCATGGCATCTCCTGTGAATAGGGTTGATAAGTAATTTTACGCCAGAAGTAAAGTCCGGTGCCAGCCTTTTAGAGTGTTGTTATTGATATAATAACTCGATAGAATTTTATTGTAGAAACGAGCAGCCTGATGAAATTTGATAAGAAATCGATATTGTTTGGTTTGATCTTCATGGTCATGGGGATTGTCTTTATGTTCATCTTCGGTCAGACCACGGACTTGACCTGCAGTAAAACGGAGACCGGTACGACGAAATGCACGACTGAAGTGAAATTCCTGGGGCTGATTTCTTTATCCACCAATGAATTTCAGGATGTTTATCGGGCCGAAGTAGAAGAAAGCTGTGATGATGAGGGATGCAGTTACCGAGTCGTGCTCACCACTATGGATGGTGAACGACCTCTAACCTCATTCTATTCTTCCGGCTGGGCCGGCAAGGACAAAATGGCAGGGCAGATCAACAATTTCATCGGATCAAATCTCAATCGGGGAACAATGTTCATCCGGGAGCAATCTGGCATGTGGGCATCCTTGCTGGCAATGGGCTTCCTGTTGGTGGGCTTGTACCAGCTTGTACTTAAAGGGTTGATCCAGCCAAACCAGGCTGACTGATATAAAATAAAAGAGCCCCGTTCAAGACAGGGGCTCTTTCGTATAGGTTAATTAATGCTTTATCTCAACGCTTTATAAATGTCAGGGTGGATAGTCAGGTTCTTATTTTTCTGAGCGATGTAGAGATAGACCATCTTGGCGGTCTTGAAGAGTTCAGCCCCAGCATATGATACACCTGGGATTGTGATCTTGATGGGTTGACCTTTGAGATAGGCCAGCAGGAGCCGCTCGGTGGCATAGAAGAAGCCTTCCGAGAAATCCCCAGCCCCGAGGTAGCCATTGGTAACCAATTCTTGAACACGTTTTGCCGCTTCAAAATACATGCTGCTGTTTTCAGGGATATACCGTCCGCCATCGAAGCGTTTTCGTTCATTAAACATCTGTATAGCCCAAGGAGAAAGAGGGTCTGTATCCGGATATTTCATTGGATTGGCTAAGAGCTGTTCGTAAATGGCCTTCTTGGGAGGTGTCTTCTCAGGGACAATGCCCTCCATCAACACGCGCAGCATCCAGCCGAAAGGCGCAAGACCCACTGGGATCCACAGGTAATTGACCTGAAATATTATCGGATTCTGGCTGACCATTGTAATCAAAGTGAGGGTTATCATAAAGATCAGGATCAGGATGGAGATGCTGCCCAGACCAATCGGAATAATGAAATCGTAAGTTTTTTCGATTGGTCATGACAAAGATCCGATAAAGGGATATCAGATATCCAAAGGAAACCAGTCCGCCACTAAGCATGGTTGCTACTACCAGAATCGACACTTTCAGATCGAGTTGATTAGTGAGGATAATAACCCCCACAAATATGGTCGTTAAGAGGATAAAGACAATATTTGCCAAAACCTGTTTGGATTCCCGCCAGGACCGCAGTAGGAAATCCGCAAAGGCTTTACCAGGTGCATTACTAAATCTCTCCTGGCTATCATCAGAGGGTTTACTAAATATTCTGGAAATTAAATACAGAATAGGAATTAAGATAAATCCTAACCAGAAAAGTCCCCAAAGTTCTTTCATAAATACCCAAGATCTCCCTTCTTGTAAAATTCCAATCGCTTAAAAATAATGGCAATTAATTTAAATTTGATTTGTTGATTATAAAACTTTACAATCTGTCGTTCATTAATCAATAGTTAGAGCTTACATTCTAATTGATGATAAGGTGATGAATTAATTTAATTATGCAGCTTTTCTGTGTCTGATAGATAAAGTGGCGATCAACACCACGCAGAGAATAATCCTCCGAATTTAAGCAAGGTGAAACCCTGCGCCAGCCAGGTCAGCCCAGGTTTGAATTTTGGATAACTCGCCGTGATTGCAACCATAATGAAGTTCTCTGCCAGATCACTCACAGAGGGCAGGAGGGCGATCAACGGTAAAAGGCGACTTACCCCTGGATTACGTGTAACCAACAGACTGAGCTCTGCGAATAGTAATAATCCATAAAGTAAGGGGAAAGCCAGGTCTGTGGAAAAGTGCATCATTTGATAGGCTTGGCGGCCTGCTGGCCCGATGGCCGTCAGGAAGTCATAGACATAATCCGGCGTATAGATGCCTTTCATATCCGGTACGTTGTAATTGGGAGACAAAGCCAAAATTCGAGGCCGGCTGCCTGCCAAGGCCGGAATGGAGAACAAGGCCATATTAACCATGACCAGGATCAAGAGTATGAGAACCGCTCTTGGATTGGCTAAAGCGTTTTATGATGGTTTGCATCTCCAATAAAGTCCTAACAAATATTCAGAATTATGTTAATATTAACATGGAGAAGGATATAATCCGGATAAGTACTTAAACGTTATAAAGCGTTTGAATCTTATTAAATATTAACCCACTCTTATCAATTCAACGATTGACAGTCGATATGACGGGTTGTATAATCCTTCTGTTTGATTATTATTGATAAAAGAGTTTATATTGATGGATAAATATCAAGAGTTCCAAGCGCCGATCCAAGACGACCCTGAAGGGTGCCTTCAGGTCTAAAGACGCGCCCAGAACTTCCTTGAGTTTCAACTTTGCAATTTTCAGGGTCGCAGTTCTGTGACCCTGATTTTTTTATGCGAAGAACATTTTTTTGAGAGAGGTTCTTGCTATTATGCTTGATTTTTTGGACCAAAGTTTTACCACTTCTGATCGTTTTCGGGGTGGCCTCGATTGCAGTTCTGGTGCTGTCTTCCAATGTGGCCGTGAAGAAACTGACCGGGCTGGCAGGCTATTTCCGATTATCTACAACTTTCATGGGCGTGACCGTTGTCTCTTTGGCGACGAGTATCCCTGAAATCGCTGCTCACTATACGGCGTCCTTCGGTATCCTCAGTGGTGCCTTAGATTTCAAGGTGAGTTCGGCCGTGGTTCTGGGTGCGAACATTGGATCGGATGTGATCCAGCAGACCCTGATCATGGCGATTGTGATCTTGATGGCCGGCGGGCTGTCATTTAAACGCTATTTCCTCTGGAAGAGCATGATCCCAATGATCGCCACCACGGTGATGTGCATCGTCCTGGGTGTTGATGGCGTCTATTCCCGGGTGGATGGCGCGATCCTTTTTGGCACATTCCTGGCCTATATGTATTATCTCTATGTCGATGAACGCAAGCACTACCGTGAAGAAGATCATGGTTTCACCGAGGAAGGCGAAAGACCGGAAGGCGTTCCTGAAAACGGTAAGCAGGCTCTGCGGGATGCTGGAATTGCCTTAGGGGCCTTAGCTCTCACTGTTGGCAGCGCCATGATCGCCCTTAAGGCGACCGAAGTTGTGGTTGCCAAAACAGGCATTGGCGGCTCTTTGATCGGTGTTATCACGCTGGGTGTGGCATCAGCCTCCCGGAATTGATCACTGCAATCTCTGGCGTTCGGCATGGAGATGCGGGGATTTCACTCGGTACATTGGTGGGCAGCAATATCACCAACCCCCTGGTTGCCATCGGCGGCGGTGCTATGATCAGCCGCTATTGGGTGCCTGGTCCTTTGGTCCTTTGGGACCTGCCATGGGAGACCATAACCGGCGCTGTCCTCTGGCTGATCCTGTGGTTCAATAAGGGTAAGTTGGGTAAGTGGAGTGCTGTTTATCTCATCGCCCTGTACTTTATCTACCTTGCGTTCAGGATGATTTTCTTCGCTGCAGACTAACCCCCACAAAATATAGATAATCCCCTGGTCAAACCTGGCCGGGGGATTTTTCGTTTCTAGCGACTTGTTTTGGGGATGACGATCCAAAGGATGAAATACGGGATCAGCCCTGGCAGCCCGCCGGGGATCAGGAGGATGAAGAAGAGCAGGCGAAACCAGAAGGCTGAAATTCCGAAGAATTCACCCAGTCCACCACATACACCGGCTACGACCCGATTGCGGCGGGAGCGTCTAAGTTGGTTTCTGGTTGGTTGGTTCATTTTTTAAGTTTCCTTTCTCACTGTTATATACGCAAGACTTATGAAAAGGTCGCGGGGCATCCTCCGGTTACGGTTTGGGATATAATAATTTCTACTTATTCGTTGATTTAGAGGATGTTATGACCCAGACGAAAATCGCGTATCCCTTTGAACACCTTGAAACGGCATGCAAGCGGATGACCTGAAAGCGTTTAAAGATCAGGTCCGTTCGGTGGTTGCTGATCCGATGCTTTTGGAAGAACAAAAGCGGTTGGCGATGACGGATGCTGCCTATAAGACTTTGTCCTATCCACAAGCCTCCAAGGCAGCACTGAAAGCACTGGGCGAGGGTATCATTTGTCTGCTGGGTGAGGGGCCCGCGCCCTATCACCCCCGCTATGTTGCGCCTGATTATCAAAAGTTGCTCGATGAGGGTTCCGATTTCTTTGACCTCAAACCCGCGACCAACCTCTTTGAGGCAGTCACGAGTCTGTTGACGATCTATAATTATTCGCCCACTGCCGGTGACCCGCCCTATATTGGCAATCTCGATACGTTATTGGAACCCTATGTCCAGGACCTGCCCACAGAAGTGGCCCGCCCGGTTCTGAAATCTTTCTGGACTCTGATTGACAGGCTCCATCCGGACGCTTTTGTGCATGCCGATATTGGCCCAGAAGCCACCCGCACAGGCGAGATGCTGCTGGATATCGATCATGAAGCCGGTACGATCACCAACGTGACCCTGCGCTATGACCCGGATGTGACCCCTCGTGATTTCGCCCTGAAAGCTGTTAGCAACGCACTGCAGCTTTCCAAACCCTATTTCCTCAATCACCCCCTGCACCTGGCAGATTGGGGTCCGGATTACATCGTTGCCAGCTGCTATAACATCATGTGGTTGCGGGGTGGGATTTTCACATTGGTCCGGATCAACCTGGCGGAAGCCGTCCGGCATTTTTCCGGCAATCTGGAAGAATTGTTGGAGGTAGAAATCCCTCGCCTGGCCGCCCTCCAGGTGGAAGTGATGAACAGTCGCATCAAGCATATTGTGGAAGAAGTGGGCTGGTTTGAGAGTAACATTTTTGTTCAGGAAGGCCTATTGGACCCCGAAAAATTCTCGGCTTATGCCGGTGTGGTTGGGCTGAATGAGATGGTCAATGAAATGATGGCCCGAAGCGGGAAACCCGAAGCCAAGTATGGGCACGATGCCGAGGCAAATGCCGTGGCCGTGCAGATCGTTTCTCGGCTCAAGCAGGAATTGGGCAAACACCCATCCCCATATTGCCGCGGTACTGGTGAACGGGTGGTTTTTCACGCTCAGGTCGGCATTTCCGAGGATGAAGAAACGACCCCTGGCTGCCGGATCCCAGCCGGCACGGAACCGGAGATCTACACGCATTTGCAGGCGACCGCGCCTGTGCAAGCCCTGGTAGAAGGGGGCGTGAGTGACATTTTTGAATTTGACCAGACTGCCCGGCAAAATCCTGAGGCGGTACTGGATATTATCAATGGTGCAATGAAACTCGGGCTGCGCGATATCTCAATTGGTTCAAACGATTCCGAATTTGTTCGGGTATCGGGCTATCTTGTCCGGCGAGCTGACCTGGAACACCGCCAGGAGGAGCAATTGCTCCGCTATGGCACTGCGGAAATTGCCCGTGAATTCTTCAATTCTCAGCCCAATACCCTCCACCGCCGGACTCGTCAGGTCTGATGACGGATAGGGTGATGGGACGGATTAATAACATCCTCCCCCAGAGTTTCGTGGACGGTCCGGGCAACCGGAGCGTGGTCTTTTTGCAGGGCTGCCAGTTCAACTGCCTCTATTGCCATAATCCCTATACTATCAATTACTGCAACGCCTGCGGGGTTTGTGTGGAGAGCTGCCCGGTCGGGGCTTTAAGCCTGGGCGATGATGAAGTTATGTGGGATGCAGTGAAATGTGTGCAATGCGACACCTGTATTGATATCTGTCCTAACAGCAGCTCCCCCAAAGTACTTAATCAAACACCACAAGCTACCTGGGAAACGCTTCAATCTTATGTTCCCTTCATTTCCGGTGTCACCGTTACGGGTGGCGAACCCGGGTGCCAGCCGGAATACCTCGCTGAATTGCTGAGATTGATTAAATCACAATCCGACCTGACCACCTGTATTGAAACCAATGGCGAGGTGGGGCCAGAAGTAATTGAGACCTTGCTGCCTAACTTGGATTATGTCATGGTGGACCTGAAAGCCTTTGACCCTGAAATTCACTTAGCGCTGACCGGTCAGGATAATGCCCGCACCCTTGAGACGATCAAGTTGGTGGCCGAAGCGGGGAAAGCTGCACATGGTCCGCACGGTGATTGCTCCCGGCTTCACGGATAAAGAATCACAAATAACTGAAATTGCTAGTTTTCTGGCCTCACTGGACCCCGAGATCCATCTCCGCCTGCTGCGTTTCCGTCCGCATGGCACCCGTGGAATTGCCTCAACCTGGGAATCACCTTCGGACGCCGTGATGGACCAGTTAATTGAGGTGGCAAAAAGCGCCGGTCTGGTGAATGTGGATCGCTCCCTCTAATTTTCCCTGAATAATTTCATTTTCCGTCTACCGAACATATTTTCGGTTTTGACAAGCTGAAACAATTCTATATGGATAGCATTGTATATAGAATTGTGTGAAGGAATGTTTTGAAACTCGAAAATCGATTGCGGCAATTATGTTTCGACCATGACCAGATCTCTCAACAGGCGCTTGCCAACGCTGTTGGGGTGACCTGCCTGATCATCCATTAAATTGAGAATCGCAAGTTTAATCCCAGTACGGTCTTGACGCCCAAGATCGCCCAATTCTCTGGGGTATTCTTTCCTCTTTTCAGCCAGCAACTCGGTCTTAGGTAAAAAAGCCTGGAATCACTACAAATTCAATGTACGTGAATAAGGAATGACCTCCGGGTGGACAGGCCGGAGGTCATTCGGATGAAGGAGGTAGAAATGAAGCCGATTAGGACATGTTGCGCCCATATTCCCGTGAGAAGTTTGGTGGTTGTTGGGTGGGCAGGATGCCAAGAAGCCGGGCTTTGGAGACAGCCTGGCCGCGATTATTTACGTTGAGCTTACGATAAATCTTGATGCTGTGCGATTTAATCGTATTGGTGGACAAATATAACTTTTGAGCGATTTCCTGATTGGTCAGCCCTTCCGATAACAATTTCAGCACATCCATCTCTCGTTGGCTGAGGGTATCAATATTACCCAGGTCATTGACCGGATTTTTCTGGCCGGGTCTCAAAGCGGCCAGGTAGGTCAGCAGTTGACTGGTGAACTCCGGCGCGATCCCTGCTGAGAGCGTTTCATAAAGCAAAGGGATCAATTTGCTGCCGACAATCATGAAATCCCCGAAATTATCTTCAGATTCTGCCAATTCAATTGCCTTGGTCAGCGCTCGAACGGCTTTTTCATGGTGTCCGAGGTATTGATGGACAATGGCCAGGGAACAGAACGCGCTGGTTAGATAGGCATTGGCGTTCTGCTGGATAAAGTAGGGGACGATCCCTTCCAGAATCTCAACTGCCCGTTCCGGTTGGTTTTTGGCCAGGTAGATCCGCGCCGCAACAGGCAGGATCAGCCCCAGTTCAAAGCCAAAACGGGTCAGGAGTTGGTCGGGGGCGAGTTTATCGATTCCACTGGAGATCAACCAGATATTGGCTCGTTCAATCCGCCCTTCCTCCAGGTGGATTCGGGCTTCCATCGCCAGGGTCATCTGGTCATGCATGTCATGATACAGTCCCAGCTTACCCTGGGTCAGATAACGCAGTTCTTGAATGTTTTTCAAGGCACTGCGGGGGTCATTTTCTGTTAAATAGACTTCGCTTAGTCCGTGATAGGCGCTGTGAGCATAATAAATATCCATTTTCTTACCAAGCTGGATGGCCCTCTTGAAAAATGCCTTGGCTCTCTCCACCTGGTGCCAGTTAAGCAGCAATTGACCGTAGCCTGCAATGATCTTGATGGCGTGCGGCATCAATTCCAGATTGTTCTCTTCGATGAATGCCAGCGCTTTTTGATAGATCACCCCGGCTTCTTTCAACCGGCCCTGCACCTTCCGGATGAGTGTCAGGTAGTAATAGGCTGCCAAAACGCCGCCCCAATCTCCCAACTCATAGCTGGAAAGCAGCAATTGTTCGAACCAGGGGATGGCATTCACCAGATCATTCCGCAGTAGATAGGCCACGCCCAGGTTGCGTTCGACCAGATTGCGGAAGAAGGTGTGTTTGCTGCTGATCTTTTCGAGCGCTTTTTTGGAAAGGGTGATCCCTTCCAGTGGGTCTGCAGTATAGCCTTGAATGACGGCTTTGATCGCGCCGATTTCGCCAGTCAATTTACCCTTCGGAATCTGGGCTTCAGCTTGTTGGAGCGCATCTAAAATGGATTGCTGGGAATACTCGCTAAAGAGCATTGCCACAACCCGGTAAACCATCAAAATGGGCGCTTGTCTGCCATAATCGGCATCAAGGGCGGCAATGAATTGCAGGAAGGCGTCATATTTACCTGAAAGCAGCAGGGGTTCGGCATGCGTTTCTAGCAAAGTGATGGCCCGGCGTTGATCTCCTGCAGTGAGGGCATGTTGGATGGCTTCCTTTATCATGCCATTGTTCTCAAACCACATGCTGGCCCGTCCATGGAGAATACGTTTCTGGCCCGGGAGTAACCCTTCGGCTTTCTTTTGGAGCACTTCGCGGAACAGGGGATGGATTTGATACCACAAGGACTGGGAATCCAGAGGGAAGAGGAATAAATTCTGTTTTTGAATAATTGCGAGCAATTGGCGGGCCGAGGTTTCATCAATCAGCAGCATTGCTGCGGCCAATTCCGGATTGATCTTTTCTAGCGCCGAGGCACAATAGAGGATCGATTGGATCTCCTCCGGCTGTCCCTCCAGGACTTCCCGGGTCAGATAATCCAGGGTGTAGACCCGATTCTGCTTGAGGCTGTGGAGGATATCCTTCAGGGCCGTGTCGGCATGCAGGTTCATGGCAAGCAATTGCAGCCCGGCCACCCAGCCTTCGGTGATTCGTTTTAGATAGCTGAGGACTTCACTGTCGAGGTGCAGGCCAAAGTTGATATCGAAGAAATTCTCCGTCTCAGAGGAGGTGAACCGCAGGTCGCGGATTGTGATCTCGGTCATCTGCCCACGGGCGCGTTGACGAGCCTGAGAAAATTCAGGATCGGTCCGGGTAACGACCACCAAAGTGGTTGTTGTAGGAAGGTGATCGAGTAGGAATGCCAGAATGGTGTCAATTTCGGGGGAATCAACATTATGGTAATCGTCCAGCACGATGATCAGGGGCTGCCGGGTGTCGGAGATCTGATTGACCAATAGGGTCTGGATATAGTCGATGGGGAGGGGAGGGCTGGCTGTGGTGACAGGCAGGAGGCTTTCTTCCAGCTCCGGCAGTGCCTGACATACAGCAGTGACGAGGTAGTTGAGAAACTGCCGAGGGTGGGAATCTGCGGATTCGATGGTAAACCAAGATGTGGGAGAATGGATCGTTTCGATCCAGGAGCGGACCAGGGTGGTTTTGCCAAACCCAGCCGGCGCATTGATCAGGAGCAGCCGGTGATGGTTTTTATGTCCCAGCGTGAGCTTATCCAACAGCCGGGTGCGTTCCACCAGTTTTGTTCGGAGATAGGGAATAAAAAGTTTCGTTTTCACCAAAATAGATGACATATTAAATATTAACATGCCAAATTAATCCCCATACCATACTCTGGTAGGGTTTTTTTATCCGGTTGTTAATATTTGAAATGAGTGTGATAGCCTGACAGGCCCGACATGATCTCTTCATATTGCTTGCGGGCGATATCCACGAAGTGGATTTTCTTGATGATGTTGTCCGCATAGGCTCGAACTAGCTCATGGCTGAGACCTAAACTGTCAGCGACTGTGGTTGGGCAGGTTCCTTGAGAGAATTGTTCTAAGATCTCCTTTTCTTTATCCGTCAGAAGGAAGGGGAATTCGGATGGCGATTGAACTTCCTGGCGGCTGCGTTCCAGAAGGCTGCTGGCGACAAAGCTGGGCAGGTAAATTTCATCATTCAGGAGTGTTTGCAGGATCCTCGGCAGCTTCGTCAGTTCGCTGCGGTCGGGGATGATGACATCAGCGCCGGCCCGGATTGTATCGAAGACAGTATTGCAGTCCCAGCTGTTGGGGATTACCAGGATGCGCGTGCGAGGACTGATGGTTTTCAGCCTCTGGACCAGAACATTGGTCTCCTTGCAGCTCTCTTTCAGGTGGATCAACAGGAATTCGGGGGCATATTGGCTGAGGAGGGTCCGCGCGTTGATGAATGAATCGGTAATTCCCGCCAGGCCAAAAGGCGTCCCTGCCAGGGCTTTGGAGGTGACATCCACCGTGTCTTTCAGGTTGGAGAATATGATTAATGGATATTTTTCGGCCATGCTGCCGCTCCGGTGAATAAGTGAGTAACAATATTTAGACAATCTTAGTATAGCCAATGAACAGTTAGCTGACCTGCCCCCTGAGGGGTATTTTAACCAGTGCTGGAGGAGGGTATGGGTAATGAGGATGGGGAGCATTTTTATAGGTCATGTGCCGCGCAGCGTATGTGATACCTTTGAATTAAACCAAAAACGCTCCCCGGCAAACCCGAAGAGCGTTTTTATATAATCTTCTATCGAAATTTATACTGCATCAGCGATAAACTGGTGCAAATCCTTCGACACCTTTTCTAAGGACGGCAGGTGCAGGTACATCATGTGCCCCGCGGGGTAATAGGTCATCTTGATGTTGGCTTGCTGCATTTCCGGCAGCGGAATGTGCTTATAGGTGTATTCTGTGGCCAGGAAGGGGGTTGCCAGGTCGTAATACCCGTTGCAGACGATCGCCTTCAGCCCGGGGTGAAGCTGGAAGCCGCGCCGCAGGTCAGCCGCGGTGTTCACATAGTGGTTCTGGTAGCTTTCATATTTCCAGGTTTCATAGAGCGATTTGAGGATTTCATAGGGCAAATCAGTCTCATATTCCAGGTCCCGCCGGAGATAGTCATACATTGTGGCGGTATAGGGCCCCAGGATGGCCGAATAACTGGGGTCCACTTCATGGAACTCACCAACTGAATCGGTATCAAAGCCTTTATAGCGGCTGTCGAGCCGGCCAATGGTCAGGCCTTCATCCCGCAGCAGTTCCTTGCAGAACCGGTGGATGTTGATCCGCAGGTTGGTTTGTTCGATGTAATCCTTGGAGAGGCCAGTCAGCCGGACTAATTTTTCCACAATGTGTTGTTTTTCTTCACCTTTGAGGTCGTTGCCCTTCATTAATGCCAGGGCGTAATCGTTCATGGCAAATTCCCGAGCTTCGGCAACGGCTTTTTCAAGGTCCTCCTGCAGATCAGCCGGGAGTTTGTGATGATACCAGGCTGTGGCGGTGTAGGAGGGGAGGAACAGGATGAAGGGCAGGTCATTACCTTCATCAAACTTGGCAGTCATGAAATTCAGGATGGAGGAGACGAACATAATCCCGTTCAGGTACATACCGTGCCGCTGATGCAGGTACCCGGCCAGGCCGGCTGCGCGCGTGGTGCCATAACTTTCACCGATCAGGAATTTGGGTGAGGTCCAACGCTGGTTGCGGGTGGTCCAGATCCGAATAAATTCTCCAACCGATTCGATGTCCTTGCGGACACTGTGGAATTGATCGGGTTTTTCTTTGGGGACGGTGCGGCTATATCCGGTGCTGACCGGATCAATGAATACCAGATCGGTCACATCGAACAGGGAAAATTCGTTATCCACGAGCTTGTGGGGTGGGCCAACAGGTTCGCCTTCTTCGGTCATCAAGACCCGCTTGGGTCCAACCAGGCCCAGATGCATCCAAACGGAAGAAGATCCCGGCCCGCCATTGAACGAAAAGGTGAGGGGGCGGTTGGGTTCCGGGTTTTCTTTCGTATAGGCGACGTAGAAGATGCTGGCTTTTTGTTTTTCGCCCTCTTCCACGTCCTCTTCCTTGAGGATGATCGTGCCGGTGGTGACGGTGTAATCAATCTTTTGACCGTTCATCGTGATCGAGTGGTGGGTTTGGGCCGTCGTTTCTGCCACCGGGGTGGGGGCAGGAGCAGATTTGTTATTTTCCGGGGAATTATTCTTTTCGTCAGCCAAGTTTTCCTCCAGTTAGTTCTTGGACGGGTGATGCCTAATTGTATCTCTTTTTATTCTGACCTATATGGCATCCCAGGAGATGGCATTGAGGTCGTCCAAAAGCCAGTTGGTATAACGAGCTAAGATTGCCCGCTTTTCAGGGTGTTTGGAAATGCCGATCAGTTGCAAATGGATGGGGATATCAATCTTGGCCAGGGCTTTTTGAGTTGCCAAGCCACACGCCAGGCCCTTGAATGTGTCTTCAATCACCGTAACCCGGGCGCTATCCAATGCCTCCCAGGCAGCCCTCTCACCGCGGCCATCCAAAAGGTCATAAGAAATCCGCAGGGCGTCTTCCACCGTCTGCCCCAGAATCAGCTGTAAGAGTCCGAGGGCATGGAGGGGATGGGGTTTGAAAAGGAGGTGATCTGGGACATGGATCTGGGTTTCTGCAAACCAGGCCAGGGTGCCGGATCCCATCAGGGGAAGATCCGTCAGGCCAACAATTTTAGCGCCGATTTCGGCTTCGGGTGAGCTGAGGTAACCAGGCGGGGTCTTGCAGGGGCGGTTGGTCAGAATGCCGGCCTGGTGTTCAGGCATATCGAGCCAGGCCAGCAGTTCTGCATGCTTGGAATCGGTCATCACCCGGGAGTCCTGGGTCATCAGGAAACTCTCCGCATTGAGCCGCGGAGTCAGCCCGTAATGTTGTTGGAAAACCTCGCTGCCCAAGACGGTTTCCTGATAGGCCGGCAGCAGGGGAGAGGAGTAAATGTCACGGGTATTGAACAGGACTAATTCGAGATATTCTCGTTGAGCGGTATCCAGCCAGGGGTTTTCATTGGCCAGAATCTCATAAGCCCTGGGACCGGGATCGTCGCCAATCTCGGTGAAGCGGTCTAAAAAAGCGGAAATGTCCGGCCCTTCCTCGGTGACGATGGGGTTGCGGGGCGTGATCCGGTCATAACGGATAGAGCCATCCAGTTTCCAGAGGTCAATCAGCATCAGGGCGGCACAAATGGATTGGGAATCCCACTCGTTGGTCACACTCATGGCCTCAAACCTGCCGATTTCACCTGGTGTGATTGCGGCGTTAGGCATCCCGAGGGCTGCACCGATCCGTTTTACGGCAGCAATCAGGGCAGTATGGTAACCGACTTGTTCCAGCAGGACGCCATCCATATCGAAGAGGATGATGGATTTGCTCATTGGCGGCCTCCCAGTGAGAGTCGGTTGGGTTTCATTATATAAAGGCGATTTCCAGTGTTGGCAATGATGATGTTCATAAACTGTTTCTCTGGTCCGGTTTTCTATTTTTATGACAATCCAGTGGATTATACGCGATTTTTCCAGCTTAGTCGCGGTCAATATAACAGAGCTGTGATTAAAGCAGACTGATATGACCCTGTATGCTGATTTTTCCTGTGCTGGTTGCGGATCGCTTGCACTATAATGGAGAAATGAAGAATCGATAAGACCTGGCAGGACACAGGAGTGGACCGATGATTGAAAATATGGTTTGGGGACCGGAGCAGGAAATTTACCTCAATGTCCCACTCGGAGATTTGAAAACCGCCCTGGCGGCAGAGGACCGCTTTGTCTGGGTCAATATTCATGATGAACCTGTTGAATCCAGCCGTGAGATGCTGATGGATGTCTTTAATTTCCATCCCCTGGCGATCGAAGATGCTTTGGAAGAGACTCATGTGCCCCGAATTGATGACTGGGGTGCATATTTATATTTGGTGTTGAGGATCATCAATCCCAATCAGGACTTTGATGAGGCTTTTACTACTCGAGAGCTGGATGTTTTCATCAGCAACAATTATATCGTCACCCACCAGGAAAAAGGCAATTTGGGGGTCGAAAAGATTTGGCAGCTTGTTTTGCGTAATCCCCAGCACCTCGGTTCAACACCTATCCATCTGCTTTATCTGATCATGGATAATGGCGCGGATGATTTCATCCTATCAGCCGAAAAGATTGATCTGATTCTGAATGATCTGGAGGACCAGGTTTTTAAACGTCCCGAACCTGAAATGCTGGAATTGATTTCGAATATGAAACAAGGGTTGATGGGCCTGCGTCAGGTGGTTGCCCCGCAGCGAGAAGTATTCAATAAGATGGCCCGGGGGGACTATTTGATGTTGGAGCAGGCCAGCCGGGTCTATTTCCGAGATATCTACGATCACTTCCACCGCCTCTATGAGTTGATTGACAACCTGCGAGACCTGACCAGCAACACCCTTGAGATTTATCTATCGGTGGTGAATAATAAAATGAGCAATGTGATGAAGACTCTGACGATCATCACTACCCTTTTCATGCCGATCACTTTCCTGACCGGTTTCTTTGGGATGAATTTCTTTCAGCCGGTCATGGGCGCGACGACATGGACGGGGTTTACCGTTTTCTATGTCATTCTGGGCATCATGATCCTGCTGCCGGTTGGGATGCTGATTTTTATTTTCGCCGGGGTTGGTTGAAATAATTTCCATGACGTTTTTATCAATGCCTTGCCTAAACTTTGCATGAAAAATAAATAATCCGGCGCGCTAACAATTCCCCTTAATTTCTATCGTCTTTCTCTGCGCTTTGAAGTAAGGCTTGTTGGATGATCTGCTGAGCTTCGTTTTGGTCAAGTGATGGCTTCACAAGCAGCCATTCTTCAATGAACTGGCTGCGAATCTTATTGAACAGCTGTCGCTCATTAAAATTCAAACTTTTCCAATTTGATTGGCCATTGAGGTCCCGCAGTAACCGGGCCCGTGATTCCAGTGTGCCCTCATTCCAGCGTTCATCGGAACTATTTATCCGTGATTTGTTATTCTTATCAATCTCTTTTGGTTTTCCGCCAGGATTTCTAGCGCTTCTTTAAAATCATTCTTATTTCGTATGGGCTCAACGCGGTTGCTGCCCTCATCGCCGACTGGAAGCCAATAAGTATTATTCTTAGTCTCGACCTCATAATAGGCCTTACGCTCCTCACCCAATCCTTTTTCCTTGATGGCCTTTATTTTCCCGACTCCAAAATGATGGTGAATAATCCATTGGCCTATAGTAAATTTGCCTTTATCTTCTGGAGTCATTAATTGCCTTTCATTAATGATGGATGAAGGATATCGTAGACTGATTAAGGTTCAGCTGTGTAGCGCCTGAACAGGTTAGTGTTTATTTCTCTGAATTTATTTTTAGTTTATTTGTTATACCGGAAAACAAGACTAATAATAAGCCCCCAATATCCGAACCGGTTCTCACAGTGACATAATTGGCCGAAAAAGCCCTTTTGGATTGGGGTTATATGAAGAGAACCTGTGTATAATGAATGAAAATTCCAGACCTTTAAGGAGCGTAGATGACATCCCCTAAAATTACCGTTGTTGGCAGTTACGTCGTTGGCATGACCATGCGGGCACCTCGTTTTGCAGTGGTGGGGGAGAGTCTGATTGGGACGGACTTTGATATGGGCCCGGGTGGTAAGGGCTCCAATCAGGCGATCGGTGCAGCCCGACTGGGGGCGCAGGTCAACCTGCTTGAGAAGATCGGTAAGGATGTTTTCGCGCAGGAAGCTATGAACTTCTATGCTTCTGAGGGGATTGATACGCAATATATCATCCAGGACCCAGATTCCTACACCGGCGTCGCCTTTATCACCTTGAATCCAGCGGGTGAAAACCTGATCGTGGTGGATGTCGGGGCAAATGAGAGGCTTTCACCGGAAGACGTGGATGCGTTTCAGCCGGTGATTGCTGACAGTGATGTCGTGATGACCATTTTGGAAATTAAAGCCGAAACCGCGGCCAGGGCGATGGCACTGGGAAAGGCGGCTGGCGCGATCACCATTCTGAACTGTGCACCAGCCAGACCTTTGCCTGAATCTATCTACAAGGATGTGGATGTCCTCACACCAAACGAGACCGAGTTGAAGATTTTATTGGGTATGGCGCCGGACGAGCCTGGCAATGTCATTGATCTGGCCCGCGCGATCCAAAAACGGGGCGTGGGTTCTGTTGTCGTGACCCGTGGTGAGGCTGGTGCGTTGGTGGTGCACCCGGATGGGGAAGTGACTGAAGTGCCTGGCATTAAGGTGGATGTGGTGGATACGACTGGGGCAGGAGACGCTTTCAATGCCGCCTTGGGGACGGCGTTGGGTGAAGGCCGCAGCCTGGTCGAGGCGGCGCGCTTTGCGGTTGTGGCGGGTGGCCTTTGCTGCACAAAATTGGGTGTTATCCCAGCTTTACCCTTCCGGCAAGGTGTTGAATCACGCATAAATTCTTAAAATAATGAAATTGTCTTCAGATTTTATTGTGAAAATCCGACTATTCCATGAATAGTTAAGAATAGATTAAATATTAAACTACTAAAAGCCTGGGATTAAACCGCGGCATGATATAATTATGATTGGAGTCGAAATATTTATATTTAAATAAAATTATTTACTTTTATACACATTATTAATGTAGAGTTATGTAAAATGGAGAAGACGCCGATGGATACAGCCAAATTTTCTAAGTCGTTTCAGTTAACCTGCTTCACAATCATTCTAATCTTATTCTCACTGATCTTTGCCATCGAGCCGGTCCAGGCTGAAGGTGGAGAAGGCGCTCCTCTCCAACAAATCGTTCAAATCCCCCCTGAGATAAATAAAAAGTTTGTTCCGGAATCCATCCCCCCAGGCGGCACATCTCGTCTGACGGTCTACATTTTTAACCCTAATGATTACCCGTTAAGTAATGTAGCTTTTACCGATATTTTGGATAAAATCCAGTCCTGGGATCATCATCGCGGATAACCCCCAGGCGGCTTCCACCTGTGGTGGTACAGTCACTGCTGTGGCAGGTGGAACGACCCTCTCATTGACAGGTGGCACAGTCGGCGCGAAAGTTGGCTCAATAAATGGCTCCTGTCAGGTTTCCGTCAACGTGACCTCCTTCACAACCGGCAACCTGGATAATGAATTCATCCCCGGCGATCTCACTGCGGAATATACCCCGCCTGAAGGTGAGACGCTCTTTTTTGTTAATACAAGCGGCGTTACCGAAACCTTGAATGTGGTCACATTGACCAACCCATATGTCTATAAATACTTTGGAAATACCAGCGTTTGGCTTGGGCAGGAATCCCGGGTCACAATCAGAATTTATAACCGTGATACCAATTATGCTCTCCATCAGGTGAGCGTTACTGATAGCTTGCCGGCCGGTTTGGTCGTTGCCGGTACGGGGAGCCCCTATACATCGAATTGTGGCCTCCGATGTGAGCTTGATTGGTGAACCCGGAGGAACCAGCTTCACCGTGGAAGATGCAGAGATCCCTGCGAATAGTTCCTGCTATGTTTATTATTATGTTGAAGGACAACGCCGGTTACTACATTAATAACATTCCAGCGACTGCACTGACAACTTATGAAGGCGTGACCAATCCAAATTCTACCCAGGACGATCTGACCATTAATGGGGTGCGGCTCTCGAAGTACTTCTCAGCCAATTCGATCCTGGCAGGTGAGGATTCTTCCTTAGTGACTCTAACCATCACGAATCCATATACCCAAGCACTGACCAATGCCGGGTTGGTGGATGACATGAGTGCTTATGACCTGGAATTTGTCCCGGGGACGCTTTCCACAACCTGTGAAACCGGTGGTTCAGCAGCCTCATTGACATTATCTAATAACAATCAAACCTTGACACTCTCCGCTGGAACGATTCCGGCAGGGGTTGACAATGGCTCTACAGTTACGCCAGGAACCTGTACGATTACTGGATCAGTGACTGCTCCAGGCAATTCCGCTGGCGGAACGATGTGGAATGCCATACCGACGAATACTTTGACCAACGATCAGGATGTCTCCAATACTACCAGCGCTTCGGATTATATCTATGTAAATCCGCAAAGCATTGATGTATATAAATACTTCACGCCCGCTCGTTTTGAATTAGGTGGTCAGACCCGAGTGACGATTAGATTGACTAATCCCACCAGCACGGATGTCACCAATGTCAATTTAACAGATATTTTACCGTCGGGTCTCACACCCACAGCGATTCCTGATGTGCAAACAACCTGCGGTGGCGTCGTTACTGTTTCACCCACTTCGATCACGTTGACCAATGGCACGATCGGTGCGGATTCGTTCTGCACTTTTTCGGCCCTTGTAACGACTATGGAAGGCGCTACGGCCACATCCTATCGCAATGAAATTCCCGAAAACGCTATTACTGGAGCAGGAATTACCAACAATAGCAGTACTTACCAGGATGTTTATGTCTACCCGGTTGGGCTAGGTGCTACCGTTAGTAAGACTTTTGAAGATAGCAACGCAGCGCAGCCGACTGGCACCGCCATCCGGATACAGCTCCAGGTAAAAGCGCCTGAGGACAAGGACCTCACAGGTGTCACTCTCACGGATAATTTACCCGCTGGCATGGTTATCGCTACACCGATGACTTATTCGCTTTCGAACTGTGGTGCTGAAGCCTCAGTCACCGGCGTTGCAGGCGGCAATAGTTTCTCGCTTGTTGATGGGGAGATTTCAGCCGGTGTGACCTGTTATGTGTATGTTTATGTCACGGCGAATGATCCCGGCACCTATACCAATACCATATCGCCGACTAACCTCACCACGACCAGGATCAGACTTTCCCAAGCCCGGTCAGTGACAACATGCGATTCTCTGACTATCTGGTTTCAAAAACCTTTGCACCCGATGTCATCACCTGGGGTGGCAGAAGTGTTCTGACCATCACATTGACCAATGAGGATGAG
>LQAJ01000172.1_pt1 | contig 27670 bp, 39 predicted proteins | sample 1535811 | NCBI WGS metagenome assembly LQAJ01 (sample SAMN04331587, study PRJNA305678) | bioreactor metagenome | isolation source: bioreactor_6 inoculated with Wadden Sea sediment 2nd replicate of a... | place: Germany: Wadden Sea, Janssand Flat
GGGGCGTTTGTTCGATTTTAGATGGCGTCTTCGCCGGTTTCTCCGGTGCGGATGCGGACGACTTCGTCCACCGGGGAGATGAATATCTTTCCGTCGCCCACCTGTCCGGTCTGCGCGGCTTTTTGTGCGGCTTCAACCACTTCTGCGGCAAAGTCGTTCTCGACCACTACGTCGATCTTGATCTTGGGGACAAAGTCCACCTGATATTCCGCGCCTCGGTAGACTTCCTTGTGGCCTCCCTGACGTCCGAATCCTTTGACCTCGCTGACCGTCATGCCCCTGACTCCGATGCCGGAGAGGGCCGTCTTGATGTCGTCGAGCTTGAACGTCCGGGTGATTATTTCTATCTTTTTCATATATGATTCTCCTTGAAGAGATGTTTGCTTAAGCTGTTTTTTTGTGCCGACAGGGCTACCACTGGTAGCCTGTTTCACTGTGTTCGGCGATGTCCATGCCCCTATCCTGTTCCTCGTCAGTGGCCTTGAGGCCGATGGTGGCGTCCACCACCTTGAATATGACAAATGTCATGGCAAAGCAGAAGGCCCATGATGCGATGACTGATACGAACTGGACCCATAGCTGGTGAGGGTTGCCGTACAGCAGTCCTTCGGCGCCGATGCTGGCGAAAATCCCGGTGGCGAGTGCTCCGAACGTGCCGCCGATGCCGTGAATGCCCACGACGTCGAGGGCGTCGTCATAACCGAACCGGTTTTTGAGCATGATGCCGCCGTAGCAGATTGCGCCTGCACAGAGGCCGATGATGATGGCGGGCATGGGCGTGACGAATCCGGCAGCCGGGGTGATGGCGACCAGCCCTGCGACCGCGCCGGATGCCGCGCCGAGAGTGGTGGCCTTGCCGCCGTGTGCCCACTCCGCGATGATCCATGAAGGGCGGCAGCGGCAGCGGCCATGTGGTGGTGACAAGGCGTTGGCCGCGCCTCCGTCTGCGGAAGCGCGCTGCCTGCATTGAAGCCGAACCAGCCGAACCACAGAATGCCTGCGCCGAGAATGGTCATGGGCAGGTTGTGCGGGATGAAGGCGGTTGAGCCGTGTCCTTTTCGTTTGCCCAGAAGAATGGCGCAGCACAGCGCCGCCGCTCCGGAACTCATGTGGACCACGGCTCCTCCCGCGAAATCGAGCGCGCCCATTTCATCCATCCATCCTCCGCCCCATACCCAGTGGCACATGGGGGTGTAGACCAGAATCAGCCAGAGAGCGGAAAAGACCATGAATCCACCGAATTTCATGCGTTCGGCAAAGGCTCCTGAAATGAGTGCCGGAGTGATGACCGCGAACATGCACTGGAATATCATGAATGTCAGGTGCGGCAGGTTTTCGGCTGGTGAACCGATGTTATCCATGCCCACACCGTTCAGAAAAGCGAAGTCTAAACCGCCGATGAGGCCTCCTATGTCGGTCCCGAAGGACAGGGAATACCCGCAGACCGCCCAGAGCACGGAAACCAGCCCGAGCATGATGAACGATTGCATGATGGTTGCCAGAACGTTTTTGGAGCGGACGAGTCCGCCGTAAAAGAGCGCCAGCCCGGGCGTCATGAACATGACCAGAGCCGCGCAGATCAAGATAAAAGCATTGTCTGTAAAATTCATTTTCAACCTCCGAATCCCGCCAATGCAAAACAGAGGCCAAAAGAAAAAGGCTATATTGCTATGTTTTTTACAATTGTAGAATGAGGTAAGTTTACAAAAGTGGCAAAAAAACAATGATTATAACAATAATGTCTAAAGAGAGTTGTTTGAACGAGAAGGGATTGTTTTCGTGATAAATGGTTGGCGTTTGACCGAAGGGCGGCACATTGCTACCTTTATTCTGCCCCATATCATTACTATGAAAGGAGGGGTGGCATGACGCGGACGAAGAGTGCTCTCATTGTCTTTATTGTTCTGGCCGGCGCATTGGTCACGGCGCTGTCCATCGACTATACCGACACCTATGTGGCAGATCGTTTCCATAAAGCGCTTGAATCCGGTCGTTTTCAGCCTGGGCAGCCGTTCTCTCTGGATGCATTTCTCGAATATTATGATTGGGACACCGTGTGTGTGATCGTTCCCGGTAAGGACTGTCTGGAATTGAGGACTTTGTTTGGCTTCCCCTATGTGTCAAAGGCGGAGGAAGGGGAATGGAGCCTTGTTTTCGTCAAGGGCGGGGTTGTCGGTGCCGAGGTCCCTATCCGGAGGGAGAAGCTTGGTCCGCCGCCGGAAGTCCCCAATGCACCCATCAACCGCTGGGCCGCCATCGTGGATATTCGAAATACTGAATCAGGACCGCGGATGTTTTTGTGGGGCAGTGATCTGTTCTCCGGTTTCGTCGACCGGGTAGAGGGTCCGTTCTCTTGAAAAAGCCTTTCTCCGTAATCCTGTTCTTGCCAATTCGGCGGTTTTCCTTACACCCGGAGCATCCCAAAAACATATCAGGGGCAGTCCATGAAGATATTGGTTGTCGGAAGCGGCGGACGCGAGCACGCATTGTGCTGGAAGCTCGCACAAAATCCCAAGGTCGAACATATTCTGTGTGCGCCCGGTAACGGCGGTACCGCCGAAATCGGCGAAAACGTCGAGGTCAGGATGATGACATCCCGGCACTTGTTTCGCTTGCAAGGCAGCGTAAAGTTGATCTTGTGGTGGCCGGTCCGGAAATGCCTCTTGTCCTTGGGCTGGAAAATGCCCTTCGTCAGGAAGGAATTCCCTGCTTTGGTCCCAACGCCTATTCGGCCAATCTGGAAGGCTCCAAGGCCTTTTCCAAGAATGTCATGGCTGATGCCGGTGTGCCGACCGCACCTTTCCGTGTGTTTGACGAATTCGATTCCGCAGTCGCCTTTGTGAAGGAAAGGGCGCTCCCATCGTGGTCAAGGCCGACGGCCTCGCCGCGGGCAAGGGCGTTGTCGTGGCCAGTCCGAAGAGGAAGCATCGAAGCTCTTGAAGACATGATGGTGAAACTGTCTTTCGGTGCGGCAGGTGAGCGTGTGGTCATCGAGGAAGCGCTCAAGGGAGAGGAAGCATCCTTTCTCGCTTTCTGTGACGGCACCAACTACGCACTGCTCCCTTCCAGTCAGGATCACAAGGCTGCCTACGAGGGAGACACCGGTCCCAATACCGGCGGCATGGGAGCCTATTCTCCGGCCCCTATCCTGCCCAAGGAAAAATACGCCGAGACCGCGGAGTTGTGCATCAAGCCTATCCTGCGCCATCTCGCAGCCAAGGGTGAGCCTTTCAAGGGCGTGCTCTACGCAGGCCTGATGTATACCGAGAACGGTCCGAGCGTTCTTGAGTACAACGTGCGTTTCGGCGATCCCGAATGCCAACCGCTGCTCATGCGTCTTGAAACCGACCTGCTTGAAATCATGTTTGCCTGCATCGACGGCAAGCTGGATCAGGTGGATGTCGTGTCCACGTCCCAGACTGCCTGCGGTGTGGTCATTGCGGCTGAAGGGTATCCCGGTTCCTATCCCAAGGGCATGGAGATATCCGGTCTTGCCGATGCCGACGCCATGGAAGGGGTCAAGGTCTTTCAGGCCGGAACAAAGCGGGTAAACGGCAAAACCGTGACCTCCGGCGGCCGCGTGTTGTGCGTCACCGCTCTCGGGGACGATCTCGCCGCTGCACAGAAAAAAGCTTACGAGGCCGTGGACAAGGTGCATTTCGACAAGAGCTATTATCGTCGAGACATCGCGGACAAGGGCTTGAAGCGCCTTAAATAAAGTGATTATGGAGGGAGGCCGCAGCGGTTTCCCTCCTTTGTTTTCAAGTATAGACAACTGAACGACATTTTAGGAGAGAAAAATGCCACAGGTTGCCATTTTCATGGGTTCCATTTCCGACGAAGACAAAATGCGTCCCTGCGCCGATCTGCTCACCGAGCTGGGCGTGGATCACGTATTCACGGTTTCATCCGCGCACCGTACCCCGGAGCGTACTGCAAAGCTCGTGACTGAATTCGAGGCCGACGGCTGTCAGGTGTTCATCTGTGCTGCCGGTCTTGCCGCGCATCTCGCCGGAGCTGTGGCCGCCAAGACCACGAAGCCGGTTCTCGGTGTGCCGCTTTCCGCCTCTGCGCTTGGCGGTATGGACGCGCTGCTCGCTACGGTTCAGATGCCTCCGGGATTCCCGGTCGGCACGCTTGCCCTCGACAAGGTCGGAGCCAAGAACGCCGCATGGCTTGCCGCACAGATTCTCGCCCTGCACGATGATTCCATCGCCGCAAAGCTCAAGGAAGCCCGCGAAGGTTTCAAGGAGTCGGTGGAAAGGGCGGCACAGAGCCTGTAGCCTCATAAGGATTTTATTGAAGGGGATTGACCCTTTTGAAGTTACGAACGGAACCAGGCAGGTACATGTCTGGTTCCGTTTTTCAGTTCGTCTTCAAGGCGAACGAAATCCGGTTCGTGGTGCGCCACCAATGCCCAGTATTTTTTGGAATGGTTGAGGTACCGCGTATGGCAGAGCTCGTGCAGCAGCAGGTGATCCACCAGTTCGATGGGCAGGAACAGGGCCTTGGCGTTGAGGCTGATGGTGCCGCGCCCCGAGCAGCTGCCCCATCGGGTCTTCTGGCGTCTGACCCGGAGAGCGGAGTACTTCATGCCGAGATTCCGGCTCATGGAGTCAAGGCGCGGCAACAGGAACTGGCGTGCCTTGCGGGCCGTGAAATGTTGCAGGGCGGCGATCACGGCAGACGGGTCGGTCGCCGGGCCGGAAACTATGATCCGGGTTGCGTTTTCCGTAACGGAAATTCGTCCCGCCCGATGGACGCAATGCAACGTGTATGTCCTGTCCATGGCCGTGAATTCAATGGTGTCCGGCATTTCCGGCGGTTCGCCTGAAAGGTCGGTCCCGTCGGCCAACATCCGGTCCCGCGTTCGTTCTATCCATTTTCGTTTTTCATCGAGGATGTCGGGCACCAGCCCGGTGTCGAAGCCGCGCGGAACCACGACTTCAAGCCCCGGCCGGGACGAGTTTGACAAGCACCCGTCGAGCGCGGGCATTTTCCTTTATGACAAGGGGCAGGCCGGAATAGTCGGTCATTGTCAGTCGAGGTCCTCTTCGGTGCGGATGGTGAATCCGTTGGCCAGCAGCAGTTCGGCGAAAACACCGTTGCCGGGAATGCGGTTGCCGGAGAAGGTCCCGTCATAGACCCTGCCGCAACCGCAGGACGGGGAATTTGCCTTGAGCACGGCTTCGGTGCATCCGGCGAGTCTGGCAAGCTTCAATCCTTCTTCGGCTCCGCGCAGGAAGGCGTCTGTCCGGTCGATGCCGTCGGTGTCCATGACGCGTCCGTTCTGCAGTTCGCAGCAGGGGCGGGGTGTTGTCAGGCCTCCGAAGACCTCCGGACAGAAGGGGATGGCGTCTCCTTTTCGTACGAGATCGAGCACGGATTCGCTGGTGTTGTCGTTTCCGTCGTAACGGCAGCGGACACCTGCAAGGCAGGCACTAACGATAACTGTTTGGTTTTTCACGATTTTATATTCCTTCATTGGTATTGTGTCCGTTTCAGCCGATTCTATCCTTGATTTTCCTGTGTCAAAGCCCTATGGTGCCGACTTCTCAAAGGGAGTTGACACATGCTGATGCCTTCAAACAACGCAGGATGTATGTTTTCCTGCTCGTCCTCATGGTGGGGGCGCATATCGGATTTCAGGGGTGGCGGACCCTGCTCAATAACTTCGCCGTGGACGTGGGCGGGCTGTCCGGTCTCGACATCGGCATTGTTCAGTCCGTGCGTGAGATTCCCGGTTTTCTCGCCCTGCTCGCATTGTATGTAATTCTCATCATCAGGGAACACAAGCTGGCTGCGTTGTCTGTCGCCATTCTCGGTGCGGGTGTGGCCCTGACCGGTCTGATGCCGTCCACCGGCGGACTGGTATTCACCACGCTCGTCATGAGTTTCGGTTTTCATTATTTCGAGACCATGAATCAGTCGCTCACCCTTCAGTATTTCAATCATTCCGAAGCACCGCTGGTCATGGGGCGTCTGCGAAGCGTCACGGCGCTGACCAATATCCTCGTGGGTGCTGCCATATATTTCATGACAAAGGCAATGGGTTACACCGACATGTTCGCACTGCTCGGTGCGGCTGCCATCGGATGCGGGCTGTGGGCGCTGACCCGGGACCCGTCGCAAACAGACATTCCGCCGCAGCGGAAGAAAATGGCGCTCCATGCGAAATACTGGCTGTACTATGCCCTGACTTTCCTCAGCGGGGCCAGACGGCAGATATTCGTGGCGTTCGCGGTATTTCTTCTGGTGGAAAAATTCGGTTTCACCCTGCGTCACATCACCATTTTGTTCGTGCTCAATAATATTATCAACTATTTTGCCAACCCGATCATTGGAAAGGCGATCAACCGGTTCGGTGAACGCATCGTGCTGAGTGCGGAATACACTGTGCTCGCTTTTGTCTTTCTCGGGTATGCCTATACGGAAAATCCGTGGCTGGCGGCGGGATTGTACGTGGTGGATAATATCTTTTTCAATTTTGCCATCGGTATCAAGACATTCTACCAGAAAGTCGCTGATCCCAAGGATATCGCTTCGGGCATGGCTGTCGGGTTTACCATCAACCACATTGCCGCAGTCTTTATCCCGGCCTTGGGTGGGCTGATGTGGATCATGGATTACCGAATGGTTTTCCTCGGGGCCGTGGCCCTGAGCCTCGTATCGCTTGCTCTGGTACAGTGCGTTCCGGCTCAGCTAAAAAAGGCGCAATACGGGAGTTGACTTGCACCGGATGCAGGGTACTATTGTATAGTGCCGTTTTTCGCATGAATTTCAGTTACGGATTATTACGGGAATGATATGAAAGGACTCGGACAGGGACTGCCCAAGGTTTTTCTTCAGACAGGTGACTGCTTTTTCGGTGTACAGCCAACATTGGTGAGCACCGTTCTCGGTTCCTGTGTGGCCGTGATCATACACGTGCCCAAAATGGGTATCGGCACCATCTGTCACGCCTTTTTGCCGGACAGCTCGGATCGGCGGGGGCATGTCTCGCATGAACCGCAAGTCTGCAGGTATGTGGATACGGCCCTGCAAAATATGCTTGAGACCCTGGATAAGATCGGCGTTCCGCGCCGGGATCTCGTAATCAAGCTGTTTGGCGGTTCTACCGGAGTGGCTGTACGCGGGATGGAAAACAGCACCTACGACATAGGGCGGCGCAATATTGAAATGGCCCGGAAGCTGTTGAAATTCGCTCGGCTCGACATACAGGTCGAGGATGTGGGCGGCAACAAGGGGCGCAAGCTCATGTTCCATACGCAGACTGGCGAAGTATGGGTCAAGAGGCTGCGGCAGACTGCTTTTGAAAATTTGAACGGCGACACGGCAGGAACAAAATTCTAGGAGCTTCAATGCGTTTACTCGGCAAGATTTCGGTTGCGGTGTTTCTGGTCGGCTTTCTGCTTCTGGGCCAGACGGCACAGGCGGGGCGTCCTGTTTATCAATATGCCACCATCGACGCATTGCTGGCCGGTCTGTATGATGGGCAGATGACGCTTGAAGACCTCAAGTTCAAGGGAGATTTCGGGCTGGGCACCCTCAACGGGCTGGACGGGGAACTGGTCGTCCTCGACGGACAGGCCTACCACATCACGGCGGGTGGCAAGGCGGCAATCCCGGCGGATTCCTCCCGCATTCCTTTTGCCGCAGTCTGTTTTTTCGAGCCGGACGCAACCCTCAAGCTGGATGGAATTTCATCTCTGGAAGAATTGAACACCGCCGTCCTGAAAGCCGTTCCGTCACGCAATATTTTCTGCGCCATCCGCATTGACGCGGATTTCAGGAACGTCAAGGCCCGCGCCATTCCGAAACAGAAACCGCCTTACGCACCGTTGGCGGAACTGGTCAAAGAGCAGGTCGTGGTGAACTTTTCCGGACAGGGTACATTGGTCGGCATCTATTCGCCCTCGGTTCGTCAAGGGGGTCGGCGTGCCCGGTTTCCATTGGCATTTCCTGACCTCGGATCACAAGGGCGGCGGCCATGTACTGGACTGCAAAATATTTCCCGCTTCTGCCCGACTCGACTTTATTCGTGAATTTACGGTACAGTTGCCCGACTCCGAGACGTATGACGCCGTGGACCTGACTCCGGACCGGAGCAAGGAACTCCATTCGGTGGAAAAGGACTCGGTTCGGAAGCAGTAGTGAATTTGTGGATGGGGAGGCTGGATGTGAAAAAGTTTCAGGTAATAGTGGATGCCGATCTCAAGTCGATCATGCCGCGCTATTTCGAGATCCAGCGGGAAGAACTCGGAAAAATGGAGTATGCCATCCAGACAGGCGACGGCGCTACCGTCAGCAAGTTCGGTCACAGGCTCAAAGGGACGGGAGCTTCCTATGGCTTTGCGCGACTGACCGAACTCGGTGCGGCGGTAGAGAGTGCCGGACGGGAAGCCCGGTTCGACGAAGTCCGTGCCCTGACGGCTGAGATTCGCGCCTATCTGGAAAATGTGGATATCGTTTACGGAGAGATCGAATAGTCATGAATGTCCTGATGTTTGCCATTAACGACCCTGCCGGAACTGCCATTCAGTTCTGCAAGGCCTTGAATCGCCACACTTCGCACTCGGCTCGGCTTGTCACGCTGGAGACCCGGTATACCCACTCGTGGGAAAAGGATCTGCACGTGCCCGATCTCGGGCCGGACGGCATGGAGGAGATAGCCATCCTCATGCGTGAGGCGGATGTCTTTCATTTTCACATGACCTGTGACGAGCATCAGCCGTTTGGTGAGCACATCCCTGCCGATTTCATGAAGGGGAAATGCATTGTCCACCATCATCACGGGCATCACGATTTTCGTTCCAATCCGGAATCGTTCCGTGAAAAATACCGGAAACTTGACCGTACCAACCTGCTGGTAAGCACCCCTGATCTGATGCATCTCCTGCCCGAAGCCCGCTGGCAGCCGAATCTCGTTCCGGTCAATGATCCGCTGTTCATGCCGTTGGGCGGTCGGTTTGACGATCCCGGACAGCTTTTGGTCTGTCATTCCCCCACGCGCAAGGATCTCAAAAACACCGATGATTTTCTGGCTGTCGTCAAGAGCCTGTACAAGAAGAAAGTACGCCTCAAGGTGGATATGATCGACGATGTCCCCAATGACCACTGTTTGATGCGCAAACGTCGTTGCCATGTGCTGTTTGACCACATGCAGGGATATTACGGCGTCAGCAGCCTTGAGGGGCTGTCGCTGGGCGTGGCGGTCATTGCCGGTCTCAACGAGTGGAACCGGGAGCAGGTGGCGCGTTTTGCCGGAACCGAGGAACTGCCGTGGATCATTGCCAGAGATCAGGCCGAACTCGAAAAAAGCTTGCGTACATTTCACAACGACCGTGAGTACTGTGAAGCCTGCGGTAAGCAGGGACGCCGTTTCATGGAAGATCACTGGTCAGACAGACGGGTGGCCGGTTACCTCGCCGAATTCTACGAATCACTATAGTGCGGTTGGTTGAACGCCGGTTTTCCGAGCCATGGGAAACCTGAGTCAGCCGTGTTGGTTTGTGGTCACTTTGCCTTTCATTTCGCTTTCACGTATATCCCTCAGACTGAACCGCTGAGGAGAGTTTCATGCCCGTATCATTCAGAATGAATATGTCCGTTGTCGCCATGGCCGTGGTGGTCGTGGTGCTGAATTGGACGCTGCACACGGGCACTGCCGTTTCAAAGGACGCTCCTGTAAATGAAGTGCGCATGGCTGTGGATCCCACGGTGCTTCCTCCGGTCCGGCCTCCCATGGACGATGAGCTGACTTCAGACCCGGCGGCTTCTGCTGCCGAGGCCGAATCAGAGAGCCTTGACGCCGATGTTGTGGAGGTGGTGGAAGAGAATGTTTCCGAAGCCGACATGGAATTTCCTGCCGAACAGCCGGAAAAGAAATCCGCTCCCAAGGTGGAGGAAGAAGCCGCGCCAAAGCCTGTCGCAAAGCCGAAACCGGCACCGGTTGCAAAAGGCGGTGTCGGTACGATTCGGAACATGTCGCTTGATTCTACGGATGCCGGATTCACGCTTGTTCTGGCCTGTGACCGTCCGGTGGGAGATACCTCCTACATGAACCTGACCGGCCCGCGCCGTCTGGTCATCGACCTTCGCGAAAAATGGAAACCGGGAAAACAGAACGTGCTTCGCGCCATGTCAGGCATGGTCAAGCATGTGGTCATAGGCGAACATCCCGACCGGCTCCGTTTCGTGATCCATTTCCGGACTCCGCCGAAAGGGCGGTTGACCCCGCAGTTTTCCCGCAGTGGCAATTCGCTGACCGTCACGGTTTCTCAACCGTAATTTCCCCCTGACTGCTTGATGCGGTCCTAGGCCAGACCGGCAAACGGGTCGGTCGCCGGACCTGCCTCGCCTCTGATATATCCCCATTCGACCAGACGATTGTAGGCGTACTGCGCCTGTTCGCCCTGATTTACCTGTCTGAGGAACTGGATGTACAGCTGTGCCGCATCGCGTGTGCGGCCCATGCCTTCCAGACTGTAGCCCCTGAAAAAGGCGGTGTACGGATTCCCCGGCAGTGCCTGATCGTAATCCGAGAAATTGTCGAACGCCGCGGCGTATCTTTCATTCTTCACCAGAAGCAGGCCGTTGAGCTGCATGGCCTGTGCTTCACTCGGATATGCCTCTCTCGCGCGGCCCGCATAGGTCTGCCCCTTGTCGAGCTTGTTCTGTGCGATCTGGCATTTGGACATGAGCATCAGCCCTGCGTAATCCTCCGGCGCGGTCTTGAGAGCGGTCTGGATATGCTCTTCGGCTTCACCGTATTTTTCTTGGCCATGAGCTTTTCCGCTGTCTGCAATTCCTTGACGGCCGGAGCGATCTTGCGCAGTGACGCGGTGTTGTCCATGTAGCGTTCGCGGTAGATGGAATATTCCTTTGCCCCGAGGTATTTGGTGTTGGCTGTCTTGCGGGCCGTGGCGAGGCGTTCGCTGCTCATGGGGTGGGTGGCGAACATGACTTCCAGCGCGCTGGGTTCCCTGGTGTGCTGTTCGTTGAGCATGTCCATCAGGCCGATCATGCCGTCTGGATTGTACTGGGCGCTGGTCATGTATTGCATGCCGAGGCTGTCGGCCTGCCGTTCGTCATCCCGGCTGTAGGAAGCGAGCAGGCTCCGACGCCGAAACCTGCGACGCCTCCGGCCAGAGCTCCCCAGCCGCTGCCGTATTTGGAACCGATCACGGCACCGCCCACACCGGCCAGTGTGCCGATGACCGCCTGAGAACTCATGCGTGAAGCGGTGTGCCGTGCGTTGACGTGTCCGAGTTCATGGCCGAGCAGGGCGGCAAGTTCCGCCTCGTTGTCCACTTCGAGCATGATGCCGCGGGTGCAGGCGATGGTGCCGCCGGGAAAGGCATAGGCATTGATGTAGTTGGCATTCACTACCCGGAACGAGTATGGCATGTTAGGCCGGTGCGTGGTGGCGGCAAGGCTGTGGCCCACCCCGGAAACGTACTTGTTGAGTCCCGTGTCCTGTGTCGGGCCGTAGTCGTTGGACAACTGCTGCGGGGATGCCTGCTTGTCCAGTTTGATTTCGTCGGCCTCATTGATGAGCATGAACTGGCTCTGGCCGGTCACCGGATTCTTGGCGCAACCGCCGAGGGCCAGCCCCAGCGCGGTCATGGACCCCGCCTTCACGAATTCGCGGCGGTTCAGTTTTCCTGAAATCTTTTTCATGTGCATGTCTGCTCCGTTTCCTTTCCCTGAAAGATAGCGCAAAGCATGCCTGCACTTCAAGGCGGGATGCACTGCCAGTAAATAATAAAGCGCAGGGCCGTCAGGTCAATGCGAAAGGGGAGTGGGAAATTGGATTGTTGACATATCCACGCTTCTGGGCAAGCTTGGCAGCATGAATCAACTCTTCAGACTGCCTGCGCTTTCGTGACCAGCATATGAAACCGTTCCTCATCATCCGCACCGGCTCGACCTTCAGCGATTACGCTGTGCTCAATGACGATTTTACGGACTGGACCGCTCGTGCCATGGGCCTCGGCCCGCATGAGTGGACCATCTGCGACGTTCGCGCTGGCGATTCCCTGCCGGAACCGGATTCCTTTGCAGGCTGTGTGCTTACGGGGTCCCATGACATGGTGACGGAACAGGCTCAGTGGATGCTTGATACCGCTGCATGGTTGCGCGGTATTCTTGGCAGGCTTCCCGTTCTCGGCATCTGTTTCGGACATCAGTTGATGGCCGAGGCCTTTGGCGGCAAGGCCGGATTTCATCCCGACGGACCGGAGATCGGTTCTGTTGACGTCACGCTGAACAGTGCCGCAAAGGGTGATCCTCTTTTTTCGCTGCTGCCGCAGACTTTCTCTGCTCATGTGACCCATTCGCAGAGTGCGCTCGTGCTGCCGCCGGACGGTGTTCTGCTTGCGTCCAGCGAGCACGAGGCTCATCAGGCCTTTCGTATTGGTGAAAAGGCCTGGGGTGTGCAGTTTCATCCCGAATTCGACGCTGGTGCTTCCCGCTACTATGTGCGTATGCAGGAGGATCTGCTTGTCAAACAGGGGCTCGATGTTGAGGCCGTGTATGATGATGTGCGGGAAACGCCCGATTCTGCATCCGTCCTGCACCACTTCATGGCATTCTGCCGCGTATAGCCTTTTCCTGTAACGGAATTGAATTCTCTCGTTGCAATCCGCGTGATTGCTCTGTCAGGTTTGCCTTTTTTCACTTTTGAGATATATTTGAACAGACCCGCCTCATTCTGACGGCTGTCGTCATTTGCGCGGATATATATACAAGGAGATTGTTTATGACGCATCTCGCACAGGATTCCCTGGCGACTATATACTTTTGAATTTTTCTGGAAAAGCTCCCACGTCAGCCATGTGGAACGGTACCTCGCGTCCCGTGTTAAATTCCTTGGCGATGCCTTGCCCCTTGGGGTCAAAAGCCATATGCGCGGACTTGGCGTCGGTGACGCCATCGAGATTGCCCTGGATCCGTCCGAAGCACCCGAGTCGAGTGATGGCAAGGTCCTCGACATGCCGCTTGTCCGGTTCAAGGCTCCCTTTATTCATGGCCGCGCTCTCAGGCCGCGTATCGGGCGGTACTATCCCATGCATCTTATCGAGGATGTCCCCGGCACCCGACCCGACTCGGACGCCCCTTTTCGGGTGGTCGAGGCGGACAAGGCGGGTTTCAAGGCGGATCTCAATCACCCCATGGCCGGACGTGATGTCACCATCCGGGCGCGGGTGGTGGATATTCATCCCCAGTCCGAGGATACAGGACAGACCGTCCGCTGGGCTGACCGTTTCTTCAGCGGTCCCGGCATGCAGGCCAGACTCCCGGAAACCCCCACGGATTATCTTGGCGCGGACCCGTTCGTGCGTGAAGACGAGACCGGGGATGCCGACTTTTATGAAAATGCGCGCCTCATTGCCCATTTGGACAGACAGGCGCAGCAGAACGTGCGGAATATTTATTCCGGTGTGTTGGAAAACGGGATGGATGTCCTTGACCTCATGTCGTCCCATATATCCCATCTGCCGAGCGAACTGACGTTCGATTCCGTCACGGGACTGGGACTCAACCAGACCGAGCTGGACGCCAATCCAGCCCTGACTGATACTGTTCTCCATAATCTCAACGAGGAGCCCACGCTTCCGTTTGATGATGAAAGTTTCGATGCGATCATCTGCACGTCTCAGTGGAATACCTGACCCATCCATTTGAAATTTTTCGAGGAGGCAGCCCGTGTGCTGCGACCGGGCGGCGTGTTTGCGCTGACCTTCTCGACCCGTTGGTTTGAGCCGAAGGTTATCCGTATCTGGCCCGAACTGCATGAGTTCGAGCGCATGGGACTTGTCAGCCAGTTCTTTGTCCGGTCGGACAAATTCAACGATCTGCATACCCTCAGTGAACGGGGCTGGCCGCGCCTGCCCGATGATGAGGACCGCTACTATCCGGAACTGGCAGAGAGCGATCCTGTGTATGCCGTCTGGGGACGTAAAAAAGTAGAATGTCGGGAGGGGATGACCTGTCTAGACGGATCTGGTCATTCCCCCTTGGCAAAGGTGAACTGTCCGGCCTGAAGCAGGGCTATCTCGTTTTCCTTGGCGTTGATCTGGCGGTATTTCTCGTCCTTCGGCAGTGCCGAATTCCATACCTGCGCGATTTCGGCGCGTACGGTACCGATGCGCTTCTCTATCTGTTCAAGTGAGAAGGTGCCGTTTTTTATCGGTTCGATGGCTGCTTCCCTGAAGGCCTGAATGGCTTCTTCGGAAAAGTGGACCGCATCGCCGCTCAATGTTTTTTGTGCCTGTTCGAATGCAGCCACTTCCTTGAGGTGCATTTCAAAGGCGGAACCGCCCTTGAGGGCGGAATCGAATTCTATGTACATGGCTCGACCCTCCGTGGTGTTGCCTGTACAGGGCTTATCGGACGGATTCCCGTATTGCTGAAGAGGTTGCAAACAGTTTTAAGTTGATATACTGCTCCCTCATTATGCGCTTCTAAATAATCCATAATTGGAATTGGTTCGTGTTCATACGGAACACTGAAGAAAACCTGATTTAGGAGCATGTAATGATTAATAGAATATACGATATAGACTCTTCTTGTGGCCTGTCCTCTCTCTGGGACGGGCAATATAAAATACCCTGGAACGATCCTGCGTTCAGCGCACGGATGCTCAGGGAACACCTCTCCCAGGAACATCATCTTGCCAGCCGCAAAATGCAGGCGGTCAAGGCTCAGGCCGAGTGGATTCATTCGCGTTATTTATGCGGTGAGACTGCTTCGATTCTGGATATAGGCTGTGGTCCCGGCTTGTATGCCAAACTGTTGGCCGGTGACGAGCATGACTATCTCGGGATCGACTTCAGTCCGGCTTCCATTGAGTATGCCGCACGAAAATACGCTGATGACAGGTGGTATCGTTTTATCCTGGGCGATGTTGTTATTGCCGATTTCAAGGGACTCCATAATCTGGCGATAATGTTGTATGGCGAGATCAATGTATTCCCGCCTGCCGAGGCTCTGCTGATTCTGAAAAAAGCGTACGACAACCTTGTCTCGGGCGGACAGCTGGTACTTGAAGTCCAGCGGTTTGAAACGGTCCGCAGTATCGGTGAAGCCCCTGATGCGGAGATGGAAGCTGCAAGCGGTTTGTTCTCGGATGCGCCTTATGTCTGCCGGACGGAGAGTCGCTGGTACGAGGCGGAAGGTGTGGCACGGCAGGCGTTTCGTGTGCGGGCTGAAAACAAGGCCGATACCGGAACGTATGTGAGCACCACCAAGGCATGGACCAATGACGAATTGGTGGCGATGTTGACAGATATCGGCTTTACGGATGTCATCATCCATGACGACTGGCCTGATCCGGCTGACGCCTTCGTGTTGTTGACCGCTGCCAGATAACGATCACGAAGAAGGCCCCTGCTTGTGCAGGGGGCCTTGATGTGTGTGAGATCGGTGAGGCGAGTCCGAATCGGCTTATGACGGACCGCCGTCCATCACGGTGGACAGTACTTCTATCTTGCCTGTCTTGAGATGGCAGGCTGTGTCGGTTTTCCGATGTTGACAAAATTCAGCTGTCTTCCATCTCGATGTCGTCCTGCGAGATGATTTCAACGCGACCCGCCCGGACTCGGCCCGTGTTTTCGGGAGGCTGAAGCGGAAGGCCTTCGTGGACGCTGGCGGGTTTCCTTGTCAGCAGCTTGCGTGCGTTTGCAATGATCTCTTCCGGGATCTGGGGCTTTTCGAGTTCTTGGCGCTTTTCATCGTTTTCCGAGAGTTTGACGATGGTGCTGACCAGCTGTCTGGTTACGTCGAGTTTCGGTGCAAGTCGGCTGGATTCGGCAAGGGCTTCCATGCAGCCATGCCAGTCGCCATTTTCGTAGCAGGCGCGTCCCAGATTGTAGTAGAGGTGTTCGTCCGTCTCTACGAAGTCCAGGGCGCGGCGATAGTAGGTTGTCGCCTCGTCGAACATGCCTGCCTTGCGAAGGGCGATGCCGAATTCGTTGAACAGGTGCTGGTTTCTGCCGTCGAACAGGGATTTGATATCCACCAACTGTGCCAGCAAATCCCGGGTCCGGTCCTTTTCGCCCCGTTCGATGAACACGAGCCCGAGGCCGAACAGGGCGCGGACGTTTCCTTCGTCCATGCCCAGTGCCACTCCATATTCCTGTTCGGCGCTGTAGAATTGTTTTTTTTTCGCGGAACTCATCGCCCTGATCAAGAGTGTCCTCCAGCTTTTCCATCGCAGGCAGGACGTGTGTTTCATAGTATTCCAGTTCCGGTGTGTAGTTTTCCACCAGCCGTGCGAGGCCTATGATTTCCGGGTCGCCCGTCGGGACGTGATGATCGTTTATTTTGCTGATTTCAAGACGGTTTTCTTCAATCTGCCGTACAAACCATAGTAGATGTGTCTTGTGTTGGCGGGTGGTGGCCCCGGTGCCGACCTTGATGGTCGCTGCCGAAGAGAACGCGCATTTGATGAAACCTTCCTTGGGGCGGGGAATATCGATGTCAGGCAGGTCGTCCGCATCGTCCAGCGTGGGGCGTTGTTTTTCCTTGATCATAGCCTTTGGATTTCAATGCTATTTCTTGACATGGAAAACATGTTTTATGGGTGTGTATTCAGTGTTGGCTTCATCTTTTTTCTTCTGCCCCGATTTGCCGCGAAAGGTGACGTCAACGACGATGTCGAGGGCACGCTTCCTGCCCAGTATCGGGCCGAGCCGATCATAGGTGAGGCAGATGTCCTTTTCGTCGATCCGGTCTACGTCATTCCAGCGAAAGAACATGGCTCCGTCGCGTTTTGCCCAGGATACGCCGAGCATGTCGTTTTTTTTTGCAGTCTGCGAGAAATGTATCCGGCAGCAGGGTCTTGTTGTCCGCCTCCACGAACTCCACAGGGGTGAAATTGCCGCCATGAAAGATTTCCATGCCGAATTTTGCTCCCTGCAGGGCAATGCCTTCGCCTTGATGGACGATGGCTATGGTGTGCCCGATGGTGTGGCTGATTTCCTTGCAGAGCGCTTTGCCGTTGGGGGCGAGAGCGATGGAGCTTGTCTTGGCCTTCCAATCTCCTGCGCCGTAAATCTTCATTCCCGCCCGGACCGCGGCTTGGCTGAGCTTGAGTACGCACATACGGTAACAGGTGCCGAAAAGTGTTATTTCGAGTCGTTTGCTCACGCTGTATCCCTGTTCAGTTGGAGGTGGAATCGCCGAAATCGCCGGGGCCGATTTCCACTGACATGTCCATGTCGTTATCTTCTCCGAGGAGGTCGTTGACCTTCTCGGCTACTTCTCGCGGGATGGGAGGTTTTTGGTGGCGATTGCGCAATGGCTCACTGTCCGCCATGGTTGCGATGTGTTTGCACATGGCAAGGGCGTGTTCGTGATAGGCGTCAATGTTCAGTGCCCGGTCAGCGAATTCGAAGCAGTGTTCCCAGTCGTCCTTTTCATAAAAGGCTCGTGAGAGATTGAAATAGAGATTTTCATCTTCATCGGTGAGTTCCACGGCGCGGCTGTAGTATTGCACTGCCTCGTCGTAGAGTTCGTTCTTGCGCAGGGCGATGCCGAATTCGTTGAACAGATGCTTGTGGTCGAGGTCAAAGGCCGCGTTCAGTTCCACCAACTGATTGAATACTCGGCGGGATTTTTCCAGATCCTGTCGTTCAAGATAGACCAGCCCGAGGCCGAACATGGCGCGGACATTGGTTTCATCCACGTCGAGGGCTTTGGTGTATTCCATTTCTGCGGAAAGCGGTTCGCAGTTTTGACGATGCCTGTCCCTTTGGCTACGGTTCTGGTCAGCCCCTGTATGGCAGGCTCCACGCGCGCATTGTGGATTTCGACTTCAGGGGTGTAGTCGGCCAGCAATGTTTCCGAGTCGATGATTTTTTCTTCGCCCGTGGGGACGAATTGAGGGTTGATTTTTCGTACCCCGAATTCATCCACATCCTGCTGTTCCACATACCAAAGGTATTTCGTCTGTTGTTTGCGGGCCGTTGTGCCGGTTCCGACTTTCATTTCCTGGACAGTGGAAAAGACACACCGGAGGGGTTCATCCGGGTTGTCCAGTCCTGTGCATCCACCTGTTTGGGCCTGTCTGGATTTTATTTGCATGCTTCCCATATATAAAGCTCGATTGTATCAGGCTTTTTTAAATGATATTTTCTTTGATAGTTCGTAAGCATAAAATATCCGTCAGAATGAGTCTTTTATAATACAGTGTCTGGACAATCTGGCAACAATTCTTACATTTTCCCCGGCGGTGCAATCGTTGCCAGTCCATGCCTTTTCAGATATGGAGACCGTCTGCCGGGGCGTATCCGGTATAAATAATCAAGGATCGGAGCACATCATGCCCATATTCGAATACAAGTGTAATGACTGCGGCCACGAATTCGAGGAACTCGTTTTTGACCGGGACGAATGTCCGGCCTGCCCCAAATGCGCATCGGAAAAAACCGGCAAGCTCATGAGTGCGGTTCGCGCCAAAGTTGGCGGTTTCCGGCCTGATACCGGCGGCGATGACGGCGGCGGCATTCAGTCCTCTCCTTCCACCGCCTCTTCCGGCTGTGCCGGTTGTTCCGGTGGCGATTGCTCCAGTTGCGGTTCCTAAATTTACATATCAGCGAAAGGTTTTCTCATGAAAAAACTCGTCATTGCCACACGCGGCAGCGCCCTGGCTCTTTGGCAGGCCAATCACATCAAGGACTGCCTTGAAAGCGAACACCCCGGCCTGGTCGTGGAGCTGCTCAAGATCAAGACCAAGGGCGACAAGATTCTCGATGTTCCTCTTGCCAAGGTTGGCGGGAAAGGGCTTTTTGTCAAGGAAATCGAAGAAGCGCTCCTTGATGGCCGTGCCCAGCTCGCGGTCCATTCCATGAAGGATGTGCCCACCGAACTCCCGGAGGGACTTGAGGTCGGCATCATTCCCGAGCGCGAGGCTCCTACCGATTCCCTGCTGTCAGTGAAATACGACGGACTCAAGGGACTGCCCGAAGGGGCTGTCGTCGGCACGTCCAGCCTTCGTCGCCAATCCCAGCTGGCAGCACTTCGCCCGGACCTCAAGATCACATGGCTGCGCGGCAACCTCGATACCCGTGTACGCAAGCTCATGGACGGCGAATATGACGCCATCGTGGTCGCCACGGCCGGACTCAACCGCCTTGATCTGTCCGCTCCGAAGATGGAGATTCTCGGTCCTCCGGAATTTCTTCCCGCCGTTGCACAGGGCGCACTGGGAATCGAGTATGACAAGAGCAACGCCGAGGTCCAGGAGATGCTCCGTTTCCTCGATCATCAGCCCACGAAGTATCAGGTGCTTGCCGAGCGCGGTTTCCTGACCGGACTGGACGGCGGCTGTCAGGTTCCCATCGCGGCATGGTCCGTGCTTGATGGCGACCGTGTCCATCTGACCGGTTTCGTGGCAGATGTGGACGGCTCCCGTCCCATTCGTCTGGAGGCCGAAGGGCATGTGGATGACGCCTGGGATATCGGCATGAAGCTGGCCGGACAGGTTCTTGATGCCGGCGGCAAGGAGATTCTTGACGAGGTCTATGCACGCGAAACCAAATAGGTTGAACGTGAAATCCGATAATAAGCAGGCAATTGCGCGGCTCCGGGAATCCCCGGAGTCGGGCCGAGCCTTGCGCAAGACCTGCTGCGCCTTGGGTATGAATCCGTGCCGGAACTGGCCGGAGAGGACCCGGAAGCCATGTATGCGCGACTCATGGAACATGTCGGTTCTCATGTGGATCGCTGCGTGCTCTATGTTTTTCGATGCGCTGTGTATTACGCTTCAAATACCGGTCACGAGCCGGAAAAACTCAAGTGGTGGAAGTGGAAAGATTAATAGGAGTTCGCCTTGTCGGCGAGCGCAAACCACGGGCTATCAACGGTTCCCTAAAGATTTTCTCATATCGTCCGATAAGAGCGGTAAGAAACATCTTTAATGCTCCATGGAAGGAGGTACGAATCATGGAAGTTGGTGGATTTGAATTACAAAGCTCAAACGTTGCGGAACAGATGAAGAGTATTCGCAAGGTTCGGCTTCAGCGACAGGTTATGGAAAATCCCGAGATGGCACGCCAGCTCGTCAAGGTCGAAGCGACCGGAACCTATAATGCCAAGGGTGATGTCATCCAGGCGGTGACAGGAGACCTCGGTGACGCTTAGCGAATTGGCCGGGAGACACGGCATATCAAAAAAATAGGCCGGACGCGCAAACGTCCGGCCTGTTTTTTTGTGTGGTGTGGAATTCCCGTCTCTATTTTGGTGGTGCTGGCTGGTCAAAGTATTCTTTGACGATGCGGTCGATGGTTCCGTCCTTTTGCATTGTGCGGATGGTGCGATCGAATTCGGGGAGAAGCTGTGCGTATGGTGAGGTCTTTCGTATCATGAGGTGAAACGGCAGGGCTTGCAGCGTTGCGGCGGTCTGGACGATACTTTGGTCCGTCTCAGCTTTGTGGATGGCCGGCCACGCCGCTCCGGGCCATTCGATGACGATGTCGCCGCGTTTGTGCGCGAGCATGGGCCAGACGTTTGGCAGGTTCGGTGTTTCATATGTTTTGATGCCGTGAATGCGAATGTGTCGGTCGTTCCATCCGTTCCCTATGTAGGTGATGACAGAGAGGTTCAGCTTCAAAATGTCATCAATCGTTTTTATTTGTTCGATTTTTTTTTCTTTGGGGATGGTCGGCGTATGTGAAATGGTGAGTTTCTTCTGGTAGAAGGGAGTTGGATGCGTTTGGGAATACACCAGACGTTCCGCCGTGGGGACGGTGAGCATGGCATCTGCTTCGCCATTTTTTACCTGTTCCTGACACCTGCTCCATGGATAGGCATGCCACGTGGCCTTGATCCCCATTCTGTCAAAGGCCTCGGTAACGATTTCATGGAAAAAACCGGTCATTTGGCCGTCTGTGCTTCTTTGGTGAAAAGGCCAGAAATCTACATAGTGAATGATCATGGGAGGCTGCAAGGCAAGCGCCGACTGACTGCACAGGAGAAAGAGCAGACAGAGAATGGCTGACAGGCCGGAAAACGGCAGTTTTGCAAGGCGTATCGAGAACATTGTATTCCTGAAATTCTATTGCAAGGAGTCAGGGTAGTCATTTATCTGTAGAGGCGTATGCAGTCTTTGACAAGAAGATATGCGTCCTGCGGGCAGTATTATAATGTGTTTCAAGATGCTCTTGACATAAGCTGTCTGTCTCGGATACGTTAGCCCGCTCATGGACTACGGGCCAGTAGCTCAGTTGGCAGAGCCACCGGCTCATAACCGGTCGGTCCCAGGTTCGAATCCTGGCTGGCCCACCATCTTCCCCCTGACAGGGAGTAATGATTGCGATCATTGAAGACTGGAATACAGATTACCGCATATATCCTGAAGTTTCCCACACAGGCCGCAGGCCGGGTTATTGAAGAGGAAAATAATGCTCCCGAGGGGGAAACCTACGGGAGCATTCTTTATCCGGAAAAGGGGTGTAACTATATGAAAATTATGGATATTCTGGCGATTTTTCGCAATTTGGCCCCTGAGCAGAATCAAAGCTCGTGGGACAACTCCGGGGTGCAGATCGCAGGCTCGGTGAGCGATGTTTCGCATGTGGCGGTCTGCCTTGAGCCGACCCCTGACATGCTTGCCCGGTGTCTCGAATGGGGGCTGGGGTGGTCATTACGCATCACCCGCTGTACATGAAGCCCAAGGGGCTTGGCCGTGAGTCCTCGTTTCTTGACGTGGTGAGGCAGGTGGTGAAGAGCGGTGCGTGGCTGTATGCGGCTCACACGTCTCTGGATACCCGTCCGAACGGCCCTGCCTTCTGGTTGGGAGACAGCTTGAAGCTCGAAAATCGGAAGCTTCTTGAAGTGGAGCATGGGGTTACCCCCATTGAGGTTTCCTTTTATTCCGAGGAGCCAATTTCACGTGAGACCGCCGATATATGGGCCAACAATGACGGCATGCATTCGGTGTCTCAGAGTAATACCGGAGAGATTCGGCTCGTGTGTGATGAAAGCGCGTGGGGCGAGATTGCCGGAGGAATAGAATTTTCCATGGGGCGCAAGCCGGTCTTCTACACTCGTCAGTTGACCGGGCCTCGTGATGAAGTCGGTTTTGGCGAGGTGGGCGTGCTGCCGGAGCCGATGCCGTGGAATGACTTCGCCGACAAGCTTGGCGGACTCATTGATCGCGACGCGTTTACCGTGTCCGGTCCCAGACCTGAAACGGTTGAAAAAGTCGCCTATTGCGGTGGGTCGGGAACGACGCTTGTGGGCCATGCCGCCCGCGCCGGTGCCGACGTGTTCATTACGGGCGACATGAAATACCACCCCGCCGTGGAAGCGGATGTCTGCGTGGCGGATGTGGGGCATTTTTCACTGGAAGAGGAAATGATGCGGCTTTTTGCCGATGAACTTGCCGGGGCACTGGATGGTGCCGAGGTGAAATTCTTCAAGGGCGAGGACCCGTTCAGGTTCCACGTCGTAAACAGGTAACTGATTTATTTCAAATAGATAAAGAGGTGTGCAGATGTACGAAAACAGATTGAGCAGTTGATCATCCTCCAGCAGGTGGATGACGAGATTCTCATCCTGAAGGACGAGATCGAAAAGGCTCCGCTTGAGCTGGCCGATCTTGAAGCGCAGATGAGCAGCTTCGACGAGCGCAAGGTTCAGATCGACGAACGCATGGAACTTCTCAAGGAACAGCAGAAAAAGCTGAACATTGAGATTGAAGAGGATGCGGGCAAGATCAAGAAGAGCAAGAACAAGCTCATGCTGGTCGGCAACACCAAGGAATATCACGCCATGATGCGCGAGATGGACAGCCTTGAGAAACTCAACCGCATGCGTGAGGATGAGCAGACCGCCGTCAAGGAAGAACTGGTCCGTCAGGACGAAGCCACTGCAACTCTCAAAGAGGATATGAGTGGAGTCAAGGAACAGTATGATGCGCTCAAGGAGACCCTTGAGGTGCGTATGCAGAAGGCCCAGAAGAAGCTTGATTCTCTCGGCCGCAAGCGCAAGAAGGCCTGCAAGGTCGTTCCGCCGCCGATCCTGGGCCGTTACGAGTTCATCCGCGAGCGCATGGAAAATCCGGTCATCGTGCCGGTGACCGACGGCATCTGCCATGGTTGCCACATCATGATTCCGCCGCAGGATTACAACGACCTGCAGAAGGGCCAGCAGATTCTGAGCTGCCCCAACTGCCAGCGGCTCATCCACTGGAAGCCCGCTGAAGTCGAGGACTAAGAGTGTTTTTGCTGCGCTTGAATTGAGTGCAGGAGCAACAAAGCAATCGTGCCGCTAGCGGCATACGAACAGGTTTGGAGTCGGACAGACTGTCGCTGCGATCTTTTGATCGGAGAGGAAAGTCCGGGCTCCGCAGGGCAGGACGCTGGGTAACTCCCAGGGGGAGCGATCCCCGTCACGTGCAACAGAGAGTAGACCGCCTCCGGATTCGTCCCGGCGGTAAGGGTGAAAGGGTGGGGTAAGAGCCCACCGGCTGTCGTGGTGACACGGCAGGCCAGGTGAACTCCGTCCGGAGCAAGACCAAATAGGGTGGCGCCAAGATCGGCCCGATCGTGTCACCGGGTAGGTTGCTTGAGGCGGCTGGTAACAGTCGTCCTAGATGAATGACAGTCGCCCTCGCTTGCGAGGGAACAAGACCCGGCTTATCGACCGGCTCCAAACTTGAATATATTGCGCGCCTCGGGCTTCGGTCCGGGGCGCATCTTGAGGATTTGAATGGATCGACCGCTGAAAAACACATGGGGCATAATCCTTGCCGCTGGTTCAGGCACCCGTCTGGCCGAGGCCTCAGGGGGCGTGCGAAAGCAGTATCTCAAGTACCGTGGCGTGCCGCTTTTCTGGCATTCCGCCCGGACTTTTTCGCGCGTGAGCGGGGTGAAGGCCTCGTGTTCGTGTTTCCGCCCGAGGATGCCAAGGCCATGGCCAAACAGGTCCGCCAGTTTTTCAGGAGCGAAGATCTCGGTGTGAAATGGGCTGTCTGCGAAGGCGGTGAACGGCGTCAGGATTCCGTTTTCAACGGACTGCGCGAACTGCCGTCCAAGTGTGACGGTGTGCTGGTTCATGATTCGGCCCGCCCGTTTGTTTCCGCCCGTATCATCAACGGTCTTATCGACGCATTGAATGCAGGTGCGCAGGGTGTCATCCCGGTTATTCCGGTGACTGACACCATCAAGGAAGTGGACGGGGATACTGTTTCCGCCACGCTGAACCGTTCCGAACTCCGTGCCGTGCAGACGCCGCAGGGGTTTGAGAAGGACCTGCTTGTTCAGGCGCATGAGCGCGCCGAGCAGGAAGGCTGGACGTCACCGATGATGCGAGCATGGTCGAGCGACTGGCCGAGGTTGCGACCATCTCCGGCGAGCAGGCCAACATCAAGATCACCACTCCCGAAGACCTTGCCCGACTGGAAGAGGACAAGGTCACGGTCCCGTGCGTGGGGTGGGGCTATGATGTCCATCGTTTCGGCGGCCAGAATGACCGGCCGCTGGTGCTTGGCGGCGTGCCTATCGCGGGCGCTTTGACCATTGTCGCGCATTCGGACGGGGATGTCCTGCTGCATGCCTTGACCGACGCGGTACTCGGCACGTTCGGCGGTGGTGACATCGGGACCCATTTCCCGGACACCGATCCCAAATTCCGGGGCGAACAGTTCCCTGCTGTTCAAGGAGACGCTTGCTCTGGCCGAAGAGGCCGGGGTGCGTATCGTGCATGCCGACCTGACGGTTATCACGCAGGTTCCGAAGCTTTCGCCCCATGCCGCGCAGATTGCGAAAAACGTCTGCCGCCTGCTCGGACTGGATGCGCATCAGGTGAATTTCAAGGCCACGACCGAGGAAAAACTCGGTTTCACCGGCGAGAAAAAAGGCATCAAGGCCGTTGCCACGGTTACTGCCCTCAGGGAGATGTAGGCTGTGTCCCGTACGTGGAAATTCCTGCTTTCCTTCGTGATTTTTGCCACGATTTGCTATTTCGGCCTGATCTGGTTCGTGAACAGCGAAGTGGAGAAAGGCTTCAATGAAGCTGTCGCCAATGTGGACGGTTTGAGTGTCAATTACGCTGATCTTGCCGTGGATATTCTCGATCAGACAGTCATTCTCGAAGGTGTTACCGCGACACTGCCTCTCGGGCAGCAGTTTTCCGCCGATACCGTGCGCATCAACGCGTTTGATCAGATGCACTCCGTTCCTCATTTTATCGTCATGGACGCCTCCGGTCTGACCATGAATGTCAGCCCCGCCAATTTTGGCGATTGGGCTGCCCCGTTGGCGGCCCTGGGCCGGACTTCGGTGGCTGGAGATGTGGCTGTCGCGTACAAGTATAATCCCGACAAGCAGTCACTCGTCGTGAGCAATCTGGACGTCAGTCTGGATGGGCTTGGTGAAGCAAAGCTCACCGGGACGCTTGATCGTCTTGACCTTGCACAGCTTCGTGTGGAAAAACTCGTCGGGTTACGCCTTGCCGAGATGGACTTGACGGTTGTCAATCGTTCGTTCATGGACCAGACTGTGGACGGTGCGGCGACGCGGATGGGCATTTCCCGCAGTGAGGTGCGTTCCATGTTCTGCGCCGAGCTTGACGCCATGGCCGATTATGCGGGCAGTCATGAGAATTCGGTGGCGGAAAACGCCCTGCGCGGTCTGAAGCGGTTTGTTGATGATCCCGGTACGGTGACCATATCGGCCAAACCTGCCGAGCCTGTGCCGTTTCTCTATATTTTCATGGGACGTGACTTTTACGAAAATCTTCGGTTGATGAACGTTACCGTGGTAACGGATTCAAGCGACAATATCTAACCAATAGATTGTAAATTCAAAGTATTACAAGCGGAGCTTTCCAATGAGACTTTACAATACGCTTGCTCGCAAAAAGCAGGAATTCACCCCGATCAACGACAACAAGGTCAACATGTACGTCTGCGGCATCACCGCCTATGACCTCTGTCACATCGGCCACGCTCGCTCCAGTGTGGTGTTTGACGTCCTGTACCGCTATCTGCGCCACAAGGGGTACGACGTCACTTTTATCCGCAACTTCACAGACGTGGATGACAAGATCATCAAGCGTGCCAACGAGGTCGGAGAAGAATCTTCCGCCATTGCCGAGAAATTCATCGGTGAGTTCTACGTTGACATGGACCGTCTGGCCGTGCTGCGTGCCGATGTCGAGCCCAAGTGCACCGAACATATTTCCGAGATGATCGATCTTACCGAGCGACTCATTGAAAAGGATCACGCCTACTCCACTCCGTCCGGCGACGTCTTATTTCAAGGTCCGTTCTTTTGAAGGGTACGGAAAGCTTTCCGGTCGCAACATCGACGAACTTGAATCCGGCGCACGCATCGATCCCGGTGATGAAAGCAGGACCCGCTCGATTTCGCCCTTTGGAAGGGAGCCAAGCCCGGTGAGCCTTCCTGGGAATCTCCGTGGGGCAAGGGCCGTCCCGGCTGGCATCTCGAATGCTCGGCCATGAGTGAAAAGTACGCACCCCTGCCGCTTGATATTCACGGCGGCGGACAGGATCTTTCCTTCCCGCACCATGAAAACGAGATTGCCCAGTCAGAAGCCGCAACCGGCAAGCCGTTTGCCAATTTCTGGGTTCACAACGGGTTCGTGCAGATCAATTCCGAGAAGATGTCCAAGTCGCTTGGAAACTTTTTCACCATCCGCGACATTCTCGCCCAGTTCCTGCCCGAAACCCTGCGTTATTTCCTGCTGACCATGCATTACCGCAGCCCCCTCGACTTTTCTTTTGACGCTTTGGAAGAAGCCGAAAAAGGCATCAAGCGCGTTTACTCCGCTCTCGCACAGGTCGATGTGGAGCTTGGCAAGTCCAAGTGGAAGAAGTCCCCGTTCCCGGAAGAGCTCGTCACCGAACTCGACGAGATCGAGAAGCACTGGGCCGAGGCCATGGAAGACGACATCAATACAGCCGGAGCGCTCGGCCATGTCTTTTCCGCTATCCGTCTTGCCGGACGCATTGCCGAGGACAAGAATCTCCGCAAGTCCGAAGGCGGGCGCGATCTCTTCATCCGCATCAAGGAAGACATCAAGGTCTGGGGCACCGTGCTCGGTATCTTCGAGCGCGAGCCTGCCGAATTCCTCACCGAACTGCGCGACAACCGCGCTGCCCGGGCCGGTATCGAACCCGCCAAGGTGCAGGAACTGCTCGACGCCCGCAAGGAAGCCCGCGCAAACAAGGACTTGAAAAGTCCGATGCCATCCGCGATGAACTCGTCGCCATGAACGTCGAAGTCAAGGACACCCCGCAGGGTGCTACTTGGGACGTTCTGTAGAAGAGAATAAAACCCTCGCCGGGGGGCGTCTCCGACGGCTCAAGAACCCTTCGTGAAGGGTTCTTGAGAATCTCCGAAGCTTTTTGGTTCGCCTTCGGCGGGTCCGTTGATCGTGAAGCTCGGCTGTGATCGGGAAACCGTGTTCCAATAAAAATGCGCCGGACAGTTGCAAAAAATGAAAAGCAACTGACCGGCGCATTTTTATTGGAACGGTGCTCACGCCACGTGGGCTTGCTGGAGTATCTCGAAGAAGTGCCGTGGTGGCGTGTCTAGTCTTGGGCTAAACCTATCTCCTTTTTCTTATCTTAAAAATACCCCCACGTTTTGAGCCGGGAAAAAAGGCTGTGAAAGTACCGTTAAGCAGTACGGACTTA
>LQAJ01000173.1_pt1 | contig 27524 bp, 33 predicted proteins | sample 1535811 | NCBI WGS metagenome assembly LQAJ01 (sample SAMN04331587, study PRJNA305678) | bioreactor metagenome | isolation source: bioreactor_6 inoculated with Wadden Sea sediment 2nd replicate of a... | place: Germany: Wadden Sea, Janssand Flat
CTGGGCGAGGTGTTCGTGGCCGAATCCGCACGCGGCATGGTGGATACCGTGTATCGTCGCTACGAGGTCTCTGTCCGGCAGGCGTCCCAGATGTGGGGCGCTGCACTCTCTGACGAAGTGAAGCGCAAGGTGCCGGAAAGCCGGAGGAGAAAATCGAGATTTTGCATGCGGTCTTTCCGCGTACCGATCGCGACCCGTCCGGCTTTGGCGCTGCTAACTTCCCGTTTGCCTCCATCTACATGGAAGTCGCCACCGGGAATATCCTCGAAGAGTCCGGCTACCTTGAGATGCCGTACCTCGTCCCGCGCTGGGGCAAGGCCGCAGGGGAGATATACGGGCGCGGACCCGGGCAGACCGCCCTGTCCGATACCCGCGTGCTCAACGCCATGGGCAGGACCGCGCTCATGGCTGCCGAAAAGATGGCTGATCCGCCGCTCATGGTGCCGGATGACGGCTTTCTCGGCCCGGTCAGGTCCGGTCCCGGCGGGCTGTCGTACTACCGCGCCGGTTCCTCGGACCGCATCGAAGCCCTGCCCGTGCGTGTGGACCTCGGGGCCACCGAGGAGATGATGAACCAGCGGCGCGAGTCTATCCGCCGCATCTTCCTCGGCGACCAGCTTGTCCCCGAAGGTCCGGCGGTCACCGCCACCGAGGCGGTCATCCGCCAGAGCGAGAAAATGCGCGTACTCGGCCCGGTCCTCGGGCGGCTTCAGACCGAATTCCTCGGCCCGCTCGTGCGCCGCGTGTTCCACATCATGCTCCGCATGAACGCGTTGCCGCCGTTCCCGGAAGGCTTGGCCCCGGACGACATCGAGGTCCGCTACACCTCGCCCGTGGCCCGTGCCCAGAAGCAGTACGAGGCGCAGGGGCTGGCGCAGACCATGGATTACCTCGCCCCGCTCGTGGGCGGCAGCGACGTCTTCGGCATCATGGACAACTTCGAGACAGACCGGGTCACGCGCCATGTGGCGGAGCTGTTCGGCACCCCGCCGGATTACCTCAAGCCCGAACCGGATGTGGAAGCGGCCCGTGCCGGGAAGAGCCAGTCCATGAGCTCCGCGCAGCTTACCCAGACCATCGCGCAGGGCGCGGCCATCGCAAAGACCCTGTCCGAATCGTACGTGGATCGGCCCAACGTGCTGACCGAACTGTTCGCCATGCTCAAGGGCGGCGCGCAGGCCGTGGCAGAGAACGGTGTGTCGCAGACTCCCGGCAACGAACCGGGCAACGATGCGGGCGTGCTGGGCGGCCTCATGGAGCAGATGCAGGGCGGCTCGGACGATGCGGTTGAAGCCGTGGCCGGTGCCGAGCCTGAGATCGCGGAGGTGAGCCATGCGGATTGATCCTCTGGAACTGCACCGCCCTATCGGCGTCTCTTTGAATCGGCTGACGGCGAGACCGTCATGTTTGACCTGGAAAAGCGGGGCTGTTTCCTGCGCCCGTCCTTTTCCACCGACCCCGGGCGGACTCAGTTCAATGAGGGCCGCCGTTCACTGGTCCTGCATGTGAAACACATGCTCGACGAAACCAACTTCATCGAAAAGGAGAAAGAAAGATGAGTAAGCAGATTGAAAACAAGTGGCAGAGAACCATGCCCGCAGACTGGAAAGTGAAACACGTGAACGAGAACGGCGAGGAGCAGGAGATTGCCCTGCGCGACCACCCGTGTCTGGCGAGCTATACCTCCAAGGACGAGGCCGTGAAGGCGCTTGTGCATGCCCAGCGACTGCTTGGCAAGACCCCGGAGGGCTATGTTCGCCTGCCCGGAGACGGTGCCGAACCGGACGAGATGAGTGCCTTTTATGCTGCCCTCGGCCGCCCGGAAGGGGCAGACGGCTATGAACTGCCGGAATTCGACCTGCCCGAGGGATATGAGCTTCAGGAAGCCATGCTGGAAGGGTTCCGCACCAAGTCCCACGAACTCGGCCTGAATCCGCAGCAGGTTGCCGGTCTGTACTCGTGGTTCCTGCCCATTGTTATGGATAAACATCATGAACTGGAATCGCAGGCGCAGCAGCTTCGCGACAGTGAGCTGGACTCTCTGCGTGCGGTGCATCGCGGCGACATGCCGTCCGTTCTCGACAATGCCCTGCGTGCTGCCGAGGTCATTGGTGGTGACGAGCTTGTCAGGGCGTTGGAATCCACGGGCGCGGGCGACCATGCCGCCGTCATCAGTGCGTTTGCCAAGATCGCGCCGCTGGTGCTGGAAAGCGGCCTGCGCGGCTCCACCCGTGGCTGGGGCGAGGATTTGTCCCGCGAGAAACTGGAGGAGATGATGCTCGATCCGCGTTACAGCGATCCGTACAAGCGCGATGATGCGTATATCCGTAAAATCCGCGAAGGCTTCAAGCTCCTGTACCCCGGCAAGCACGAATCCGGCCGTCCCGCATAGGCGGTCATAACCCGAAGCGGGCCGGGGATCAGCCGGTCTCCGGCCCGAAACATAGGGGAATGAATATGAAAAACATGTTTAATACTGACAAGTATACGAAATTGGAATACAACAGGAATACCGGCAAGATGGATCGCGAATGGATTCGTTACGCCGACAATACGTACGAGCCGGTCCGGCGTGACGGGAACATCCACATGAAATACCATTCCCCGAACCGCATGACCGACTGGTGGCTGACCCGCAAGCCGCAGGACTGGCACCCCTCGGACGAGGGGGCGGATGCCTCGCTGAATCACGATTACGGCGAGCACGACAAGCCGGGAGCCAAACGGAACAAGCCGCCGACCCGGCACAATCTCTTTCTCAGGAGAGAAGACGCTGCCAAGGCGGAGATGTTTGCCCAGCCCGCAGCCGCCGAAAAGGGTGACGGTTCGCCCAAGCCCGCCGCACCGAAGACTTCCCTCGGCAAGGGAGCCAGGGCGATCCGCGAGCTTGAGGAGAAGGAAAAATCTCAGGGCACGCCGAAGCCGAGGAATTCGGCGCAGGATGCGCGGGATTTGAAGCGTGCTGAGCAGGAGATGAGCCGGGAGGGCAAAAAGAAGGATGATAGAGGATGGGCCAAAAGATTGTTGACCCCGGCTCTCCTTCAGCCTGAAGGAACATCTGAAAAAGAGTGGGCGAAAGGTATGGTTAAGGAGGACGTCAAGGAGTGGGGAAAACAATGCTCCATGCAGGCCCTTGGTGGGCTGGGACGATTCCTTGGGCAGGTGACGATAATGCAACAATTAAAGACCTTCCCGGTGTTGTTAAGGATGGCCTTTGGTTTTAACCGATGTGAATTCTAATTATGAAGTGGGGAAGAAATATTTTCTCCCCCACTTGTACCGCTATGAACAAAATATTTATTTCACTCCTTATCATTTTTCATTCGTTATTCATTTCGAGTAAATACGTAAACGGTTCTCCATTGAGTATGAATGGAATTGTTAGTTATGTTATTTATGTAGTTTTTATGGGGTTATATTTATTATCTTTTTTTAAGTTCAAGAAGATGAATAAAGTGTTTGTCGGATTTTACATGTTGCTGATTTTGTATGTCTTGTCATATGCCTATTTATCATTTGCTCATAATGATTATTGGTTTTTAGCAGCCGCTTTCGTTGTGTTGGCTTCTACTTGTGGAGCAATTTATTCACAGCTTTTTAAGGAAAAAATAGATTTACCTTCGCGAAGTATTCAAAAAATAAAATCTATTTTTTTGGGTCCTGTCAGCGCTATCTGTTTCCCTTCTCGCAATATCCGGAATTCGAGATGGAATAAATCAAATGTCAGTCTCTTTTTTCATCTATTATGCCGCATCTGTTTTTTTGTACACCGTTCATGGGAAAATATCGAATTCCTGTTGTTGTTTTGCAAATACTGCTGTTGCTAAAATTTTGTTATATTTATTTTCCAAGTCTAGAAGGTGTGGAAGAATTGGAAGCAGTTCATTATATAATGGGAACCACAACGCTTATTCTTCTTCTTACATTGTTCAGTTTTGTACTTACAGTTTATTTAAATCACAAATCAAAAATGATATATAGCACCCCCGAGACTTGAGCCGTTGGGAAAAGAGTCAGGGCATCGACCTAATCAGGGTTCCGGGCATGAAAAACGTCCTCCCTCGGCATCGCGTGATGCGGCCCAGTTGCGGCATGCGGAAAAAGAAATGTCGCTGAAAGAGTACATTCAGTGGCTCGACGAAATGAAGCACAATCCGCCGTGGGAGAAGAAGAAAACACCTGCACAGAAAGTGCAGGGGGTGACGCATCCGTTAGGAGAAGAAGTTGGAACACGGCTTTTGGAAGAGCTTCTTAAAAACAGTGGTTCGACGTTTGGCAAAGCGTTGGGATATGGAATTAAAGGAGGAGGGTTGCCCTTCTCAATCCTTACTGATGTTGAGGATGCGTGGTGATGAAGAAATTAATTAAGCGTGTCCTTTATGAGAATGTCATCGGCTTTTTGGTAGCTACTGGAGTTTCTGTCATCATGTATTGGTGTACAGAGAGTTGGGAATTGGCAGTCTTGACATGGATAGTTCTCATTGCGTCTTCTCTGAATAACGCAATTGGCAGCTTTTATGTCTTTCGTCGCAATCCCGAATACCAGAAAGACACGCGAGAAAAAAAGGAATAACCAAAGGGGCACCATAAGAGTGGTGCCCCTTTCTTTCGCTCAAGCCCGCCGCGCCGAAGACCTCCCTCGGCAAGGGAGCCGGGGCCATCTGCGAGCGACGCTGAGTCCGCGCCATCTGCCACTTTCCTGATTAAAAAGAGTTTCCGCTTGACCGCACTTCGTCGAAGGCTGAGAATTCCCCATTCAAATCAATCAGCAAAGGACGACCAATCATGAGTTGTGTTGTAACATTTACGATTTTTCCGATGGGCAAGGGGGGCGAAGAGTCGCTTTCGCCTTACGTCGCCCGGGTGATCCGGATAGTTGAGAAGTCTGGGATTCCCTATCAGCTGGGAGCCATGGGGACCGTTCTGGAAGGGGAGTTCGACGAGGTCATGGCGGTCATCAAAAAATGCCATGACGCCCTGCACGAGGACAACAGCCGGGTGTACCTGACCATGGCCGTTGATTCCAAGGCCGGGGGCGAGGACCGCATGTCCCAAAAAGTGAAGAGTGTGGAGGAACGTCTCTGATGCCTGCTTCCGAATCCATGATTTCCGCTGTCTGGAATGACATCAGTGCCGTCCGCGAAACCGCGCCCATGGTGCTCAATATCACCAACTACGTCGTCACCAACAACACGGCCAATGCCCTGCTTGCTCTGGGAGCCTCTCCCGCCATGAGCCACCCTGTCGATGATCTTCCGGCCTGCTGGACCTGTCCCGTGCGCTCGTCGTCAATCTGGGCACGCTTCAGCCGGATTACATCGAAGGCATGCACGTTGCCATGGCCCGGGCGTGGAGCAGGGCAAGCCCATCGTGCTCGACCCCGTGGCCGCCGGAGTTAATCCGCTTCGCACGGAATTGCCCGTGGAACTGCTGGAAAAGTATCGGCCCCAAATACTTCGGGGCAACGCCTCGGAGATTATGGTCGTTGCCGGGGATGAGGGACGTCCCAAGGGCGTGGATACCCTGCACGGCGTGGAAGAGGCTGCTGCTGCGGCCCATGCGCTGAACAAGCGCTACGGATGTGCCGTGCTGATCAGCGGGGAAGTCGATCTTGTCGTCCATGAAGGCCGCGAGGCCAGACTCGCGGGCGGCTCGGACATGATGCCCCGCGTCACCGGACTCGGCTGCACCTGCACCGCCCTGACCGGCGCACTGGCAGCGGTTCAGGAAGACCCGTTCCAGGCCGCTCTGGACACCGCCGCGGTCATGAATATGGCCGGAGCCATGGCTGCCGAGATTTCTCCGGGACCGGGCAGCCTGCAAATGCATTTTCTGGACGCGCTCTACCAGATCGACGAACAGGTCGTGGCAGACCGGCTGGAGGTTGCGCTCTCATGAACCCGACCGATTTAGCCGTTTATCTGGTCACGGACCGCGCTCTTTGCCTCGGGCGTTCTCTGGAAGAAGTGGTTGCCGAAGCCGTGGAGGGCGGCTGCACCATGGTTCAGCTCAGGGAAAAGGATGCGGATACCGGTGAATTCGTGGAGCTGGCCCGCGCTCTCGCGGTTCGACTCAACCCGCTCGACATTCCGCTTCTGATCAATGACCGCGTGGACGTGGCTCTTGCCGCCGGAGTTCAGGGGGTTCATGTTGGTCAGAGCGATATGCGCGTTGAAGACGTGCGCCGTCTGATCGGACCGGATGCCATTCTGGGCCTGTCCGTGGATACCGATGAGGATATTGCCGCGGCTCAGTCCCTGCCCGTGGATTATCTCGGTGTGGGGCCGGTTTTCCCGACCCAGACAAAGAAGGACAGCCGGGGCGCGCCATGGGGACCGGACGGTCTGCGTCGGGCCGTGGCAACGACGAAATTCCCGCTGGTAGGCATCGGCGGCGTCAATCTGGATAATGCCGCGGAAGTGGCGGCATCCGGTGTGGACGGTGTGGCCGTGGTGTCTGCCATTTGTTCGGCTTCGTCGCCCCGCGAGGCAACCGCCGAATTGGTCAAGGCGGTGCGCGCTGGACATGAAAAAGCCGGGGCATAGCCCTTTTACAAGAATATGGAGGCACCTGCAGTCTTTGTAGGTGCCTTTTTTTGTTGATGAAGACGGTCGAATCCAAGCGGCATCATGTCAAGGCGGGGTTGTCTTGCAGGGGCTGGAAGCGCGGGACAAGGCGGCTGACGGAGAAGGGCGCGACTTGACACGCCCGCCCAATACCATACAAGGGACGCCATGCAGAACCTTATTGAGCTGACAAAAAACGATCTCGAAGCCTTTGTTGCCGAAGATCTCAAGGAACCCCGTTTCCGCACCGAGCAGATCTGGCAGTGGCTGTGGCAGAAACGTGTGCGCGATATTGACGCCATGACCAACTGTCCAACCGCTGCGCGAAAGCTTGCGACCATGGCGAATATCGTCTGGCCCGCTATTGCGGACGTTCAGACCAGCCGGGACGGTACGGTCAAACTCCTGCTGCGCATGACCGACGGCGCACTTATCGAGACCGTGCTCATTCCCATGCGGGACCGTTATTCCCAATGCCTGTCCACACAGGTGGGCTGTGCCATGGCCTGCACCTTCTGCAACACCGGCAAGCTCGGGTTCGAGCGAAACCTCACCTACGGGGAAATTCTCGGGCAGGTGCTCGTCGGCCGCCAGTACCTTGAAGATCAGGGCATGAATCCGCTCAAGAACCTCGTGTTCATGGGCATGGGCGAGCCGCTGCTCAATCTCGACAATCTGCTCAAGGTGCTCGATGATCTGCCGTGTGAACGTGGACTGTCCCTCTCATGGCGGCGTTCCATGGTGTCCACCGTCGGATTCCCCGACAAGCTCAAGATTCTCGGTGAGCGTGAGGTAGCGCTTCCTGCCATTTCCCTGCATGCTCCTACACAGGAACTGCGCGCCAAGATCATGCCCAAGGCCGCCAAGGTCCATCTGGATGACCTCATGGCCGCGCTCAAGGCGTATCCCATGCGGAATCGCGAGCGCATTACGTTCGAATATCTGCTGCTCAAGGACGTCAACGACTCCATGGAGCATGCCGATCAATTGGCCCGGCTCATTGACCGCAGAAAGGGCAAGATCAATCTCATCGCCTACAACGCCACCGAGGGCATGCCGTATGACGCACCCGACCGTGATCGGGTTGAGGCATTCGAAAAGCGTCTCTGGGACCACGGCCTTACCGCATTCATCCGCCGCTCCATGGGCGCGGACATCAAGGCTGCCTGCGGGCAGTTGAAAGCGGACAGCCTCAAGGACTGAGATAGCGGAAGACGAATATGAAAAAAGCCTCGGAAGAATATTTCTTCCGAGGCTTTTCAGCTTTTTGTTGAAGCGGTCTAGGACGCGGACGGGAGCGTGAAGATGAATGTCGAACCGACATCGACTTCGGATTCGACCCAGATTCTTCCGCCGTAGTGTTCGATGATTTCGCGGCAGATGGTGAGGCCGAGGCCGGTTCCCTTGGGTTTGTCTTCCATGGTGTCGGAGCGGGTCTGGTGGAACTTCTCGAATATCTGTGCCTGATCTTCGGCTGGATGCCCACGCCCGTGTCGGCTACTTCGACGCGAATCTGTCCGAAGCGCGGGAATGCCTTGACCGAGACCTGTCCCGTATCGGTGAACTTGGCCGCATTGTTGAGCAGGTTGATGAGAATCTGCTGCATGCGGTCGGGGTCGGCTATGACGATCGGCAATCCCTGATCCACTTCCGTTACGAGTTCGAGATTCGGATTGTCAGCGAACATGCCGGCAACGGCATTGGTTGCCACGTTCACTATTTCGGCCATGTCGAGGCGTTCGTCCCGCCATCCCATGCGGCCGGATTCGATCTTGTTGAGGTCGAGCACGTCGTTGATGAGACGGGTCAGCCGTTCGCCTTCGTGGCTGATGATGGACAGGTTTTCCTGAATCCGGTCACCTTTTTTGGTCAGGGATTTCGAGTCGGCGGCCAGCGGTACGAAGTTTTTGGCAAATTCCTTGTGGAGCAGTTTGGAGAAGCCGAGAATGGATGTCAGCGGTGTCCGCAGTTCATGGGAGACGGAAGAGAGGAACGCGGATTTCATTTCATCCAGTTCCCGCAGGCGCTGGTTGGCGTCCTCAAGTTCCTGCGCCTTGTTGACGAGGTCTTCGGTGCGTTCCCGGACGAGCTGTTCCAGATGGCGGTTGAGGTCCGCCAGATCCTGTTCGGCTTTCTTGCGGTCCGTGATGTCTTCGAGGATGCCTTCGATAAAGGTGAATTCCCCCGACGTCGTTGTAAATGGCGCGGGCGTGAGTGAACCCCAGATGGTCTTGCCGTCGCGGCGGTAGTATTCCGCTTCGAACCGCTTGACCTCGCCCCGTTCGCGCACCTGTTCGTAAAAGGCCTGCATGTGGTCGGGGTTGACCATGATGCGGGAACCGAGCGACCGCACGTTGGAGAGAAATTCGTCCAGTGATTCGTACCCGAAGATGCGGGCCATGGCCGGGTTGGCGCGGCGCAGCACACCGTCGGGCGTGGCCTGAAAGATGCCTTCAATGGCGTTTTCAAATATGCCGCGGTATTTTTCCTCGGCTTCCTGCAGGGTCTTGTTCATGGCCTGCAGTTTCTTTTCACGTGCTTCGATTTCAGCGGACATGCGCCGGAACCGCTTGGCTATTTCCAGCAGCTCCGCGTGGTAGACCTCACCGAATTCATAGGAAAAGTCGCCTTTTGCGACACGGGCGATTCCCTGCTGGAGAACCTGAAGCGGTTTGTTCAGGAAGACGCGCAACAGCAGGCCGGTGATGGCGAGGATGACCGAGATGGCGACCACGATGATGAGCGTGGAGACAAGCATCTGTTCGTCGAGCCGTTTCTTGTCACGGGCGAGGGTGAAGTCTATTTCCGCCCGGCCGATGGTGCGGCCTCGAAAACAATGGAGCGGACCTTGCTGAAATCCGCCTGTGAACCGGAAAATTTTTCGTGGGCAAAGACGACTTCGTTGCGCGATCCGTAAATGCGGATACCCTGCACCATGTCGTCATGGGTGTAGACGGACCCGATCAGGCGGGCGTTGTCGTAATCGAGATTCCAGATGGGAACGGCAAGAATCTCCGCCACGCTGGTGATGGTGTCTTCGCCTTTCTCCTCAGCGGTCTCCCACATCTCCTTGCCTTGCTGCCAGTAGATGTAGCCGCCCATGGTCGTTGCCACGACCAGGACGATAACGACAAGACTCGCCGTCAGATCCCGGGAGATGGATCGGCTTGAAAGAAGGGCTTTTTATATTCGGTTTATCTGAACTCATGTGTTGTTCCGAAAGAATGCGAATGAACTGAATTCTTTTGTCCTTTTGTCACTTTCAGTTATTTACCTACACAAGTCCGCAACCTGTGTCACCCATGTTATAATGAATATTGAACAAGGGTTTCCTTGAGGGTTTCTTTTTCCTTGAGAAGATCAAGCGCCTCGACGATTGGCCGGATGTTTTCGCCCAGCCTGTCTGACACGAACAGGCACACGGGAGTCGAGGAAAGAATAAATGGGGTGCCGAGGGCCTGTCGTGGAATACGCATCTTTTTTACAGCATGGGCCATGCCGCAGATGTCTCCGGCCACGGCGTCCACATTTCCGGCAAGAAGCAGTTTCAGGCACTGTTCGTATCCCGAAAGCGGGCGGGGAATGATGCCTTTTCTTTTTGAAATTCGTTCATCCTTTTCTTCGCCCCGGACCACGGCAACGGTTTTCCCGCCAAGTTCCCTGAGTGAACGGAAGTAGTTGCCCGCCCGTCCTATCACTCCGTATTCCGCAGTGAATACCGGGCCAAGATTCCGGATTTCTTTTCCGACAGATACGTCCGGTGGCAGGAGGGCCATGTCCGCTTGCCCCGAGCAGAGGGCGGCAAGGGCTTTTTCGCGGGAGGTCGAAATCAGTGTCGTGGTCAGTCCGGCCTCTTGCGCGATGGCGTCGAGGACCGGGGCGGCGCACGTCAGCCCGTCGACCGTCACGGCGGTAACCGTTCCGGCGACGGCGGGAACAGCCAGCAGCATACTCAGGCACAGCGCGGTCAGGATTTTGTCATCGGTATTCCCACGGTTGAGGTTCAGAACCATGATAGATGGAAATCGCCGCCGGAACAACCAGTGGCGGACTTGCCACACATGAACATCTGCTCTAATGAAAGCACAACGCCATGAAAAGTATCTTTCCATCATCATTCTCCTGTTATTGCCCCTTGTCGTTTCCATTCGGCAGGCTCAGGCGCATCCCCATGTCTGGGTGGATGCGGCCCTGACGTTTCAGATAAACGATTCCGGTCTTGCCTCCCTGCAGGAAAACTGGCTTTTTGACGATATTTTCACCAACGCCATTCTTTCCGATCTGGAGTTGGACGCCGCCAGCCTTGCCACGACCATCGGGCAGGAGAAGATTCGTGAAGGCGCTTTTGCCTACCTCGCCAACTTCAATTATTTCACGCTGATCGAGACCGGGGGCAAGCGGTTGAAGATCACTGCCAAGGATTTCAAGGCCTCGCTCAGGGACGGGCGGCTCGTCTATGATTTCACGGTCCCCCTGAACCTGCCTTTTGACAAGGTAAAGGATTTCCGTGCGGCCGTGTTCGACAAGGAATATTATTCTGACATCCTGCTGCTCAAGGACAAGCTCAGTTTTGAAATCGACGGCATGGCTCAGGTCAGCCATGTGGTGCGTCCTGCCAAGGACCACACCTATTGGCAGTTCATCGTGCCCGAGGCCGTGCATCTGTCCATTTCCGGCCAGCCCGATTCCAAACCGGACCTGCCCGCTGCCGAGCTTCCGGTGGAATCTCCCGGCCCGATCGAACGGCTCATGTCCCTGGTGCGTTCTCTCCAGAAGGAACTGACCCTCAGGCTCAACGGCTTCGGCATGGACATCAGGGATAATCCCTTTGGTTCCGCGCTTTGGATGTTTCTGGGGCTGTCTTTTGTGTACGGCGTGGTTCATGCCGTTGGTCCGGGGCATGGGAAAACCGTGGTCTGTTCCTATTTTCTGAGCAATCCCGGTTCGTTTTTCACCGGTGCGCTCATGGGGAACACCATCACCTTTGTCCACATGGGGTCTGCTGCCTTGGCCGTTGGCGTGGCATACCTGTTCTTTTCATCCGGCATGGGAGGATTTCAGGCGGCAAGCCGTGCGTTGGCCCCGGCCAGTTATGCTCTCCTCGCCTCATGGGGGTGGTCCTGCTCATCAAGGCCCTGCGCGATGTGTTCAGAGGGGGATTGTTGACCGCGTGTTCCTGTGTCGAGCCAACGGCCGATCCTGACGATGCCGCCCAGATCAGGAAGGTGCTGACTGTTTCCTTTGTGACCGGGCTGATTCCCTGTCCCGGAGCGGCGGTGATTCTCGCCTTTGCCATTGGACAGGATATCTTCTGGGCGGGCATGGGTGCGCTTGTCGTCATGGCGATCGGCATGGGCGTCACCACGACGCTTTTTGCCTGGGTCGCCGTGTCCGCACGCGGTCTGACCCTCCGGATGACCGGCTCCAACAGGAAGCTGTTCAACTGGATGTACGCCGGTCTTTCCATATGCGGAGCACTGGTCATCGCAGTCTTCGGCACGGCCCTGTTCCTCAGTTCTCCCGGAATTCACCAATATCTTGTCTGGTAGGATGTCGTTTTGACTGGTTTTGAACAGTCTGTTCCCTGAATCGGGACATGGGGTGGCAGCATGCTGTGCTGCTGTCTAAGGCGTCGTCTTGTATCGTGAAAGCGCGAGCGCGAGTGCGGTGGAGACCTTGATAAGCTCGCTGTTTCCTTTGCGGACGGTTCCGGCCATGCGTCTGGCGAGTGCCATGACAAGGTGTGCTCCGAGTGCCGGTTCCGTTTCTATGAGCCTGAAAAAGCGGGGGCGGTCGGTGACAAGGAAATCGGCGTCTTCGAGAATCTGAATGGTTGCGGAGCGGGTGTCGCGGTCCACGAGCGCTATCTCGCCGAAGATGGGATAGGTGTGGCCGTCAAGCGTGGCCAGCACCTTGCGCGGGTTGTTCACCTCCAGAATGGGCAGCGCCATGTCGTGCAGAAGCATGGATTTGGTGATCCGCACGCGGCCATGGATGAGGATGAACATTTCATCTCCCTCTTCTCCCTCACAGATCAGGTCGGTACCGGTTTCGACCGAGCGGACATCGAAAATGGGTTTGATCTTGTCGATCTGTTCGGACGAGAGACCGTCGAAAAGCGAAATCGCTTCCCATTTGACATTGGCCGCTTTCATCGCGTCGCTCCCGGATTGAGGTACAGGACTGCGTCGTAGCTTTCCAGTGATTCCGTGTCCGGCGGGTTGGCTATGACGCGTGGGCCTGTATTGCCGATGCGGGTTTCCTGTCCCGAGGATTCAAAGAGTTCAAGGATGAACTGGTCCAGTGCCGCGCTTTCGTCGAGAACGTCTTCAAGAGAGAGTTGCTTGCTTACCTGGCACAGGGCCAGCGGCAAACGTCCGTCGCGCCGGAACGGGTCATGAGTTCGCCCCAGTTGAGATGCTGTTCCTCGGAACTGAGCTGTTGGAATTCCATGTGGTTGGAACCGCGCATGCCGAGCACTTCCTGAAGAAAGGTCCACATGGACGGGTTCGCTCCCATGAGCCCGAGGATGAGACTTGCGAGCTGGCCGCGCACGAGGATTTCATTGACCCCGGCCCGGAGCAGGTGCTTGCGGTTTTCCGGCAGGGCGACTTCGCCGTACAGGGGAACCTGCGGGGCGAGTTCGCGGATGGCAAGGGCCGCGTAGAGCGTTTCCTGATCCGCATCCTTGGGTGACTGTTTTTCGTGCTGGGAGAGAAGGTAGACCACCTTGGCGCGGTCCATGCGGGCTTTCTGAAGCACGGATTCGTGCGTAATGTTACCCCATACGAAATGCAGGCGGTCGCCCATGTCCAGCTGGAAGGCGATGGATTCCCGTTCGTCGGGCCCGAGGGGATTGACGAGCGCAAGGCTTTCCGAAGAGCCATCGCCCGAGCCGAGAACTCCGTTGTCCCGCAGGGCGGCAATCAGTTCCAGGCCGAAATCGTTCCAGCCGACGATGATAACGTGGTTTGTCTGGTTCACCTTGAGCAGCCCCTTGCGCTTTCTGGCCTTTCGCTCCACCAGCATGGAGGCCAGGTTGCCTGTGAGGGTGGAGACGAGTCCGATGCCGCAGATCATGACGAAGAATCCCATGATCTTGCCGCCTGTTGTTCCCGGCACCATGTCGCCGTAGCCCACGGTGGTCAGGGTGACCACTGTCCACCACAGCGCGCCGAACAGGTCGTGTACTTCGCCGTCGGGATAGTGCTCGAAAAACCAGTAGCCCATGGTGCCGAAGAGCAGCATGGCCAGAATGAGCAGGGTAAGTTTCCCGAAAGGACTGCGGCACCATCCAAGGACAGGACCGAATAGCGTCTGGGCGATTTCCACGACGTCCACCTTCTATAGTTATTACTTAAATATATGACTGAGGAACGGTCGTGAGTCAAATAAAGCGGTGGATGGATGCGGAGAGGCAGGACGCAAAAAAGCCGCCGGGCCGGAGATACATCTCCGGCCCGGCGGCTTTTTTGCGTACGATCAGACCCTACAGTGAAGGGTCCATGGCCGAGGTGAGCAGGCGTGCGATGTCATTCACATCGGGCTCGTAATCCCCGGCGCGAACCTCATTCCTGAGGCGGGCGATCTTTCGGGCGCGCTCTTCCGATTCGTCCCTGTGGGAACGTTCGGACTCGGTGGCGTCGAACTCGTCGAACACGCGCTCGGTCTCAATATTGGCTGCACAATACGTGCGGCTTTCATCATAACCCTTCATTAACCCCTCCCCGGGTTATTGAAGTCAAGGGGAAGGATCTCCCAATCCTTCCCGAAGTCTCCCTCTCATCCCGTTGCGGCAGCCTCTGTCCTTTGTGTTCGGACAGTTATCCGCAATCATGGATGCGTTGCGAACATGCGATCCCGTTTGATGCATCCTTCGCGGTTGACACTCTTATCGGCCGTCCGGGCGGGAATGCTTAGGGCTGTTTCGGGAATTTAGCGAAAAAAAATGTTGAAAGAAAACAGTGTTTTGCTTTCTTCATAAAAGGGGTGTGACGTCTGTCAGAGTTGTTGAATACGAGAAGGAGCGTATACATTTTGCAGTGTTACGGCGTGGAAAAACGAGTGGAAACAGTGTATAGCCGTGGCATGTCGGAAATACGAAATATCTGCCTGATTGACGTGCCGTTCCCCGTGGGGGCCGGATTTGAACGTGCCGGATGCACCGTTTTGAACCTCTTGACTTGTCGGGAACCGTTCTTTTCCCTTCCCGAGGCGTTGGCGGAACATGGCTTTACGCCCGATCTGGTGGTCCAGTGCGAAGTCCTGAGTTGCCGGACCGTGGTTACCGGCCTCGACGAAATGGATTGCCCGCTCATCTACTGGGCCGTGGACCCGCATCTCAACGCACATTGGCAGAGCGCGTATGCGCGGCTGTTCGACATGACCTGCGTTACCCAGCGCAAGATTATTCCCGAGACCCGGCGGCAAGGGGCACAGGATGTCCGCTGGCTGCCGTGGTTCGGACGGAAAATCGACATCGACGGCGGGAAGCGGGAATTCGACCTTGCTTTCGTGGGGCGTGTCACCGAACAGCGGCCTGCCCGCAAGTGGATGGTGGAGTACCTTGAAAGGAAGTGGGGTAATTTCAATCTCGCCATTCGGGATGGTCTCGACTTTGGCGGTATGATGGAACTCTACCGCACGTCGCGGATCATTCCCAACGAATCCATTCTCGGTGAGGTTAATTTTCGTCTGTTCGAGGCTGCGTCCTGTGGATGCCTCGTGCTGGGGCAGGCGCTCGGAGATGAGCAGGAGGAACTGTTCAAGCCCGGACGTGAGTTCGATACCTATGCCGACATTGTCGAGATGGACAGCAAGTTGCGGCAGTATATGCATGAAGACCGGTTGACGCAGGCCATGGGACGGGCTGCGCATGAACGAGTCCAGCGGGAACATCTGCCGGAACACAGGGCGCAACGTCTGCTTGAATACGCGCGCGATGCCGTGCGTCACCGGGCAGTCGGACCGGACAGCATCAAGTGGCAGACGCTTGCGATCTGTGGCCTGTGGGAAGCCGGAATGCGGGATATCCCTGCAGGGGAACTGCTGTCGGAACTGGCGAGCCTGCCGCTGGATGCGGAAGTGGCCGAAGCTGCCATGCGTGTTCAGGCCATAGCAGGGATGACGGCGGACCTTGAGGAGAATCTCCGGACCATTCTGGGCGGGCAACTGTTCGTTGACTCGCTGGGGTGCAACCTTGCCGGGTCCATGGCGGCCCTGCGTATCGGGAATTGGGATGCGGCCAAGACCTTTTGGTATCGCCATCTGCAATCCACCGGGGCACGGCAGCCGCGTGCGCCGGAAGATCCGGTGCAGCTTTTGACGCTCTGGGCAAAGGACCTTTCGCGCAGGGACCGCATCGTCCGGGGAGGATTCCCGTTCAATCCGGTTCGGCACCTTCCTGCTACGGCTTCGGAATGCCTTATGACGGTGCTTGTCGATGAGCCGCAGCATCTGCCCACGTTGCGGCTTTTGGATACGATGCTCGACCGGTCACAGGTATGGAACAGGTCCGGGTCGGTTTTCTGTCCATTCTGACCCTGCACGAACGGAAAGACTGGCGGCTCGCTTTTGAAATAGCAATTGCCAACCTCAAGTCCTATCGGCTTGAATCAGGCTTGGAGGAACTCGCTCTCGCTCATGAAATTGCGCGGGAGCAGGGTCAGGGAAAAAGCTTTGAAAGGGCGCTCGCGGTACGGGACGCATCCGGTTTGCTGGTGGGTGCGGTACATGGCTGATTTTCATGAGAACACTGTATAAATGCACGTCTGACAGTGTTGTCCATATTTCGGAATTCGACAGACTGTTTTTTCCCTGCCGTGGGGTGAGTCTTTTCCAGACTATTTTGGTTGTCCTTTTTCATTCAAATGGGTAATTTGTGCGCCAAGTTGATTGAGACACAGAAATCAAACCGCTGAGTCGGAGAATATATGCCTGATATGAACATCACTGCCGTGGTCCTTGCTGCCGGAAAGGGGACGCGCATGCACTCGCCCAAGCCGAAGGTGCTGCAGACCCTGCTGAACGAACCCATGCTTTATTATGTGCATGCCGCGCTTGAGCCGCTTCTGGGTGAATGCGTGCTGACGGTCATCGGCCATGGTGCCGACATGGTGGAAGCCGCTTTCCCCGGCATGGAAGACCGTTTCGTGGAGCAGAAGGAACAGCTCGGCACCGGGCACGCCTTGCAGGTCGCCTGGGATGCGGTCAAGGCGACCGGCTCCGAATATTGCCTCGTCATCAACGGGGATACACCGCTGGTGACCACGCAGTCGCTTGAGCGCATGGCCGGGGTGGCCGGATGCTGTGATCTGGCGTTCATGACCATCACTCCGCGTGATCCCGCGGCATTCGGACGTGTGGTGCGCGATGAGGATCGCCGTATTTCCGCCATTGTCGAGGCCAAGGACTATGACATGAATGTCCACGGGCCGGTCACGGGCGAAGTGAACGCGGGTATTTACCTGCTGAAAATTTCGAGCATGGAACCGCTGCTCAGCGAACTCGGAAACGACAACAAGAGCGGCGAGTACTATATCACTGACCTCATCGAACTGGCGGTGTCCAAAGGTTTGACCGTGGACGGCGTGCAGTGCGGAGATGATCTGAGTCTCATGGGTATCAACAGCCCGCGTGAACTGGTGACGGCGGAAAATGCCTTGCGTCGACAGATTGTCGAGGACCATATCGACAACGGTGTCATTGTCCACAGTCCTGAAACGGTCGTCATCGGTCCGAAGGTCACGGTGGAGCCGGGGGCGGAAATTTTCGGGCATTGCGAAGTGTACGGAACATCGGCTGTTGCCGCGGGTGCGCGTCTGGGGTCCTATACGTACATTACGGACTCGACGTTTGCGCCGGGATGCGACATCAAGCAGTTCTGCCATATCGAAGGGGCGGAAGTCGGGCCGGACGCATGGGCCGGACCGTATGCGCGGCTTCGTCCTGGCGCAGTGCTCAAGGCGGGATCGCGCGTGGGTAATTTCGTGGAGATGAAAAAGGCCGTGCTCGGAGAAGGTTCCAAGGCGAGCCATCTGACCTACCTCGGTGATGCAGAGGTCGGAGCCGGGGCCAATATCGGGGCCGGAACCATCACCTGCAACTATGACGGCAAGAACAAGTTTGTCACGAAAATCAGCGACGGTGCTTTCATCGGCAGTAATACCGCACTGGTTGCGCCGGTAACCGTGGGTGAAAATGCGCTTGTGGGCGCGGGTTCCACCATCACCAAGGACGTGCCTGACGAAGGCACGGGCATCGCGCGCGGCAAGCAGATTAATATCAAACGGCGAATGAAGAAGTCTTGATTTGTCATAATTAAGAGGATAGATAGATTATATGGAATTAATGAGCCAACTTGAAGAGCGATTCAACAAGTTGTTAAATAAAATCGAAGGACTGAAGGAAGAAAACCAGCGCTTGAGGGAGGAAGTCGAGGCCGAAAAGGAACTGCGGCACGACATCGAAACCCGCATCGACACGCTTTTGGGTAAAATCCAGAACGAGTTGGAATAACAGCAATTTGCGATGCCAAGCTACACGTTAAATCTGTTTGGACTTGATATATCCTTCAAGACGGATGCGGAAAACCACCGCATTGACGCTGCGCAGGAGTATTTGGAGAAAAAGTACAAGGAGCTGCTTGCCGGGGCAGGTGACCTCAGCAAGGAAAGGCATTGACCTTTTGCTCCTGAGCCTTGCTGACGACTTCCTGGTCAGTGAACACAAGCTCGCGCAGCTGGAAGAGAAGATCGAAGAGATTTGGAAAAACCTCATGAATGAACCCGGCCGATAAAAGGATGGGTTTGAGGTAGGAAGAGAATTACCCCTGGGGCGTTTGTGATTGTCTGGAGCGTTATTGAGCCAATGCTCTGAATAAGGGCGACGACTCCAGCGAGTTGGTGAGCACGCCCACTATAAGTGGGAAGCCTGAAGGTTCGCGAGTCATGCCCACCTGGACATGCCAGGTTCAAAACCAACAGGCAACACGGCCTCCCGGGGATTCCCTGCCGGTTTATGCCGAAGCAGGTCAAATATACCGCCTTTCCATCCTTTCGATTTCTGCATTTGCAGCTTCTCCTTCCCCCGAAATACGTGCTACAGACGTATTTCAAGCGCTGTCATTCGGCGTCAACAGACCGCCCAAAGTCTGTCAACATAAAATAAGGAGAGTTCCCATGTTAACCGAAATCGCCATGATCGGCGCAGGAGCGGTTGCCGGCCTGGGGGTCGGATACCTCCTCCAACGATACATATCCGATAAACAGATTTCCGACTCTCGGGGGCTGGCCGAACGCATTGTTGAAGAGGCCCGGAAAGAGAGTGAAGCCCTGAAGAAGGAAGCCCGCCTTCAGGCCCAAGACGAAATCTACAGTCAGAAAAAAGAACTGGAACGGGACTTCAAGGACCGTGAAGGTCAGCTCAAGGGCGAGGAAAGACGCCTGCACAGCAAGGAAGAACGCCTGGATACCAAACGCGAGAAAGTCGCGGACAAGGAAGCCCAGGTGGTCGAGCTTGAAAAACAGCTCATCAAGCATGAAAAGCAGCTCGGCGACCTTGAGGAAGACCTTGAGCGCAAGGCTGATGAACATGAGCGCAAGCTTCAGGAAATTTCCGGCCTGACCGTTGAAGAGGCCAAGGAAAGCCTGATGACGGAAATCGAATCCCGCACCCGCCACGAAGCCGCCAAGATGATTCGCAACATCGAGATGGAGGCCAAGGAAAACGCGAGTAAGAAAGCCCGGGAGATTCTGTCGCTGGCATTGCAGCGTTACGCTGGCGACTATGCCGGTGAACAGACCGTCACTGCCGTGACCCTTCCTTCCGAAGACATGAAAGGCCGCATCATCGGCCGCGAGGGTCGCAACATTCGCGCTCTCGAAGCCGCTACCGGCGTTGACCTCATTATCGACGATACTCCCGAAACCGTGGTCCTGTCCGCATTCAGCCCGCTCAAGCGCGAAGTCGCCAAGCAGGCGCTCGAACGTCTCATCCATGATGGCCGCATTCATCCGGCCCGCATCGAGGAGATCGTCAGCAAGGTCGAGGGCGAGATGGACACCAAGCTCAAGGAGATCGGTGAACAGGCCACCTTCGACGTCGGCGTTCACGGCATTCACCCCGAGCTCGTCAACCTGTTGGGCCGCCTGCATTACCGCACTTCATTCAGCCAGAACGTGCTGCAGCACTCCATGGAAGTCGCCTTCCTGTGCGGCGTCATGGCTGCCGAACTCGGACTGAATGAAAAGGAAGCCAAGCGTGCCGGCCTGTTGCATGACCTCGGAAAGGCCGTTGACCACGAGATCGAAGGCCCCCATGCCATCATCGGTGCGGATATTGCCAAGAAGCACGGCGAGTCCAAGGAGATCATCCACGCCATCGCCGCGCACCATGAAGATACGCCGCCCATGTCCATCCTCGCAAATCTGGTGCAGGCTGCGGACTCCCTGTCCGGTGCCCGTCCCGGCGCACGCAAGGAACTGCTTGAGAACTACGTCAAGCGCCTTGAGGAACTGGAAGGCCTTGCCACCGGTTTCGATGGTGTCGCGAAAGCCTACGCCATTCAGGCTGGCCGCGAGATTCGTGTCATGGTCGATTCCGACAAGATCGGTGACGAGACACGTATGTTCTTTGCAAGGACATCGCTGAAAAGATTGAGAACAATATGACGTATCCCGGACAGATTCGGGTCACGGTCATTCGCGAGAAGCGAGCGGTCGGTTACGCCAAATAGTTGAAAAATAAAGGAACCCGGATTTCATTGGAAGTCCGGGTTCTTTTTTATTTCAGGTGGGCGGAAAAGCAACTTCTGAAAATGTTTCAAAAAGCTATGATTATCATGGCGTAAAAGCTTTTTTTCCGTAAGTGTTCTGTGGGACGCCACATTTGGCCGTGTGCCATTGCCTCATGGAGAATATGCAAATATGAATGAGAATAAGCCTACTTCCGCAGCGAAAACTTCATCTGGAATCGATGGAGATGCGCTCAAGAAGAGTGTGAATCAGTCCATGAACATGTTCCGAGCCGAGATGGGCGAGGGCGAGTTCAAGCGGTTCAGCGAGCTGATTCATTCCGAATTCGGCATCAAGATGCCCCCACCAAGAAGGTGCTGCTTCAGTCCCGTTTCCAGAAGCGGCTGCGTGCGCTGGGCATGCATTCCTACAAGGAATATTGTGATTACGTCTTTTCCGAGAAGGGGCGGGAAGCCGAGCGGTCGCATCTCATCGATGTGGTCACCACCAACACGACGCATTTTTTCCGGGAGCCCAAGCATTGGGACATCATGAACAACATCGTGCTGCCGGAACTCTGGTCACGCCGTATCGGCGGAACCACTCCGCTCAAGATATGGAGTGCGGGCTGTTCCAGCGGGGAGGAACCGTACACCCTTGGCATGGTGTTGTCGGAATTTGCGGTTGCGCACTCCGGGTTCGATTTTTCCATTCTGGCCACGGATATCTCCAGCGAGATCCTGCAGAAGGCGCAGCGGGCCATTTATTCCATGGAAAAGGCCGACGACATACCCATGGCCATGAAAAAGAAGTACCTGCTCAAGAGCAAGAACAAGGCGAAGCCGCTCATCAAGATTGATGAATCCATTCGCCGCAAGGTTTCGTTCAGCCGACTCAACTTCATGGGCAATTTCCGTTTGCAGGACGAGCAGGACATCATTTTCTGCCGCAATGTGGTCATTTATTTCGATCGCCCGACGCAGGTCGTTCTTTTCAACAAGTTTTGTAATAATCTCAAATATCACGGATACCTTTTCATCGGTCATTCCGAAGCCTTTCGGGTATGAAACTGCCTCTGAGGCAGGTTGCACCGACTGTTTTCCAGAAATCTGATTACACTCCTTTTCGGCACTTCGGCACGGCATGCGTCTTTCGTGACGCGGTCCGTGCCGTGCGTGCGTTAAAGATACAGGATACAGCATGCGTATACTTTTTCTCGGTGACATTGTGGGTCGCCCCGGCCGTCAGGCCGTCAAGGACAACCTCACCGCCATACGTGAGGCCGAGAACATTGACCTCGCCTTTGCCAACGCGGAAAACGCCAGCGGCGGATTCGGCCTGTCAGCCAACAATGCGAAGGCGCTTTTCAGTTACGGTCTGGACGGTCTGACTTCGGGCAACCACATCTGGAAGTTCAAGAACCTCTGGAACATGCTTGAAAACGACAATCGCCTGACCCGTGCCCACAACTACCCGGACTCCAACCCCGGAACCGGAGTGCGTATTATTGAAACAGACGGGCTGCCCCCGGTCGCTCTTGTCAATCTTCAGGGGCGTGTGTTCATGCAGCCCATCGACTGTCCGTTTGCCGCTGCCGAGGCCGCTCTGGAGGCCATCCCGGACGAAGTGACGATTCGGATCGTGGACTTCCATGCCGAAGCTACTGGCGAAAAGGCCGCCATGGCCCATTTCCTCGACGGGCGGGTGTCCGCGGTGCTCGGAACGCACACCCATGTTCAGACGAATGATGCCGCCATTCTGTCCAGCGGTACGGCCTTCATGACGGATCTCGGCATGTCAGGGGCTGCGGGGTCATGCCTCGGCGTCAAACATGAGGATGTGCTGCAACGCTATCTGACAGGTCTGCCCAGAGCGCTGGAAGTGCCTGCTGCAAATGGTATTTTACAAGGCGCGATTTTTGACATAGAGGATACGACCGGGCAGGCGGTGGCGATCACCCCTTTCCGACATGAATAAAGAACTGCGAGAGTGTGGGAGAAGTGTCTCCAACTGCGCGGAAACAGTGAGGAAGCAATGAATATTTTCGACGAATTGAAGTGGCGAGGGCTTATCAATCAGGTTTCGGACGAAGAGAAGGTGCGGGAGTATCTCGCTTCTCCCGGCGCGACCATGTATTGTGGCTTCGACCCGACCGCCGAAAGTCTGCATGTTGGCAACCTCGTTCCGCTTCTCTGCCTCGTTCGCATGAAAAAGGCGGGACACCATCCCCTGTACCTCATGGGCGGTGCCACCGGCCGAATCGGCGATCCTTCCGGCAAGGACAAGGAACGCGATCTTTCCGATCCCGAATTGATGGAATTCCGTCTTGAGAAGATCAAGGGGCAGGTTCGCCGCTTTGTGGAACGCAACACCGGTGAACGTCCTGATATCGTCAACAACTACGACTGGACCAAGGATCTGACCGCCATCGAACTGCTGCGCGACGTGGGCAAGTTCTTCACGGTCAACTGGATGCTCCAGAAAGAATCGGTCAAGGGCCGTATCGATCGTGATGACGTCGGTATTTCCTACACCGAGTTTTCCTACATGATTCTTCAGAGCTACGATTTCTACCACCTGTACAAGACCCGCAACTGCCGCCTGCAGATCGGCGGCGGCGATCAGTGGGCAACATCACCACCGGCTGTGAGTACATCCGCCGCCGTTCCGCTCACGAAGACGAGCAGGCCGAGGCCTTTGCCCTGACCTTCCCGCTGCTGACCACCGCGTCCGGCAAGAAGTTCGGCAAGAGCGAGAAGGGTGCCATCTACCTCAATGCCGAGGTGACCTCGCCTTATGCCTTCTACCAGTACTTCATCAACACGGATGACCGTGACGTCATCAAGTTCCTCAAGCTCTTCACCTTCCTTGATCAGGAAGAGATTGCGGCCATTGAAAAGGAACTTGAAGAGGCTCCGCATCTCCGCAACGCCCAGAAGCGCCTTGCCGAGGAAGTCACCCGCATGATTCACGGACAGCATGAGCTGGATCGTGTCCTCTCCGCCACCGAAGCCCTCTTCGGCAAAGGTGACCTCAAGAGTGTGGACTCGACCACCCTGCGCAGCGCCCTCGAATCCGCGCCCAATTTCCGCTATGCTCCCGGCGATGTGCCTGACCTGCCCCAGATGCTGGTCGACCTCGGACTCGTCAAGTCCAAGGGACAGGCCCGCAAGGACATCAAGGCGGGCGGTGTCTACATCAACGGCGAACGCGTCGAGGATGGACACGAAATCTCCGATGCCGATTTCATGGCAGGCGAGCTGCTTGTTATCCGCAAGGGCAAGAAGAACTACGGCCTGATCACCAGAGGTTAGTTTTCCGGTTTAGACAGTTCAGACGGACTTTCGATAAAAAAAGAGGGGCGAGTTATCTCGCCCCTCTTTTCATTTTCTGTTTCTGCTGCGTTATTGCTTCTTGCCGAATATCTCCACCGGTCTGGTCGTATCGCCGCCCGTATTCGGGAAGTCGGGGTACTTGTATGCCGGGGTGTTGGTCTCGATGAGATGGCGCGCTTCTTCCATGAACTGGTTGTATCGGTTTTTGCATTCGTAGAACCGTGCCACCATGCATAGTCCGGGCCATCATGGCGGAGCCCATGCGGGCGCGGCGGCCTTCATGGTGCCAGAGTTCATAGTATTCTACTTCCAAGTGTTCGTCGAAGAACTTGGACTTGTCCAGCAATCCCTTTTCATACAGATCGTCGAGCATCTTCTTGGCTGGCTTGAAGTAAACTTCGTTGTACTCTTCCACGGCCTTATCGAGATCGACATAGAAGTCGTCGATCCATGCATTGCCGTGACACTGCTTGCAGATGTCCTTCATCTTGCCGCGTTCAACCTGCCAGTCGGTCCCGGAGGGGAACGGCTTGAAGTCCTGCGGGCGGACCGTCAGCGGTGCCTGTGTTTCCCATGACAGGCGTTCCGTCACGTCATGGGTGGTGGGCTGCTTGCCGGAGCCGGACATGTGGCAGGAGGCGCATGTGGGAGCGCGATAGTCAACGCCCGGAGTCCATGCGCCGGGGGCGGAGTCGAAGTTGTATTCCTGCTTGAAGGCGTGGTAGATGTCGCCGTGTTTTGATTCGTTGTAGATTTCGATCTGCGGATGGTCCGGGCCGAGATGGCACTGCCCGCATGTTTCGGGCTTGCGTGCTTCCATGACGGAAAAACGGTGGCGTGTATGACAGCTGGTACAGCTGCCGAGCGAACCGTCCAGATTGAGGCGGCCGACACCCACATTGGGCCATGTAGCCGGATCGAGCTTGCCGTCCTTCATCTTGAGTACGGTGCCGTGGCAGTAGAAACAGCCGGTCTTGCGTTCGTTGTCGGAGTTCATGCCCTGATTCAGCCATGGATCAAGTTTCCACATGATCTCGATGGTGTTGGCGTGCTTGCTCTTGGCATACTGCTTGGCTTCATCGGGATGGCAGCGGGAGCAGTCCTTGGGCGTGACGGGGGCGGCCACTGGGACGAAGTACTGCTTTTCTCCCATGGGCAAATCACCCATGGCGTAATATTTTTCGTGATCGACCGCGATATCCTTGTCATCGGGTTGGGCCTGATGACAGTCGAGGCATGTAATACCTGCGGATGCATGGCGGCTCATGGCCCAGTCCGCGAAAATGCCGGGCGTTTCCTGTTTGTGGCACTCGATGCAGGCCACACCCTGAGGCGGGGTGGCGCGGTCCATGCGGAATTCCCGTACCTTGGGGAAATTCTGTGGCGTCGCAGCGGTCGCCACTGTCGCGGAAAGAGCGAAAGCGGCGAGAACGAACAGCATGATCATACATTTTTTCATTCCGAACCCTCCTAGATTCCCAGATCGCGCAGTCCGCTCGCCCTGTATGGCGGGTTGAACTGCTTGTACTCGTAGAACTGTCTGTCGTTGTGCACGAGGTCACGGTGACAGTCCGTGCAGCGGTATTCGTTTCCACCTCCCGCATACAGCACCTTGCGGTGTGCGAGCATGGCTCCCCGATTGGCAGGCATCTGCAACAGATTGCGATGGCATTTCATGCACTGGTCGTTTTTCATGGTCGACCAGATGCGCTCTTTCATGACCTGTCTGTCATAGGTCTCGGCTCCTCCGGTGAAGTGAGCGACAACGTCCTTGAGACCGTGGGCTGATTTGGCATAGAAAAAATCAAACGTGTCATGAGGCGCAGGCAGGTGGCAGTCCATGCAGTCGGCCACGAATCCCTGTGCGTTGTTGACATGGGTCGATGTTTTCCAGGCCATCACAGCCGGACGAATCTCATGGCACGAGCCGCAGAATTCGGGCGTCGAAGTCCGGACCATGGTGTAGTAGGTCATGCTGAAGAGCGGAAATGCGATCACGATGCCACACATGATGAGCAGGATCGACTTGGTTTTTCGCTCCATACCTCCTCCCGTTTTCAGTATCGATTCCCCCGCACGATTGCCCCGGCGAGAGAAGACTATTACCCGCATAGCATATAAAAACTGATAAAGGTAGTATGCTTTCCGTTTTGTGGATGAGGCCGGGAATGGGGAAAAGGGACTGCTTGCAAAGGAGGAGCTTCCCGACGGTGTGGTCGGTGTTTTTCCGGGGCGGGATTTCAAGTTGCCAGCTTTCAATCCACTGCCTCCTCTGTACAAAATCGGCGTGGGCGGTTACAGAACGGGGCATGATGGTAAAAGTTGACCGCCTTTCATATAATTTTGGCGCGTATTGGGCGCTGAAGGATGTCTCATTCAGTCTGGGCAAGGGGGAATTCGTTTTCCTGACCGGGCATTCCGGTGCGGGCAAGACCACGCTGCTTCGGTTGCTGTACGGTGCGCTGCCGGTGACTCGGGGGCGGGCGACTGTGGCCGGACTGCAACTGAACACGCTGAAAAAGCGGCATATTCCGCAACTGCGGCGCAAAGTCGGGGTTGTGTTTCAGGATTTCAAGATTCTGTCGAAGCGCACGGTGTTTGACAACGTGGCCATGGCGCTTGAGGTCCGGGGCATGCCGAGAACGCATCTGGAGCGACGCGTGCGGGCCATCATCCGGGCCATGGGACTTGAGACGAAGAGTTACTCGACATGCGAACGGCTTTCCGGCGGTGAGCAGCAGCGGGTGGCGATTGCGCGGTCCATGGTGGCGAATCCCGAATTGATTCTGGCGGATGAACCGACAGGCAACCTCGACTTTGATCTGACCATGCATCTGATGGAAATTTTCAAGCAGTTTCATACGTACGGGACGTCCGTCATCATGCGACGCACAGCCGCGAAGTGCTGGAATGCGTGCCGAATGCGCGGGTGATTCATCTGCAGGACGGGCGTATCGTCAGGGACGGCGATGTGGCTGATGCGGATTTGCAAAGCGAGGAGGAAGTGCTGTGATCGGGCAATTCTTCCGGCTGACCCTGCGCGGCGTTGCAGATATTACGCTTCATCCGTTCGCACAGCTGCTGACGTTGGTGGCGGTGGCCATGGTGACCCTGCTGACCGGACTCATTCTCGTGGGGCTGCACAATATCAATTTGGAGCTGATGAAGTCCCGCGGCGAAGTGGAATTTCAAGTGTACTGGAAGGCGGACCTGCCTGCCGAGGAAGTGGTCAAGGAATGGGATGCAGTCAGGTCCATGGAGTACCTGCGGGATTTCAAGACCTTCACGCCGGAAAGTGCGCTGACCGAACTCGCGACCACGCTGGGCGAGACCGGTGATTTTTCATGGCTGGCGGAAAACAATCCGCTGCCGTATTCCGGGCTGGCCTCCTTTGCCGTGCCCGCGGACGCGCAGAATGAAGGGTGGGCCGCCCAACTGCTCACGCAGATAAAGAGCCTGCCCGGTGTCGATAAAGTCCATTACACGCCGCTTCAGGCCGATCTGGCGCAGGGATGGCGCACGGTCTCCCGTGTCGTGATCTGGCCCATTCTCGGTTTTCTGGCCCTGATCGTGGCGCTTGTGGTCCACAACACCATCAAGCTGTCACTGCTTACGCGCCTCGACGAGGTGGAAATCCTTTCGCTTGTCGGTGCGAGTCCTTCCTATATCCGGTGGCCGCTTCTGACCGGCGGGTTCATTCAGGGACTCTGCGGTTCCGGTGCAGGAATCGGCCTGCTGGCCGCTGTCCATTCAGCCACTTCACAGGCGCTCAATTTTCCGCCGTTCCTCATTGAGGTCCATTTCCTGCCGATTCCTCAGCTTGCCATGCTTGCCGGAGCCGTGACGTTCGTCGCGACCATGAGCAGTTGGGTGGCTGTGAAATAAGCGGC
>LQAJ01000174.1_pt1 | contig 27398 bp, 28 predicted proteins | sample 1535811 | NCBI WGS metagenome assembly LQAJ01 (sample SAMN04331587, study PRJNA305678) | bioreactor metagenome | isolation source: bioreactor_6 inoculated with Wadden Sea sediment 2nd replicate of a... | place: Germany: Wadden Sea, Janssand Flat
AAAGTACCGCCGTCCGCGTAGGACACGGAAGGAGCGTGAGCGACTGGATTTCTGTCTTTCACTCTTTCCTATTCTATAAGCACCTACTATCATTACGTTTTACACCCAACATATCATCCACTTGCCAAGCGCTCACTTTCAGGCTAGACAGCACATTCCTTCTTTCGGGGAGGAAATATATCATTTATAAGGAAGACGGAAAGACTATGATCAAAATCCGCAAAGACGACGACAGGCGTGGTGCCTCCAATGGCCAGCGCAGAGACGACAACCGAGGCGATTCACGCCGAACCGACAGCCGGGATGATTCCCGACGATCCTACAACCGGGATGACAGCCGGAGAGACTCTCGCAGAGAGGACAGAGACGGCAGATCCGAACGCCCCCGACGCTATGACAACCGCGACGACTCTCGCAGGGATGACCGTCCGCACGTCCTCGCCGAGACGACTCCCGCAGGGATGACCGTCCCGCACGTCCCCGCCGCGACGACAGCCGCGGACCCCGCAAATTCGAGAAACGAGGCGGCCCCCGAGGCGGAGGCCGAGGCAAACGCGATTTCTTCGGCAACAGGCCCGCTCCCCGCGCTGATGAAGAATTCGTGGACAAGGCCGCAGTAGTTTCCGAACACCGCTTCAACGACATTTCCGACATCGACAATCAGGTTCTCGACCTGCTCGAAAAGCGTGCGTTCCTCATCCGCAAGGAAGGCGCATGGCGCAAATCCCGTCAGAAATCACTGGTGGACCCCAAACTCGAAAAGCTGCTGCGAGGCTCCTTTGATCAGCGCGCCGGCGAACTCGGCCTTGACGCCAAGCTGACCAAGCAGCTGTTCACCCTGCTCAACCAGTTCTCCCTTGCCGACGTTCGCAAGAAATTCACCGGCGACGGCTACAAGCTTGCACCGCGCGTGGATGCCATTTCCGCTGCCATCGCAGGCCCGCGCTCTTTCCGCTACACCCGCATGCTGCTCGCCATGGCCGCCAGCTCCGGCGCAGACACCGCGCTGTCTCCGGTGACCATGAACGCTCCCAACAAGGACCTTGCCAAGGCACTCAAGCAGGCAGGCGCTCCCATCAGCTGGGACGACAACGAAATCCGCAACGCAGGCGAAAAGACTCTTGAGTTTGAAGGCAACATGATCTTCGTAGGCGAAGACAACTTCAACTTCTACATGCTGCTCTGCCTTGCCCTCGGGCATGCAGGCCGCTGCAAATTCACCGGCAAGCCCGCTTTGCAGCTCATGGATATTGCCGCACTGAACAAGGTCCTGCCGAGCCTCGGCGCACGTCTGGTTCCCATGAACCCGAATAATCCCGGCCTGCCCGCCCGTCTCGAATGCGGCGGCCCCATGGACGAAGCCGTGACCCTGCCCGGTAACCTTGACCCGGATTTCGCAGCCGCACTGACGCTGGCTGCATGGTCCTTCCCCGGCGGACTGACCATCAAGGGTCTGGGCAAGGACGCCCGCGACCGCGTGGCCGAAGCCGTGGAAGTGCTGACCGCCTGCGGTATCAACGCCGAGCTCAAGAAAGACACCGTCACGGTCTCCGACGGCATCCCGAAAATCGACGGTCACCCGCAGCTTCCGCTGTCCGTACGACTGAACTCCTTCCTCATGGCTCTGCCCCTCATGGCAGGCGGCAGCATCAATATTGAAGGTGCATGGCCCAATAATGCCAAGGGCAAACGTGTCGTGGAAGAGCTCACCAAACTCGGTCTGAAGATTGACATTGCTACGGAAAACGTCATTGTCACCAAGGACAGCGACTGTCCGGAAAGCGAAACAATCACCCTCGCCGAGACCGAGGAACTGCGTCCGCTGGCTCTGGCCCTGGCTCTCAAGGTCGGTAATGCCACTATCGCAGGCGAATCGGATGCCACCATCACGGAATTACTTGACCGAATGGGCGCGGCATACGAAGAAACCGAGGACGGCATCGAACTCAAAGCAGGCAGCAAACGCTGGGACGGCACATGGTTCAGCCCGGACCCGACCTGGTCCATGGGTTGTGCGATTGCCGCATACGCAGTGCCGGGTATCATTCTGGAAACCACGGCGAAGTCACTGCCAACTGGCCCGAGTTCTGGAACTTCTACAACTCCCTGCCCACCGGCAAGATGAAACCAAAGCCGGTCAAGGAAGATACAAATGACAAACGCAGACGAATCAAAATCCGGTGAGAAACGACTGAGCGACGACATTGAGGTCCTTGAAGCCGAAGTGGTGGAAAAGACCACGCGCCGTGAGAAAGTAATGCAGTCCGTACGGGACCTGCGCGAGGCGGAAGATCCGAAAAAACGCATCTTCCACCACAAGGAAATATTCGAGTTGCAGCAGGAAAAACTGCGCCTTGATGTGGAAATCAAATTCCGCACCAACAAGATCAACAGAATCAATCTCGGCATCGAAGACATGGAAGCCGGGAGTGGTCTTGAAAACGGATTCCTATTCTAATAATTGTAATATATCGTATGAATGTGCGGCAGCCGGGTTGTGAGAGGTCCGGCTGCCGCGTTCCTGCCGGAACATTCATGACGACTGACAGAGAGAGTACCCGATAACAGTTTAGCACGCAGGAGCGGTAGATGGGACAAAGCATCACCCACAAGATCATTGAGAAACACCTCGTCAGCGGCGAGATGGTCCCCGGAAAAGAAGTCGGTCTGCGCATCGACCAGACACTGACACAGGACGCCACCGGCACCATGGCATGGCTCCAGTTCGAAGCCATCGGCATCGGCAAGGTCCGCACAGACCTGTCGGTCAGCTACGTTGACCACAACACCCTTCAGATGGGTTTCCGCAACCCTGACGACCACCGCTATCTCCGTACCGTGGCCGCCAAATCCGGCGCAGTGTTTTCCCCTGCAGGCACCGGCATCTGTCATCAGCTCCATCTTGAAAATTTCGCCAAACCGGGCGCAACCCTGATCGGGTCCGACTCCCATACCCCCACCGCAGGCGGCATCGGCTCCATGTCCATGGGTGCGGGCGGTCTGTCCGTGGCACTGGCCATGGCGGGCGAGGCCTACTTCATCCCCATGCCCAAGGTGGTCAAGGTCTACCTGACCGGAGAACTCACTGGCTGGGCAGCGGGCAAGGACGTCATCCTTGAACTGCTGCGGCGCCTGACCGTCAAGGGCGGCGTGGGCAAGGTCTTTGAATACGCCGGTCCCGGTGTAGCGGCCCTGTCCGTTCCCGACCGCGCCACCATCACCAACATGGGCGCGGAACTCGGTGCCACCACCTCGATTTTCCCGTCCGATGAGCGGACAAAAGACTTCCTTGAAAAGATGGGACGCGGCAGCGACTTTGTTGAGCTTATCGCCGACGAAGATGCCGAATACGACGAAGTCATCGAAATCAACCTGTCCGACCTTGAGCCGCTGGTGGCCCAGCCGCACATGCCGGATCAGGTCTGCAAGGTCTCCGAACTGGCAGGCAAAAAGATCGACCAGTGCGCCATCGGCTCCTGCACCAACTCGTCCTACTCGGACCTCAAGAACACTGCACAGATCCTGTCCGGCAAGAAAACGCCGCCGGAAACCGATCTGCTCATCTCACCCGGATCCAAGCAGGTCATGAAGATGCTCGCCCGCGAGAATCTCATAGAACCGCTGCTGGACGCCGGTGCCCGCGTGCTTGAATGCACCTGCGGCCCCTGCATCGGCATGGGCGGCTCCCCGGTCACGGCAGGCGTCTCGGTCCGCACCTTCAACCGCAACTTCGAAGGCCGCTCCGGCACGCAGGACGGACAGATATATCTTGCATCCGCCCAGACTGCCGCCCGCCTCGCGCTTGAGGGCGAATTCACCGATCCCGCCACATGGGGACCGGCTCCCGAACGCATCGAACTGCCCGCCGACGTACCGTCCATTCGCGACCTGTTCGTCTTTCCGCCGGACAACGCGGAAAGCGTGGAAATCCTTCGCGGCCCCAACATCGTGGCCCTGGAAGATTTCGACAAGCTGCCCGAAACCGTCGAGGCCAAGGTGCTGCTCAAGGTCGAAGACAATATCACCACCGACCACATCCTGCCCGCAGGTCCGCAGATCACGGCCCTGCGCTCCAACATCCCGGCCATCAGCGAATATATCTTCTCCCGAGTGGACAAGGAATTCGTCGGCCGCATGAAGGAGGCCGGGAAAGGCGTCATCCTCGGCGGAGAAAACTATGGGCAGGGCTCCAGCCGTGAGCACGCAGCCCTCGGCCCGCGCCATCTCGGAGTGAAAGCGGTTATCGTCAAATCGCTGGCCCGCATTCACCGGGCCAACCTCGTCAACTTCGGCATCCTGCCGCTGCTGCTGGTCAATCCGGCAGACTACGACACCCTGTCCGAAGGTTCCGGGCTGATTATCCCCGCCGGGGACATCAAGCCGGGTGAAGCCGTGGACATCCGCGTGGATTCCGGAGAAGTCGTGTCAGTAACAAATGATTTGACCAAAAGGAACTGGATATTATCCAGTCAGGTGGTCTGCTCAATGCAGTCCGTCAGAATCAGTCGTAAAAAAGTAGAATAAGCCTGACCGCCCGTCCCCGCCGTGGGGACGAGCGGCCGGGCACAAAGAGCCCTGTGGAGATGTAATGTTAGAGATAATGCGTGAGAACGCTTCCGGGTGGATCGTCAAGGTCCTGTTCGCCATCATCATCGTCGTCTTCGTATTCGCCTTCGGCATGAGCGGTTTCGACGCAGGTCAGGACCCCGTCCTCGCCACGGTCAATGACCAGATCATTACCCGTGCGGAATTCGAGGATTCCTTCCAGCGTGCCGCCGAGAATCTGCGTCAGGCCAACCCGAACGTCACCACAGCCCAGTTGCAGGACCCGCAATTCAAGCAGGTTGTGCTCGGTGAAATCATCAACAGCCGCCTGCTGCTGGCCGAAGCCGCCCGTCTCGGCATCTCCGCCTCTGACGAGGAAGTCTTTGCAGCCATTACCCGTCAGTCGATCTTCTGGAACCAGAAAGGCGAGTTCGACCGCAACGTCTACCAGATGGCGCTCCGCTCCATCCGCATGACCCCGGCACAGTTCGAAGCCAACTTCAAGAACGAACTCATCGCCAGCAAGGTCAAGGCCATGGTGACCAAGGCCGGTGCCGCCACGCCTGAACAGACCCGCCAGATTTTCGACTGGGTCGGTGAACAGGTCCGTATCGACTACATCCTGACCACGCCGCAAAACTTCCTCGGACAGACCGAGGTCAACGAAGCCGAGGTCAACGAGTTCTACACCAAGAACGAACAGAAGTTCATGGTGCCTGAACAGGTCAAACTCCGTTATCTTTCCTTCACTCCCAAGGACCTTGCCGCATACCAGAACGTTTCCGACGAAGAGATCGAAGCGTACTACAACGCCAATCTCGACTCCATGAAACAGAAGGAGCAGGTCAAGGCCCGCCACATTCTCGTGCAGTCCAAGGACAGTGATCCCGAGGCCGTGAAAAAGGAAGCCAAGGCCAAGATCGAACGCGTCTACAAGAAGGCCAAGGCCGGTGAAGATTTCGCCAAGCTCGCCAAAAAGTACTCCGAGGCCCCAGTTCCGTGGGCGGCGGAGATCTCGGCTGGTTCGGTCGGGGCGACATGGTTCCGGAATTCGAAAAAGCCGCCTTTGCAACGAAAAAAGGCTCGGTCACCAAGCCTCTCAAGACTCAGTTCGGCTGGCACATCATCTATGTAGAAGACCGCAAGGACGCCAAGGAAAAGTCTCTGGCCGAAGTCAAAGAACAGATCGCCGAGACCATTTCCGAAGAAAAGGCAAGCGAGAAGGTTTCCGACCTGCTCGACGAAGCCATGGATCGCCTCGTCTCGGGCATGAAGCTCGACGCCGTAGCCGATGAACTCGGTCTGCTTGCCGTCACCTCACGTCCCCTCGCGGAACAGTTCCTGCCCCAGGCATTCGGTCTCACCCCGGAAGCTGCCAAGGTCATCATGAACATCCCGGTGGGCGAAGCGCACAACACCCCGCTCGCCATCGACGGCGGCTACATCCTCATGGAAAAGGTCGAGGACATCCCGGCCGCACCGTTGGCGCTTGAAAAGGTCAAGGACAACATCATCAAGGTCATCAAGAGCCAGAAGGCCACAGCCCTCGCTCAGAAGGCCGCGGAGGATATCCTTGCACAGCTTACCGGTCCCACGGCTGCCGCAGCTTCCAAGAAGTTCGCCAAGCAGATAAAGACCTCGCTGCCCTTCGACCGTCAGGGCAACATCCCGACGCTGGGCCAGAATCCGAACCTCGCCACAGCCGCTTTCAAAGCCAAGGACGGCACATGGCTCTCCCAGCCCTTCAACGTACAGGCAGGCATCCTTGTTGCCCGTCTCAACGAGCGCATTCCCGCATCCGACAAGACCTGGGAAGAGCAGAAGGCCGCATGGATTCAGCAGGCAAGCCAGAACTACGAACAGGAAGTGCTCGCCGCCTACATGAACGATCTGCGCAAGAACGCCAACATCGAAATAGCCCGACCCGACCTGCTCAACTAAGGGTTGCGGACGACAAATACAAACGGCCTGCTCCGAAATATCGGGGCAGGCCGTTTCTTATTGTTTTTTTCGAGTAAGGGAAATCGTTGAGGCGCGACGCATGCAGCCTCAAGCGACTCTCTAAAACCGCTCGAAGCCTCCTTCCTCATCTGCCATGTCCAAGGCTACACCAGAACCCGAAGATGGAGTCTGGGCCGAAGGCACAGCCTTTGGCGATGGGCGTTGAACCGACACGGTCGACTGCCGCATCCGGCTCATGTGAGCCATCTCATCACCGGATTGTGTCTTGAAAAAAGCCATTGTCTGCTGCTGCTTTATGGCCTGCTCCGACAACTGAACCGAACTGGATGACACCTCTTCCGACATTGCAGCATTGGACTGGATGACCTTGTCCAATTCCTGCACTGCCTTGTTGATCTGCTCGGCACCAACATGCTGCTCGGACGTGGCAACAGATATTTCCTGTACCAGTTCGGCTGTTTCAGTAATGTCGGGCACCAGCTGGGCAAGCATCTGACCGGCCTTCTCCGCGACTTCCACACTGTGTGCGGAAATATCGCTGATCTCGGCTGCGGCTCCTCCGCTGCGTTCGGCCAGCTTTCTCACTTCAGCTGCGACAACGGCAAACCCCTTCCCATGCTCACCGGCACGAGCGGCCTCAATGGCGGCATTAAGGGCCAGAAGATTCGTCTGTCGGGCGATTTCTTCGATAATGACAATTCGTTCGGCAATATTCTTCATTGCCTCGACAGCCTGCGCCACAGCACTGCCGCCTTCCTGAGCGTCATCAGCCGCCTTGACCGCAAGGCGCTCTGTCTTGGCGGCATTTTCCGAGTTCTGGGTGATATTCGCAGTCATCTCCTCGACCGAAGCAGACACCTCTTCAACCGCAGCGGCCTGTTCCGTGGAGCCTTCCGAAAGCGTGTGCGAGGTTGCAGAAAGCTCTTCACTGCCGGACGCAACGGTCTCACTTGCCACCTTCACATTCACCACGATGTCGAGCAGTCTTTCGACCATGCTGATGAACGCATCTTTCAGGACAGCGAGTTCTGCCGTGAATTTCCCGTCTATCCTTGCCTCAAGCTCGCCCCGACTAAGGGCCGTAAAACGCTCCTGAAGACTCAACAGAGGCATTGTCACCATTTTCTTGATGGTGAAGAAAATGATCAGGACGGTTGCAACAAGACCAAGCGCTCCGATGATGAACAAGGTGTTGCGGAGGGAATAGGCCTCCTGCATCAAATCACTCTGCTCGGCAGAAAGGGCGACGATCCACCCTGTTGTCGGGACATCATGAAAAGCCATGTATTTGGTTTCACCCTTGAAATCATACTGAAGGAATCCACTCTTTTCCCGCAGTGCCTGCTTGATGTAGGAAACGTCAGACCGGTCCTTGAGTATGCGGTCCTTATCCGGATGCGCCAGCATGATTCCCTTTGAATCCACCACGTAACAGTAACCCTTGTCCCCGACCTTGATGGGGTTGATGTATGTGTCCGTAAAGGCGCTGGCCTTCACCGAAACACCGACATATCCGACAGGTTTGCCATCCTTCTTGATCGGGACAGTCATTGCCAGACGCGGCTCCTTTGAGACAGGGGAAATGGTTATGTTGGAAATATAGAAAGGTTTTCCCTGCTCCATCATGCTCTTGTAGTAGCCACGGGTCTTGTAAACCTTCCCGCGCCCTCCCTTGTTTGTCGTCACCACGGAATGGCCTTCCGCATCGTGAGCAAAGAAAGACTCGATGGTCGAGTCACGTTCCTTGGCTCCAAGGGCAAGTTGGGTGGCCGCCTCGTAATCGCCGCCCGTCACGGCTTCGACAAAGGCTTTGTCACTCGCCATGAGGCGCAGGAATTTCAGGTGATCTTCAACCCAGTTATCCAGCGAAGTCGAGATCGACATACTGTTTTGGGAAAGCGTTTTTTCGACAAGGGACAATGTCAGATTCTTCGTTCCCTGATCGACAGTGAAAAGCGTTGTGGTCAAAAGCAATAATACAACAGTACTTATAAGAAGCACCAACCGCTGACCAAGTCCAAGATTGATTTTCATAGATACCTCCGAGTACTGAAAAATTATTCCTCCCTCAAATTTAATGCAATTAGAAATTTATTTTCCTGCTCTATTTGGAAATAATCGCAACAACCTGCCAAAGGGCGTACAAGGAAAATATTCTAACAAAACCAAGGAGGAACCGTGAAACCTTCCCTCATTCTTTTCATACTCTTTCTGGCATGCAGCCCCGCTGTACAGGCACAGGAACTTTCACTGAAAACGCAGGATTTCCCTCCCTACACCTACCTTATCGACGGCAAGCTCTCAGGACCCGCAGTTGAAATCATCCACGCGACCTGCCAGCAGGCCGACCTTGAATGCCATATGGAATTATTGCCATGGGCTCGGGCACAGGATGCTGTGGAACACGGAAAAGCTCACGGCCTTTTCGTCCTTGCCAAGAATAAGGAAAGGACCTCATGGCTTGCGTTCTCACACCCATTGTTTGAAGCGAATTACGGTTTCTTCGTCCGCAGCCAAAATCTGCTGGAGTACACGACTCCCAGTGATATCTCCGACTACCACATCGGAGTCTACGGCCCCTCAAACACCTCAACACGTCTTGAATCCATTGTCAGTCAGGCGGAAAGATGCACAGTTGAAATGCGCCCGGACGATGAAGCCGGGTTCAAAAAGCTCAATCACGGACGTATCGACGCTGTCTATTCCAACAAATATGTCGGCGACGCCTTAATTTCAAAAATGCACCTACGAATGACCCGCTATGCCGGAACAGAAGGTAAAGCTCTTTATTATCTGGCTTTTTCAAAAGCAAATACAGAAAAGAAAACAATAAAGCGCTTTAATGAAGCCTATCTGAAACTCTACGAGGATGGCTCCATCGCCAGAATACTCGGCGCATACAACATGAAACCGGTCCCCATCAAAGACCCCATTGAGTAGGGTTGTACAAAGCTTTTTCGGAGTGACTCCATGCAGTCAGCCTCCGGCCAATCAACGCTGTTTTTATCATGCAGTGGAACATATTTCCTCGCATCACAGCCGTGTAATCGTCTAAAATTGATAAAGATTCATACTGGCACACCCTTTGCTTTTACTCCTGTTGAGAAGGAATCGGGAATTTCTTTCCGGGATTGGTCTCCCGGCACAGTTCCCAACCATGCCCGACACAATCGGGCCCGGAGGACAGTATGAGTTTCAGCAGTATGTACGTTGGTGCGACAGGCGTGATCGCTCACGGCGATCGAATGCAGGTCGTGGCCAACAACCTCGCCAACGTCAGCACGGTCGGATACAAGAAGGCCGATGCGCTGTTCAGCGACCTGATGAGCAAACAGGCCGCCACCACGGGTGGACAATATCAGGGAGGAGCCTGCTTCAACAGCCAGATCGGTACAGGTGTGGCAGTCGCGGAAATCCGCAATATTTTTCAGGAAGGCGGCCTTCAGAACACCAATACGAACACCGACATCGCCATCACGGGACAAGGCTTCTTCGGCACGCGCAATACCCATCAGAGCGGCTCGGCAGGAGCAACACATTTCACACGCGCAGGCGCATTCCGCTTCAACAACGAAGCCTACATGGTCGATCCCCATGATTTCCGATTGCAAGGTTATGAAGTAGACCGTGAAACCGGACAGATTGCCACCAACCTTTCCGATATTCAACTTCCCTATGAAGACACCATCATCGACGGCCGGGAAGTCAGGGTCGTCCGTTCCGAGCCCAAGGCGACTTCCAGCGTGGACATGCTTGTCACTTTGGATGCCAAGGCATCGGACCAGTATCAGAGTTATTCCAATCCGTTTTTCGCCCTACTGGAAGGGTATAACGGCACCCTCGAAAGCGGAAAACCGTTCGGCACGGCACTGCCTGCCTATTCTTCCAGCCTCAACGTCTATGACTCCGAAGGCAACGACCACGACCTGACGGTCTATTTCGATCCGGTCCCGTCTTCAGCCATGTCCAATGCCATACCGGGCTACAGCTACTGGGAATACGTCGTGGCACTGCCTGCCGATGCCGATGGCTCCGGAGCCTACGGAACGTCATCCGCAGGGCTGGCCGGGGTCGGCATCATGGCATTCAACGGCAACGGCCAGATCGCCGAACACTCGGCCTATTCCGTGGGAACCGGCGGCACCAAGGATCTCAGCAGCTGGGAACCCGCTTCATTCAGCTCCGCAGGACATCCTCAATTCCAGTTCACATTCGGCAGCAACGGCTCTGCCGTAGGCAGTCTGGAATCAGTTGAACTCAACTTCGGCCTCAGCTCAACCTCATCCTCATGGGTCGCAGGCGGAGGCAACGCCGACACCGTCGGTCGAAATGCAGGCAATCTTCTTGAAATGGCCAACCTTGACCGCGACCTGCGTTCTTCCACCAGTTTCGATTCCGGCTCAGCCACACTTTACGAAGAACAGGACGGCTTTTCTTCAGGGTATCTGCAAAGCCTGAGCATCAACAGGGAAGGTGCCATTGAAGGCAACTTCAGCAATGGGCAGACCGAAGAACTTTACGTCATTGCCATGTACCGATTCAACAGCGACTGGGGCCTGCGACGCGCCGGCAGCAACAACTTCGTGGCGACCGAAGCCTCCGGTGCTGCGGTTGCCGGGAGAGCCGAAGTCAACGGACGCGGCACCTTCCAGCAGAACACGCTGGAAAGGAGCAACGTGGACATGGCGGAAGAATTCGCCAACATGATCCTGACCCAGCGCGGATATCAGGCCAACACAAAGGTCATCACCACATCAGACACACTGCTGAACACCACCATCAACATCAAGCGTTAACCGAACAGGAATACATCAAAAACGAGATCGCCGCCGGAACCTTTCCGGCGGCGATCTTGTTTTTCTGAAGCATCATTAACAGGGGCATCCTTGAATTCCCCCTGTAAACGGGATAGAGACACGGAAACGTCCGGCAAGCAAGGAGTTCACCCGTGACAGAGAGTGCAAAACGTTCCGACCAAGAGATTCTCTCCCTGATCGGAGAAGTGGAAAACGAAGCTGCCAGCGGAGCCGAGGCACTGTTCATGGCCGCCATGCTCGCAGACTCCCCCTGCCCTACGATTCGCCCTGTCCAGCGAAGGCGCGCTCCACAATCCGTCACTCATCAGCCCCGCGGCCGCTTTTTTCGCGGCCACAGCCACAATCGACCCGCTCGTGACCCGTGAGCTCATTGAGTCCGACGCTGATTCCCAGACATTCCGACTTAGCGATGACGTACGTGCAACCCTACTGGGTTCACTGTCCGACGAAGACAGAAACGAATGGGCCGGACGGGCAGTATACGCCCTGAACCTCATTCTGCCCGATGCTGAGCCGCAGAACTGGCCCACCGTTGAATGGCTCATGCCGCACATTCATGTCTGCCGCGACCTCGTCACTACACTGGGCATCAATTCCGCCGCTGCCAACCGGGTACTGCATCAGGCCGGGTTCTCCCTCTACCATCAGAACAGGCACGCCGAAGCCGCCGACCTGCTCGATTTGGCACTGACAGTCGACGTTGCCATCAAGGGGAAGGCGCACCCCGACATCCCTGCCGACCTCGAAGGCATCGGCACCGTACTCTGGGCCGGAGGGCAGTACGACAAGGCCGAAACCGCCTTTGCCACCTGCCTTGAACTGCAAAGGAAATCTTCACCAAGGACAACCCGCTCTGTGCACCCATTCTCAATTCCCTGGCAGTCGTGCGGCAGGCACAGGGAAAATTCGGTGAAGCCGAAGACTCTTTCAAGGAATGCCTTCGCATCCTGACGCAGGCCCACGGGGAAGGGCACCCGACCATAGCCTCGTGCCTGAGCAATCTGGCCCTGCTCTATGAAGCCATGAACCGCCCGGAAGATGCCCTGCGCCTTGCCGAACGTTCCCTTGAAATCACATCTCAGATCTACGGCGACGCACACCCCGAAGTCGCGTCCGACCACAATACCGTGGCGCTTCTCCACGACGCGCTCGGCAACCTGGAAAAGGCGGAAGAGCATTTCCGCAAGAGCCTCGCCATCCGGGAAAAAGCGTATGGAGTGGAACACCCGGAAACAGGCCAGTCCATGTGCAATCTGGCCCTGCTCCTCGACCACGGGGGCAGACAGGATGAGGCCGCCGTGCTCTACGAAAAGGGACTCGCTATCTACGAAGCGGCCCTCGGCCCGAATCATCCGCTCATGGAGACCGCGCTGGACAACTACCTTGCCCTGCTCGAAAAAACGGGAGGCCGTCCGGCATCGGATACCCTGCGCCAGCGCGCCGAAGCCAAGCTTCGGGAAATAGTGGAACGGGCCGGATAGCGAACATGCCTACCTTCACAGCCATAGGCCTCGGAGAAATACTCTGGGACATTCTTCCCGACAACAGGAAACTCGGCGGCGCACCCGCCAATTTCGCCTACCATGTCAACGGCCTCGGCGGCACGGGCATTCCGGTCTCGCGCATCGGTGACGATGACCTTGGCCGCGAGACACTGGAAGAATTGTCGCGCCACGGCGTTTCAACCGAATTCATCACCATCGACCCGGATCACCCGACCGGAACCGTTGATGCCGAAATCGATTCCAGCGGCGGGGCCACCTATGTCTTTCCCGATGATGTCGCGTGGGACCACCTTGCCTGTAACGACCAAACCCAACAACTCGCCACCAGTGCCGATGCCGTCTGTTTCGGTACCCTTGCCCAGCGCAGCCCTGTTTCACGCAGAGCCATCCACTGCTTTCTCAAAGCCGCACCGCAGGCTCTCAAGATTTACGACATCAACCTGCGCCAGAATTTCTACGATCAGGACCGCATTCACGCGTCCCTCGAAATGGCCGACGTTCTCAAGATCAACGACGACGAACTCGCCATCATCACGGACATGTTCGGGCTGCCCAACGAGGACTCGGCGGCTCTCCGGGAACTCAGTGTGCGCTACGGTCTTCGACTGGCTGTGCTGACACGCGGCGCGGACGGCAGCCTCATCCTGTCACCGGACGCCGAATCGGACATCCCGGGAGCACCCGTCGACATCATCGATACCATCGGGGCGGGCGATTCCTTCACCGCTGCCATGACGCTCGCCCATCTCCACGGCATGCCACTCGACGACATGCACCGCTATGCCGCGCAGGTCGCCGCCTTTGTCTGCGGACAGGCAGGAGCCATGCCGGTACTCCCCGCCCATCTGCGCATCCGCTGATTTTTTTTACAAATCCATCGTTATAAACATCCTCCCTGCCTTGTCTTTCCACTGAGAGATGCTTACACTCTAGAACATGACTAGAAAATTCGATCCCGAATTGCTGTATGTGGAATGCAGCCAGTGCGGCCAACCGGTCCTCTGGAAGCGCGGCATGACAACCAAACTGCTCAGCATGGCGGACATTGATCCCGCATCACTGGATGAACGATGCGTCATCATGTCCGAAGGCTGTCCAGCGTGTCAGCCCGGTGAAACGTCTTTTACAACCCAGGTCATACGCCTGAATCGCGAAAAGGAAGGCAGAAAGCCCATGCCCGCCGTCGCCAATTAGGCCAACGGTTCGACAAAGTCGACGCAACAAAGCGTCTGCAATTCAGCCCCTTGAGGTTGAAGGCAGACGCTTTTGCTTTTGAATGGATGAACAGACAGGCGAGCCAGAAGCCTAGCCCACAACGACCCTGTTGCGCCCGGTTTCCTTGGCCTCATACAGCGCTTCGTCCGCACGCTTGACCAATGCATCGGCGCTCTCGCCACTCAGGTGGATAGCCACGCCAAAGCTTGAGGTTATCTGGCGCGGCACGCCGGTAAAGGAAAATTCAGCCACGGCTTCGCGCAGCGCTCGGCAACACCCTTGGCATGGGCCATGTCCGAACGCTCTGACAGCACCATGAATTCTTCGCCGCCCCACCGTGCCAGCGTGTCCTTTTCCCGGATATTGTCCCGCACCAGAGCGGATATCTCGCGCAGGACAGCATCGCCTACGTCATGCCCGTATGTATCGTTGACGGATTTGAAATGGTCGATGTCGAACATGACCAGCGAAAAGGGCTGGCCCGAAGCAGAGGCCTGCCCCACCAGACGCAGGAAGCTGCGCCGGTTGAGCGCCTTGGTCAGCGGATCGGTCGAGGCTTCGTCTTCTAGATGGGCACGCTCGTCCTCAAGGCCGCTGACGTCCTGAAACGAGAACAGGCGCAGGTCGGAGCCGGGAAACTGATTGAAGGTAACGGCAAAGGTGTTGGGCCGGGAATCGGGATGACGCGGGTTTTCTATGTGCATGATGTGATCGCGGTCCAACGGGTCTTCCACAATGGAACGTATCCACGTCTCGGGATGCCCTTCATATTCCGTATCGTTGATCTGCGTGATGAAATCTTCCAGCCCCATGTCCACCATGGACATGTCGTCAAAGTCCTCATACCCGAGATAATCGGCCAGCCGCCGGTTCATGTAGGAAACCTTGAGTCCGTCCACAAGCACTGCCGGGACCGGGAAAAATCAAGCAGTTGCCGCAGGGAATAATCCGCCTGCGCCATGCGCCGTGCCATGGCGATGTCACGAGCGCACTTCATGACGGCCCCCCGCAGCCTGCTCCCGTCCACCGGGAGCCGCAGAAAGGCATCCACATCGAATTCCACGGCTTCGACAAGTTCCTTGGGACTGTATGGACCGAAAGCAACGATCACCTTGATATCCGGCGATTCGCTGCGCGCCTTTTTCACCAGCTCCAGACCGCTGAGCTTCCTGAGTGCGATGTCAGTGACAAGAATGTCCGGCTCATGGTCGTTCAATATTTCCAGTGCCTCCCGGCCGTCACGGGCGGAATGGACCTGAATGGACCCTTGGCGAGCAACCGGACCATGCGCTCTCGCTCATAGTCCTCCTGCTGGGCAATGAGAATGGAAAGTTTTCTGCGTTGTGTCCTCATCCTGTCTCCGTGCTGAATATCCGTTCCATGAGAGGCATGTGATCCGCCTGTATTTCAGCATCATATAATCGCCATGCTGCCGAAGCAAATGATAATAATCAGAAACCGTTTCCGTGCCCTTCCAACCGCCCGGACAAACGGATAGGATGCAAACACATCACATCAACAAAAGGAACACCATGTCATCAGACGTCTATTTCTGGAACCTGCGGGCCTCCATGAAGGCACCGTTTGCCAAGCGGATGCGCAGCCTGCTCAAGGCTGCCAAGGCGGACAAAGTCATCAATAGCGGCGACCTTGCCGCAGTGAAAATCCACTTCGGCGAAGAGGGAACCACCGGCTTCCTGCGCCCGTTGTGGGTGAAGCCGATCCTCGACTTCATCTCCGAGGCCGGGGGCAAACCGTTTCTCACGGACGCCTCCACTCTTTATGTCGGGCAGCGCGGCGAAGCGGTTTCCCACTCGCTCTGCGCGGCGAAACACGGCTGGGATCCGCTCGTGCTCGGCGCTCCGGTCATCATTGCAGACGGGCTCCGGGGCGAATTCGAACAGACCGTCCCGGTAGGCGGAAAGCACATAGACGAGGCATACATCGCAGGCGGCATTGCCGAGGCGGACTTCCTTGTCTCGGTCAATCATTTCAAGGGACACGAACTGGCCGGATACGGTGGCGCACTCAAGAATATCGGCATGGGCAGCGCAAGCAAGAAAGGCAAGATGCAGCAGCATTTCTCCACCGGCCCCATCATCAGCGAAGACAATTGCGTGGGGTGTGAATCCTGCGTCAAAGTGTGCGAAACCGGAGCGCTTTCCATCAACGAAGACAACGGAAAAGTCTCCCTGAATCCGGAAAAATGCGTGGGCTGCGGCGGCTGTTTCGTGGCCTGCTGCCATGACGGCCTCCGGGTCGACTGGAAGATCGGCGTGCAGGAATTCCTCGAACGGATGATGGAGTACTGTGCAGGCGTCGCCAAGACCAAGAAAAGCCCTGCCTGCATGTCAATTTCGTCATGGACGTGGTGCCGGACTGTGACTGTGTCGGGTTCACAGATGCCCCGATCTGCCCGGACATCGGCGTACTCGTCAGCTTTGATCCCGTGGCCGTGGATCAGGCATCCATGGACCTCGTCAATGACGCCCAGCCGCTCTACCCGAGCCAACTGCCCTTTGGCGTCACTCCCGGACAGAACAAGTTCGCCGCGATACACAGCCATGTTCCGGAACAGATGGGACTGGACTACGCCGAAGAACTCGGACTGGGAACACGGGAATACAACCTGATCAACATGTAGCAGACATCACCGGCCCGCCGGGGGCACCAGAAAGCAATTGCCCTCGGCGGCGGTCGCCTGTTAGATGTTCCGAGATATGTGCGGAATAACTGGTTCATCAATCCCGACATGATCGGCAATGCGGAAGGGCAAAGTCCCTGTGCCGCCGCATGGCCGACACGCTGGCTCATCGCGGACCGGATGCCTCCGGCATCTCCGCAGACCCCGCCGTCGGAATGGGGTTCGGGCATCGCCGACTGTCCATCCTCGACCTTTCCGAGGCCGGGGCACAGCCCATGCTCAGCGCGGACGGCAGGTTCACGCTCATCCACAACGGCGAGATATACAACTTCCCGGAACTCCGCACCGCGCTTGAAGCCGAGGCGGCCAGTTTCTTCCGTGGCGGGACACTCCGACACCGAAGTCATGCTCGCCGCGTTCCAGACATGGGGCGTGAAAGAAGCCTCTCCCGGTTGTCGGCATGTTCGCGTTCGCACTGTGGGACCGGGATCGCCGGGAACTGCACCTCGCACGCGACAGGATGGGCGAAAAACCGCTCTATTACGGCCGCGCCGGAAACGCGCTGATATTCGGCTCCGAACTCAAGGCGCTCCGAGCCTTTCCCGGCTTTGACGCACAGCCGGACATGGAAGCGATCGCGCTCTACCTGCGGTTTCAGTATGTGCCGGAACCGCGTTCCATCTATCAGAACGCCTTCAAGCTCGCCCCCGGACACCTGCTGACCGTACGGGCCGATTCACCGACCGATTTCGCACCGAGACCGTATTGGTCACTGCGGGACGTGGTGAACAACGCGGCTGCGCATCCGTTTACAGGCAGTGAAGCCGAAGCCGAAACCCGGCTTGAATCCCTGCTGAGAGAAACCGTCCGCGGCCAGATGCTTTCGGACGTGCCACTCGGCGCGCTCCTGTCCGGCGGCATCGACTCTTCGCTCGTCACCGCGCTCATGCAGGCCGAATCCACGCGTCCGGTAAAAAGCTTCACCATCGGCTTTTCCGACAAGGAGTATGACGAATCCGCTGACGCGAAAAAAGTGGCCGACCACCTCGGAACGGACCACACCGAACTGTTCGTCACCCCGGACCACGTACTTGATCTCATCGAGAGACTGCCCGACCTCTATGACGAGCCGTTTGCGGATTCCTCGCAACTGCCCACATTCCTCGTGGCGCAGCTGACCCGGCAGCACGTCACCGTCTGCCTGACCGGAGACGGCGGCGACGAGACCTTCGCAGGATACAACCGCCACTTCTGGGCACCCGCCATCTGGGACAGAATCGGCAGCATTCCGCCGGGACTCCGCTCCATGGCCGCAGGCGGTGCCCGTCTTCTGTCTCCCCGTGCGTATGACACAATTTTCAACGCGGCAGGCAACCTGCTGCCGAAATCGGCACAGGTCCGCACCCCGGGCTTCAAGATTCACAAGCTCGCGAACGTCCTTTCATCACAGTCCAGAGAGGAACTCTACAAGCGTCTCTGCTCGGCATGGCCGAACCCGTCCGCGCTCCTGAATTCGGAAGAACCGCTCTCGTCCATCGACCACCGGGAAACATGGCCGCACGGCAACGACTACACCCGGTGGATGCAATATCTCGACTCCGTGACCTATCTCCCCGGAGATATCCTGCACAAGGTGGACCGTGCCACCATGGGCGTCTCGCTCGAATCGCGCACACCCTACCTCGACCACCGCGTCATTGAATTCGCATGGCGGCTGCCGCTCTCCATGCTGCTGAAAGGCCGCGAAGGCAAACGCATCCTTCGGCGAATTCTCTACCGGCACGTCCCGCAAGAACTGGTGGAACGCCCGAAAATGGGCTTCGGCATCCCCATCGACAACTGGCTGCGCGGCCCGCTCAAACAGTGGGCACAGGACCTGCTCGCCCCGGATCGCCTCCGCAGACAAGGTTTATTCGCTCCCGAGCCGATCACGAAACAGCTGGACTCCCATCTCAGCGGAGAACGCGACAACCAGCATCAACTCTGGAATATTCTCATGTTCCAGGCATGGGCCGACAAATGGCTGTAAGGAAAGGGCCATTCTTTCCTCTCCCCCCTCAAAAGTAGACGCCCGCCACGGTTTCGCGTATCTGAACGCAGAGGTTGACCATGGCAGCACGCACAATTCCGACATCACCCACCATCCCCGGCACATCCGCCAAGACTGACCGGGGACCGCAATACGACTCGATCAAGGCGTCAAAACGGTTTATCCGCAGCCTTGCATGGGTGGTCATCGTCTGTGCCCTGTTCCTTGGAGGCCAACTCCTTCGCTATCATTTCAGCCAGAGTCAGCTCGACCTGATTAAAACCGAGACCGACAAACTGTACCACTCGGTCCTTGGTCAGGATATCGGCCAATCCCCGTTCGGCAGGCTCCAGTTCGAGCAGGGAAAACTCTCTGCCGTCCGCCGTATCGGGCTTGATCCACTCAGCATGCTCGCCGCCCTCAGCCTGCCCGCAGGAGAAAACATCCGCGTGGAAGGCGTCACACTCAACGGCAAACCGGACGTGTGCGCGGTTTCTTCGGCCCCAATGTGGAAAGTTTTGACGGCTACATCAACGCCCTGTCCGAAGACGAGCAATTCTTCTTTTCGCTGGAAAAGCGGGAAGAAGTGTTCGGCGGCATCACATTCAGCCTGATCGTGGAGCCCAAATAATGTCAACGGCACGGCACCATTTCTGGAGCGACTGGCCCGCGGCATCACAGCAGCGATTCTTCAAACTCGTCCTGCGCGGCATCGTGCTCGTCACTATCGGGCTTATCGTGGGACTCAAGCTCTACACCGGCTCCGTGGACCTCGCCATCAATCAGGCCAAAGAGCAATATGGCCGGGTGGCCCCGCTGGTGGAAGATGTCAAATCACTGCGTGCCCAGCTGGGTGTCTTCGCCCACCTGCCGGTCAAAGACGCGATCTGGCACATCATCGACGATCTCAATATCGAAAAGCACCTGACTTCGCTCCGTCCCACACAGGTCTCCAAACATGAAGAAGGCCTTCAGGTCACCTTTACCGGACTTTCCCTGACCAAACTGACAGATTTCCTGCATGCCCTGCGTGACAAGGCAAGCCTGCAGACACCCGACTGCACCATCAGCCGAAACCCCGACGATCCGCGTCTGGCCGACGTGCACCTCGTCCTGGCACGATAGGAGACGGACATGGCGAACCACAACCGTCCTTCATCGCTTCCCGGCCGCATTCTGGCCCGCCTGTTTCTGGTGCTCTTCGGCCTCCTGATCGGCATAGCCCTGTTCACGCCGTGGAATAAAATATGGGCATCCGCACTGGCTACGGTGGACGAAAAGCTGCCCACGGTGGGGCTGCAATGGGAGGGCATCGACCGCGACGGTCCATTCGGATTCCGGGTAAGGAATCTACAGATCACGGTTGCCAACACTCCCGGCAGCCTCATGTTCAAGCAGGCTTACGTCCGCATGGGATTTTCCCCGCTGGCCCGTGTCCGGCTCGACACCGGAGGCTCGCGATGTGATCTCGACCTGTTCCGAAACGGCTCATACGAATTCGAGGGCGACCTCAACCTGACCGCCCTGCTCGGCGGCACGGATTTCAAGGGCATCCTGCGTGTAGCAGGCAACCTGTTCATGCCCGCCGGCTCCGAACTTCCCAAGAAGGGCTGGGTCGATATCCGCTCCCAACAGTTCATCCTGCCCGACGAAAAAACCATCGAGGATCTCGCATTCACCGCTGAAATCCACGGTCCGGACATGGATATCCGCGACTTTTCCATCCGCCTTCCCATCACCATAAAAACGGCTGGGAAGGGCGTGCTGGACCCGAAGAATCTTTACAACACCCGCTTTGACCTCAAAGGTGAAGTCACCATCGGCAAACAGGCTGTGCCCTACGAAACGCAGGGGACACTCAACGACGCCATCTGGTAGCCCGCCAGGAGATTCCCATGTTTTCCCATCTCGATACGTATACCCGTCCCGAGCCGCAACAGAGCGCGCTCATTACCATTGACCTCCAAAACGACTTCTGCCTTCCCGGCGCTCCGGCCGAAGGAGAAGGCGCGCTCAAGGCAGCCCAGCAAGCCGCACTCGCGGTCAATCTGTACCGCGAACTCGGGTTGCCCATTTTCATGTCATCCGGCTGTACTCATTGGAACAGGGAGCCGAAACAGTGGACGTCTGCCGCAGGGAAGCCGTTGAATCAGGCACGCACCTGCTCGCCCCGGACTCTGACGGTGCACAGCCTGTAAAGAGCCTGCTTCCGGAAGGTGTCCGCCTCGACCCGGCCCGTCTGTTCAGCGGAGAACCGCAAACCATCTCGGACAACGAATGCATCCTCTACAAGCCACGCTGGGGATGTTTTCACGAAACCCGCCTGCACGAACTGCTGCAACAACGCTCCATCACGACACTCGCCATCACGGGCACATGGTTCAGCAACTGCGTCCGCACCACCATCTACGAAGCCACGGCGCGCGACTACCGGATCGTTGCCCTGCGGGACGCCATCGCCGGAATGTATCCACGCGGGGAAGAAGACATCCGCAAGATCAAATGCGGCGTGTGTTCGTGTAATGAATGGGCGGCGCATCTGAAAAATAGATAAAACCACATAACAAGTGAGCAATATCATTGACTTGCTCCTCAAAGCGATGCAAACAATTTGCTAAATATTCAATTTTGAGGAGTGAAGAATGAAAACAACTTTCCGTATCCTGTCCGTTTTTCTCGCCCTGTCCCTGCTGGTTCCCGGCTTTTCATCCGTTGCCAAAGCCGGTTCCCAAGGCAAAAAAGCGCTGATGATTGTCGCCAGCAGCGATTTTGAACAGAACGAATACAAGAAGACCCGCGCCGAACTGGAAAAAGGCGGCGTGGACTGTACCGTCGCCAGCACCAAAGTCGGCAAGCTCAAAGGCAACAAGGGCAAACGTATCTCTTCCGACATCCTGCTGTCCGACGCGATCGTCGCCGATTATGACGCCATCGTGGTCATCGGCGGCAACGGCATCAAGAAGGTCTGGAAAAACGAAGACGCGAACCGCATCGTCAAAGAGGCCGCAACTCAGGGGAAAGTCGTCGCAGCCATCTGTGCCGGTCCCGGCCTGCTCGCCCACGCAGGCGTGCTCAACGGCAAGAAAGCCACGGCCCATCCCAAGAGCGGAGCCAAATCCGTCATGAAACGGAACGGCTGCACCTATGAAAACGAAAAAGTCGTGGTGGACGGCAAAATCATCACCGCAAACGGTCCCCGCGCCGCTTCCGCCTACGGCGAGGCCATTGTCAGCGCACTGAATTAGAAAAAAGGGAAAGCCGCCTTCGGCGGATTGGTCGGGTAATGTCAAAGCCCCGAAAACACAATCCACCCCAGAGAGGTTGTCGAGAAAGGTTCGAGTGGTAGGCGCAAAAAAGATCAAGACCGAAGCGTACTTCCTGTACGCGAGGTTTGATCTTTTTTGCAGCAACGACCCAATCGGGCCTTTATCGACAACCAGAAGCCTCCCCGACAATCGGGGAGGCTTCCTCGGTTGATGGCCCATAGCCAGCGGCTAAAGGATGGGCAGATATCTGTCGAGTTCATACTCGGTGACCTGGGTACGGTAGTCGTCCCATTCGGCGATCTTGTTCTCCACCAATGCGGTGTGCAGATGTTCGCCGAGCACCTCTTTCATGAACTTGGACTTCTTGAGATTCATGGTTGCCTCGTACAGGGAACCGGGCAGCGCTTGATCCTGTTGCGCTTGAGCGCACGCTCGTTCATGGAGAAGATATCGTCCTCGACCGGTTCGGCGAGTTCGTACCCCTCTTCCATGCCCCTGAGTCCTGCGGCAAGCTGAACCGCAAAGCAGAGATACGGATTGGCAGCCGGGTCCGGGCAGCGCAATTCCATGCGGGTGGCATTTTCCTTGCCCGGTTTGTACATGGGCACGCGGACCAGAGCGGAACGGTTGCGCCGCGCCCACGCGATATAGACCGGAGCCTCGTAACCGGGAACCAGACGCTTGTAGGAATTGACCCACTGGTTCGTGACGGCCACGAACTCGGGCGCATGCTTCAGGATGCCCGCAATGTAGGACTTGCCTTCCGGAGACAGATGGTATTCGTCGTTGGCATCGTAGAACACGTTTCGGCCATTCTTGAAGAGCGACTGATGAACGTGCATGCCGGAGCCGTTTTCCCCAAAAATGGGTTTGGGCATGAAGGTTCCGTAACATCCGTGCTTGCGGGCCGTTTCCTTGACCACCACACGGTAGGTCATGGCGGTGTCGGCCATTTTCATGCCTTCCTGATAGCGCAGGTCAATCTCGTGCTGGGACGGGGCGACCTCATGGTGGGAATATTCCACCTGAATGCCCATGGCATCAAGGGCGAAAATGATGTCGCGGCGAATGTTGTTGCCGAGATCCAGCGGCGGAGCGTCGAAATAGCCGCCTGCATCCAGAACCTCGGTATCCTGATCATCCGCAAACAGGAAGAACTCCAGCTCAGGGCCGACATAAAAAGTGTAGCCCTTTTCGGCAGCCTCACCCATGACCTTTTTCAGGACATAGCGGGAATCGGCCTCGAACGGTGTGCCGTCCGGGCTGACCACGTCGCAGAACATGCGGGCCACGGGCTTTTCGGCAGGCCGCCAGGAACATATCTGGAATGTAGTGGGATCAGGCATGGCAACCATGTCGGATTCGTCAATGCGGCAGAAACCGAGAATGGAAGAGCCGTCAAAGCCCATGCCTTCCTCAAAGGATGCCTCAAGTTCGTTGGGCGTAATCTGGAAGCTTTTCAACGTTCCCAGAATATCCAGGAACCAGTACTGGATGAAGCTGACGTCATAGTCCTTGACCGCCCGCATTACATCGTCGGCATTCTTGCAGTTGAAGACAGGGATGCTCATATGGGATTCCTCCAAAAAAATTAGGGTTGCTTCTGTAGAAGAGTTACGGTTTAACCCATAACAATCTCCATGCCATAAAGGAAATCATCTGAAATGTACACGGGTTAGCACTGGAATGATCAAGAATACCACGCTTTTGCGAGGATGTTTATAACAAAAATGCTATTTCTCTCCAAAAACAGGATACATCAAAACACAATTTCGTCATAAATTTCGCGGACACGCCAAAAAAACTGGAAAAATTCGCTCACATTAATGTTATTTCCTGAATAACCGATGAAAAAACCGTTCACCGCGCTCATCCAGACGGGTCAGGCCACACTTTTCCGCTTCAGCCCGGGCGTCGCTCAACTCATCAGCCGAGATCATGCGGTCGATCTCCGGGTAGTCTGCCGCCTGAAAGCAGGGACGGTACTGATCCATGATGTTGACGTAAGTCCGTTTTGACAGTCCGGCCAGAAACGACATCCATTCACCGGTCCCAGCGATATTTTCCGGCATGACCAGATGCCGGACCAACAGCCCCCGTTGCGCCACACCATCCGCGTCCATGGTCAGGTCGCCGACCTGACGATGCATTTCCGTGACCGCCGCCCGCGCACACTCCGGATAATCTTTGGCCCGGAGATACCGCTTTGCATTTTCCACATCCCAGATTTTCACATCCGGCATGTAGATATCCACCACCCCGTCGAGCAGCCGCAGAACCTCAAGGGAATCATAGGAACTCGTGTTGTAGACCAGCGGCACCCGCAATCCGTGTTCAATGGCGATTGGCAGGGCTTCGAGAATCTGGACCGCCACATGGCTCGGCGTGACGAAATTGATGTTGTGACACCCCTGCTCCTGAAGCCGGAGCATCACCCCGGCAAGCTCCTCAGGATCGGCCTTGAGGCCCGCTCCTGCGTCATGGCTGATATCGTGATTCTGGCAAAACCGGCAGCCAAGGTTGCACCCGGCAAAGAAGATCGTCCCGGAACCATGCGTGCCGACGAGCGGCTGCTCCTCACCGAAATGCGGATTGAAGCTCGCCACCACGCTGTGCCGACCCACACCACAAAACCGACTTCGCCCTCACGGCGATTCGCCCCGCACCGACGCGGGCACAGACGGCATTCGCCGAGCGCGACAATGCCTTGTTCGATCCGGCGCTGCAACACGCCGGATTCGTACAATTCCGGATACGTCATATTCCCCCCTGAAATGAAGGAACAGGGGATTTCGGCGTCGAGCGACTACGCCGCAAAGCGCCAGTCCCCAAGATATTGCGACCTCGGGATGCCAGACTGCCGGAGGTTCCGATTCCTACTTCACGACCAGAACGGGACAGGAAGTCGTGTGCAGCACCTTGTGCGTGACGGAACCGAGAATAAGCCTTCGAGGTCGGACTTGCCCTTGGAACCGATGACGATAAGGTCACACTTTTCCACGTCGCAGACATTCGCGATGACTTCAGCTACATCGCCGCCGATAACGAGATCAGTAAACTCGATCTTGGCGTTTTCAAGACGCTTGCGGTAGTGATCCATGACGGCTTCGGCACCGACGGTCAGGTATTCGAGCAGTTCCTCGGCATTGGGCTGTCCCAGCCCGGTAGGCACAGGCTTGCGGACGTGAAGAAGAACGATGGGAACGTTGTAATTCCCGGCGAGATCAATGGCCATATCAGCAGCAGCATCAGAAAAAGGGGACCCGTCAACGGGCAGCAGGATTCTGGAAACGTTCATGCGTGTGCCTCCTTGTTATTCGTCTTTATTCCCCATGAACTCCTCTGTCGTGGCATGCCCTGGCTGACAGACATCTTCCCGCCGAAACACGGAACCGATGGTCATCCAGAGAATTTTCAGGTCCAGTATAACTGATTGATTGTCTATATACCAGACATCAAGTTCGAATTTGTCTTCCCATGAAATGGCATTGCGTCCATTGACCTGCGCCCAGCCCGTAATACCGGGGCGAACCTCATGGCGTCGGGCCTGACGCGGGGTGTAACGATCAAGGTACTGCACAAGCAGCGGACGGGGTCCCACAAGGGACATCTCCCCTTTCAGGACATTCCAGAGTTCGGGCAGTTCATCCAGTGAGGTGGAGCGCAAAAAAACGCCCGAAGGGAGTCAGCCGTTCGCAATCCGGGAGCGTTTTCCCGTCACTGTCCACAGCGTCGCGCATGGTTCGAAACTTGACGATGTCAAACAGTTCTCCATGCAAGCCGGGACGAGTCTGCCGAAACAGCACGGGACCGCCGAGCCGGGTTCGCACCAAAAAGCCGACCAGCAGCATCACGGGCACAGCACAAGCAGGGCCGAAACGGTTATGAACAGGTCGAACAGTCGCTTCATTCGATCCCCATGAACGACAGGATGGCGTCGTTGACTTTGTTCACGTCAAATTTTCCTCGGCAAGCCTGCGGCCGGCCGCCCCCATGGTCTTGGCAAGCCCCGGATCGGCAATGAACCGTTCCATGGCATCGGCAAGCCCGCCCACATCCCTGAGACCGACCAGGCAGCCGTTTTCGCCGTCAACAACGGTTTCGCGGCAGCCCGGGACATCCGTTGTTATCACCGGCCGTCCCATGCTCATGGCCTCAAGGACTGAACGCGGCGTGCCTTCACGATAACTTGGCAGGACGTAAACGGACGCCTGCGCCATTTCCGGACGAACGTCCTCGACAGCAGGCCCGATTTCCAACCCGCGACTGCGCCATTCGTTCACGGCTTCGGGGGAAATGGTATCCGCCCCGTCTTCGCGGGGACCGATCAGCCGAAACGACACATCCGAATACCGCTCCTTCAATTGCAGTGCAGCCTGTGCATACTCGGCGACGCCCTTGGATTTCAGCAATCGGGACAGACACAGGAAAACCGGCTTTTCCGGCAATGGTGCCACAGCGAAATGCTCCAGATCTACACCCGATCCATTCACCACGGTCGTCTTCGTATGGTCGGACAGCACGTCCAGTTTCTGGAAAAATGCGAGATCGTCCGGATTCTGAAACATCACACCGTCACAGGATTTCAGCCCTGCCCGGTACATGCCCTTCGCAATATTGAACAGCACGCGCCGCTTGAACCCCTTGCTCTCGGTAAAGGCGTAACCCAGCCCCGTCACCATGGAGTAGACGCGCTTCTTTTCCCCGACCCACGCCATGCGCGCCGCCAGAGAACCGTACACCACGGGCTTGAACGTATAGGAAAGCACTACGTCCGGACGAATACGGTACAGCACCTGTTTCAGGTGCAGCAACGTTCCGATGTCGGAAAAGGGGTTCAGTCCACGCCGAATAAGCGGGAACATGGAGTACTCCACCCCCATCTCCTCCAACTGCGGCGAGATATCCGGCACATGCGCCGGGGCAAGGGCATGCACTTCATGCCCGAGAGAAACCAGCCGCCTGAGCAGCGGTCCCCGAAAATTGATGAGCGACGGAGCGTATCCGCCGATAACGGCTATTTTCATTGTCTGACGTCTTGTTAGAATGAGTGTTGTCCCCTGCTTCTAGCAAATGGGAAATGGTTTGAAAACTCCACAGGCAACAAACACCCGGTTTCGGGCAGGCACAAAGTCACCAGACGCAAAAAAACGACACGCCGTATAGGGAGAGGGGCATGTCGTTTCTTCCGAGCCGTCCGGTCTTTTTGAGGAGAGAAACCGGCGGCTCATATGTACTGTTGGGAAATTTTTCTAGGTCAGCTGACTGATTCCGGCCGCCACGACGAAGGAAACGCCGACCCAAAGAGCGACCTTGCAAAGCTTGCAAGCCTCGGTTACTCCAGACTCCATTACGAGAGTTGAGTCCTCCGGCTGAAACAGATACAACCAATCAAACGTTTTTCTACCCTGCTGC